>WNFF01006430.1_pt1 | contig 11771 bp, 11 predicted proteins | sample 5400441 | NCBI WGS metagenome assembly WNFF01 (sample SAMN13153345, study PRJNA577476) | soil metagenome | isolation source: 120 cm saprolite under Douglas fir tree site 2 hole 3 replicate 1 | place: USA:California | collected 2015-04-18
TGACCCCGTGGTAGGCCTTGATGCGGCTGATGATCTTCTTTTTCTTCGGCCGGCCCAGCGCGTTGTTCATGTACCAGACGAGCTTGATCTGGCTGTCGTTCGCCTCCGAGCCCGAATTGCAGAAGAAGACTTTTGAGATCGGGACCGGCGCCATCTCCTTGAGCTTCTCGGCAAGCTCGATGGCCGGATCGTGGCTCTTGCCGTTGTAGAGATGGCTGAAGGCGAGCTTCTTCATCTGCGCGGCGGCGGTCTCGGCCAGCTCCTCGTTGCCGTAGCCGAGCGCCGTGCACCACAGGCCGGCCATGCCTTCGAGATACGCCTTGCCCTCGCTGTCATGGACGAAGACGCCCTTGCCGTGCTCGAGCACGAGCGGGCCGGTCTCCCGCAGCGCGGCGAGATTGGTGTTGGGATGGGCGAGTGTTTCGATGTCGCGGATCGCGAGATTGCTCAGGATCGTCATGGAGAATTCACCAGGAAAAAATCATCCGCCGGCTGGCGGCCGCAACAACTATAGCGATTTCCAATGAAGCGTGCGTGACCCGGAACGGGCCGGAGCCGTCAGAGCTTGTGCGGGGCCCGATGGAGCACGCCCTGCTGCAGCGTGACGGCTTCCTGCTTGTCGGACGCGATCAGCGGGCGAGGCCGCGGCAGCGGGATTTCGGCGACAGCGGTGGCCGGGTCGCGAACGTCCCATTGGCACATCGCATAGCCGCGGCTGCGCTCGGCGAGATCCACGTGAATGTGGCTGTCGTGATACCCATCGGACCCGGGGCCGAGCACGGTCTTGAAGCGCATGCAGGCGCTCTGGCGCATCCGCTCGCGAAATTCGCGCGACACCGATGCATCGGTGAGTGCGAAGGAGCGCCCGTTGGTGAGCTTGATCGCGCGGATATCGAGCGCGTTGGCGCGGCCGTGCTCGCTCAGCTTGGCGCCCTTGATTCCATTGCGGCCGCGGCAGTCATACGAGTCGTAATTCTCCATCGACTTGAGCGTCGCGCCGAGATCGCCGGCCGCGGCGCCGACGTCGTCGCGCACCCAGTCGGCGACCGCGTCGGCCATGGTGCAGCGAAGCGTTGCCGGCGGGGTGAGTGCCACGCGCTCGCGGTTCGGCATGACGACCGCTTCGAGCCGCACCACATCGGTCGCGCCGCACTCGCCGGCACCGACCAGCGTCGGCAGCGGACGGAAGATGGCGCGATCCGCGAGCCGCACCTGGCAGGCTGAAGGTTCCGCCGGTTCCGCGGGTTCGACTGCGGCGGTCGCTGCCGGTTGATTGGCGACCGGCATGGGTTCCTTCGCGTGGACCGAGGCAACGGACGCTGCTGGAACCGGCGCGGAACCGAGCGCCAGAGCTTGCGGCGGCCGTCGATGCGACTGCCGACGAGTGGCCGCGTCCGCGACGCTGGTCGAGCCCGCGCCCATCGCGATGTGGGAGCGGCAGCGGGATTCGACAAGAACATTCGTCCCACATGGTTGCCGAAATCTCTCCCAATTCCGCGGAACCACGACATGCGATAGCGTGGTGACGGCAGCGAGCGGGGAAAAATGGTCGACGTCGTCGTAATCGGGCTGGGCGCGATGGGGAGCGCCGCGCTTTATCATCTGGCGAGTCGCGGCGTCCGCGTGATCGGCATCGAGCGCTTCGAGCCGGGGCACGATCGCGGTTCCTCGCATGGAACCAGCCGCATCATCCGGCTCGGTTATTTCGAGCATCCCTCCTACGTGCCGCTGGTGCGGGCGGCGCTGCCGCTGTGGCGGGCGATCGAGAAGAAATCCGGCGCCGCGCTGCTCGACGTGACCGGCGTCCTCGAGATGGGCGCGCCCGACGGTACGCTCGTGACCGGCACGCTGCGCGCGGCGCGCACCCAAGCGCTGCCGCACGAGGTGCTCGATGCCAAAGCGCTCACGCGCCGCTTCCCGGCTTTTCGCCCGCCCGCCGACTGGGTCGGCGTACTTCAGCCGGATGGCGGGATCCTGGCGCCGGAACCGGCAATCCACGCGCACGTGGCGCTCGCCAAGGCGGCGGGAGCCGAGATCCGCACCAAGGAAACCGTGCGGACGATCGAGGCACACGGAGGCGGCGTACGTATTTCTACGGATGCGGGCGTCATCACGGCCGGCCAGGCGATCGTCGCGGCAGGGCCCTGGGTCAAGACGCTGCTGCCGCAGCTCGCGGTGCCACTGCGTGTCACCCGGCAGGCGGTCGGCTGGTTCGCGCCGAAGGACCCGGCGCTGTTCGCGCGCGAGCGCTTTCCGGTCTTCATGCTGGAAAACGAGCACGGGATTTTTTACGGCTTTCCGCCCGGTCAAAACTCCGCGGTCAAATTCGCCAAGCACCACCACGAGGACGAAACGGTCGATCCCGACACGGGCGCGCGGCCGATGTCCGCCGCGGACGAGGCGCTGCTGCGCAGCGCGCTAGCCGCCCATCTGCCGGCCGCAAACGGCCCTCTCGTCGACGCGCAGACCTGCCTCTATACGATGGCGCCCGACGGCGATTTCATCCTGGACCGCCTGCCGGGCCATTCCGAGATCATCGTCGCCTCACCCTGCTCGGGCCATGGGTTCAAGTTCGCCCCGGTGATCGGGGAAATCCTCGCCGACCTCGCCACCGCCGGCACGACCCGTCACGACATCTCCCGTTTTCGCCTGGCGCGCTTCGGCTGAACCTTTCTTGGCCGCTTCCCGTAGCTATCTGGACCGGTTGCGCCTTCCCGAGAGCCCGCTAACCTGGGGACCGGCCGCACATTGCGGCCCAACGAAGAGCGCGTCGCACGTCGACGGAGGGGATGAAATGCTCGGACTGATGCAGGACTGGCCGCTGCTGCTTCATCGCATCATCGACCATGCCGCGACCTACCATGCCGGGCGGCGCATCGTCTCCCGCTCGATCGAAGGACCGATCCACACCACGACCTACTCGCAAATCCGCGCGCGCGCCAAAAAGGTGGCGCAGCGGCTCGAGAAGGACGGCGTCAAGCTGGGCGACCGTGTGGCGACGCTCGGCTGGAATACGTGGCGGCATCTCGAATCCTGGTATGGCATCGTCGGCATCGGCGCGGTCTATCACACGGTCAACCCGCGGCTCTTTCCCGACCAGATCGCCTGGATCATCAATCACGCCGAAGACCGCGTGATGATGACCGACCTCACGTTCGTGCCGCTCCTGGAAAAGCTGGCCGACAAGCTGCCGCGGATCGAGCGCTACATCGTCTTCACCGACGCCGCGCACATGCCGGCGACCACGCTGCGCAACGCGGTCCCCTACGAGGAATGGATCGGCGACGTCGACGGCGACTTCACCTGGAAGACATTCGATGAGAATACCGCGGCCGGCATGTGCTACACGTCCGGCACCACCGGAAATCCGAAGGGCGTTCTCTACTCGCACCGCTCGAACGTGCTGCATTCCTTTGCGCACAGCAACGCATCGGTGCTCGGCCTCTCGTCGAGCGACGTCATTCTCCCGGTGGTGCCGTTGTTCCATGCCAACGGCTGGTCGCTCGCCTTCACGGCGCCGCTCTCGGGCGCGAGCATCATCATGCCGGGCATGAAGCTCGACGGCGCTTCGATTTACGAGCTCCTGAACGAGTACAAGGTCACATGCACGGCCGGCGTCCCCACGGTATGGCTGGCGCTGCTGCAGCACCTCGAGAAGACCGGCGGCAAGCTTCCCTATCTCAAGCGTGTCGTGATCGGCGGCTCGGCCAGTCCGCGCGCCATGACCAAGACGTTCCAGGACGTCTACGGCGTCAACGTGGTGCACGCATGGGGCATGACCGAGATGAGCCCGCTCGGCAGCGCCTGCACGCTCATTCCCGAATATGCGGCGCTCGACAGCGAGGCGCGCCTCGACGTGCAGCAGAAGCAGGGCCATCCGCCCTTCTCGGTGGAGATGAAGATCACCGACGATGCCGGGCGCGAGCTGCCATGGGACGGCAAGACATTCGGGCGGCTCAAGGTGCGCGGCCCGGCGGTGGCGAAAGCCTATTTCAAGGACGACAGCAACGTGCTCGACGCCGACGGATTCTTCGATACCGGCGACGTCGCCACCATGGACCCGCACGGCTACATGCAGATCACCGACCGCGCCAAGGACGTGATCAAGTCGGGCGGCGAATGGATCTCCTCGATCGACCTCGAGAATCTCGCGATCGGACATCCGAGCGTCGCCGAGGCGGCCGTGGTCGGCGTCAAGCATCCCAAATGGGACGAGCGGCCCCTGCTGGTGATCGTGCTCAAGCAAGGTGAGAGCGCGAGCCGTGACGACATCCTCGCCTTCATGCGCGGCAAGATCGCGAACTGGTGGATGCCGGACGACGTGGTGTTCGTGAAGGACATCCCCCACACCGCCACGGGAAAAATCCTCAAGACCGCGCTGCGCGAGCAGTTCAGGGACTATGTGCTGCCGGGGGTCGCGGCCGCGCAGTAACACGGCGTTGACCGACATTTCCTATTGTCCGGCTTGATTGAGTCGAAACCGCTCCACTAGAATTAAGGTTGCAGGCGCGGGAGCGGCACCTCGGCGCTCGTCTTCGGTTCCAGCGATCGCCGGCCGTTTTTGAACCTTCCGGGTGCCCCGGCGACCAATATGTTACCCGCCAACCCAAAGAGCCGGTCATGAACGAGCTCACGACTGTTGCGCCACCCCCCGAACTGAGCCCGCCCGCCACCGTGCGCGGGCGTTTCACCGGTGAGATGCGGGCATTCCGTGGCCTGATGATCCGGGGCGCCTTCCTCCAGGTGCTGACACTCGGTATCTACCGGTTCTGGCTCATCACGGACGTCCGGCGCTTCTTCTGGGCCAATACCGAGATCGGTGGGGACAGCCCGGAATACACCGGCACCGCCATCGAGCTGCTGCTCGGCTTCCTTATCGCCATCGCGCTGCTGGTGCCGATCTTCGTGCTGATCGCGCTCGCCTCGCTCGGCCTCGGCCCGATCGGACAGATTTCCGGCGTCGTCGGCTATGTCGTTCTCGCGGCCTTCGCCCAATACGCCTACTTTCGTGCGCGGCGTTATCGTCTGACGCGAACGGTCTTCCGCGGCGTGCGAATGCATCAGTCCGGGTCTGCCGGCCGCTATGTCGTGCGCTCGATCCTGTGGGGCCTCCTGATCCTCTTCACTCTCGGACTTGCCTACCCGTACGCGCAGGCGAGCCTCGAGCGCTACAAGGTGTCGAACACCTACTACGGCAATCTGCAGGGCTCCTTCGTCGGGAGCGGCTCTTCGCTGCTGCTGCGCGGCTTCCTGATGTGGCTGCTCACGATCGGGCCGCTGGTCGCGTCCGTTGCGATCGCCATCGCGCTCATCGACTGGGACTCGATCATCGCCGCGCTGCAAGGCGGGGCGGGCCGCGACCTTCCCCGCATCCTCGAATCCAACTCGGCATTCCAGGCGGCGATGGGCGTGGTCGGCGGCGGCATGGGCTGGGTGGCGTTCTTCGGGCTCGTCCTCTATCCGGCCTTCCAGGCCATGGTGCTGAAGTGGTGGCTGCGCGGCCTGCGCTTCGGACCTGTCGCCGTCTCGACCCGGCTGCGCACCGGCCAGGTGTACGGCGTCTATTTCCGCTATTTCGGCTGGACGCTGCTCTTTATCCTCATCGCCATACTTGTCATCACCGCGGCCGCTTTTGCCGCCGTAGGCGTCATCCGGGGCTTGGGCGTCGACACGGCGACCGGCACCACGCTCGCAGCCATCGGCGGCGTCATCGGCTATCTCGCCTTCGCGTTCTGCATCTGGGTCATCTACTACGTGGTGGTGCGGCTGCGGATGTGGCGCATCACCGTCGACTCGGTCGACCTGACCGGTTTCGAGGCGGTGGAGCAGGTGCGGGCCGACGAGAGCAGGCCGAGTTCCGCCGTCGGCGAAGGACTGGTTGACGCGCTCGGCGCCGGCGGAATTTGAGTCGCGGATCCGGCCGGCTACTCGTATAACGGCACCGCCGCCGCGATCGGCGCAATATTCGGCGTGAGATGAAGACGTCCGGCTCAGGAACTTTTTTTGACGGCGTGACCAGCGCCCGGCGCGAGGTCGCGGTCGCGCTCGCGCCGCTCGGCGTGCAGATCCGGTCGGCCGACGGAACGCTGCTGGCCGAATGGGCCTATGCCGACATCGGCACCTTCTCGGCCCCGGCGGGGGTCGTCCGGCTGGGTCTCGCAAAGAGCCCCGTTCTGGCCCGTCTCGACATCCGCGATGCCGAGCTCGCGGCCGCGCTCACCCAGCACGCCGGCGCCATCGAGCGAGGCGGCGTCACCAGCCGCCGCACCCAGCTTCGGGTGGTCGCCTGGAGTCTTGGCGCGGCGGTCTCGCTGATCCTTGTCGCGGTCTACGGCATACCGGCGCTCGCGACGCAGCTCGCGCCGCTGGTGCCGATCCCCCTCGAGCTGCGGCTCGGAACGAGCGTCGACCGCCAGGTCCGCATGATCCTCGACCAGGGAAGGCGCGATCGTCCCTTCGAATGCGCAGGCGAGCCCGCGGCGCGCGCCGCGTTCGACAAGCTGGTCGGCAAGCTCGAAACGGCGGCCGCCCTGCCGTTCCCGCTGAACGCGAAGGTGATCCGCATGGATGCGGCGAACGCCTTTGCGCTGCCGGGCGGGCACGTCTACGTGTTCCAGGGCCTGATCGACAAGGCAAGGTCGCCCGATGAGCTTGCCGGCGTCATCGCGCACGAGATGGGCCATGTCGCCCATCGCGACGGCATGCGCACGATCATGCAGGCGGCGGGCCTGTCCTTCGTGTTCGGAATGCTGCTCGGCGATTTCGGCGGCGGCGGCGCGGCGATCATCGCCGTGCGCACCGTGCTGCAGTCCGCCTATACGCGCGACGTCGAAGCGGCGGCGGACGCCTACGGAGCGACGCTCGTCGCGAAGATCGGCGGCGATCCGCGCGCGCTCGGGGCGATCCTGCTGCGCATCGCCGGGACCGGCGGCCCGTTCGCGAAATTCCTGCTCGATCATCCCGAGGCGAAGGACCGCGCCGCCGCGATCGACGTCTTTGCCGGACCGCGCGCGCCCAAAGGCAATCCGGACGGAGTCGAGGGTCGCACCGCGCTCCTCGATGCGAGCGAGTGGGCCGCGCTGAAGCGGATTTGCGGCACGGGCGCGCGGCCGGGCGGACCTGGGAAATAGCGATGCCGGTCCGCCGTCTTCCCGAGGAGCCTGCGTCGCGGCTCGCCATCTGGGCGCGCCGGATCGCCATGTTCTCGCTGCCGGTCGCGCTGCTCGCGATCATCATCGAGCGCGCCGGCCTCCTGGAGATTGTTCCCGTGCTGGCGACCTTCGCGGCCGCGCTTGCGATGGCCGTGTTCGCGATCCTGCTGGCGCTCATCGCGCTCATCACCGTCTGGCGGCACGGCGTCGAGGGCCTCGGCGCCGCCACGGCCGCGATCCTGATCGGCCTCGCGATGCTCGGCTACCCGGCCTATCTTGCGGTCAAGGCCTACCGGCTGCCGGCGATCTCCGACGTCACCACCGATCCGATCGATCCGCCGCGCTTCGAGACGATCGGCCGGCTGCGCTCGCGCGAGGCCAATCCGGTCGCCTACGCCGGGCTTTATTCGGCGGAATTGCAGAAGGCGGCCTATCCCGACGTCGTATCGCTCGAAACGACCTCGAACGCGAAAGCGGCCTATGAGGCCGCGATGACGGTCATCAAGAAGCGGCGCTGGAACGTAGTCAACGAGCGCGAGCCTCAGCCCGGGCGCCGCGACGGCTACATCGAGGCGGTGGCGCGTACGATGGTCATGGGATTCCGCGACGACGTCGCGGTGCGCATCCGCGCGGTCGGTCAGGGCGCGCGCATCGACGTGCGTTCGGCCTCGCGCTACGGCCGGCATGATTTCGGCACCAACGCGGCCCGCGTGAAGGCGCTGCTCGACGACATCGACGATATCGCGAATGTCGAGAAGCCGGAAAAGCCGGCCCGTCCCGTGAAGGCGAACCAGCCGGCAGCCAAGACCAATCAGCCGGCCAAGCGGTAGGTGCCCGCGATCGACGGCGCGCCCTCGGTCGCGACGAGGCCGCGCGCCACCAGATCCTCGAGATGCGCGAGCACCGACAGTCCGGCGGCGCGGATCAGCCGCGGGTCGAGACCGATATAGATCGCGCGCACCAGCGTCGGAATATCGGCGGCGCCCTTCCCCAGCCGGTGCAGGATCGAGGCCTCGCGTCCTTCGCGATGCCGGACGTAGGCCGCGACGAAGCGCGGCGCATCGCGGATCACGTCGCCATGGCCCGGGAGATAGAAGGCCTCGTCACGCCGCGCGAGCTTGGCGAGCGAGGCCATGTAGTCGCTCATCGCGCCGTCGGGCGGCGCCACGATCGAGGTCGACCAGCCCATCACGTGGTCGCCGGAAAAGATCAGGTTCTGTCCGCGCAGCGCATAGGCCATGTGGTTCGCGGTGTGGCCGGGCGTGGTGATCGCTTCGAGCGTCCAGCCTTTGCCGCTCACCACGTCGCCGTCGGCGAGCGGCTGGTCGGGGCGGAAATCGGTGTCGTTGCTCGCATCGAGCCGCGGCGCCTCGCCCACATGCAGCGGGCGCGCCGCCCGATGCGGGCCCTCGCCGAAGGTCTTCGCGCCGGTGAGCGCCTTGACGCGCGCCGCGCCTGGAGAATGGTCGCGGTGCGTATGGGTGATGACGATATGCGTCACGGTCTCGCCGCGCACCGCGTCGAGCAGCGCCGCGGTGTGGCGCTCGTCGTCCGGGCCCGGGTCGATGATCGCGACCTCGCCCTTGCCCACGATGTAGCTCAGCGTGCCCTTGAAGGTGAACGGGCCCGGATTGTCGGCGAGAACGCGCCGCACGCCGGGCACGACCTCTTCGACGCGACCGGGCGCCAGATCGAGTTTCTTGTTGAACGGAATGTCGTCGGACATGGCTCAGGTTCAAATGTAGGGTGGGCAAAGGCGCGTTAGCGCCGTGCCCACGCGGTGGTGGGCACGCTTCGCTTTGCCCACCTTACGAGCTATTCGCTGCTCGCTCTTCAGAAAAACGCCAGCGTGCGGATCTCAATGCTCTCGCGCGGCGCCGCCTTGGGGGGCGAGGTCGGATCCTCGAACGCGGTGTGCGCCGTCCAGCGCGCGCGTCCGTCCTTGAGCGAATCGTAGACCTTGAACACAAGCGCCTCGTCGCGCCGCATGCGCGGGAACCAGTACCAGCGATGCGCCGGATTGTAGGTGACCGCGTAGGTCTGACCCACGCGATTGGGATAGCGCCGCTCCGCGATGACGAAGTCGTCGAACGAGACGCTGCGCGCGTCGCAGATCGCGAGCGGGAAGCTCTCGACCGGGCGGCGGATCGGCCGCCACACCTGGATGATGGCGAAGCGCCGCGTCAGCAGGTCTTCCGCCTCATCGGGAAGCAGATCGCGTACGCGCTGCGGCCCCGACCATTCGGTGTAGTCGTTGTGCACGCGCCGCACCACCTCGCGGATTTTTTGCTTCTCGCGCAGCTCGTCGTCGGCGGTCCGCAGCGTATGATCGAACACGACCACGCGCCGCGCCCCGCTCTCGGCCTTCACCAGCGCCTCCATCTCGGCATAGTAGACGCGCCGTACCTCGTCCTCCTCGAAGAAATCGCGCACCTTGGTGTCGTGCGGGATGAAGCGGAAGCCGTCCTGCTCGAGCACGAACCGATCCGCGTGCAGCCGGCCGTTGTGCACGGTCATGCGGCGGGGGTCCGGCGTGCCGCCGGTGCGCACGTCGAGCGAGCCCGGCCCGCCCGTATAGGTGAAGAGCTTTTCGCCGTTGTTGTCGATGTAGTTGAACGTCGCCTCGATCGTGGCGGGGGCGTCGATTTCGGCAGTCGCGGTCATGGGCAACTCCTTCACCTGAAATTCGGGCGGGTGCGGCGGCGGCCCGCCAGGCTCAGCCCGTCATCTTCCCCAAGATGGTCTTCATGTCGGCCGCCGTAAAGGCCCTCAGCGTCTGGGTGCGCACGTTGCCGAGGGTGCCAGTGCTCAAACCGAGCGCCGTCATGGTGATCTCGTCCGGCGCATCGACGATGGCGACGATGTCGTATTGGCCGAGCGTCCAGAAGATTTCCTTGACCGTTGCGCCGGACTTTTTCGCCATGCTCTTGAATGCCTCGGCGCGCTTGGGCGTGTCCTTGACGCCGCGGATGCCCTGGTCGGTGAAGCTGCCCAGCACGATGTAAAGCGCCATAACGATCCTCCCTGGTCGCGCCGAGCGCGCGGCCGGCGCGTGGCGCGGGCGCGCACTCCAGCGGATGTGAACACCGGCGAAAAAGAGCGTCGGTTGATGGAGAGTGGATGCCCGCCGACGGCGCTGGGGCTGCCCGTCTCTTCCAACGAGAGTTCGGCACGTCCCGTTTCGTTCGGGCAGCTCGCGCGAGAGGCTACACCACGCGGCACAATGCAATCCAGCCGGTTTGTAGCCCGGATGGAGCGCAGCGAAATCCGGGGACACGATCGCGGCAACGCTCAGTGCACCGATAGGCTTTACCCGCATTCCGCTTCGCTCCATGCGGGCTACAAGTCACCCCGCCGGCTCGAGGTCCGATCGCGGCGCCTCGGACGGGTAGCGGCTCGAGCCGAAGCGCAGGATCAGCACCGCCACCGACAGAAGCAGGATGGCTCCCGCCACGACCAGAATGTCCGTGCCGGTGCGGTGCTCCGCTCCGACGATTTCGATCAGGAGCCGCCCGAGCGCCGTGATGGCGATGTAGATGAGGTAGCGGACCGGAAGATGCGTGGTCTTGAAATAGATGCCGACCATGGCGCCGATCTCGAGATAGATGAAGAGGAGGAGAATGTCCCCGAGTTGGGCGTAGCCCTGCGTGACCAGTCCGATGAACGTGACCACCGCGGACCACACGGTGGTCGCACCGATGACAAAGAGCGCCAACTGTGCAGGCTGTTGGTCGATGTGCACACTCTGCGTATGGTCGGCGACATTGGTCATGCCCTCTCGTCTGGCGCAAGTTTTGGCAGAGAGTCTACGGCTCGTCGAATCCCTTCGCCTTCATGACCGCCCTCGCATCGGGCGATGACACGAACCGCAGGAGCGCACGGCTCGCGTCCTGCTCCTTGCTGGAGGCGACGATTGCGGCGGTGAAAAGCGTGTAGTGCTGGATCGCGGGCGGCAACGGACCGACGAGGTCGACGCCGGGCGCCGCAAGGATCTCGCTCACCTGGTTGAAGCCGATCTCCACGTCGCCGCGCGCGACCGCCTCGAAGCGCTCCGAGCGCTGCTTGAAGGTCACTGTCCTGTCCTTCATCTCGGCGGCGATGCCGAGCCGCTCGAAGAGGACGAGCATGTAGATGCTCACCGGCGCGCCGGCGGCGGGATCGTTCCAGCCGATCGATTTCGCCGCCAGCATCGCGCGCTTGAACGCATCGACCGAGCCGATATCCGGTTTCGCCGCGCCCTTGCGCACGAACACGCCGACGCCGGCCTTGGCGAGATCGGTGCGGCTGCCGGCGACGACCTTGCCCACCTTCTCGAGCGCCTCGATCTGCGGACCCGCCGCGATGACCACGTCGGCCGCCTCGCCTTGCCGGACGCGCTCGGCCATGCCGCCGACCGTGCCCCAGTCGAACGTCACCTTGTGGCCCGATGACGCCTCGAACTTCGGTACCAGCTCGGCCATCACCGGCTGCACGCCGGAGCCGGCGAGCACCTTGATGTCGGCCGCCTGCGCGGCGGCGCTCACAAGGCAGCACGCAAGCGCGAGGACCATATGGCCCGATATCTTGATCATGAAGTCCACCCTGCGCGCGCTGCTACGATTTGATGCCCAACAGCTTCGC
>WNFF01010536.1_pt1 | contig 11770 bp, 7 predicted proteins | sample 5400441 | NCBI WGS metagenome assembly WNFF01 (sample SAMN13153345, study PRJNA577476) | soil metagenome | isolation source: 120 cm saprolite under Douglas fir tree site 2 hole 3 replicate 1 | place: USA:California | collected 2015-04-18
GGCATCGCCCACGAGATCGGCAATCCTCTCACCGGGATCGCCTGCATCGCCCAGAACCTCGTCCACGAAGAGGATCCGTCGGTCGTGCGCGAGCGGGTGGGATCGATTCTCGACCAGGCGCGCCGGATCGACGGGATCGTGCGCGGACTGCTCAGCTTCAGCCGCACCGGCTCCGACAGCCGCGTCCAGGAAGTGGAGACGCTCTCGATCCGCGAAGTGGTGGGGGAAGCGATTGCGCTGGTCCAGCTCGACCGCGCGGCGAAGGACATCCCCTGTGAAAACAACTGTCCCGCCGACCTCGCGCTCGAAGGGGATCGCCAGCGACTGCTTCAAGTCTTCGTCAATCTGCTCAGCAACGCGTTCGATGCCTCCCGGGCGGGGAACCGCGTCTGGGTGGAGGCAAAGGCGCAGAATGGCGGCGTTCGGATCCTGATCATCGACCAGGGGACCGGCATTCCAGAATCGGTGAAGCAGCGAATCTTCGAGCCGTTCTTCACCACCAAAGAGCTCGGTCAGGGCACCGGCCTGGGGCTTCCGCTGGCCTACAACATCGTCCGGGAACACGAGGGCACGATGGAAGTGAACAGCGCGTTCGGCGCGGGAACCACGGTAATACTTGAAATGCCGCTGCGGCAGAAATCGGGGCCGCCGTCGCGGCTCGATGTGCAAAGAGAGCAGGTGCGAGCGTGAGCCAGATCCTGATTGTGGAAGACGAACCGATCATCCGTGCCGAGCTGGGGCGACTTTTGGGCAGGGCGGGCCACGAGATCAGCGACGCGGCGTCGGTCCCCGAAGCCGAGGCGAGAAAGCCGCTCGACGGCTTTGACCTGATCATCGCGGACCTCAGATTGCCCGGCGGGCCGGGGACGGAATTGATCGGCAGGTGCGGCAAGGCACCGGTGCTGATCATGACCAGCTACGCGACGGTGCGCGCCGCGGTCGAAGCGATGCAGAAAGGCGCGGTGGACTTCATTGCCAAGCCCTTCGATCACGACGAGATGCTGATGGTGGTGGATCGGATCCTGCGGCAGGCGCGGATGGAGAGGCAAAATGCGGCGCTCCGCCAGGATCTGGAGCGCTCCTATGCCGTCGGCGGGATGGTGGGCAACTGCCCGGCGATGCACGAAGTGTTCGAGCGGGTGCGCAAGGTCGCTCCGACGGACGCCACGGTGCTCATCCTGGGCGAATCCGGCACCGGCAAGGAGCTGGTCGCCAGGGCGGTGCACGCCCAGAGCCCGCGCCAGGATGCGCCGATCATCGCTGTTAATTGCGCCTCCATCCCCGACGCGCTGATCGAATCCGAGCTCTTCGGCCACGAACGGGGCGCCTTCACCGGCGCGCACACCTCGCGGGCCGGATTGGTGGAGGCGGCGGATGGAGGGACCTTGTTCCTCGATGAGATCGGCGAGCTGCCGCTCTCCGCCCAGGCCCGGCTCTTGCGGGTCCTTCAAGAAGGCGAGGTCCGGCGGGTGGGGGCGACGATCGCGAGAAAGGTCAACGTCCGGCTGATCGCGGCGACGCATTGCAATCTTCGCCAGATGGTTCGAGACGCCGAATTCCGCGACGACCTCTACTTCCGTCTCCGCGTGGTCGAGATCCGGCTCGCGCCGCTGCGCGAGCGGGGCGACGACGTCCTCGCGCTGGCGGATTTCCTCCTCGCGAAGACCTGCCGCCGCCTGAACCGCCCGCCGCTGGCGCTGTCTCCGGAGGCACGCGAGGCAGTGAAAACCCACGATTGGCCGGGGAATGTCCGGGAGCTGGAAAATGCGATCGAACGGGCGGTGATCCTCTGCGATGGGACGACCGTCACCGCCGAGCTGCTGGCGATCGACTCGCCGATTTTCACCCCGACCGAGATCACCGAGCTCGAAAGCGAAGCAGTATCCGGGAGCCTGGAGGAATACTTCTGCAAGTTCGTCCTCGAGCACCAACACCGGCTGAGCGAGACCGAGCTGGCGAGGCGACTGGGCATCAGCCGGAAATCGCTCTGGGAAAAACGACAACGGCTGGGAATTCCGCGGCCCAAGCTGCAGGCTTGACCTCTTTGAAAAGGCGAAGGCCCGCGGGGATTTGCTTTCCACGGGCCGGTCGCTTGAGCTCTAGCTTGAAGAGGTTCTAGGTTCGCGCGGCCTCGGTGTTCGTTCCAAACTCCGCGTGGATCTTCACATCCTTGGTCTCGCGAACGAAGATGGTGCCGATGACAAAAGTCATTGCCGCGACGATGATCGGATACCAAAGGCCATAGTAGATGTCTCCCGCCGAGGCGACCATCGCCGTCGCCAGGAGAGGCAACATGCCTCCAAACCAACCATTGCCGATGTGATAGGGCAAGGACATGGACGTGTACCGAATCTTGGCCGGGAACAGCTCGACGAGAAAGGCGGCGATCGGGCCGTAGACCATGGTCACGTAGAGGAGCATGATGAAGAGCACCATCTCGGCCATGAACCAGTTCACCTGGTCAGGATTGGCGGCGGGCGGGTAGTTCGTGGCCTTGAGGGCAGCGGCGTACTTCGCCGGGTCCCACCCCTTGAGCGTGATGTTGCCGATCGTGGTGACCAGCTTCTCGCCCGGCGGTGCCGGTACCGACTTGAATGAAACGCCAGCTTTGCCCAGGAAATCCTTGGCCTTGTCACAAGGCGTCTGATCAGTCCAGGGGCCGATAAAGATGTGGAAATTGCAATCGCTCGCGGCCACGGTGATCGGCGTCGAGTTTTGATACTGCTCGAGCGCCGGGTTGACGTAGTGGGTGAGCGCCTTGAACAGTGGGAAGTAGGTCAAGGCACCCAAAAGGCAACCGGCCATGATGATCTTCTTTCGGCCGATGCGATCCGACAGCGCCCCAAAAACGAGGAAGAAGCCGGTGCCGAGCAAAAGCGAAAGGCCGACCAGCAAATAGGCGTACTTGTAGTCGAGCTTGAGGTAGATGGTCAGGAAGAACAGCGCATAGAACTGACCGGTGTACCAGACCACCCCTTGACCCGCGGTGGCGCCAAACAGTGCCAGCGCGACGTACTTGTTGTTCGGGTATTTGAGAAAGCTGTCCGTGAGCGGCGATTTCGACGCTTTGCCCTGTGACTTCATGCGCTTGAATATCGGAGACTCGTTCAATTTCAGTCGGATGTAGATGGAGATCAGCAGGAGGGGAATCGACAACCAGAAGGCGATTCGCCAGCCCCAGCCCGAGAAGGTCGCCGGCGCCATGCTGAAGCGACTGACGCCAATAACAATCAGGGCAAACATCATTCCGAGCGTGGCGGTGGTCTGGATCCAGGCCGTGTTGTAGCCCCGCTTCTCATCCGGCGAGTGCTCCGCCACGTAGGTCGCTGCGCCGCCGTATTCGCCACCCAGCGCTAATCCCTGCGCGAGCCGAAGGGCGACGAGGATAGCGGGTGCAGCGAAGCCGATGCTCGCATAGGTGGGAAGGAATCCAACGAACACCGTCGACAGGCCCATCACCACGATGGTCACGAGGAAGGTGTACTTGCGCCCGACCAGATCCCCGATTCGACCGAAGATGATGGCTCCGAAGGGCCGGACGAGAAATCCTGCGGCATAGGCGCCGAAGGCCCCCAGAAGCGCAGCAGTCTGATTTTGGGAAGGAAAGAACAATCCGGCGAAAAACGGCGCCAGAATCGCGTACAGATAGAAGTCGTACCATTCGAAAACGGTGCCCACCGAGGAAGCGATGATCACTCGCCGCTCCTCAGCGGTGGTTATGAGGCCCTGGCCAGCTGCCATGTCGGTGGCTTGAATAGCGCTCATCTATTTTCTCCTCAGCTCGGGTGACAAATCCTTCGACAAACCGTCACTTGTGGCTCCCCCCGCTCACTGCTCACTATACGCGATCTACCGAATGCAAGGTGTATTCCCTACTTCCACCCCTTCTAAAACACGGCACGTTCGGGTTTTGCGCAGCGCGTCAGACGTGTTGTCCGGTAACAGTCTGTTACCAACGGTAACGGGCCGCCCTCAACCAGCCTGGTGCTAAAACGTTTGACTACTGCGCGAGCCGAAGGTCGGCAAGGGCCAGGCGGCCAGCGTGTGAACCCATGACTATTCTGCATTCTACGTGATCAACGTTTGCTCGTTCGTGCTGCTCTCGCTGGGCGCCCTGGGAAGCGCCGAAGGCCCGGCGGCGAACCCGAACGAGAGCCCAATCAACGCGCCGCAGCCCACTGTCTCTCCTGGAACCGCGACCATCACCCGGGGCCCCCAGGTGGTGCTCCCCTCCCGGGTGGATGCGGTCGTGGTTCGCGACAACGAGAAGACCACGGCCGGCACGGTGAGGGGAATCGCCGGCATCTCCAAGGGAGATGCAGGCGAGCGGCCTCTTTCAGCGGGTCGAGATCACCCCCCGAGCGCTGCCCGACGGGGAAACCGAGGTGGAAATCTCGGTCAAGGACAAGATCTCCTGGGTGATCGCGCCGATGTTTTCATTTTCGTCGAACAACGTCGGCGGCGGGCTTCTCTACGCCGAGAACAATCTGTTCGGTGAAAACAAGAAGTTCATCGCCTCGGCGCAGTACACCAGCGCCGAGTCCGGCGTCTATCTGGGATTTCTCAATTCAAACATCTTCAACTGGTATCCGCTGTCGATGACCCTGGAAGCTCTCTACAAGCTCGATCGCACCGACGAGTACCAGCCTCTGGCGTCGGCGAAGGACCCGCTTCTCGAGCGCCGGACGAAAGTCCAGTCCTACGGCGGTGGGATCGGCTTCATCGTCAACTGGTTCGATGTGATCAAGACGGCGGCGCGCTATCGCTACCTCCGGGTCAGCAATGTCTATCGGGAATCGCCCCTTGGGCTCGAGCCCGCGTTCGACCCCGGCCCACAGCGGACGGACGCCAACCTTCGACTGAGCATCAGCTACGACACGCTTCGGGAAATCGGGCCGATTCAAGATGGAACGGTGGTGGAGCTGGGCTACGAGAGCTCCTCGACCTTGTGGGGGTCGTCCTATCGCTATCGCGAGCTCGGGGCTACGCTGCGGCGCGCCTGGAGGCTGTTTGAAAACCAGAATTTGCGATTCAAAGCATCGACCCACTTTGGCTTCGACACGCCGTTTCACGCGGAGCTGGTCGCCGGAGGGAACAACCTGCGTGGTTATCTCTACCGGGAGTTTCGCGGCGACACGCGCTTCGCCGCCAGCGCGGAGTACCACTTTCCGCTCTTCAAGATCGAGCCGGTGGCGATTCGCGGCGTTGCCTTCTACGATGGCGCAATGATTTACTTTCGCGACATCCCGCTGGACCGGACGCGGGTCGACTACACCGGGCAGGTCGTCCGGCGATATCTCCCGGATGCAATTGGCGGCCCCAGTCTGAAGAACTTCGGCAACGGCGCTGGAGTGGGGATCCGCTTCTACCTGAGCAACATCGTCTTGCCGCTGCTCGGAGTCGACTACGGTTGGGGCATCAACTCCGGAACTGGAAGGTTGTATCTGGTGATCGGGGTGGGAACGTGATCGACACCGGGAGGCGAATCCGGCCCTCGATTCCACCGCGGCGTTCCTTGGAGGGTGAACGCCCGATGGGCGATTGACACCTTGAGTGGCTCATGGGCCGCCGCACGATTGCCGTCGACGAGCAGGAGCGATGGGTCTTCAACCGGGTTGCAAGGTCCTATCGGAACCGGCCGGGGTATCCCGAACCGATGATCGAGCAGCTGTCCGTGCTGGCGGGAGGGGCCGGCGGTAGGGTCGTGGATCTCGGGGCGGGCACCGGCCACCTGGCAGTGCCTTTGGCCGAACGCGGGCATCGCGTCACCGCGGTCGAACCCGCCTTGGCCATGCTGGCCGAGCTGAAAATCTGGGCCGATGAGCAGAAACTTCCAATCACCGCGGTCAATGCCTCGGCCGAGCGCACCGGACTTGCCGACGGCTCCTCTGACCTGGTCCTCGTGGCCGACGTTCTTCATTGGTTGGATCCAGAGCTCGCCGGGCAGGAGGCGGCTCGGCTTCTTCGCTCCGGCGGCCTGCTGGTGGTGATCGAGGCGCAGCTGGGGGATACGCCTTTCATGCGGCAGATGCGGGACCTGTTCTCGAAGCGAAATCCGCGAGCCCAGCTTTTGCGACCGAGCACGCTGACCCAGTTTTTCTCGCCTGCTTCGGACAAAGGCGCACCATGGGTCATGCGCTTCGCGCATGAAGCGCCGCTCGATGAAGACCTGCTCGAACAGCTCCTTCAATCGCTCACCTTCGTCGGTCCCGCGCTCGGCGTGGCCCGGACGGAGGAGCTCCGGCGCGAAGCCAGTCAGCTGCTCCGTTCCCACCCCGGGGCAACCTGGCGGCGGGATCTGGTGATGACCTGGATCGATCGGGCCCGCCCGCGAACCGGGGAGGGTCGCGCAAGATCCTGAGAGTCTGCGGTGGCAGGACCGCCCGCTCGCCGGAAGAAGCGCTGGGAACTTTTCCGGGCCTTGCGGTACAGTGCCGCGCCCATCTCGACCACACCGGGGGAATGTATGAGCTACCGCGCTTTGGGACTCTTGAGCGGAGTGGTATTTCTCTCCGCCGCCTGCGATTCGAGCAAGCGCGGGGCCGAGCAGCCTTCGAGCTTGGCCAGCACCCAGCAGCGGGCCCCGATCCCCGAGCGGCGCGCCAACGGCGACGGGTCGGCGTTTACCCTCTTCGAGACCGGGCAGGTACGACCCCTCGCGCTTTCGGCGGATGGGGGCTTTCTCTACGCGGCGAACACCCCGGGCAATCGGCTGGAGATCTTTTCTACCGCCTCAGCGGGCGGTCGCCGCGGGCCACGGCTGGCGCGCGACAACGCGTTGACCGCGGTTGCTTCGGTCCCGGTGGGGCTCGAGCCGATCGCGGTGGCGGTCCGTTCAGCGACGGAGGTCTGGGTCGTCAATCACCTTTCGGACAGCGTGAGCATTGTCGACATCAGCGACCTTTCCACCGCGCGCGTGGTCCGGACGCTCCTGGTGGGCGATGAGCCACGCGACATCGTCTTCGCCGGGCCGAATCGCAGCCGGGCGTTCATCACCACCGCCCATCGGGGACAGCGCCTGGCCGACCTCGGTCGGGATCCTCAACTGACGACGCCCGGGGTCGGGCGAGCCGATGTCTGGGTATTCGACGCGGACAATCTGGGGGACCCGGCGGGGGGCACGCCGCTCACCATCGTTACCCTGTTTTCCGACACGCCTCGCGCCCTCGCGGTGACCCCGGATGGCAACACCGTCTACGCGGCGGCATTCAATTCGGGCAATCGGACGACCACGATTGGGCCCGGGGCGATCGACGGCCGGGGATTGCCTCCGCCGAGGGACAATTTCGAGCACTTCGCCGCGCCAAGGACGGGGTTGATCGTCAAGTTCCGCCAGAGCCCGGTCGATGGACAGATGCACTGGCTCGATCAGCGCGACGTCGTCTGGGACGACAAAATACGATTCAGCCTTCCCGACAAGGACGTCTTCGCGATCGACGCGAGCGCGAACCCGCCGGTGGAGAGGCCGGGCGAATCCTATAGTGGCGTGGGCACCGTTCTTTTCAACATCGCGGTGAATCCGGTCAGCGGAAAGGTCTACGTCTCGAACACCGAGGCAAACAACGAGACGCGGTTCGAGGGTCCAGGCGTCTATCTGGGGCAGCTCGGGCTGCCGCCGTCCGTTCGCGGGCACATTGCCGAGAGCCGAATCAGCGTCCTCGATCAAGCGCAGGTCTTGCCGCGACATCTGAACAAGCACATCGATTACAGCCAATGTTGCGCGCCGGTGCCCAATCCGGAGAGCATCAAGAGCTTGGCCTTTCCCCACGAGATCGCCGTCTCCAGCGACGGGCGAACGCTCTACGTGGCTGCCTTCGGTTCGAGCAAGGTCGGCATCTTCGACACCCGGGAGCTGGAGACGGACAGCTTCGTTCCGGACGCTTCCAATCAGATACCGGTGTCAGGAGGAGGTCCGACCGGACTTGCGCTCGACGATGCACGCGGCCGGCTCTACGTTCTGACGCGCTTTGACAATTCGATCTCGGTGATCGACACCGCCGGCCGGGCGGAGGTGCTGCACGTCGCGATGTACAACCCGGAGCCGCCGAGCATCACCAGCGGTCGGCCTTTTCTCTACGACGCCTCGTTGACCTCGAGCCACGGCGATTCCGCCTGCGCCAGCTGCCACATCTCCGGCGACTTCGACGGCCTGGCGTGGGACCTCGGAGATCCCGACGGAGCGCAGGTGGACAACCCGAATCCGTTCACGGTCGGCGGGCCTCAGCCGTTTCACCCGCTCAAGGGTCCGATGACCACTCAAAGCCTGAGGGGAATGGACAACCACGGCCCGATGCACTGGCGGGGCGATCGGACCGGCGGCTACGACGCGCCGAGCGTTCAGCCCAACAGCGGCGCTTATGACGAAGACGCCGCGTTCAAGAAGTTCAATGTCGCCTTCGGCGGCCTGCTCGGGCGCAGCGAGGCCTTGACCGACGGACAGCTGCAGGCGTTCACCGACTTCGTGCTTCAAATCAGCTATCCCCCCAATCCCATCCGAAACCTCGACAACTCGCTCACCCCCGAGCAGCAGACCGGCCGCGACTTCTACATGGGGCCGATCTCAGACCTGGTGCAAAACTGCAACGGCTGCCACGTGCTCGATCGCGAGGGAAACCGTGGATTGCCGGGCGTGCTCCGGCCGGGGTTCTTCGGCAGCGATGGGCGGTCGTCCGAGGAGAACGAGCCGCAGAAGTTCAAGATCGCCCACCTGCGCAACGTCTACCAGAAGGTCGGGATGTTCGGGATGGCGCCCCAGCCGGATTTCTTCCCCGAGCAGGGTCCGCCGCTCGGCGAGGACATTCCGTTCATGGGCGACCAGGTTCGCGGCTTTGGGATGCTCCACGACGGAAGCGTGGACACCGTCTTCCGTTTCCACGGGGCCGGCGTGTTCGTCCAGACGCCGCTCAACCCCGGCGGCATTCCGTTCCGCCAACCCGGTTATCCGCTGCGGCGCGCGCTGGAGTCCTTTGTTCTCGCCTTCGACAGCAACCTGTTGCCGATCGTCGGTCACCAAATGACGCTCGGTCCGCCGAACTTCGAGAGCGCCGCGGCCAACGCCCGCATCGACCTTCTCGAGGCGCGGGCCGCCGCGGGCGATTGCGACCTGGTGGTGAAGGGCTTCGTTCAAGGCGAGCGCGCGGCGTTCCGCTACAACGTCGACGGCAGCTTCGCCCGAAGTGGGAACGGGGAGATCGTCAGCGAGGCCGCGGTGCGAGCTTCCGCCGGGAACGCCGGAGGGGAGCTCACCTTCACCTGCGTGCCTCCGGGCAGTGGAAGCCGGATCGCCGACGAGCGCTAGTCGGAAAAGCCCGGCAGCTGCGCAATGTCAGCCCGAGGAAGAAGACTCCCAGGCTGCGGCTTGGTTGGTCGTTGACTTTCGCTGATGGTTGCCTCATTATTATTGGCGTTAACGTCATCCAGCCTAAGGAAGTTAGGCGAATGCGCCTGGATCCTATAGATTATCGAATCCTCGACCTGCTTCAGCGGAATGCGCGGATTACCCAGATCGAGCTTGCCGCCGCGGTCGGTTTGTCGCAGCCCTCGGTCGCCGAGCGGATGCACAAGCTGGAGGAAGAGGGATTCATCGCCGGATACGCGGCCCGGGTGGACGCCCACCTGCTCGGCAAGGACATCACCGCCTTCGTCGGGGTGACCATCGAGCATCCGCGGTACTTCGACAACTTCACCAAGAAGATCCTCGGCCTGTCCGACGTGCTCGAATGCCATCGGGTGGCGGGCGAGTACTCCTACCTGCTCAAGGTGAGGACGGAGAATACGCTCAGCCTGGACAAGTTCATCTCCGAGATGTTGCGGACCATTCCGGGGGTAGCGCGGTCGAACACGACGATCGTTTTGTCCACCGCGAAGGAGACCTCGTTCATCGAGGCGCCGATCAAGGAAAAGCAATCCAAAGTCGGTCGGAGCGGCAAGAGCGCGTCCAACAAAGAAGCAGCCTAGGGAGGGCCCATGGCCGGAATGGCAGTCGAGCAGTTAGCACGGTCCAAATACAACCTCGCGCTTCGGATGTCGCGGATGACCGCATCCGCCGTCCGGGAGATTCTCAAGGTCACCGAGCGCCCGGAAATCGTCTCTTTCGCCGGGGGGCTGCCGGCGCCGGAAACCTTTCCGGTGGAAGCGCTGGCGCGGGCGCACGCCGAGGTGTTCGAGCACGACTCAGCGGCAGCGCTGCAGTACAGCACGACCGAAGGACACCGACCACTCCGGGAGTGGATCGCGGCGCGAATGCGGTGCCGGGGAATCGACGCCGTCGCCGATCGGGTGCTGATCACCAGCGGCTCCCAGCAGGGCATTGATCTCGTGGCGAGGATCTTCCTCGACGCGGGCGATGCGGTGGTGGTCGAAAATCCCTGCTACCTCGCCGCGCTGCAGACTTTTGGAGGGTTCCAGGCGAGGCTGATCCCGGTCGGGAGCGACGACCACGGGATGCGCGTTGACCAGGTGGAGCGGGTGCTCAAAAAAGAGCGGCCGAAGCTGATCTACGTGGTGTCCGATTTCCACAACCCCAAGGGGACGAGCCTCTCCGCGGAGCGGCGGGAGCAGCTTCTCGGGTTGTCGCGCCGGTACGGCGTGCCAATTCTCGAGGACGACGCCTACGGGGAGCTTCGGTATCGGGGCGAGGAGATTCCGCCGATCGCCGCGGTGGACGGAGATGGCTCCGTCATCTATCTGAGCACGTTCTCCAAGACCATCAGTCCGGGCGTTCGAATCGGCTGGGTGGTCGCCTCCGAGGAGGTGATCGCCGCGCTCACCGTTGCCAAGCAGGCAAGCGATCTTCACACCAGCACCTTGATGCAGCATGCCGTGGCCAGGATGCTGGTCAACTTCGACTATCCTGGGCACTTGAATCGGCTGCGGGCGATCTACGGCGCCCGCTGCGAGGCGATGCTCAACGCGCTCGAGTCCTACTTCCCGCCGACCGCCCGCTGGACCCATCCCGAGGGAGGCCTGTTCATCTGGGCGGAGCTACCCAAGGGCGTGAACGGGGATGAGCTGTTGCGCGAGGCCCTGGCGGAGCAGGTCGCATTCGTTCCCGGAGCGTCCTTTTTCGCTCACCGGCCTCAGGAAAATTTCATCCGGCTCAACTTCTCGAACCGTCCCCCGGAGATGATCGATGAGGGTCTGCGGCGGCTCGGCCGGGTCCTGAAGGATCGCGGCGGCGTCAAATTCAAGCACCGGCTGTAAGCGCTTCCACCGCAGGGGGCAGGATCTCCACCACGTCGCCCTCGATGCGCAGGGTTGCCAGCGAGTCGTGCTCGGTGGGTCCCTGATTGATGATCACGTAGGACGCGGCTCGACCGAGCGCGACCAGGGGAATCTCCGCCGCGGGATATACGGACAGCGTGGAGCCGAGGGCGAGCACCAGGTCGCATTCGGCAGCTTCGGCGAAGGCTCGATCGATGACCTTTCGACGAAGCGGTTGTCCGAAGCTGATCGTCGCCGATTTGAGCAAGCCGCCGCAGCCACAGACGGGCGGGCGCCGATGCGTCTTGAAGTACTCCATCGCCCCGGCCGGGGGCGCGAGCTGCCCGCACGACAGGCATTCGACCCAGCGATTGGTGCCGTGGACTTCGATCACCCGGTCGTCCGGCGACCCCGCGGCTTGATGGAGGCCGTCGATGTTTTGGGTCACGATCGCCTGAACCCTTCCCATCGACTGAAGGCGCGCAATTGCGCGGTGAGCTCCGTTCGGCTGCGCGTCCTTGAAATGCGCCCAGGCCTCGAGCTTGTAGTCCCAGTACTCGATGCGCTT
>WNFF01004183.1_pt1 | contig 11769 bp, 10 predicted proteins | sample 5400441 | NCBI WGS metagenome assembly WNFF01 (sample SAMN13153345, study PRJNA577476) | soil metagenome | isolation source: 120 cm saprolite under Douglas fir tree site 2 hole 3 replicate 1 | place: USA:California | collected 2015-04-18
CGCCGAGCATCAGCGCAATGAGGGCCAGCTGCATCTCGGTCGAGTGGCTGGCGACATGGCGCATAAAGCGGTTTTCGCCAAAGCGCGGCTCGATCGTCGAGTAATACGACCCGGTGCCCTCATGGAAGCACAGCGGCACATTCATGTCCTGCAGCATGGAGTAGAGCGGGTCCCAATAGTTGGAATGCCAGTAGCGGCCGTTGACGTAATTGGGCCGCACAAAGGCGCCGACCGCACCGTAATCCTGGACGCAGCGCTGCAGCTCCTGGCAGGCCAAATTGACGTCGTGGACCGGCAGCATCGCTGCCATCTTCAGCTGGTCCGGGCTGTGCTTGATAAAATCGTGGAGCCAGTCGTTGTAGGCGCGGCAGATCGCCGCCGAGAATTGCGGGTCCATGTCGTCGCGCGCCATGAACGACAGCCCGATGGTCGGGAACAAGACCGCGATGTCGATCCCCTCCATCGCCATGCCGATGATTTGCGCCTCGGAATCATAGCCGCGCTCGACCGCGAAATTCACCGTGGTGTTGGCGCGCTTGGAGACCAGCGGCCCGCGGATCCGGTTGTATTGCGAGGTGTTGCCGTCATTGCTGGTCGGCTGGCCGTCGAAGAACCATAAGGGGCGCCCGCGCATGCCCGTAGAGCCGCCATCCTGGCGCCGCACCGACGAGGTGACGCGGCTCTTGAACGCCGGGTCGAGATATTTGTCGAACAGATCCATCGGTTCCATGATGTGCATGTCGCAATCGACGAACCGATAGCCCTCTTTCATCGCCCGCTCCTTACGCTGGGGACTTGCCCCAAACCTGACGTGCCAACGGTGCTCCCGCTGGCTGTGCGGTGCAAGCCACATCCGAATAGAACGCGGCAGCGATTTTGCCCTCTCCGCCCTTCAGGGGGGGAGAGGGAGGGGCCCATCGCGCAGCGATGGGAGGGTGAGGTGGGTGTCGGCGAGCGCTCTGGAATCCCCCACCTCACCCCAACCCTCTCCGCCCCCGGGGGCGGAGAGGGAGTAGGACGTGCGGGGGAGGGTTCAGGCGTCAGCCCGCCGCCCAGCGGCCGAGGACCGCCAGGAGCAACAGCGCGACGATGTTGGTGATCTTGATCATCGGGTTGACCGCCGGCCCGGCGGTGTCCTTGTAGGGGTCGCCGACCGTGTCGCCGGTCACCGCCGCCATGTGCGCGTCCGAGCCCTTGCCGCCGTGGTGGCCTTCCTCGATGTATTTCTTGGCGTTGTCCCAGGCGCCGCCGCCCGAGGTCATCGAGATCGCGACAAAGAGGCCGGTGACGATCGTGCCGAGCAGCATCGCCCCCAATGCGGCAAACGCCGCCGCCTGCCCGGCGACCAGCCAGATCACGATATAGAGCGCGATCGGCGCCAGCACCGGCAACAGCGACGGCACGATCATCTCGCCGATCGCCGCCTTGGTCAGCATGTCGACGGCGCGGCTGTAATCGGGCTTCGCCGTCCCTTCCATGATGCCGGGGATCTCGCGGAACTGGCGGCGCACCTCGACGACGATCGCGCCGGCCGAGCGCCCGACCGCCTGCATGCCGAGCGAGCCGAACAGATAGGGCAAGAGGCCGCCGAGGAAGAGCCCGATCACGACATAGGGGTCCTGCAGCGCGAAGCGGACATCGAGCTTGGGGAAATAGTGTTTCAGATCCTCGGTATAGGCCGCGAACAACACCAGCGAGGCGAGCCCGGCCGAGCCGATCGCATAGCCTTTGGTCACCGCCTTCGTGGTGTTGCCGACCGCGTCGAGCGCATCGGTGGTGCGGCGCACCTCGGGCGGCAGATCGGCCATTTCGGCGATGCCGCCGGCGTTGTCGGTGACCGGTCCATAGGCGTCGAGCGCGACGATCATGCCGGCCAATGCCAGCATCGTCGTCGCCGCGATCGCAATGCCGAAGAGGCCGCCCAGCATATAGGACAAGACGATGCCGACGCAGATGACGATGACCGGGAGCGCGGTGGCCTCCATCGACACCGCCAGGCCCTGGATCACGTTGGTGCCGTGGCCGGTGGTCGATGAGAGCGCGATGCTGCGCACCGGCCGGTATTCGGTCGCGGTATAAAATTCGGTGATCCAGACGATGAACCCGGTGACCGCCAGCCCGACGACCGCGCAACCCAGGAGGCTCCACCCGGTCACCGAGCCCCCACCGACCATCGGCCACGACATGCCGAGACCGACCAGCGCATAGATGACGAAAGCGACCGCCGCGACCGACAGGATCCCGGTCGCGATCACCCCCTTATAGAGCGCCCGCATGATCCCGTTTCCGGGGCCGAGCCGGACAAAGTAGGTGCCGATGACCGAAGTGACGATGCAGACCGCGCCGATCCCCAGCGGCAGCATCAGCATCCGGTCGAGCAGCGGCTGGGCGAAGAAGACCGCGGCCAGCAGCATCGTCGCGACGATCGTCACGACATAGGTCTCGAACAGATCCGCCGCCATGCCGGCGCAATCGCCGACATTGTCGCCGACATTGTCGGCGATGACCGCCGGGTTGCGCGGGTCGTCCTCGGGGATGCCGGCCTCGACCTTGCCGACGAGGTCGGCCCCGACATCGGCGCCCTTGGTAAAGATGCCGCCGCCGAGCCGGGCGAAGATCGAGATCAGCGAGGCGCCGAAGCCGAGCGCGACCATCGCCTCGAGCACCGAGCGCAAATCCTCGGCCGGGGTGACCGCGCGCAGGATGAAATAATAGCAGCCGGCCCCGAGCAGCCCGAGCCCGACCACCAGCATGCCGGTGACCGCACCGGCCCTGAAGGCGATGTCGAGCCCGGCGGCCAGCCCACTGCGCGCGGCCTGCGCGGTGCGCACATTGGCGCGCACCGACACGTTCATGCCGAGATACCCGGCCGCCCCGGACAGAACCGACCCGATGAAATAGCCGATCGCGACACGCCACCCCAGGGTGATCAGGAGGATGACCAGGATCACCACCCCGACGATCGCGATCGTCCGGTACTGCCGGTTGAGATAGGCGCTGGCGCCGAGCTGGATCGCGCCCGAGATCTCTTGCATGCGCGCGTTTCCGGCGTTCGCCGCCAGCACGCTGCGACTCGTCACCACGCCATAGGCCAGCGCCAGCAAACCGCAGACAATGACGAAAATGTAGGCCGACGCCATCTGTCAGATCCCTTCGGTGCGGAGCCAGGTCGAGGTCTCGGGCAACCTGCCAGATGCCGCCTTTTCAGGCAACTCTCCGATCGGCCGAGCTACCTACGGTCCTGCAAAGCGCGGTTCGGCCGCCAATGTGCGCTGGCGCCACCACAGCACGGCGGCGCCTGCGATCACGACAAACGGCATGATGGCGATCTGCACCATGCCCCAGCCGACCCCGGACAACAGCGCGCCCGAGGCGAAGGACGACATCGCCACCGTGCCGAAAATGAGGAAATCGTTGAGCGCCTGCACCTTGCCCTTCTCTTCCGTCGTATAGGTGCGGGTCAACAGGGTGGTCGCGCCAACGAAAAGGAAATTCCAGCCGATCCCGAGCACGACATTGGCCGCCCAGAAATTAACGACGGCAAGCCCCCCGAGATTGATCACGCAGCACAGGAGCAAAAGCGCCGCGCCGGTCAACAGAACGCGGATTACCCCGAAGCGGGTGATCAGATGACCGGTGACAAAGCTCGGCGCAAACATGCCGAGCGCATGCCACTGGATGACGAAGGCGGCATCGCCGAAGGCATGGCCACAATCGAGCATCGCGATCGGCGTCGCCGTCATCACCAGCGACATGACGCCATACCCGACCATGCCGGCGATCACCGCGACGATGAAGGTCGGCTGCATGGCGATTTCGGCGAGCGGCCGTCCACCCCGCCGTAACACCAGCGGCGCCGGCTTCGGCAGATCGATAAAGCACAACAGGATCGCCGCGGCGAGGCACAGCGCGACGATCACCACATAGCAGCCGGCAAACAGCACCGGGGCGAACAGCTCGCTCGACCATTTCGCGGTCTCCGGCCCGAACACCGCCGAGACGACCCCGCCGGCCAGCACCAGCGAGATCGCCTTGGCGCGAAAACGCTCGTCGGCGATTTCCGAGGCGGCGAAGCGGTATTGCTGGGCCACCCCGTTATAAGTGCCGAGCAGAAAGGTGCCGGCGCAGAACCATGCGAAATCCGCTGCGAACAACGCCAGCGCGGCAATCGCCGCGCCGCTCGCGCCGAGCGCCGCGCCGATCCAGAACCCTGGGCGCCGGCCGATCCGCGCCATCAACAGCGCGGCCGGGATCGTCGCGGTCATCATGCCGGTCATTTGCACCGCGATCGGCAAGGTCGAGAGCGCCCTGTCGGGAGCCAGCATGCTGCCGATGATCGAAGCAGTCGTCGCGACGATGCTGCCGCCGGTCATCGCCAGCGCCTGGCACAACGCCAGCATCAAGACGGTGCGGCGACTATGCACGATCAGCCCCCACCCCAGCCCTCCCCCGCAAGCGAGGGAGGGAGCGACAGGCTCCGGCGCACCCCCTCCCCCGCAAGCGGGGGAGGGTTGGGGTGGGGGCTGGCATTGCTGCGATGGTCAGAAGTGGCGATAGCCGGCGGTCGCGACCGGGATCGGGTTACCGCCCGCATCGACCAAGCGCACGCCCGCGGCCTTGTCGATCATCCCGATCGCGGTGATCGGGAGCCCTAGCTCCGTCGCGAGGCGGCCGATCGCCGCGCCGGCTTCGGGCGACGCGGTGAACAGGAGCTCGTAATCATCGCCCGCCGCAGCGAGGCGCGCCGGCAGATCCGGCTCGGCGACGACCGCCCGCCGCGCCGCCGGGGACAGCGGCAGCGACGGTAGCGCGATCGTGGCGCCGGTCTCTGACGCGTCGCAGATATGGCCGAGATCGGCGATGAGCCCATCCGAGACGTCGAGCATCGCATGCGCGATGCCGGCGAGACGCGGGCCCAGCTCGGTGCGTGGTTCGGGCAGCTGGAAGCGCTGGGTCAGCGCCGCGCGGTCGGCGGGCGCTAGGGTCGGGTGGCCGCCGCGCAACACCTTGAGCCCGAGGAACGCGTCGCCGATCGTGCCGCTGACCCAGATCCGGTCGCCTGGGCGCGCGCCGCTGCGGCGGATCTCGGCGCCGGCAGCGACCTCGCCGAGCGCGGTCAGCGACAGCACCGCCGGCCCCGATGTCGCGACCGAATCGCCGCCGAGGAGATCGACGCCGAAGCGAAGCTGATCCTCGGCGAGACCCGCGGCAAAGCGCGCCACCCAATCGTCGCCGAGCGACGCCGGCAAGGCTGTCGTCAAGAGGTAATGGAGCGGCCGCGCGCCCATCGCGGCGAGGTCGGACAGGTTGACCCGCAACAGCTTGCGGGCAACCAGGTCCGGCGGATCCTCCGGCAGATAATGCACGCCCTCGACGATCGCATCGACGGTGACGACGAGGCGATGCCCGGGACGGCAATCGACCAATGCCGCGTCATCCTTGAGGCCAAGCCCGCCCGGCCCCGCAAGCGGAGCAAAAAAGCGCCGGATGCGGCCGAACTCGCCGAGACCCGCCTCGCTCACTTCTGCCGCCACGTCGTGCGTCCTTCGAGACGCGCTCCTATGGAGCGCTCCTCAGCATGACGTAAGTTTATGATGGCATTAAGAAAGAACGTCATCCTGATGAGGAGCCCGCAAAGCGGGCGTCTCGAAGGACGCGCCGATTTCTATCCAAGAGTCGTCGGTCCTACAGATCAGCGCCGCGCAAGGTGCGGGCGAGGTGGTCGAGAACCCCGTTCGCCAGCCCCGGTTCCTTGCCGGTGAAGAAGGCGTAGGCGATCGCGACATACTCGCTCATCGTCACCCGCGGCGGAATGTCGGACCGGTGCACCAGCTCATAGGCACCGGCCTCGAGGATCAGCCGCAACAGCGTCTCCAGCCGCGACAGCGGCCACTCTTCGCTGAGCGCCGCCGAGAGGGTCTCGTCGAGCCGCTCGCGGTCGGCGGCGACGCCACGAACGATGTCGGCGAATAATGCCTCATCGGCCTCGCCATAGAGATCGCCGTCAATCTCGTGACCGAGCCGGTCGCGGACGAATTCGCGGATCGCCGCCTCGGTCCCGAGGCCGGGGTTCAGATCCAGTTGGTAGAGCGCCTGCACCGCCCCAAGCCGGGCGATGCTGCGGCGCCGGGCGCCGCCGCTCTGGCGCGGCGCACCTTCTGCCGTGCTCGCCGCGCTCACCGTTCCTCCGCCTGGAAGCGGCGCTTCAAATCAACCAGCGCAAGACAGGCGCGCACCGCCCGGCCGCCCTGGTCGCGGCCCTCGGGCGACGCCCGGACCAGCGCCTGCGCCTCATTCTCACAAGTCAAGATGCCGAAGCCGATCGCGAGCCCGTCGCGCACCGCGAGGTCCTGCAGCGCGCGCGAGGTTTCGGCGCAGATATGATCGTAATGGGTGGTCTCGCCCCGAATCACGCAGCCGAGCGCGACAAACCCGTCGAACCGCTCGACGGTCTTGGCGCCCAGCGCAATCGCCGCCGGGACCTCAAATGCGCCGGGAACCGACACGGTCTCGCAGGTCGCGCCGGCCGCGGCGACCGCGCGTTCCGCGCCACGCCGCAGATCAGCGGCGATATGTTCATAAAACAGCGCCTCGACGAGCAGCAGGTGAGGAGCTCGGGTCATGGCGAAATCTGCTCCGGATTGCCGTGGTCGAAGTCGCTTGGGCGCGCGCCGAGCAGCCGGGCGACATAGCGCGCGAGCGGATCGATTTCGAGGTTCATGCGCTGGCCCGGCTGGGCGCCACCAAGGCTCGTATGCGCTAGCGTGTATGGAATGATGTTGACGCCGAAATTTCCGTCCGCCACCTCGTTGACGGTGAGGCTCACCCCGTCGAGCGCGACCGAGCCCTTGGACGCGATATAGGGCATCAGCGCCGCCGGCGCCTCGATGACGAGCCGCACCGACTCGCCCTCGGGCCAGCGCTCGAGCAGCCGCGCAACTCCGTCGACATGCCCGGACACGATGTGGCCGCCGAGCTCGTCGCCAACGCGCAGCGATCGTTCGAGATTGATCGGTGCGTCCGGGGTCCAATCGCCCAGGGTCGAGCACGCCAGCGTCTCGACCGAGGCCTGCACGGAAAACGCGCCCGGTTCGACCGCGATGACGGTGAGGCAGGATCCCGAACAGGCGATTGAGGCGCCGATTGGGATATCGGCGCTGTCGTAAGCGGTCGCGATCGTCGCCTCGAGGCCGCCCTCGGGGCCCGAGCCGCGGCTCAGCCGGCGCACCCGGCCTACATCGGTGATGATTCCGGTAAACATGGCCCTAAGCTAGGAGGCCGCCCGGCGATTGGCCAGCGTCTTTCATGCATGCGCGCCCGGCGGGAGCCGCTACGGCGAAACGGGCGCCTCCTTTTCGGCGCGGCGGGCGCGAAAAATCGTCAGCACATCCTCGCCGACCGTTTCGCTCGTGAGCCGTTCGAACCCAGGCGCGTCGGCTAATGCGTCGAGGCCGAGCTCGGCGACGGCGGGGACCCCGTCGCCGCCCAGCAGCAGCGGCGCATGCAGCCAGACCAGCCGGTCGACCAGCCCGCCGCGCAGCAGCGCCGCGGCGAGCCGGCCGCCGCCTTCGACGAGAAGCCGGGTCAGGCCGCGCTCGCCGAGGAGGGTGAGCGCCCTGCCGAGATCGATATGCCCGGCCGGGTCGGGCTCGGCGGCGATGACGACCACCCCGGCATCGCTAAGCGCCTTCCGGCGTGCCTGATCGGTCGAAGCCAACGTCACCACCCAGCTCGGGATCTGCCGCGCCTCGGCAAAAACGCGGGCGTCGAGCGGGACGCGCAACTGCCGATCGATGACTATCCGCACCGGCGAATGGGCGTCGAGCCCCGGCAGGCGGCAGGTCAATTGCGGGTCGTCGGCTATGACCGTATCGGTGCCGGCCAGGATCGCGTCGTGCGTGGCGCGCAGCAGGTGCGCGCGCTCGCGCGCCGGCGGGCCGGTGATCCAGCGGCTTTCGCCTGAGGCCGTCGCGATGCGGCCGTCGAGCGAGGTTGCCAGCTTCAGCGTCACCAGCGGGCGGCCGAGGCGCACAAGCTGGAAAAAGCCGGCGTTGATCTCGGCTGCTTCCGCCGCGCCGAGCCCGGTCTCGACCGCAATCCCAGCCGCCCGCAAGCGCGCCAGTCCGCCGCCGGCCACCCGTGGATCGGGGTCTTCGAGCGCGACCACGACCCGGGAGAGGCCGGCGGCGATCAGCGCATCGGCGCAGGGCGGGGTGCGGCCCCAATGGCAGCAGGGTTCGAGCGTCACATAGGCGGTGGCGCCGTGCGCCGCGGGTCCGGCGCGGGCCAGTGCCTCGGTCTCGGCATGCGGACGCCCGCCGGGCTGAGTCCAGCCGCGGCCGACCACCCTGCCCTCGTTGACGATGACGCAACCGACGGCTGGGTTGGGCCAGACCCGTCCCAGTCCGCGCCGCGCCAACGCCAACGCAGCGCGCATCGCCGTCTCATCTAACGAAGGCATCGGCTAAGCCCCCACCCTCCCGTCGCTGTCGCGACGGGTCCCTCCCTCCCCCGCAAGCGAGGGAGGGGCTTTCAGAATGCGGCGCGCGCCCTCCCCCGCATGCGGGGGAGGGTAGGGGTGGGGGCTTACGCGGAGCGCCCGCTCACTCGCCATCGGCGGCGATGCGCCCGACGAACTCGCCGAAATCCTTGGCTTCGCGGAAATTGCGGTAGACCGAGGCAAAGCGGATGTAGGCGACCTGATCGAGAGTCGCCAGCGCCTCCATCACCAATTCGCCGATCATATCGCTCGGGATCTCCGTCTCGCCGGAGCTTTCGAGCTGGCGCACCAGCGAATTGATCATGCGCTCGACCCGCTCGGGTTCGACCGGTCGCTTGCGCAGCGCGACATAGATCGAGCGGGCGAGCTTGTCGCGGTCGAAGGGTTCGCGCTGGTTGTTCTTTTTGAGCACGGTCAGCTCGCGCAGCTGGACCCGCTCAAAGGTCGTGAAGCGCGCCGCGCAATTGGCGCAAAACCGCCGCCGCCGGATCGCGCCGCGATCATCGGTCGGACGCGAATCCTTGACCTGGGTGTCATCGGCGCCGCAGAACGGGCAACGCATGTCCTCCTCCGTCTCCACGCGCCCGCAGGCTAGCGGGCCGTCACATCAGGTTCGATCAGGCTCCGGGTAGATCGGGAAGCGGGCGCACAAAGCCTCCACGGCCTGGCGCACCTGCGCCTCGACCGACGCATTGCCGCCGGGGTCCGCCGCCAGCCCACGCAGCACCTCGGCGATCCAGTCGCCGACCCGGCGGAATTCGGCGACACCAAAGCCGCGCGTCGTCGCCGCCGGCGAGCCCAGGCGAACCCCCGACGTGACAGTCGGTTTTTGCGGGTCGAACGGGATGCCGTTCTTGTTGCAGGTGATGCCGGCGCGTTCGAGCGCCTGCTCGGCGTCCCGGCCGGTCAATCCGAGCGGGCGCAGATCAACCAGCATCAGGTGCGTATCGGTGCCGCCCGAGACGATCGCCAGCCCAGCCTTCTGGAGCGTCGCGGCGAGGGCTTGCGCGTTCTCGATCACAGCGCGTGCATAGGCCGCAAAGCTCGGCTGCAGCGCTTCGCCGAGCGCGACGGCCTTGGCGGCGATCACATGCATCAGCGGCCCGCCCTGGAGCCCGGGAAAGACCGCCGAATCGATTCGCCGGGCGATCTCGGGGTCGTTACTGAGGATCATCCCGCCGCGCGGGCCGCGCAGCGTCTTGTGCGTGGTGGTGGTGACGACGTGGGCATGGGGCAGCGGGCTCGGATGGGCGCCGCCGGCGACGAGCCCGGCGAAATGCGCCATATCGACCATCAGATAAGCGCCGACGCGATCGGCAATCGCGCGAAACCGCGCAAAGTCGATGACCCGCGGATAGGCGCTGCCGCCGGCGATGATCAGGCGCGGCCGATGCGCCTCGGCCTGGCGCTCGACCTCGGCGAAATCGATCCGCCCGTCCTCGGCGCGGACGCCATAGGTGAGGGCGTGGAACCACTTACCCGACAAATTCGGCGGCGCGCCGTGCGTCAGATGGCCGCCGGCCGCGAGCGAGAGGCCGAGAATGGTATCGCCGGGCGCGAGGAGCGCGAGAAATGCCGCCTGGTTCGCCTGCGCCCCGGCATGCGGCTGCACATTGGCAAAGCCGCAGCCGAAGAGGCGTTTGGCGCGGTCGATCGCGAGCTTCTCGGCAACGTCGACAAAGGCGCAGCCGCCGTAGTAGCGGCGCCCCGGATAGCCCTCGGCATATTTGTTGGTCAGCACCGAGCCTTGCGCTTCTAGCACCGCGCGCGAGACGATGTTCTCGCTTGCGATCAGCTCGATCTGCGATTGCTGGCGCCGGCATTCGCCGTCGATCGCCGCGGCCAGTTCCGGGTCGGCGGCGCCGAGTGCATCCAAAAAAAAGCCGGCTTCGCGCGTCGTCGACAAGGGGAGAGCTGAGGAAATCGCCAGGACAACACCTCCAGCAGAGAGAGAAACGAGCGGCACCGCCGAGAGTTTGAAATCTACCATATCTCGGGTACCGATGTCAGCCGACTACTAGATCGCGTCATGATCGCCGACGCGCCCGGCGCGCAACGCCATACCGCGCTCTGGTAAGAATCATCGAATGAAAACCCACCTCCATTGATCAGAATCTCCTCTGACGCGACGATTGCAAGGGCACCCGCTCGGATTCTCTAGCGCCGCTCAAGTCGTAGCCGAGCCCGCTTGTTGCCCATTACTGTCCTCTCCCGGGGGTTTCGGTTGACATGAATAGTTCACTCTGCGATTATGCCGGTTCGGCAAACTCAGAAGCGGGATCGAGGGAGAACATGGCTGACCCAGCGGCACCCAAGATGGCAGAGGATGAATTACTGCGAATGACCGCAGAGGTCGTATCGGCCTATGTCAGCAACAACACCTTGGCGACGGCGCAGCTGGGCGATGTCATCCAGTCCGTCTACAACTCGTTGCGCTTGCTGGAGGGACAGGCGGCGGAGCCGCCGTCCGAGCCGCTGCGGCCCGCGGTGGCGATCCGCAAATCGGTTACGCCGGAATATCTGATCTGTCTTGAAGACGGCAAGAAGCTCAAGATGCTGAAGCGGCACCTGCGCTCGACCTATAACCTGACCCCGGATGAATACCGCGCGAAATGGGGGCTGGCGCAGGATTACCCGATGGTCGCGCCCAAATACGCCGCACAGCGTTCCGAATTCGCCAAGAAGATCGGCCTGGGACGCGGGACCGGCCGCAATTCGGCGCGCGGGTCGGCAAAGAAATAGCCCGACCCCAGGACGCGAGGACCAAAAAGGGCGCCCTCGGCGCCCTTTTTATTGGGGCTAGCGACGCCCCCTCATCCCGCCTGCGCCGCCTTGCACGGGCAGTCCCGTCATTCCGGGGCGCAGCCGAAGGCGGCGAACCCGGAACCCATATTCCAGAGGCCTGTGTTTATGGGTTCCGGGCTCACCGCTGCGCGGCGCCCCGGAATGACAGTTTCCGTGCAAAGCCCCGGGAGCGGGAGAGCGTGTCACCGTGCCCTCTCAGCTGCGTTCCCTCCCCCCGCTTGCGGGGAGAGGGACAGCGCGTGAGGGGGTTGGCTTTCCCCGGCGTCAGTTCAGCCCGTAGAGGCGGGTGACGTTATCGTGCACGATCTTCTTCCGCACGCTCTGGGAGAACCCGGCGAGGTTGCGATTCAAGGTCTCCTGCGAGTTCGGCCAGATGCAGTCCGGGTGCGGATAGTCCGCGCCCCAGATGATGTTGTCCTCGCCGATCAGCGGCACGATCGGCTCGAGGTATTTGTCCTGCTGAT
>WNFF01016044.1_pt1 | contig 11769 bp, 12 predicted proteins | sample 5400441 | NCBI WGS metagenome assembly WNFF01 (sample SAMN13153345, study PRJNA577476) | soil metagenome | isolation source: 120 cm saprolite under Douglas fir tree site 2 hole 3 replicate 1 | place: USA:California | collected 2015-04-18
AAGGTGAACTGCGGGATGGTCGGCATCAACGTGCCGATCCCGGTGCCGCTGTCGTTTCACAGCTTCGGCGGCTGGAAGCACTCGATCTTCGGCGACATGAACCAGCACGGGCCGGAAGGCGTGCGCTTCTACACCCGCATCAAGACCGTGACCTCGCGCTGGCGCGAGGGCGTGAATCCCGGCGCCAATTTCGGCATGCCTTTGATGAAATAGCGAAGGATGGTCGACCTCCACGACATCCGATACCTGCGGATCGGCACGCCGAATCTGGAGGCCGCGATCGAGTTCGCGACCAGGATCGTCGGGCTGCAGCTGGCGGGCCGGGAGGGCAAGGCCGCGTATTTCCGCAGCGACAAGGCATCGGTGCGGGGCGACACGCGCGATCACACGCTGGTCTATTTCGAAGGCGATCCGGCGAACCATGTCATTGCCTTCGATCTCAAGAACCGGGACGACTTCGACAAGGCGGGCGCGGAGATCGAGAAAGCCGGCCATGCCGTGCGTCACGGCACGAAGGAGGAATGCGAGCTGCGCCGCGTGCAGCGGTTCCTCGCGTTCAAGGACCCGACCGGCAACAAGATCGAGGTCGTGGTGCGGCCGTTTCACAGCGGCGAGCGCTATTTCCCCGCACGCGACGCGGGAATCACGCATTTCAGCCACATCGGGCTGCGCACCTCCGATGCGCCGCGCGACGAAGCCTTCTGGACGCGGCTCCTCAACGCGCGCGTTTCGGACTGGATCGGCGACGCGCCGCTCCTTCGCGTCGGCACTATCCATCACACGCTCGCCTTGTTCCCGTCTCCGCACCCCGGTGTGCAGCACATCAACCACCAGGTCGAGGATTTCGACGACGTGATGCGCTCCTACTATTTCCTGCGCGAGAAGGGCGTGAAGATCGTATTCGGCCCGGGCCGCCATCCTTCCTCCTCGGCCTGCTTTCTTTACTTCGAAGGGCCCGACAAGATGGTTTATGAATATTCGGTCGGCGTGAAGCACATCCTGCCCGAGGAAGAATCGAGCTACCGGCCGCGGCAGTTCCCGTTCGCGCCGGAGTCGTTCTGCATGTGGGGCTCGCGCCCCGACATCCCGGAGTTTCGCGAAAACAGGAAAGACGAAGGAATAAAAAAGGCGCCGCTGAAGACCGTGGCGTGACCGCACTCGCAGGCGTGCCTGGAGTTCGCTTCTTACCGGCAGGAACCATGAGAAGGAGGAGACCATGCGTAACAGGCTGATCGCGGGTGTGCTTGCGTTCCTGCTTGCGTCGTGCGCGGGCGTTCCGCCGGCGCCGACCGCACCTTCAGCGCTCCCCGCGCCGCCGCCCACCGCGCCCGCGCCGCCCCTCGCCGCGCCAGCGCCGCCGCCCGCCGCGCCCGCACCACCAGCCCCGCCCGCACCGCCGCTCGCGCTCCCGCCGCCCGCCGCGCCGGCACCGCCCCAGATCGTCAACGTGATCGTCTTTCCCGGGGGTTTCAACTGGCCGATCTGGGTCGCGCAGGAAAAAGGTCTCTTCGCCAAGAACGGCCTCGAAGTGAAAATCACCCCCACGCCGAGCTCGGTGTTCCAGCTGACCAGTCTCATCGACGGCAAGTTCGACATCGCGATGACGGCGATCGACAACCTCATCGCCTACCGCGAAGGGCAGGGCGAGGCTCCCAGGCTCGGCCCCGATCTTTTCGCTTTCATGGGCGGCGACAACGGTTTCCTGAGGCTCGTGACCGTGCCGGAGGTGGGGAATTACCGCGAGCTGCACGGCAAAGCGCTGTCGGTGGACGCGCTCACGACGGGATACGCGTTCGTGCTGTTCGAAATCCTGGCGCGCAACAGAATGCAGAAAGACCGCGACTACACCGTCGTGACCGCGGGCGGCGTGCTGCAGCGCTTCCAGGCGCTCATGGAGAAGAAACACGCGGGTACCCTGCTTCTCTCGCCGTTCGAGGTGCAGGCCGAGGCAAAGGGGTTTCATCGCCTCGCCAACGCGATCGATGTGCTGGGGCGCTACCAGGGATTGGTGGGCGGCGCACGCAAGAGCTGGGCGGAGCAGAACCGCGACGCCGTGGTCGGCTACATCCGCGCCTTCAGCGACGCGGTCGACTGGCTCTACGATCCGACGAACCGGGATGAGGCGCTCGCGATCTTCATGAAGAATCTGCCGGGCGCGAGCGCCCCGGCGGCGCTGACCGCGTACGGCATCCTCCTCGGCTCGACGGAAGGATTCCAGAGAAAAGCGAAAATCGACATGGAAGGCGTCAAGACGGTGCTTGCGCTGCGCTCGAAGTACGGCCAGCCGCGCAAGTCCCTGAGCGATCCTTCTCCTTACTATGATCCGAGCTTCTACGACGCGGCGATGAAGCGCTGACCTGACGCGAGCCCGGTTTTCACCTGACAAGAGAAAACGTGAATACATCCGCTCACTTTCAGGTACTCGGCGTCTGCGGGAGCCTCAGGCAGAAGTCCTACAACATGATCGCGCTCAAGACGGCGGGCGAGGTGATGCCGCCCGGACTTTCGCTCCGGATCACGAGCATCGCCGAGCTTCCGATCTACAACTTCGACATCCAGGAGAAAGGGTTTCCGGCTCCGGCGACGAAGCTGCGCGAGGAGATCCTCGCAGCGGATGCGCTGCTCTTCGCCTCGCCGGAATACAACTGGTCGGTCGGTGCGCCGCTCAAGAACGCGATCGACTGGATGTCGCGGTTCCAGCCGCAGCCGTTCAACAACAAGCCCGCCGCGCTCTTCAGCGCCACAGGCGGGCCGGTCGGCGGAGCGAGGGGGCAGTACGACCTGCGCCGCATCCTCTCCGGGCTCGGCGTGCACTGGCTGATGAAGCCCGAAGTATTCATCGGCATGTCGGCGAGCAAGTTCGCGGACGGAAAGCTGACCGATGAGACGACGCGCAAATTCCTCACCGACCAGATGGTCGCGTTCGAGGACTGGATCAAGCGCATGAAACGCGCTTTTTCGTAGAGCGGAAAAGGGGAGCGAATGAGCTACAAGTTGCTGAGCTATCAATCCGGGCGGGAGGCGCGCGCCGGAATTCTCGTGGGCGAGCAAATCTACGACGCGGCCCGCCTCGCCGGGCAGCCGGCGTGGTCTTCGGTCCTCGGCGCGCTGCAGGACTGGGGCAGGGCGCATCGCGCCTTCGCCGCCGGCGCGAAGCGCATCGCGGCGGGAAAGAGCAAGGCGAAAGGCTTGCCGCTCAAGCGCGCGAAGCTGCTCGCGCCGGTGCTCTATCCGGGCAATATCTATTGCGCAGGCGCCAACTACACCGATCACATGGCCGAGATGGCGCGCGCGCAGGGCAAGGAACCGGGACCGACGATGAAGGATCTAGGCGAGAAGCCCTGGCACTTCGTCAAGACCTCGAGGAGCTCGGTGGTCGGGCCCGGCTCGAAAGTGAAGCTCCCGGAGTACTCGCAGAAGGTCGACTGGGAAGTCGAGCTGGCGGCGGTGATCGGCAGGACGGCGAAAAACGTGCCGGTGGAGAAGGCCCTGGGCTATGTCGCCGGCTACACCATCGCGAACGATCTCTCGGCGCGCGATGCGATGAAGCGCGACAAGAACCCGCCGACTTCGCCCTTCCATTACGACTGGGTCAGCCAGAAGTGCTTCGACGGCTCCTGCCCGCTCGGGCCCTGGATCGTTCCGGCCGGCGACATTCGCGATCCCCATCAGCTCGGCATCAAGCTGTGGGTAAACGGCGAGCTGATGCAGGACTCCCACACGAGCAAACTGATCTTCGATACCGCCGAGCAGATCGCGATGCTGTCCTCGCGCGTGACGCTTCACCCGGGCGATCTCGTGCTCACGGGGACCCCGGCGGGCGTGGGCATGGGACGCGGCCGCTTCCTCAAACCCGCTGACGCCGTCAGGCTGTGGATCGAGACGATCGGCGAGCTGAACCACACGCTGGCCTGACCGTCTCGCAGAAAATCAACCGAAAGGATCGAGCCATGTCGAAAGAATTGTGGGACGAGGGACTCGCCGTGCGCAAGGAGGTGCTCGGAGCGGAATACGTCGAACGCCAGCTCAAGACTGTCGATGATTTCGGCATGCCGATGCAGGAGCTGGTGACCCAGTCCTGCTGGGGATGGCTGTGGGCGCGGCCGCAGCTGCCGCGCAAGCTCCGCAGCCTCGTCAACCTCGGCATGCTCTCCGCTCTGAACCGCCCGAACGAGTTCAAGACCCACGTGAAGGGCGCGCTCACCAACGGCTGCACCCGCGAGGAGATCCGCGAGGTCCTCCTTCAGGTCGCGGTGTACTGCGGCATGCCCGCGGGGGTCGAAGCGTTCAGGCTCGCCCGCGAGGCGATGAAGGAATACGAGCAGGAAAAACGGTCATGAACGGGCCATGATCAACGCTTGCCCCGCCCGCCCGGGAGGAAAACTTCGTCGAGACGCAAGGTGGTTCTCACCGTGCCGCTGGTGCGATCGAACAGAACGTTGAAGAACCTGTAATTGACTTCGAGATAACGCCAGGTCCACACTTCTTCGTCGCGCGCCGGAAAATACCAGACCTCCTTGGGCCGACCGAGCAGCCGGCGCACGTCCTCGCGGGACATTCCCGCGACTACCTTGGCGAAGTACTCCTCGGTCAGCACCTGGCGGATTGCCCGCACGGCCCGGTCCGGGCCGATGTCGATCATGAAGGTCTGCACGCCGGCTGGGCCCATCGGATATTCCCAGACCTCGGAGCCGTCGGCGTATTTCCACACGGCGCCGGGCGGGCCGACGCGCGCTTCGACCGTCAGCGCGGAATCCCCGGGGGATATGGCGGAGAAATTCGCGCACCCCGCCGCGAGTAGGCTCAGGGCGAGCAGGGCGGCGGCGCGATGAAGCGCTGCGATCATGAAGCGAAACTCTATTTGCGCTTGCCGTCGCTCGTATCGACTTGGAACCGCGCAATCTTCTTGAGCACGCCGGTGGGCCTGTCGAACTGGACGTAAAGCTCCATGTTACGCACGCCCCACTCGCGATAGCGCCAGGACCATATCTCTTCGTCGTTCAAGTCGGAAAAGCCGATGTCCCGCGGTCTGCCGAGCAGACGGCGCACTTCGTCGCGCGACATTCCGACGTGCAGCTTGGAAATAGTTTCATCGCTCAACACCTGGCGGACCTCCCGCACCGCGCGGTCCGGCCCCAGCGTCACCATGTAGGTTTCGACCCCGAACGGCCCCCGCGGATATTCCCAGACCTCGGAGCCGTCCGCGTTCTTCCAAACGTCCGCGGGCGCGCCCATCAGCGTTTCGAGCCGCAGCGCGGAAGCGCCCGGCTTGACGGCGGAAAAGCTCGCGCACCCTGCGGTGAATGCGGCGCAGAGCAGCAAAAGTACAGCTCGGAAAAGTCTCGCGCTCATGGATCCCTTCACATGTTCTGGTCCAGGAAGAGGATTTCTTCGAGCCGCTGGGTGGTCCTGACCGTCCCGGCGGACCGGTCGAAGAGCACGTTGAAGAACATGGGATTTTCCCGCTGATAGCGCCAGGACCACACCTCTTCGTCGCGCGCGCCGAACACCATGATCTCCCCGGGCCTGCCGAGCAGCCGGCGCACCTCGTCGCGGGACATTCCGGCACGCACTCTCGAGAAATATTCGTCGTTCAACACCTGGTGCACTTCCCGGACGGCGTGGTCGGATCCGAGAGTCACCATGTAGGTCTGCCTTCCGAGCGGCCCCCCCGGATATTCCCAGACCTCCGATCCGTCGGCGTTCTTCCTGACCGTCTCCGGCGCGCCGAGCTTCGCCAAGAGAGGAAGGCTGAAGCCGGCTTTTGGCATGATATCGATCCAATGAGGTACGATCACGAACTCGAGCGAAGGCTCAGCTCCGTAAACGTCGCCATGTTAGTCCCTATTCCCCGCTCCAGCGTGCCGCGCACAAGCTGACGGACACTTGAACATGCAGCGCAAGATACCTTGTGTGCTTATGCGCGGCGGCACCTCGCGCGGTCCCTATTTCCTCGCCTCGGACCTGCCCGCGGATCCCGGGCGCCGCGACGCCGTTCTGTTGAGCGTCATGGGCTCCCCGCATTCGCTCCAGGTCGACGGCATCGGGGGATCGAATACTTTGACGAGCAAGGTCGCGATCGTCAGCCGGTCGCAGCGCGAGGGCGCCGACGTGGACTACCTGTTCGCTCAGGTCTCCGTGACCGATGCGTTCGTAGACACCAAGCCCAACTGCGGCAACATGCTCGCCGGGGTGGGTCCCTTCGCGATCGAAACCGGCCTGGTCCGGGCGGAGAATCCCACCACCAAGGTGCGCATCTACAACGTCAATACGCAGACGCTGATCGAGGCGGTAATCCAGACGCCCGGAGGACAAGTCGAATATTCGGGCGATACGCATATCGATGGCGTTATCGAGCCGGCAGCGCCGATCAATCTGACCTTTCTCGATGCGCTCGGTGCTGTTACGGGGAAGCTGCTGCCGACCGGAAACACCCTCGACCGGATCGACGGGATCGAGGCAAGCTGCGTCGACATGGCGATGCCGGTGATGATCATGGCCGCCGAAGCGTTCGGAAAGACGGGGCGCGAAACGCCGGAAGAGCTGGACGCGGACAAGGCGATGCTGAAAAAAATAGAGGCCATCCGGCTGGAAGCGGGCAGGCGCATGGGGATGGGGGACGTATCGCGCCTGGTCGTGCCGAAACCGGTGCTGGTTTCGCGTCCGGCGAAGGGGGGAAACATCGCATCGCGCTACTTCACTCCGCACGCCTGCCATCGCTCGCATGCGGTGACGGGCGCGCTGGCGGTCGCCACGGCCGCGGTCCTTCCCGGAACCGTCGCGAACCGCTATATCGAGCCGGAGGGATTCTCTGGGGGAGTGCTCGGAATAGAGCACCCGTCAGGGCGCCTGGAAGTGGACCTGGTGACGGACTGTTCGGGTGCTGCGCCGGTGGTCGAGCGCGCCTCGTTCGTGCGGACCGCGCGGCGCATCTTCGAAGGCGTCGTGTACGTGCCGGAGGCGCTTTTCGACTGATGCGCCCGGCTGACCGCTAGGCGTTCGGTTCCAGCAGGGCAGTCAGCTCGTCCCGCGGCAGGGGTTTGCTGAAGAGGTAGCCCTGCATCTCGTCGCACCGCAGAAGGCGTAAGTGCTTTGCCTGATCCTCCGAATCAACGCCTTCTGCAACGACCTTCAGCCTCAAGGAATGGGCGAGCGAAATGATGGTCGACACCAGCGTCATCGTGTCGGGATCTTCCACCATGGCGATGATGAAGGATCGGTCTATCTTGAGGGACTGCACCGGAAGCTTCGCAAGATAGCCGAGCGACGAATAGCCCGTGCCAAAATCGTCGATCGCGATGTTCACGCCGAGGGCGTGCACCGCAGTCAGTTTCTCGATGTTGGCCTGGATATCCTCCATCACCACGCCCTCTGTGATCTCCAGATCGATGCCCGGCGGCGCGACGCCACCGATGATGGCCTGTTTCAAGACATCGCCGAAGTCGCGCTGCCGCAGCTGGATCGGCGACACGTTCACCGCTGTCCGAGGGGCCTTCAGGCCCCGCTCCACCCAGTCGCGGTGATCGAGCGATGCGCGCTTCAGCGCCCACGAGCCGACTTGCAGAATCAATCCCGTTTCCTCGAGCAGCGGAATGAACTGCATCGGTGCCACCAGTCCGAGCTCGGGACTCCGCCAGCGGATCAGCGCCTCGACGCTGACCATGCGCCGGGTGTCGACGTCCACTTTCGGCTGGTAATACAGCACGAATTCGTCCTTCTCCAGCGCCTGCCGCAGCTTGTTCTCGAGCGCCACCTTCTCGGCGATCCGTTCGGTCATCTCCTTGGTGTAGAAAAGGTATCGCTCGCCCGAGGACGATTTCTTGAGCGCTGCTTCGGCGTTCCGGAACAAGATATCCGCGTCATTGCCGTTGCTCGGGAACAGCGCAACACCGGACCGGGTGGAAATCCTGAGCTCGTTGCTGCCCACGGTGTAAGGATCGCCATCGACGCGCTGATTTCCCTCTTCCAACCCCCGGATCAGGCTTTCTTCGTCGTGTTTTAGATGAGGGATCACTACCGCGAAGTGGTCGGGACCAACCCGCGCCACGCGGCTCGGATCCTTCGCCAGCTCCAGTAACCGGTCGGCCACCTGCGTGAGGAGCGCGTCGCCCACCTGTCGGCCAAAAGTATCGTTGATAGTTTTGAACCGCTCGATGTTGATGACGACAAGCGCAAGCTGTTGCTGCTCGCGGCCTGCAGCGCTCAAGTATTGTGCCAACCGCTCAAGGAACAGCGTGCGGTTGGCGAGGCCGGTGAGCGAATCATAGAAGGCAAGATATCGGACCTTTTCTTGACTTTCGATGTGCTCGAGCGCGAAGGAGATATTGCCCGCGAGGTCAACCAGCAACTTCATTTCCTCGCTGTCGAAGAACCCGAGCTCACCGGCATACAGGGTGAGAACGCCGACAGCCTCGCCGCCGACCATCAACGGTAGAGCGGCCAGCGAATTGATCCCGCGCTCGAGGCATTCCTTCTTCATCATTCTTTGCGGATCGTTCTGAATGTCGTTCGAGATCACGGGCCTTCTTTCTCTGACGGCGTGCCCGACCAGGCCCTGCCCTTCGGGTTTTGTCTCTGTCAGGGCGAGAGGTGCGGTGTCGAAGAATCCCCGTATCTCGCCGTCCCAGGCGACCGGTTTCACCCGCATGGCCTGGCAGTCGACGACGCCCACCCAAGCCATGCGGAACTGTCCGGCCCCCACGGCGATGCGGCACACGTCGCGAAACAGTTCGTCGCGGCTGCGCACGCGCACGATGGCCGAGCTGATTCCGCTCAGCACTGCGTGGACGCGGCTGAGCTGTGCGAGCTTTCGTTCGTGCTCGCGTCGCTCGGTGATGTCCCGAGAAATTCCATCTATCCGGACCACCTTGCCTGCCGCGTCGCCGGCGAAGCGTCCGCGTCCGTGGATCCACCGTATCTCGCCGCCCGGCTTCACGATCCTATATTCGGCTTCGAACGTGTCGTCTACCACCGCGTTCTGCCACAGGGTCATCATCCGCGGCCGGTCTTCGGGATGAATGGGCTCACCCCAGAGCGTGCGGTTCTCGTAAACCTGCTTCTGCGTTCGGCCGAAGACCGTGGCCGTGGCGGGGCTGACGTACAGGATCTCGCGCGAAGGGACCGCAACGGACCATACGACATCCGGCAGTGTGGAGACGATGCTCCGCAGCCGCTCGCGAAGCGCCTCGAGCTCTCCTTCCGCCTTGCGGCGAGTGGCCCGCTCTTTCCCCTCCCGCAGCGCCCGCTGCACCGCCGGAGGCAAGCGAACGAGGTTGTTCTTCAAGACGTAGTCGGTGGCGCCGCTCCTGACCGCGTCGATGGCGGATTCCTCGCCGATCGTTCCCGAAACGAAGATGAAGGGCGTGTCCGGGCATGTCTCGCGCGCCAGTGCGAGCGCCGCCATACCGTCGAAGCCCGGCATCGAAAAATCGGACAGGATCACGTCCGGCGTGAACTCGTGCAGCGCCTCGACGAACGACTTCTCGCTATCCACGACCCGGTGGTCGGCGCGCAAACCGGCGCGCTTGAGCTCGGTCAGCACGAGCTCCGCGTCGTTCGCCACGTCTTCCGCCAGCAGGATTCTAAGTCGCTCTGTCATAAATCGCTTGTTCGGATCCTCCTCTTGCTTTGTGCCTGCGCCTGCTTATGACACATCGGCGGATCTGGGCCGCGGCCTCTCGGAAGGCTAAACGACGAAGGTATTCAATGCTGTCGGGCCAACTCAACAATCGCTGTCAGAGATTTCCTGACACAGCGTCAAGGATCGCTATTCGATCGAGGTGATACCGTGCTGGATCGCGAACTTGACCAGAGCCGGCAAATCGTGGATGCCGAGCTTCTGCTTGATGCGGCTCCGGTACGTGTCCACGGTTTTGGGCGAGAAGGACAATATGTCGGCGATTTGCGCGCTCGACCTGCCTTCGACCACCAGCTGGAGAATATTGCGCTCCCGGCTGGTCAAGCTCTCGAGAGGGCTCGGGGAACGGTGCTCGCTGATGTAGTCGCCGATGAGTGTCGCGGTGATCTTGGGGCTCAAATAGCGTTTGCCCTCCCGGATGGTTCGAACCGCGTTGACGAGCTCCAATCCCGAGGCTTCCCTGGAAAGATATCCTCTCGCACCGGCCCGAAGGGCGCGGAAAATAAATTCCGGCGACGCCGTGGTGGCCAGAATCACGATCCCCGTCGAGGGGGAAATACCTCCGATTTTGAGGCTCGCCTCGATACCATTCAGGCCGACCAATCCAATGTCGAGGATTGCGACATCCGGTCGCAGTTTTTGGACCCTCCTGACGGCGTCGTGTCCGTTCGTCGCCTTGCCGATGATCCTGATGTCTTGCCGGATTTCCAGCAGCACCTGCAGACTGTCCAGCAGGATGACGCGGCTACTCGCGAGAAACACTCTTATCGCCATTTTTTCTTGCCCGACTTCGGCAGTTCTTCCCCACGTGGCGTTGGCTCGATATCCTTGCTGAAATTCGATTCCTCGTCTGTAGGGAATCCTTGAGAAGTCTGTTTAGGAACCCCTCTAGCGCGACCCGCGGATAGAGCGCTGGCGCTTGACCTGAAACTCTAGCCGTGGAGAGCCTTCGGATGCTGTCGCGTACAGCCGACAAATAGCGTCAGATATTTCCTGACAACGCACCCGCGCTACGGCTATTCGAGGGGAGTGACGCCGTGCTGGATCGCGAATCTGACAAGATTCGCAAGGTCGCGAATCTGGAGTTTGCCCATCAGTCGTGCGCGGTAGGTCTCCACCGATTTGGGCGAAAGCGACAGCGCCTTTGCGATTTGGGCGATCGAGTGTCCCTCGGCGAGCAATTGAAGGACTTGTCGCTCGCGGGAGCTGAGACGCAGAAGGGGGTCGTCGGAGGCGGCTTTGTGAACGACATGGTCGATCAGGGTTTCGGTCAACTGTCCGCTGAGATGCTGCCTGCCTTCGTGCGCCTTCCGGATCGCATCGACCACTTCCTTGGCGACCGACTTCTTCGCGATGTAGCCCGAGGCGCCGGCTTGCAGCGCACGGTACACGTGAACGGGGTCCGAGTACGCCGAGAGCATGATGACGCGGGTCTGAGGGCGCCGCTCGCGGATGATCCGCGTCGCCTCGGTGCCGTTCAGAACGGGCATGCCAATGTCCATGAGGACCACGTCCGGACTGCTCTCCATTGCACGGCGCACGGCCTCGCGGCCATCCTCGACCAGGCCGATGACTTTCATGTCGGTTTGCGCTTCGACCAGGCTGCGCAAGCCTTCGGCCACGACGCCGTGATCGTCGGCGATCAGAACCCTGATCGTCATGTCAGCGCGGTACCCGCACGGTGAGTTGCGTCCCGCGGGCGGGCAGTGCCTGAACTTCGAAATGACCGCCGACTGCCTGCGCACGTTCTCTCATCGTCACCATGCCGAGTCCGGGCTTCGGCTTGTCCGAGGTATCTTCCACGCCATCGAAGCCGATTCCATCGTCCTGCACGGACATCACGCATTCGCCGTTCACCTGATCGAGCGCGATTTCGACGCGGCGAGCGCGCGCGTGTTTTGCGACGTTGTTGAGCGCCTCCTGCGCGATGCGAAAGAGCGCGATTTCGACCTGAAGTGCCGGTCGCACGGCCGGCTCGCTGCCGCGCACCGCGACCGCGATCCCCGTTCGCCTGGAGAAGTTCCTCGCGTGCCAGTCCAACGCCGCCGCGAGCCCGTGGTCGTCGAGCATGGGCGGTCGCAGCTCGGACATGACGTTCTCGATCGTATCCATCGTCGACTCGAGAAGCGCCG
>WNFF01004186.1_pt1 | contig 11767 bp, 13 predicted proteins | sample 5400441 | NCBI WGS metagenome assembly WNFF01 (sample SAMN13153345, study PRJNA577476) | soil metagenome | isolation source: 120 cm saprolite under Douglas fir tree site 2 hole 3 replicate 1 | place: USA:California | collected 2015-04-18
CCACTCCGAGCCCGCTCTGCAATTCTCTCACGACCTCTTGGAGATCGGGCCGGCGTTCAAGCATCTCCTTGGGCGGATACCAGTCCGGCCACTCCTGCTTGGATTGGACCGTCGCGAGACCGGACCAGCCAAACCCTTCCCCGCCGACGCCCACTCCATACCGCAGGGCCTGTCCGCCCGTCTGCACGGCATAAAGGAAATGATTGGCTGGATCGACCACGATCGTGCCCGGAGCCTCCCGCGTGTCATAGGTGACGACTTTGCGCCGATAAGCCGGATCGACTTCCCGCGACTGCTGGGGTGCGCGGGTTGTAGCGCAGCCGGCAACGGCAAAGGCAGAAACCCCCGTCAGCAGGGCACGGCGGCTAAAAACCCAAGTACCAAGCGGGAAATCAGCCACAGACCCCCCCCCGCATCTACTGGTCACGCTTCTGTACTGGCGCACGAAAATGTGGCAGCAGCTAGTCTATAAGCCGTTGGCCCGGTCTTCTTCGTGCCCGGACTGGTGAGACGGTGCTGCAAGGCAAGTGCTGATTTCGGATGGATGAGCGGATACGTGTGTGGTCGATTTACTCAGAAATTTACCTGGCAAGAGCTGGTCGAGCTTTATCGGCTCACTCAGCCACCGCAAAACCTCCGCCCCAACTACAATGTCTGCCCTACCGACCTTTAAGCCGATCTTCGCGTTCTCGATCTCACCATTCAAATGCGTGGCTAGCTGAAGTTGCTGGAACCTTTCGTACACTCGTTTCGTAAAGAGAATGTGCAACTGCTCCCGGCTCTAAAACGATACGTGGAAACGCAGCTATCACACTTTCCTTAGTTTGAACTTGGAGCTGTAATTCGCCTGGGAATATTTGTGCCCTTCAAGTAGCTCGGATCATGAGGCTGCTCGGGCGTAGATTTTGGCTTGACCCTAACTTTTTTCAGGGCAATCTCGTGCATGATGTCGTCGGCAATAAAAGCGGCGTCAACAGTCGGCGTAGGGCCCGCCATGGTAGCCGTGGGCGCGGCCAAGGCGATGAAGACACTGCCGAGCAAAAGCTTGTTCATGGGGACCTCTCTGCGTCACAGACCGAGTTCCTCCAGTTTTCACCCGGCTTTACGCTTCCCCGATTGCCTAGGACCACACTGCGCCATCGGTGAAATTGAATATCCGGGGAATCGGCAGGGTATTCTCCTCTACATCAAATCATCTCTCACCGGAGACGAGAACGATTACATCCTATACTACAAGCAACGCTATGCGCGCTTCCCACATGAGACCACTCTAGACCAGCTATTCAGCGAAGAGCAGTTCGAAGGGTACCGAGCCCTAGGCTTCCATGCTGCTTACGACCTGTTCGATAAGCGAGCCAATTTTGCACATCTTGACCCCGTAACACACCCACGCGCACCAGAGATACTCAATGCTCTTGATAAATTGTTGCCTCCGGTGTCGGAGAAAGGGAGAACGTTCGAAGAGGCCATATGAGCGGCGGCACGTCCGGATCTCCAGCTCGTACCAACGGCACGAGACATTCCTCTCTGTGCTTCCTTAGATCGCGGCTTTTCACGTTGCAGCTGCCGCCAAGCTTTGGGAGAATTTGATCGGCGTCCAATCGTGACCCCATCTGTTTTCTAAAAACCGCCTGTCGCTCAAAGACTTGCGACGGTATCGACGGGGGTCAAAGTTGGACGCCGATCCACAGATTTGCGCTCGGTGTTCCGTTTTTCACTCGCCGCACATCGCTTCTCCCTTCGGCCGTACCAGCTCTCGTCGTCCTCGCTCGAGGGCGAACGCAATCCGCTGCGCGATTTCTATATCGGACGTCGCAGGCATCTTGGCCCGAGCTACGCGCGGATATGATTTTTGGGAAGGACAACCGCCATGGATACCCTCGGCGGCAACCGCTACTTCCACCGCCCAATAGGTACTTCAGGGCTAAGGCGTTGAAATCCAGCGATTCTTTCCTATCTGTACGTGAGCATTTAGCGCGTGTTGCGCGCTGCCTTATAGGAGCGGATGAATGCGGAATTCGAATGAAGCCAAGACTCGTGCCGAGGCGAGCTTTAAACGGAAGCAAGACCAAGCTCGCGAAGGCGCAAAAGCATGGACCGAGTATGAATCGCAGCGTCGCAGTGTCGACGAGAAGATCGCGCGATTAAGAGCACTCCGATTGGCGAAAGAGGCGGCTGAAGCCGCCGCTCAGGACAAGAAGAAAAATCCCCGCGCCTCTGCCAAATAAAAAAATGCGAACCCGCTCCTAAGAAATGCCATCACCGGCCGGCGAACAGCCCTCTCACGGTTTTCCTCTTGTCTTGAGTGACCGGGCGAGCACAGCCGCGGTCGCGTCTCGTTTAGCCCATATATCTACACGTTCAGCCGTGCTGGCACCTTGAAGTTGTACCCTCGGACGACCGTTTCCGTCGTTGAGTTCCCAGTTCCAGCTGATCGAGGAAAGCAATTGCGGCATCAGCAGCCGATGCCGATCGAGGGGCCACAGGTCCGCCGCACCTAGTCACGGCCGAGACTGGATCGGCGTCGCCCGATTTGGGATGACACGGCCACAGTCCCCAGCGGACAGCATCCCTCTTCGATCCCGTCGCCATCACTATGTCGTGTCGACGACCAACTCGACTCCGCGTCGAGATAGGAGGAAAACGCTCAGCAACTGAGTCGCTGCCAACAAGGCGACCGCTTTTTGCAACTGTTGCTTTTGATTGGCGTCCTTTGCATTCGCGCCGAAGCACGTCGGCGGAAGGGGGAGTGCCATGCTTATTCAGCGATCGCCGAGCGCGATTACTACGAGAATTGTCTGCATCGCATGTGGTGGCCAAATGCCGCTTACGCTTGTCGAGCCGGCATACGACGATAAACGGGTGGACACGCATGTGTTCAGATGCAGTGCCTGTGGGGTAACTGAGAATTACTCTTTTGATCGGGACTTAAAGTCTTAAGAGCCTGTCTTTTCCGAAGATTCTATCCGGCCTGATTCACGCGGCGAAATAGAATCAGCGCATCATCCGGTGCGATACTTGCGATCCTCCGCTTGCTTGGGATGTTCTTGGCCGACCTGTTCAAGTCGCGAGCACGGCTTGAGGCCGCCCATCGGGCTTTTCGGTCGGTTATGTTTTTCCAGAAAAGATCTCGCCGATCGCCATGAACGACTGTCTATGCTTGGGGCTCATAGCATCGTAGGCTTTGAGCACCCGCAGCGCGCCATGGCGCCGAAGCAATCCGATGCCGGAATCGATTGCTTCCGCGTCTGCCTTGCTGACGCGATCGCCAGCGCCATCGAAGAAAAACGCCGTGACACGCCGAGCGCTTCGGCGATCTGCTCAAGCCGGCCGGCGCCGACTCGATTCACACCTTTCTCGTATTTTTGTACTTGCTGGAATGTGACGCCGAGCCGGTCTGCTAACTCGGTCTGGCTCATGCTGCGATTGAGCCGCTGCGCTCGGATTCGCTGCCCGATCTCCACATCCTTCGGGAGAGGTGATTTCTGGGACTTTGCTTTCGATTTGGCCACAATTTCCTCCTGGTCGCTGTTGATGTCTCGGCGTGGGTTATCCCTGCCTCGCGGGCAAATGCTGGTCAAGAAATGTGATCGCCAAACCTCAGCGCTGATGGCTTCACGAACCTGGGTCATTGCCACGCCCGGTTCGGCGATCCCCGGAGGGGCGGCGAACTCTCAGAGCGGAGCTTGGGCAAGCAGGACTACGAAAATGAGGGCTGCCCGGTCGGGCCCGGTTAGACTAGTCGTCCGGGAACCCGGAACCCATCCGCAGGCGTCTGCCTCGCCACCCAATATCCCGCCCATCCTTTAGGGCTGCGAGACGGATTACCAGCGCTTCCCGACCTCGCCAAGAAACGCGTCCAGCCAAACGAGCCGCTGCCCCCTAGGCACCCATTCCTCCCTTTCATAACGGCGGACCGCGGCGTTTGGCCTTCAGGCGCCCGCCGAGGCTCGTGGGCAGCGGTGAGGGGTTGTACCCTAGAAAGGCGATGACAAGCCGCCAGGAGCCGGCGTAAGGCACAGCGCGGCCCTTCTCCCAGTCTCGATACGTCTGGAGGGAGACCCCCAGGTTCGCCGCGGATCGCTCACTGCCGCTCCGAGGGCGTGCCGGGCGCAGATGCACCGATCTTCGCCTACCGGCACGCCCTCTGCCTTACGTGCCCCGCGGACGGCTGGGCACGCGGCTGATCATATGGGATCAGCCTGGTGGGCTCCGAACGGGGTCGCCGCCATCCCCACCACCGCGCTTGATCCGCCCCATCGTGCGGCTTCTCCCGCGGTCCCCGCGCTTATCGGGTCCGGGTCCCCATCTACCAAGCTCAAGGCGGCCCGCTGAAGGTCAGGCCGCGGTCTGTTCCAGTTCCGCGCGCTTTTGGAACTCGTTCAGGATGTCGCGTTGATGCTGTGCGAGGTAGCGCACGATGCGGGCATTGCTGAGCAGACTGCCAATGTAGCCGTTGGCAAGTACAAGATCGAGATGATCGACGCCATATGACTGTTCAGCGAGCCGGAATTCACGCTCGAGATTGGTCGATTCGCGCTCCATGAGCGCAATCTGCTCTTCATTCAGGCCTTTGATGGCCTTCGACTTATATGCGTCAACCAACTGATCTTCGGGCGTCGCGGCGACCAACGATTTGGCATAACTGATCGTGTACTTGTTCATTGCTAACATCAGTTCCACCGCCTCTATTTGGCGCATGGGAGCCAGCTTCTTGAGTTCCCAAAGGCTATTGATAGAAACGTGCTTGTCCTTGAGTATCTCCGCCGCTTCGGGGCAGATTCCATCAAGGAGATTTCGCTTCCGTTTTATGCTGCCGACGTTCACGTTCAGCGCCTTTGCGATGCGCTCTTCGGGAACACCGCGCTCGATGGCCTTAAGGATCATCCTGTGCTCTTGAATGATCGCCAAGCGATTGACCCGCTTGTTATAGGTGTATGCCTCGTCGTCCGTAGAGATCAGGCACATCACGTCGGTCTCGCCCATATCCCTGAGGACCTCGATGCGCAAATGTCCATCAAGAAGGAGGTACTTGCCCCGATCGCTGCGATCGCGGGCGACGACAGGGGGCTCGACAATTCCGACCTCACGCACCGAGGCGATGATCTGTGCGTATTTGGGGGTCTTCTTGACAGCCGCCGACACGAGTTTGAGAGGCTGTATATCCGCAATGGCAATCCGCTGGCCGGTATCCTCGAAGCCCATCGATACAGGCGACGGGGGTGAGTTGCGAGACATGGCTCAGGCTTGCCCAACCTGGATACGGTCGGCCAGATTTTGCGGGAGTGTATCAAGCCCCTCTGCTTGCAGGAGCGTAACGAAATTTTCGTCTCCAAAAAGTTTTCGCAGAGCCTCGGTTATGAAAATCAACCAGTCCCGTGTCGAATTTGCCCTGCGAATCAAGAGGCGCTTGCGATCCACATCCTCTCGATACGCCCGTATCAGCGAATTTGATGACACGGTCCGGTCACGTTTGTGCCATTGTCCGTTGATCCGGAGACCCTTACCTCTTCGCCGCCTCTGCTCGATCAGCCGTTTGGCTACGATCAGCCTTCGTCCACGCAACAGCTTGTTCTCGTAGGCTTGCTGAAGCACGTTCTGAACCTCCGCCTCATCGGCGTCGGCGATCTCGACCGCGATGCTCAGCGGTATGTTGCCCGATTCGACAGACCGCAATAGCCGATGCTCGCCTTTACCGAGGAGCCGCAGAACGCCCCGCACATATTCGAGCGTGAGACCCGTTTTTCGCGCGATGGTGGCAGCATTATAACCTCGCCGGTTCAAGCCCTGGATGTCGTGGAGCAGGTCGATCGCCCGATGCTGACGGCGCGCGAGATTTTCCACGAGGCTCATCACCAGGCAATCCTCCATATCGGCCTCTACGACGAGGGCGGGGATTTTCTCCTGGCCAAGTGCCCGGTAAGCCTCCAGCCGGCCTTGACCGCAAACAAGGTCGTAACGCGGTCCGGTGTCATCGTCCTGTCTGCGGCTGACCGTGATGGGCTTCTTGAGGCCAAGCTCCGCGATATTGCCTGTAATCTCCTTGAAGATTTTCCTGTTGCGGACCCTCGGATTGACGACCGCGATGCGCTCGACGGGAATCAACTCGACCCTCTCGGCTATTATTTGCCTCTTCATGCTACCTCCCTCAACTCGGCACGGGCGGCCAAGACAAAAAGGGACTCAAGGCTATCGAACCTGTAGGAGTCGAGCGAGAGCCCATTGTACGTGGCGAGTCGCACATGAGGCCCAGTCATATCGATCCTCGGCAGCAGATAATAATCGAGAGCTTGCTGGTTCCCTTCGTCCATCCGAAGGGCCACGGTCAGATCCGGCCACAGTCCGACATCGAAGCGGATATGCCATCGCAAGGAGCCCGCAGCAGTCTCCCGGCATCGGACCACCACAATGGATGCCGTGAACTCGCCGTTAATGGTCAGGAGGTCGGTTGCCGGATCCTGTTCGACCCGTCCTCCTGCCCTTTCGATACCGGATATTGCATCCGCAACGACATTTGGATGCATGCGACGCAAGGCACGATTGATCTCGATGTATCGGTAGTCGCGATCTGGTGTGAAGCCGACCAGCTCATAGGCGCGCAACAAGCTGCCGAAGCGGCTTTGGTAGGCACTGCTCGAGGGCGCGCGTTCCGCCTCGTCGATAATCAAGCCTGAAAGGTATCCGTGTTGCTCCAAGAGGCGCCGCAGAATGTCCAACATCTCATCATCCGAAAGTCGGTAATACCGCGTCCGGATGATCGCCTGCGCAGCTTCGAACAACTCTTCGTCAACGACGGCGGCAAACACCCCGTTTGCCCGGATCCACATGTCGGGGCCGTTCCGAACCCGCTTCCGTTTGAGTTTGAACGATCGCCGATTCCAGATGTTGTTGCCGATATATTTTTCATTGATAAGCACCTGGTGAACGGTGCCACGCGTCCATGGTCGCCCAAGGTCCGTCACCAGGCCGCGTTCATTGAGGAGGTCTGCAATCTCGCGCTCGAGCTTGCCCTCCTCCACAAAGGCTCGGTAGATCCGGCGAACGGTGTCGAGCTCTTCAGGCGGCCCAGGCGTCAGGACGACACGGTCAGTCTGAATGCTCTTGTGCTCGCCTCGGCCAAGCTCGCCCTTAGCGGCACCGTCTTGATCGACCAGCGTGCGCCGCAACCCGTATCCTGCCGGGCCGCCTTGCCGGAACCCGAGCTCGATAAGTCGGCACTGCCCCGTGAACACCTTGACAGAGAGCTCCCGGCTATATTCGCCGGCCATCGCCCGCTTCACGCCTTTGACAATAGTAGAGACGGGGCTTCCATCATTCTCGAACTGCTCGGCGCAGTACTGGACGCTGATGCCGGCTCGTTTGCAAATGTACTCGTAGTAAGCGCTCTCATCCGCGTCTTGAAACCGACCCCACCGGCTGACGTCATAGACGAGAATAGTCGTGAAATCGGCTGTTCCTTTTTGGACGTCCTCGATTAGCCGCTTCAAGGCATCGCGACCGTCCAAGCTCAAGCCACTTTTGCCTTCATCGGCATAGGTGCGGACAACCTGGATCCCGCGGCGGGCAGCGTACTGCTGTATGGCTTCGGCCTGGTTTTCCGTCGAGTACTTCTGGTGGTCGGTCGACATCCGCACGTACTCGGCAGCGCGCATAGCGGCTCGCAACGGACCAGCACGTGCCTCTCGACTCTGCTCCAGACCAATCTCGGTCAACACTGCCGATGATCCCGATCGTTGAGGCGCGGCGGGCGTCAGGAAAGCACGCGTAAACGACCGCCGCGCAGGAATGGCCGTTCCGACTATAGATGCGGAGGATCGGCAGAATGTTGCGGGAAACGGGCAGAGTTTTTCCGGACCCGAAGAGCCTGGGCCCATACGCGAAGGTAATGGCGCAAGCGCTGAATCTCGGATTGGGTGATACTCACCGTGCTGTTAAGACGGTCATGCGGTGGACCGGAGCGGGCGAACGAACAGTGAAGAACTGGTTCGCCGGTGTAAGCGGACCCAATGGCGAGCACTTGATAGGTTTGATCCGTCACTCGGACGAGGTGCTCGAGGTTCTCCTCCTCCTAGCCGGGCGTGAGCAGACAATTGCCGCGAAAAAGGTACTCGAGGCTCGGGATAAGCTCGCAGAGATACTGGCGCTGCTTCAAGCCTTGGTCGACGCAATGTGTCAAAAATCCGCCTAGACTAGAACCCGGTCGCCAACATGGCCCCGCGAAGGCAACGGCTGGCAGTCCCGATAGTCCCGCCGGTGTTTCCGCGTTTGAGCGCCTGGAAAACCGCCCCATGCGCCCCGGCCTCAGTCGTTATCGTTGCCCTCACCCTTCTTCTTATCAACGAAATTGATTATCAGACTCGGAGGCGCAGTGGGTTGAGCCAGGCCGGCGGCCGGAAGGCTTTCCTGTAGGCGCACCTCGTTAAGGAGCATGAGAATAGCCTTCAGATCACCAGCGGCCGCTCTGTTGATTAACTGTTTCGTAACAGCCTTTCGCCGCGAGATTTTCTTGGGTTTGCCGTTTTCCGTGACGGGGATGCGTGTGCTCAGCTCGTCATGGAACTCGGTTGCGAAACTCTTGGCGACCTTCGGGCGACCCTTGGGATTGCCGGACTGCCCCTTTGTGAACTGCGAATGCTTGGGCGGCTTGCGGTAGCCGACCGTGTAAGCTGTCTTTTGCGGCTTGGGAGGGAGCATATCGCCGTCGTCGATCGCCATGTTACGCAGCCTCCGGAGGGTTCGCTTCGGCAGGCGTGGCACGGGCCTCGCTCGAGCTCATTTCGTGGGCTCCGGCGGCAAGCGCCGCCTCATTGTTTCGGCGCTCATCAACATCCTCAAAACTCTCGTCGGTTTGAGCCAGCACCGCCTGCTTGCCGCTGAAGCTTTCCCATCGGCGGATCGCCACGTCGCAATAGTATGGATCGATTTCGACCACGCGAGCCCGCCTGCCCGTCCTCTCTGCCGCGATGAGCGCCGTACCCGAGCCGCCAAACGGATCGAGGATCAGATCACCTCGCTTGGTCACATCGCGGATGGCGTCTGCGATCATCGCTACAGGCTTGACCGTCGGGTGCATGGCGAGTTCCGCCTCGCGACCCGAACGGAACGCGTTAACGCCCGCATAATCCCAGACGTTTGTTCGCGACCGACCATGTTTGCCAAGTTCGACATTATTGCGGTGCGGCTGATTACCCCGCCGCAGGATCGGCACGAGCTCGTGTTTCGAGCGATAGAGCGAACCCATGCCGCCGTTGGTCTTGTTCCATACGCAGAGATTTATGAGGTTAAGATTGAGCTCTCGCGCTGCGGTCAAGGTTTCGAAGAGGTGACGCCAGTCCATGAAGACATAGAGCAGTGCCCCTGCCGCGGCTCTCGTAAGCGCAGCCGCGAGAAAGCGCCTCAGAAAAAGCACGAACTCTTCCTCGGTCATTTCACCGGAAGCCATCGTGAATTCGGCGTGGTGCGTGCGTCCCTTTCCGGAAACGTGCCCTTCGATGGGCACGTTGTAGGGCGGATCAGTGATCACGATGGCAGCTCGGTCCTGGCCCATGAGCGCGGCGATCGTCGTATCCTGGCGCGCATCGTCGCAGAGCAATCGATGGCGATCGCCCTCTTTCGAGCCGAGAAGCCATAGATCGCCAAGCTTGCTCACCGCCGGCCGATCACGCCGAAGGTCAGGGGTGTAGTCCTCGGGTCCCGGGTCGCGTAACTTTTCGGCGGCCCCTTCGAGGATGGAATCCACCTCGGGAACCTCGAACCCCGTGATCTCGACGTCGAAGCCGATTATCACGAGGTGCTGAAGCTCGATCTCCAGGATCTCCTTGTCCCACCCCGCCTTCTCCGCCAGTCGATTGTCGGCGATGATGTAGGCTCGGCGTTCGTCCTCATTCAGATGGTCGATCCGCAGAACCGGCACAGTGGTCATACCAAGGAGCTTGGCGGCTTGGACCCGTCCGTGCCCTGCGAGGATCTCGTTACTGCTTGTGGCGAGCACCGGGTTCGTGAAGCCAAACCGCTCGATCGATCGCGCGATCATTCTAATCTGCTTCTTGGAATGGGTTCGCGCATTACTTGGGTAAGGCTTGAGTGCCAGGACCCGAAGGTATTCGACCTGAAGCTCTGAAGGGACTTTGTTCATTTTTGACTCCTCGACGATCGTGCCGATGCGTGAGGATTCGTTCAACGACTTTCGGTGGAAGAATTGCATGTATAATTAGCGGCGAATTTTACCTCGGGATGCGATCTGGCGCTTCATCGCAGCATCGATCGAGCCGCGGCCAATTTTTGGGTCGGCGATCTTGCAAACCACCTCGACGTATTGCCGAGTGGCGGGTCTTTTTGTCGATCGGGTGATTTTCTTGTCAGTGAACCGTATGAGGATGCGATCGAGCTCGGTGACCAGAAATTGCACTATCAGTGCTTCCACTCTTGCCCCCGGCTTGCCCTTCGCAACTCGGTCCCGCGAAACGTCGAACAACTGTGCCAGGCGCTCCAGCTCGGACATGGCGACCTCGAGATGGCGAACCTCCGCCTCCTGGACGGCCCTCAATTACGCCTTCGGCGCAACGGTCGGCAAATTTCGAACAAGTGGTCAATTCTATACAGACCTCCGCTACTCATAGGCGCTAACTCCTGCCGTGAGCGCGTGACATGAACAACCTTTTTAGTGGGTGAGCCATGGCGTACTTTATTCATGATCGGCGAGTATTCGGTCTCGATGCTGCCGACCTATTTTTCATGGTGTCCGGGATTGCTCTCGGAGCCGTGATTCTATTCCTCGGAACGAGCTTATAACGGAGGATGCACCCCGGAATGCATAGGACTTGGGAATTCAGCCATTGCGATGGATTTGACTGCCCACATTGCGGGGCAGTTTACTCCGTCCGCTATACCCAATTGCCCATTCGCGATAGCGAGAGCGCGTATTGCCAAAACTGTCGCCGAAAAATGAGTCGGTGGCATTCAACCGCTCGGCCTTGGTACACTCTCATCGCACGGCCAGAGCGACATCATGGTCTGAGCGGGTAGCTTCCTCGGGAGCCGCTTCTCCTTTTAAGCGAGCGGCGTATGCAATCGCTCCTGCCGCGGCCCCGGTTCCCATGTCAGTGCCGGGTGTTCTATTCTGCACAGACCTGCCCGGTCCCTAAGCGCACCCTCGTTTAAGGCGACCGGACCGGTTCGCCGGAACGTGCCTTGAAGATCGCATCGAAACGCTTTGGCGTAGGGGGCCTATGCTTTCTCGACTGAACGGGAGGCCCCTCGTGCGCAAGTATCTGCCAGTGACCGTGGGGGCCGCCGTGATGCTGCTGGCCGATCCGGTGATGGCCTTGGACCTAAAACCGTTAGAGGCGTCCAGCGTCAAAGCCGCCTCTGATTATGTTGCGGCACCGGCACCACCAAACCAGAGCGAGCGAGCTTGATTTTTGCGCTGGGCCGTTGACCGACGCGCCAATGGCCCAGAGCCGTAGGCTGGCGCGAGCGCTGCGGCGTTGACGCTCTGCCCGCAATCCCCCTACATGCCGAGGGAAGATCAGCCTTTGGAGGGACTCGGCATGGCGACAGATTACGTTGCGAACTTGGAAAAGGCCCGCGAGCAATTGATGGCGCAGCGCCGCTCTCTCGCAGAAGCGCTGGCGGGCGACTACCAGCGCGGAGAGACGGAAAGACAGATGGAGCTTTTCCGGTCGATCCAAGGCACGCTTGCGGATATTGAGGAAGCAATCACAGACGAGCGCCGGCGAGCGCCGCAAAGGGGGTCCAAGGAATTTTC
>WNFF01017264.1_pt1 | contig 11761 bp, 9 predicted proteins | sample 5400441 | NCBI WGS metagenome assembly WNFF01 (sample SAMN13153345, study PRJNA577476) | soil metagenome | isolation source: 120 cm saprolite under Douglas fir tree site 2 hole 3 replicate 1 | place: USA:California | collected 2015-04-18
ATTGAGCCGGATCACTTCCTGGCCAATCTGAAGTACGGGGAGATGCTTTTGCGGGAGGGCGATGCAGCGGCGGCGCTGCCAAAATTGGTCCGGGCGACGAAGGTGGATCCTCAGTCAGCGGAGGCTCACGCGGCTCTCGCAGATGCCTACCAGCAACTTGGGCAGGCGCAGAATGCGAGCCGGGAACGAGCCAAGGCCGCCCAGCTGAAAACTCAGGCGCCCGAGTAGTGGAGCGCCGAGCGTCCTCCCGGCTGGACGGGCGAGACGCCCGTCGCTCCACTAGGTTTCCGTGCGCGTCATTTTTGGCCAGTCTTGCTTCGTTCCTGCTTCGCGTCTTCGGCGCGGCCCATGTGTTCGTATGCTTCGGCGAGTGAGATGTGCGCGGGGGCGAAGCCGGGCAGGCGTCCAGTGGCGATTTCAAGGTGCACGATGGCGGTTTTGAAGTCACCGGTCTTCAGCAGGCTTGCGCCGATTTCGTAATGCGCCCAGGCGGAGTCGGGCTGGAGTTCAATCGCTTTGTGGAGATGCTTGGCCCCTTCGGCGTATTGCGCTTTCCGCGCCAGCGCCACGCCGAGCGTGTACTGCGCCAGGTAGATGTTCGGATCGGCAGCGACGATGGGCTCGAGCGCGGCAATGACGCGATCTGGCTTCGACTGGTCGCGAGCCTGCGTGGCTTCGATCACTTTATTGGCGATCGCTATTTTGTCTTTTGGATCGGTTCCTGCAACCGGGGTGGCGGAGCCCGACGATTTTTGCAGACCTATGTAGCCGAGAGACGCCAGTTTCTGCATCTCGGAAGAGCTCAACTCCGCAGAAGACTTGCCAGCCTCGCCGCTGAAACGGTGGTCGAAATTATCGAGCTGCGCAGCCATCGTGTCGAGCGTGGCCCTTGAACTCTGGGCCAGATTGTGGGCGGTGCCAGGGTCGGCGGTCAAGTCGTAGAGTTCGGGTTTGGGGGCGCGAATGTAGAGATACTTGCCGGCGCGCCAGGACTCGAGCGGGCTCCAGCCGAAGCCGCGTTGGGGCAGATCGCTGCGGGAATAGACGGGCTGGTCGGCGCCGCTGCCGCCACTGGACCTCGATTTTGCGATACGCAACAGCGACTGTCCCGGCATTTGCGACGGAACTGGGATTGCAGCGATTTCAAGCAGCGTGGGTGCGATGTCCACGAGCCTTACCTCGGCCGCCGCTCGGACGGTTGCCGGTTTCGCGGCCGGCTGGCTTGCCGGTAATTTTATGAGCAGAGGGACATGAATTGTCTCATCGTAGAGAAAAACCCCGTGCGTGTCTTCGCCGTGGGCGCCCAGGCTCTCGCCGTGGTCGGCGACGACGATCAGTGCAGTGTTGCCGTAGATTTTCCGCTGTTGCAAAGCGCCGATTAATTTGCCGATGGCGGCATCGGCCACGCTGATGGCTGAGTTGTATGACGTGTTGGGTGCGCGTGCATCGCTGATATGAAACCACAGAAAAAACTGCCCTTGCCCTTGTTCTTGCGCGTTGCGATCCAGCCAAGCGATGGCACGCGCGACAACTTGGTCGCCGCGGCGCTCGGTTACGGGAGGACGGGAGTCACCGGGGATCGCCGGCCGAAAACCGGCGTCGTATGTCTGGAAGCCGCGGTCGAAGCCTTGTGCCAGCCCGTTCTGCGGGTCGAGATCAATAGAGCCAACAAAAGCGGCCGTCCGATACCCCTGCGACTTCAGCAAGTCCGGCAGATAAAGCAGCGATGATGGTAGCGCACCGCCAATCGCGCTCATGCCGACGCTCTGAGGGTAGGCTCCGGAAAGAATGGTGGCGTGCGAAACAACGCTGGCGGGCGCCTGGGCGTAGGCGTGTTCGAACACGATGCATTTCCCGGCGAGACGATCGAGGTTGGGAGTTAGTGCGCCCTTGGCGCCGAGGAAGCCCATGCGGTCGGCGCGGATGGAGTCGAGGGTGATCAGCACCAGGTTGGGTTTCGATGCGGCTGCGGCGAAAGAGAAACTAAGACTAAGAAAGATCAGACTCACGCCGGCGACGACTTTTCGAATCATGACTGTAAGTGTAAAGTACAATCTATATACCCGCTCCTCGGGAGTTCCAGTCTTGTGGTGATATCGTGATCACCGTCCATCGCTAGCCAGAAGGCTCGATGCCGCCTCCGTGAAGCTGGACCATATTTGCAGATCATACTTACAGATCATACTTTCAGTGACCGCGCCCTTCAGAAAACGTCTTCGGCTAGTGTGCCTGCTGGCTCTGTGCGCCGCGAGTTTGAGCCTACTTCTCTCCTGCCATCACGCGCGGGGCGGAGCGATTGGCTCCCGAAAGCTGATCATCCTTGGTATCGACGGGCTCGACCCCGACCTGCTCACGAAGTTCATGGCGGAGGGCAAATTGCCGAACTTTGCCCGGCTGGCCGAGCAGGGATCTTTCCGGCGGTTGACGACAAGCATCCCGCCGCAAAGCCCGGTGGCGTGGTCGAACCTGATCACAGGCATGAATGCCGGCGGGCACGGAATCTTCGATTTCATCCACCGCGATCCGAAAACTTTTCAGCTCTATTTTTCGACGTCGCGGGTAGAAGGCCCAAAACATAATCTTCACGTCGGGAGTTGGGTGGTCCCGCTGGGCAGTGGCTCGGCGGAACAGTTGCGGCACGGCAAGGCCTTCTGGGAGATTCTGGACGAACACAGCGTGCCCAACTACGTTTACCGCATCCCAGCGAATTTTCCTCCAATAGTCGCGAAGGGGAAGACTCTCTCCGGCATGGGCACGCCCGATTTGCGTGGCACGTATGGCACATTCACTTTCTACACCGATGATCCTACAGCTGCGGTCGGAGCCCTTGAAGGCGGAGAAATAGTTCAGGTCGAGGTGAAGAACAATCGGGTGGCGGCCAATCTGATTGGCCCCGATAACTCGTTTCGCAGGAACTCGCCTCCCTCGACCGAGCCTTTCACGGTGGACGTGGATCCGTTGGAACCGGTGGCGCGCATTGGCCTCGAGGATCGGCAGTTTGTCTTGAAAGAAGGCGAATGGAGTGGATGGGTTCCGGTAGAATTTCGGCTCATGCCGTTTATCGGCACTGTGAAGGGGATCTGCCGCTTTTATCTCAAGCAGACGCATCCGCGGTTTCAACTTTACGTATCGCCAATCAATATTGACCCGTCAAATCCCGCTCTGCCCATCTCGACGCCAACGAATTACTCGCGCGACCTGGCGAAACAGATCGGCGAATTCCACACGCAAGGCATTGCCGAAGACACGAAGGCGCTCACCGCCGGTGTGCTCGACGATAAAGAGTATCTGGAACAAGCGCGCACGGTTCTCGCCGAACATCGGCGCGCTTTCGATGTCGAGTTTCCGAAATTTCACCAGGGACTGTTCTTCTTTTATTTTTCCAGCCTAGATCTGAATGCGCACATGATGTGGCGGCTGACCGATCCTTCGCATCCGGCATACGACGCTGCGCTCGCTGCTCAGTACGGGTCATCGCTCGAGGAATTTTACGAGCAGATTGATCAGGTGCTTGGCGAGGTGATGCCGAGGGTCGATGACAATACGACGCTGCTCGTCCTTTCGGACCATGGATTTGCTCCCTACAGACGCTCCTTTAATCTGAATACGTGGCTGTTGAACAATGGCTACATCACTCGGAAAGCCGGCGCCAGTGGGGATTCGAGCGAGCCCTTTGCCGATGTGGATTGGAGCCGCACGCGGGCTTACGGGTTGGGGATTAACGGACTCTATCTGAATGTGCGCGGACGCGAGCGTGAGGGCGTTGTCGATCCCGCTCAGGCCGACGTGTTGCTGCGGGAGATCCGGCAGAAGTTTTTGGAGATTCGCGATCCGAAGGACGGTTCTCAGGTGATTACGCGGATCGATCTGGCCAGCGAAGTCTATCAAGGCCCGTACGCGCAATCGGGTCCCGATGCGCTCGTCGGGTATAACCGCGGGTATCGTTCAGGATGGAAAACGATTCTGGGCGCGTTTCCGGCGGACGTGCTCGAGGACAACACGAATGCGTGGAGCGGCGATCACTGCATGGACTTCACGAAAGTGCCGGGAGTGCTGTTGAGCAATCGCAAGATTGAAGCGCAAGCCCCCGCGCTGACCGATATCGCGCCCACCATTCTGTCTGAATTCGGAATTGCAAAAACGAAGGATATGATGGGGCAGTCGGTATTTCAGCCGCGTTAGGTAATAACATCGAGTCCAAGGGTGGACGAATGATTCGTATCAGGGCATCGCTTTAGCGATGCCGCAAATCTTCGAAATCAGATGCCCCTTTTGGGGGCCACTGAGCCGCTGGGCTTGCAAACGGGAGAAATCATGTTTGGTTCACACAAAGTGAGGATCGAAGGCGAACTGCTGGAGAAGGTCAAGCAGTGTTCGGATGCCGCGGGATACGAATCGATCGACGAATTCGTGATCCACATGCTGGAGAAAGAAACGAAGAAAGTCCTGCCGGATGAGAGCAGCACGTCGAAAGAAGAAATTCAGAAACGGCTGCGCGGATTAGGATACATCGAGTAGCTTGACTGTTCTCTCCAATCCGCCGGCGATCGCCTCTCACGCTGCGGTAATCGCGGCATTCAATCTATCCCTGCTGACGAGTCCGCTTGCGATTGTGGTGGTCGTGTCGCTGGTCGTTGGATTGCTGATGGTGGTCTTGTTCGGCTACACCTCGGATCAGAAAGCAATCGGCATTGCGAAGGATCAACTGAAGGCCCATTTGCTGGCGGTGCGCCTGTATCGGGATCAGATTCCGGTGGTGATGGGCTCGTACGGCAAGATTCTGCGCGGCACAGGGCGCTACCTGGAGCTTGCGTTCAAGCCGCTGCTGTACGTCATCGTTCCGATTACTCTGCTGATGGTGCAGATGGATCGTTATCTGGGCGCAACCCCGCTCGCTCCGGACGTCCCATTCCTGCTGAGTGTCCACACCGGAAGCAACGCGCTGAGTGATGTCACGCTCGATCTTCCGCCCGAGATCACGATGACTGCACCTCCGGTGCACGTTCCTTCAACAAACGAAATTATCTGGCGCCTGGCTGGCTCAAAAGAGGGAAAATATGAAGTGAAGATTGCCGCTGCCGGTCAGGCCGCGGCGAAGGCCGTTTGTGTGGGAAGTGACCTGCCGCGAATTTCGACGATCCGGTTGCGTGGGCACTTCTGGGAGCGTATGTTCTCGTCGGCAGAACCGGCGCTGCCGGAGAATAGTCCGATCGAGTCCATTTCGATCAATTACCCGGACCGTAATATCGAGGTCGCGGGCTATGGTATGAACTGGATTTGGCTCTTCTTCATCCTGTCGATGATTGCGGGATTTATTTTCAAGGAATTGCTGGGGATCCAAATATGAAGAGATTGTGTGGGGCGGACGCCCTCGTCCGCTTGCGTGCATCGGCTGTCAACCTGCAAGACGGGAGGGGACGCCCATTGCTCAATCCTGAGCGCCGGCTTTTCGCGGGCGAGGGCGCCCGCGCCACACGGGTCTTGCTGATCGCGCTCATTTTCTTGCCCGTGCTTGCACATGCCTACGCTGGTCCGGGCGCTGGTTTCGCGGTGTTGTCGTCGTTCTGGGCAATCTTTGTTGCGTTCCTGTATTCGTTCTATGCCTTGATGACTTGGCCGTTCCGCCAGTTATTCCGTTTCATCCGGCGGCGAAACGCATACGGTAAGGCGACGTTTGAGCGAGCGGTGATTTTGGGATTCGACGGTATGGATCCGGAACTCGCCGATCGATTCATGAAAGAAGGCAGGCTGCCCAACCTGGCGAAGTTGCGCGAAAAAGGAACCTTCAGCAAGCTGCGCACGACTTTTCCAGCGATTTCTCCGGTAGCATGGTCGACATTCATGACCGGGGTGAATCCGGGCAAACACAACATTTACGATTTTCTGGCGCGCAATACCAGCAACTATCTTCCTTATCTTTCGTCGGCTGAAATCAAGGGGCCCAAGCGGCACATCAAGATTGGGAAGTATTCCATTCCCTTCGGCAAAACAGAAATCAAGGCGATGCGCAAAGGCACGCCGTTCTGGCACTGAGAAAAGTTTCAGGGCGTGCTGCTTTCCGGGATGTGTGTGCCCGACCTGAAGGGCAGCCAGGGCACGTTTTGCCTGTGTACGACTCGCGCCTCAAGCGACAAGTTTCGCGAAGGTGGTGTGCGCGTACGCATCGAGCGCAAGAACGGTGTTTGCCGGTCCTATGTTCCGGGGCCGGACAATCCGCTGGTGGAGAAGGCCGGCGAACTCCGCGCGGCTTTCGAAATCCGCCCAGAGCTAGGATCAAAATCGGCGCGCTTCGTGTTTGGTTCTGAAAAGTTCACGTTGAAGATCGGGGAGTACTCGGAGTGGATTCCCGCCGAATTCAAGGCGGGCGTGGGCTTCACGGCACACGGCATCTGCCGGTTTTATCTCAAGGAACTTTCGTCGGAAGTTGAAGTCTATGTTACGCCGGTGAACATCGATCCTGGGCATCCCGATCTGCCGATCTCGCACCCAGTGACTTATTCAATTTACTTGGCCAAGCTCTTCGGGCCATATGCGACGCTTGGCCTCGCGGAAGACACGTGGGCGCTCAACGAGCACGTGCTCGATGACGATGCCTTTCTGGCGCAGGCTTACGGCAATCACGAAGATCGGGAGCGCATGCTTTTCGATGCGTTGGACAAGACGAAGCAGGGACTTTGTACATGCGTTTTCGATACCACCGACCGCATCCAGCACATGTTCTGGCGCTACCTGGAAGAGGACCATCCGGCGGCGCGCGATGTACCGCACAGCCAGCATCCGCCGGTGATTCAGGATCTGTACGAGCGTATGGATCGCCTCATCGGGCGCGTGATGGAAACAATTGACGAAGACACGCTGCTGATGGTGATCTCCGATCATGGATTCAAGTCGTTTGCACGCTGCATGAACCTGAATGCGTGGTTGCATCAGAACGGATATCTCGCGCTGAAGGATGGCAAGACCGAGAGCGGCGATTGGTTCGAGGACGTGGATTGGTCGCGCACCCGCGCTTACACCATGGGTCTTAATGGACTTTATCTGAATATCAAAGGCCGTGAGAAGCAGGGCATTGTGGATCCTGCCGAAGCCGATGTGTTGAAAGACGAGCTGCAAAAAAAGTTGAATGGGCTGGTCGATCCGGCATCGGGCACAGTTGGGATCACTGGCGTGTTTATTGCGGACAATGTTTATCGCGGGCCTTACACCGAGAATTCGCCTGACCTGATTGTTGGCTATGGCGCGGGGTATCGGGCCTCGTGGGATTCGGTGATGGGCAAGGTGACTGGGCAGGTTTTCGAAGACAATATCAAAGCTTGGAGTGGCGACCACTGCATCGACCCGAGGCTTGTTCCTGGGGTTCTGTTTTCGAGCCACAAGTTCATCGAAGAGAAACCTGCGATTGTGGATGTGGCGCCGACGATCCTGAAACTGTTTGGCCTCGCGTTGCCCGCGCATTTCGACGGCAAACCATGGACGCTGGCAACCCAAGCGAAATCTTAACCACGGGAGACACAGAGATAGGCTTTTGATTTCCTCTGAGTTCCCCTGTGCCCCCTGTGGTAGTCGCTCTTCTACTTCCCAAACATCGGATAGTGACTCGCGGCTCCCATCAAGAACAGCATGGGGAACGACAACACAAAGTTCGCGCGTGAAGTGAGAAATGCCTGCCGGGCCAGATATTTTGCTTTGTCCGGCATCGGTGTGCCATTGGCCGCGTTGTCGGCCGTCCACTTAATGATTTTCTTCTGCGCGCGCCAGATCACTCCCCAGACGTTCAGCATCATCACCCAACCCATCCCACCGCCGATGCCGATGGCGAGCAGGCGATTGCTCTCCCAGCCATGATCATTGAGCCGCAGAAACAGGCACGAGGCCGCGCCCACGATGACGGTGTAGATCACGGCGAGCACCGGCCCTTTGTCGAGCGCGCCTTTACCGGGAATCTCGCAGGCATACATCAGCGCCCAGGCGACGGTCCAGATCAGAAAGAAAGTTCCCATTGGACCACCGGAAGATCCGCCGCCGTTTCTAGCGTCTGCGGCGACGATGTTGCCCCAGTATGCCAAGCCCATCAACACGGTGAGCACCGATCCCCAGCGAAACCACCACAGCGCGCGCGACATCAGGCTGGGCAGAATTTTGCCTTTGGTGGCGGGATCAAGTTCCTTCATGAAGGGAACATTGACAAGATTAAAGAAATACAGCAAGCCCAGCCAGGTTATGCCGCCGACAAAATGCAACCAACGAAACAGCATCAGGAGGTTAGTGTTGAAGTCGGTGGGTAGGTTGATGTTGGTCAAGGTCAGGGCTCCTATTCTGAAACTCTGTTCTGGAAGTGACGATTGTAGATGGCTGGCGCGGGAAATGAAACTCGGTCGATGCTGGGGGTGGACGGGAATGAGTGTGGGACACGCCATGCGCAAGGGCGGCGTCACAGAATATTTTGGGCGGGAAGTTGAAAAGCGCGGGACAAGGCCGTATTGTAGGAGCCGATAGGAAGAGAGCTGCCGCCGATTGCCCTTCCCTGCATGCTCGCGGCGCAGCATCGAACCCGTAAAAAAGGAGATCGGCAAATGGAAGCCAAGCCGGCGCAACAGAACATTCAGGATTCCTTCCTCAACACGGCACGCAAGGAACGGCACAATATTACGATCTATCTGGTCAGCGGCGTGAAGCTGACGGGCCGTATCCGATCGTTCGACAAGTACTCGGTCGTCCTCGAAACCAGCAACCAGGAGCAGCTCATCTTCAAGCATGCGATTTCGACGGTCGTCATCGCGCGGGGCGGCCACACCCACATCGATTCGAAGCCGGCGGCGGTGGCATCACATGGAGAGGCGGCGGTCCCGAGTTCCGCTTCCGGCACTGAAGGATGAAGTGAGTTTGCTTGCGCCGAGATGACTCCAGACTGAGCGGCCGCGGCAGTTCGCGGAAAGAGCCCAAGGCGGTGCTGAATCCATCGGAGCAGCAGGAACGGGCGTTCCTGGTGGGGGTGGAGTTTCGCACCAGAAGCCGTGCGGGCCGCGGCGCAGGAAAAACAAGTTCTTTAGGCATGCCTCCGGGAGCGCAGGCGGCTCGGGATCACGCCGCTAGTGTGGCCGCCTCGTCCTCGTCCCTGCCGGCGGATTCCCCGGATTTCAGCTCCGCGGAATCGCTCGACGAACTGCGGGCGCTGGCGGCGAGCGCGGGCGCGCAGATTGCTGGCGAATTCAAGCAGCGCCGCGACCGGCCGGATCCAGCCACGCTGATCGGCAAAGGCAAGCTGGAGGAAATTGCGGGCGCGTCGGCCTCGGTTTCCGCGGATGTGATTCTTTTCGATCACGACCTCTCGCCTTCGCAACAGCGCAATATTGAGCGCGTGGTCAATACGCGCGTCATCGATCGCACACAGCTCATTCTCGATATTTTCGCGCGGCACGCCCGCACTCGTGAAGGTCAGTTGCAAGTGGAACTGGCCCAGCTCGAGTATTTACTTCCGCGGCTGGCGGGACACGGCGCGGAAATGTCGCAACTCGGCGGCGGCATCGGCACTCGCGGACCGGGCGAAACTCAGCTGGAGACCGACCGGCGGAAGATTTACCGCCGCGTCCGGCATGTCAAGCAGCAAATCGAAAATGTGCGCCGCATCCGGGCGCAGCAGAGGCAACGGCGAGAATCGGTTCCGGTGGCTACGGTGGCGCTGGTGGGGTACACGAACGCGGGGAAATCCACGCTGTTTAACGCCCTGACGAAGTCGAACGTGGTGGCATCGTCGCGCATGTTTGCCACACTCGATCCGACCATCCGAGCCGCAGATCTCCCCTCAAAACGCAAAGTTCTATTCTCGGACACAGTGGGTTTCATCCGGCATCTCCCGCATACCCTCGTTTCGGCGTTCCGCGCCACGCTCGAAGAAGTACAACGCGCAACGCTAATCATGCAAGTCTCAGATGCAAGCAGCCCGGTCTCTGCCGAGCAGGACGCGCAAGTCGAAAGCGTCCTCAAGGAACTTGAAGCGGATAAAAAGCCCCGGCTGCGGGTGATGAATAAGATCGATCTGTTGCTTCCCAAGCAGCGCGAATCGCTGCGTGACAGCGATTTTCGTGACAACGATCAGTCCATCCACGTCTCGGCGGCAAAAGGAATCGGATTAAGCACTCTGCTAGATCGCGTCGATGCGCTGCTCGAAGAAGACCGGCCTAGCCGCGTTCGCCTGCGTATCCCGCAAAAAGAAGGCAAGATGCTGGCCCAGTTGCAGGCCGGCGCCCGTATCTATTCCCGCCAGTATCAGGACGGGTTGGTGGTACTGGAAGCGGAGGCGCCTGCCTCGCTACTGCGCCGCATGCGGGCGTGGGTGGTGGAGTGAGGATCGGGAAACCTGCTCACCTCTGCCTTCATAGCTGACGGAGGGGCCACGGAAGGAACTTGTAATGGCTGACCGATTTGATATGACATAGACCTCATGGGAATCCGCATCGCATCATCGCTGACTTTCGGCCTGCTTGTTTGTCTGACGATTCGTTTGGCGGCACAAGAACCGGCAGGCGCCGCTTCACAGGTCCGCAAGCTGGAAGAAAAATGGACCGCAGCCTACAAGGACCGGAAGATTGATCTTCTGTCTTCGCTACTGGCCGAGGATTTCGTGATTACGGTTGAGGATGGCAACACCTACAGCAAAGCGGGTTATATTACGCACAGTGCCGATTCCTCGGTTCGGGTGGAAGTAGCCAAGTTGTCGGACCTCCGGGTGCGGTTGCATGGCAGCATCGCTGTGGTGACCGGGGCGTATCACGAGAGGGGACAGTCCAACGGCAAGCCATACGAGTATCACGACCGGCTCACCGACGTTTGGATGAAGGTTGGGGGCGCCTGGCAAGTGATTGCTTCCCATTACAGTGTCCCGCTGAAACAGTGAGTCCGAGTCCTAGACCCTTCCGAACGGCTCTTCCAGCGCCGGGCTTTGCGGAGTGAACAATTCTGCTCCGCCTTCCAAGATGTGCATGTCGTCTTCCAGCCGGATGCCGAATTCTCCGCGGATGTAAATGCCCGGTTCATCGCTGAAGGTCATCTCAGGCTGGAGTTTCGTCGAGTTGCCACGCACCAGATATGGCCACTCATGGCCGTCCATGCCCATGCCGTGTCCCAGGCGATGCGTGAAGAATTTGTAATCGGGGCCGTAGCCTGCCTCGGTGATGACTTTGCGCGCGGCGGCGTCCACGGAACCGGCTTCCACTCCGGGCTTCGCGGCCGCCAGCGCGGCGCTCTGGGCTCGATGCACGATGTCGAAGACCTGTTTCATTTTGTCGCTGGCTTTGCCGAGTACAAACGTGCGCGTGATATCGGACGCATAGCCTTCCACCGAGCAGCCACCGTCGATCAGCACGATCGTGCTTTCCCGAATGCCCTGCGGTGTGACCGAGCCATGGGGGAAAGCGGAAAACTCGCCAACCTGTACATCAGCGCCGCCCTCGAATCCCAGTTTGCGGTGCGCCGCTTCCAGCAGGTCTTCGACATCCCGCTGCGTCATCCCCACTTTCATCGAACGATAAGTCGCCTCGTAAGCGGCGAGCGTGACCTTCGACGCCAGCCGCATGAGGTCGATTTCGTGCCGGCTCTTGATCATGCGGCAGCCGGCGGTAACCGGAGTCGCGCTCGTGAACGTCGCGCTGGCTGCGGCTTTCTTCAGGTTGTCGGTGAAGACAAACTTCACCGTCTCCTCGACGCCGATCGTGCCGCTCGCGATTCCGCGGTCGCCGAGCCCTTGCGCGAGGCGGGCGTAGGG
>WNFF01016605.1_pt1 | contig 11760 bp, 21 predicted proteins | sample 5400441 | NCBI WGS metagenome assembly WNFF01 (sample SAMN13153345, study PRJNA577476) | soil metagenome | isolation source: 120 cm saprolite under Douglas fir tree site 2 hole 3 replicate 1 | place: USA:California | collected 2015-04-18
CCCTGCGGCTGCCTGCCTCCGACCGTATGGCGCCGGTAGGGTCCGAGCCGGTCGCTCCTACTGCCGGCAGGGTTGGATCGCCCCGGCCGGCGGCAGGGTCTCGGGCGGGGTGAAAACGGCCAGATAGCCGTCGGCGGGGACCAGCCGGACGAAGTCGAGCTGTCGGTACCCGACCGCGGCCAGCTCGCAGCGAAGGAGCCTCGGTGGGGTGCCATGATCCAGGGTGGGCCGGTCCATGTCGATAATGCCCACCCGCGCGCCCGGCGCCAGCGAGAGTTGAAGTCGGTAGAGGAACTCGTAGGGGTTCTCGATCTCGTGGTACATGTGCGAAAGGATCGCGACATCCACCGAGTGGGGCGGCAGCCGCGGATCCCGCGGCAGCCCGAGGATGAGCGTGACGCCTCCGATGCCCTCCCGGGTGAGGCGCGCCCTGAGCCGATCCACGTATTCGGCCTTGACGTCGGTCGCATAGATGGTGGCTCCTGACCCGAGCCGGCGGGCGACCCGCACCGTGTAATAGCCAAGGCCGGCGCCGATATCGGCCACCCGCTGGGGCCGCTTGATCCCGAGCCGGTCCATCACCCGCTCCGCCTCGCCGTAGTCATCTCGCGTCTTCTCGTCGGAATACTCCGGGGAAACGATGTTGGCAACCGGGCGGTCGGGAGTGGGAAACGTCAGAACACCCAGCCGGTCCAGCGCCGGAACGGTCGACGCGAAGAGGACGAGGAGTGCGAGAAACGCCATCACTCCTCGCACGACAAAGCGATCTCCCATTGGGTGCGCCCCTTCGGTCATCGCGTGGCAAACCTATCGGGCATAGGTTGGAGGTCAGGATCTTTCACCCTGGGCTTCAGCGGGGAACCCCAAAACCCTCGAAGAACCCCTCGAGGATCGCGCGATCGAGCGGGCCTGCTGTAGGTACGAGCCGGGCCGCTGCTACGCGAGACATGGCGACGTCGCACACGCGGGGCCTGGCCGACAGGAGGGCAGCCAGCGGCGCGGTCTTGCCATCCTCCGCCCGGAGGCCGCGCTCCGCCCTCGCCTGCACCCAACTCGAACACCATCAACTCTGGCGATGATCGCGACAACGACCGGGACACGATCAACCCTCCGACCAGTTGCATGCGTCTCAAGCGGCTTCCCTCGAGTCCACCAGCGTCTCGAGAAACCCTCCGCGGCGTATCCTGACCTTCACCCCTGGCATCCGTTCAGGGTCCGACAGTCGAGCTGGCCGCCTTTCGCGACGACCGCAACGTAGTTCGTCTGTTTCCCGCTCGGCCTCACCCCCTCGTTCTGCCTCGCCCCTTAGGACGAAAGTCGGCAGGTTTGTCAAAACCTCGTCGGCGTCACGTCCCCATTCTGAGACGACGCCACCAGTACATCCACACGACGTTGAAGAGCGCGAAGATTACGACGAACGCCCATCCCGTTCGTGGACCAGTGCTGAGCGCCGTCCAGGCGAAGCCGAGCGCGGCGGTGAACGACCAGAGGATCTTGAGCGACAGCAGCTCGCGGCACACCGGGCCGGTCGAGTTGCGCGACAGCAGAGACTGGGTGCCAATGCCCACGCGCGCCGCCGCAACGCCACGCGTCGCCATCGGGCCGACCACGGTCCAGCCGAGCGCCCGCAGAAAGGCGTCAGGAAACAGGAACAACGGGGCCGCGAACATCCAGTCGACGACGCCGTGGACGACGAACCAGCACCTCAGAGCACGGGGAACCTCGTCGCTCTTGGCTTCGCCCGAACGTCCGTCACGAGTCACTTGCGCCGTGGCCTAGGGTGCAACAGCTTCTTGAGCGAAATCGGCCAGCACCTTCCTCAGGTTCTCCGCGACCGGGCACGGCAGCGCGCCGTGACGCTTTGCTAGGAACGAAGGATCGTTGTAGCCCAGCCACACCTGTCCCGATGCATCCTGCCACACCAGTGCCTTTAGCGGCAGGTCGATCCCGACCGTCTGGGCGCACAGCATGAACGGCGTACCGCCTTGCGGATTGCCGAAGATCAGCACTTCGGTTGGCCGGATCGTCTGTCCGACTCTCGCGGCCCCTGCCGCGTGATCGATCCGCGCGAAGATCGTCAAGCCTTTTTGCCTCAGCTGTGCCTCCAGGCGATCCATGGTGTCCTTTGGGCTGTGTGGGCTCTTGACCGCGACCAATCCATCGGCACCCCAGGCGTACGAGGCCACCGCCAGCAACACTCCGACGACGCACGACCGGACCGTCCTCATGTGAACTCCTTTGAGCTGCCGCGTCAGCGCACGGCCGCTTGACCTCCTCCGCGCGAGGTCCTGACCTGTGTCTTCGCGCCGGTCGACTCTGAGTCGTCCTGGGTGCCCGAGACAGACGATACCGCCAGCGCCACTCCTCAACTCCGACCCCGAGCGTCGCACGACTCAGCGTCTGGTTTGTTACGTTCGTATCAATAGAAGCCCCAGCCCTCGGCGCCCGCCGGCGGGCTCTGGCTCGGCCGCGCCCCCGGAGGCTGCGGCGGGGTGGGATTGCCGCCAGCCACGAACCCTCAGGGTCGCCGGAGCGTCGCGTACACCCCATGATCCCAAATCCCAGTCAGAACGCCACGTCGCCGTCACCCGGGATCAGACTGGCCTCCGACGAGCAGCCCGCCGTTCATGCGACCGAGCAACGCGTCCATCGCTTGGCGTACTTCCCGCCGAAGCGCCAACGTACGGGGGCCATGCGAGCGCAGAAGCCGGCCGGCCAGCTCGGCGACCACGCCTCGTCCACGGCCGTCCGCTGTCTCGGTGCTTTCTCCTGGATCGCCTGGATGCCCGAGCTGGGCGGCGCGGGTTACTTCGCGCCAATGGTTGCCCGGATACTTCCCAGATGTTCGTGAACGTGGTTGAGCAGGATCGCCTCGATCGCTTGCGCGGCCGTCATGGCGGGCATGCCGGCGAGCACGGTCCCGCTTCGATCGACTTCGACGTCGCCGAGCCCTTGGACGACGCTAGCAGCCTTGGCGCCGTTCGTCTTCAAGAGCGCGAGGGTCTCCGCCTTGGCCGTGTTGGCATGCTTGGCGTTGTCCTCGTGGATCATCTCCATGGTCAGGTGGGGCACGGACTGGCCCTTGGCGACCATCTGGACCAGCCCCGAGATCGCCGCATGTCCCCCGGCGACGTGGTGGGCGACCACGCCGACGGGCCACTTCTCGGCCGACGTGACCTTCTTCCATTCAACGCTGAGTTTCTCCACCACCGTGTTGATCTCTCGGCAAGCCTGATCGAACTTGCTGGCTAGCTGCTCGGCACGTGTTCCCATTGTGGTCTCCTTCTCGAACTGCCTGGACGGTGACGTAGGGACGACGAAAGTGTATAGACCGCACGCCCCTTGATAAGGACCGCTCGGCAATGCTTGCCTCGGAACGCGCCGAGGATTGGAAGTCCTGTGTCCCCTTCCGCGAGTCACACTCATGAATGGACCTCGAGGCCGGGCCGTCGAGCCCGGGCTCCGAGGCGCACACCAGCAGGGGGCTGGCCTAGGAGCGTGTCGGAGAAATGCCCCGACGTCGATTCTGGGGGGTACGAAACGTATTGGTCGGAGCGAGATCGTTGATCCTGAGCCGTTTGCTCGAGCGCATTTTCGTCGCAGTGTCGTCAAACCCATTGCTCCGACAAGCTCCTAGTAGGCCACCCTGAACCCCCTTGCCGCGGGCGGGTGAACGCAGCTCCTGGGCATCCCCCTGCACACCGCCGTGGCGGGGCCGGCAAGCTCGAGTTCATTCTTGACCGATCGTTCAAGATTGACTATCCTCCGGCCGCGATGCCCCGCCAGAAGGAGTTCGATCGCGAGGATGCCCTCGACCGCACCATGGGCGCGTTCTGGTCCAAGGGGTACGCGGCCACCTCCGTCGAGGACCTGGTCGCCCATATGCGCATTCAGCGAGGGAGTCTTTACAGCACCTTCGGCGACAAGCGAACCCTTTTTCTCGCCGCTCTGGACCGCTACCAGCGCGTCGTCGCCCGGGAGCTGTTCGAGGCGCTCGAGACCCCCGGCTCTGGGATCGAGGCGATTCGCCGGTTCTTCCGCCTCCGGGTGGAGGGCTCGCTCGACCGCAGCCGGCCGTACGGCTGCCTGGTGACGAACTCGGCGGTGGAGCTGTCGCGAAGCGACCGCGGCGCCGCAGCCAAGGTCGGCGACTCGCTCGCGAAGCTCGAGGCCGCCTTCCTCCGCGCGCTCGAGCGCGCCCGCGCGAGGGGGGAGCTGGCCGCTACCCAGGACCTGCGGGCCCTCGCCCGCTTTCTCACGAGCAGCGCCCAGGGGCTGTCGGTGATGGCCAAGGCCGTCCCGGACCGCAAGGTTCTCGAGGACGTCGTCGAGGTCGTCCTGGCCGTGCTCGATGGGGCGCAGCCGCGCAAGGGCCGGAGGAAGCGGACGAGGAAGGAGGCCTCATGAAGGCGGTGGCGTTCGACGCGTACGGCACGCTCTTCGACGTGTTCTCGGTCACTGCGCTGGGCGAGGAGCTCTTTCCGGGAAAGGGGGACGCCCTGGCCCAGCTGTGGCGGCTCAAGCAGCTGCAGTACAGCATGCTGCGCAGCCTGATGGGCCGGCACCGGGATTTCTGGCGGCTCACCGAGGACGGCCTCGTCTACGCGGCGAAGAGTCTCGGACTCGATCTCTCGCCCGACAAGCGCGCGCGCCTCCTGGAGGCATACCTGACCCTCACCGTCTTCCCCGACGTGAAGCCGGGCCTTGAGACCCTAAAGCGGCGCGGCCTTCGTCTTGGCATCCTGTCCAACGGCGAGCCCAAGATGCTGGAGGCGGCGGCGCGCAGCGCCGGAATCCTCGACCTGCTCGACTGCATCCTGAGCGTCGAGGAGGTGAAGATCTTCAAGCCCAGCCCGCGCGTCTATCACCTCGCGCCCGAGCACCTTCAGGTGCGGCCGGCCGAGCTGGGCTTCGTGTCCTCGAACTGCTGGGACGTGGCCGGGGCCGCCTCGGCCGGCCTCAGCACCTTCTGGATCCAGCGCCGCACCGCCGAGCCGCCGGAGGAGCTCGGCTTCACCGCGGACCACACCGTCAGCACCATCACCGATCTCGCCGCGCTCGTGGGCGGGTAAGGAGGCATCATGTCACTCGAGGAAAGACTCGCCGCGATCCGGGAGATGGCCAAGACTCGCCAGCCGCCCGAGGTGCGTGCGGTCATGCAACAGGCTACCGAGGACCTGCGCACCTCCGGGATCATGGACCGCGTGGCCAAGGTCGGCGCGCCCGCGCCCGACTTCACGCTCCCGAACCAGGCCGGCCAGCCGGTGAGCCTGGCTGCCCTGCGGGTGCGCGCCCCGATCGTGCTCTCCTTCTACCGCGGCCGCTGGTGACCCTACTGCAACGCAGAGCTGGACGCTCTGCAGCAGGCCCTGCCCGAGATCACCGCCGCCGGAGCCTCGCTGGTGGTGGTGTCGCCCCAGGTGGCGCGCACGACACGCGAGACCGAGGAGGCCAAGCCCATGACCTACGAGGTGCTGCGTGATCTCGGCAATCGCGTGGCCGAGCAGTACGGGCTGGCCTTCACGTTGCCCGAGGCGCTGCAGGCCATCTACACCAAGTTCGGCATCGACCTGCCCAAGGGCAACGGGGACGGCACCTGGCGGCTACCCATCCCGGCCCGCTTCGTCATCGGCCGGGAGGGGATCATCCGGGCCGTCGACGCTGACCCCGACTACACCCGCCGGCCCGAGCCCGCGCAGACGATAGAGGTACTACGCCGCCTGCAGTCCCGGTGAGGGAGGAAGCCGTGATGAGCACGCCAGAAGGGCTGGACCCTAAGGTCCAGACGCGCGAGATCGTATTCGAAGCGGACGTGGAGGGGGTCACGCCGTTTCTTAAGCTGGCCACCGTCCACCGCAACGGGGCCGGGCACATGACCTTCGCCTGCGACGAGGGGCCGAGCCTCGGCGGCTTGGGCTCGGCGCCCACGCCCCTCATGTACTTCAGCGCCGCGCTTGCCTTCTGACTGATGACGCAGGTGTCCCGGTACGGGCACATGCTGAAGGTCACGGTGAAGGGGATGCGCATGCGCGTGACGGCGCGCTACCAGGTGGACGGCTCGGTGCTGGACGACACCATCCAGGGCCGCATGCTGGGGGCCGAGACGACGCTGGAGAGCGACTCGCCAGACCCGCCCGAGCGCGGAGGGCATGGCATAACCGAGCCAATGGCCCCGCCGTCCGTCTGGGCTCCCAATCGCCTCAGGCCACCCCTCAGGACTCCGCGTACGTGCACGTAACCAAAGGCGATCGTAATTCGTTGGGGGGCCACCAACTATTGCTGTTCGGCCATGACTTCGAATCGGAAGTCGAGTGGCCAGCTGGAGGAACCCGGGCGCCGCGACAAGGAGCGCGCGCCGGCGATCAGGGCGGGGCTGGCGCGATGCGCTTCCTGTCTCCACCGTCGTCGCCATGTTGAACTCCGGATCGTATCGAGAGAGTCTAGCCCGCCACTGCCCGAACGAAGCGCTCTACCTCGGACTCGTCGTTGTAGTAGTGCACGCTGGCGAGGACGAGCGCGTCGACTCCGCGCGCGGGCAGGTCGACCCGCGACAAGCGGGCCTCGTGGGCGTTGATGGCCATGGCGCGCTGCCGGTCGCGCGTCTTGGCCGGCGCTTCGCCGTCCTTGGGAAAGGTGACGATCCCGCACTGCTCCACTCCGCGATCGTGCACGCTCACGCCGGGTCGCTTCGCGAGCTCCCGCCGCCGTAGGGCCGGCCAGCGGCCACCCGGCGGGCACTCCCGCGACCGCATCTCAGGCCGCTGCGCTACCGATCGAGCCAGAGCCGGGCGATCGTCGGCGAGCCGTACCCGACGGTGCCGCGCAGCACGCCCCCAGCCACGTTCCGCAGGTGCGGCTGGAAGAGCACGAATTGGGTGCCCCAGGGCATCCACATCCGCAGCACCTGGTCGTACTCCCGGTCCACGATCCTCCTGGCGGTCGCGCGCTGCTCGGCCTGGCCGGGCATCTGCCTGAGCTTGGACGTCAGCTCGTCGATGACCGGATCGTTGACCTTGAAGAAGTTCTTCGTGGACTTCGAGTGCATGTACACGTATGCCCGCTCGTCAAGGCCCACCGCGTGTCCGGACTGGAAGCCCCAGGCCATCCCGTCCCACTTGCCCTCGACGTAACGCCCGTAGTAGGTCGTGTAGTCGAGCTTGCTGATCTTGACGCTGATGTTGAGGTTCTTCTTGAGCTCCTGTTGGACGAGCTGGATCTGGGACGTCATCTGCGGGTTGTACTCGTAGTAGAACAGCGTCGTCTCGAAGCCGTTCGGGTGACCAGCCTCGGCCAAGAGCTTCTTCGCCTCCGCGGGGCGGTACTGCCACCACGGACCGAGGTCCTTCATCGTCGGCGCCGTGTCCTGGTAGTAGTTGTACGGCACGCCGCAGCCGAGCAGGCCGTGGCCCTCGAACACGGTGTCCACCTGCTTCTGGCGGTCGATGGCCATCGAGACGGCGCGGCGTACCCGCACGTCGTGAGTGCGCTGGTGGCGCGGGCGGGGGGCCACCGGCGTGGCGGGCGGCGGCTACTTCGGCTGGCCCGATGCGCAGGTAAGGCTTGGGCACCTTGGGCGTCAGCGTGATCAGCTCGAGGATCTGGCGGAGGACGGCGTCGGCGCCCGCTGAATCCTGCTTCCGGAGGTCGTCGAGCTGTCTCAGGCAAGCCTGGATCTCGGCTGGGTTTACCCTAAGCGGGTGGCCGGGCGGGCGGTCAGCGCGAGGGGAACCCCAGTCCGATTCCCATTTCCCAGGGAAGTCCCTGGTGCATTCCCAGCCAATTCCCATTCGATGGGATCACGGAAACCAGGGATGGCAATCAGACGTCCACCACGAAGGTGAGGCGGGTCGATTTCGGTGATTGCGGGCCCGCGCAACAACCGAAATCGAACAGCAGTCCGCGATACATAAGTGGCGTTACATTCCCGGCGGGAGCCTGTTTATCGCCAGCGATCCTAGGGCGCATTGGATTGATGACCCGCTACTCCGACGGGTCGGCCCAGTCCGGGATTCCTCTCTCGGGCGGAGAGCCGTTCTTTATCCGCCCGTTCAAGAACGTGATCCCGGCGCCGCCGGAGCCGCAGCGCGTGCGGCCCGACCCGCGTTCGCAGGCCGCGCAAGCACGCGCCCGCGCGCCGACGGACTCCTCGGAACAGCCCAACTGTCGCGCGGTAGACCTGTGGAGAGAACTACTACTCCTAGGGCTCGCCGAACTGAGCTTCGATCTCCGCGACGCACGCGCGGTACACCGTGCTGCCGCCCGCCGCGCGGCCGCGCCCTGCCGCAGCATCGCGCTTTGCCGCCTGTAAGACGCTCAAGACCTGCCGCCTGCCTGGGATGTCTGTCAGCGCCTTCAAGCGCGCCAGGGCGCGCCATTCCCAGCCCGTTGCCAGGATCGCGAGGATCTCAACGGGTAGGCGCCCGCCCGGCGGCCTGGTAACGATCTACAATCGCTCGCTCCTGAAGGGCATTACTTTTTCGGATTCGCCGCGAGATGGGCGTTGATGAACTGGTCCACCATGTCTTTCGCCGAGTCTCGAATGGACGAGAGTCGCGCTTGTCCCGCGATACCGACTTTTCCTACCGCCTCCCAGGTCGCAGCGTCGGTTATGGTGCGGGGGGCTCTCGTCAGCGTGACTTCTTGGATAAGGTGCAGCTTGATGCCATACACGTAGCCACCCCATGACTGCTCTTTGTGTACGTTGACGTTGAGGTAGAGCCATGCTTTCCCAGGCGTTCGCAGCCACTGCTCGTGGGTGAGTACGGGGATCCCCGCTTGCCGTAATTTCAGCTCCACGTCCGTTTGAATTGCCGATTCCGACAAGCCGTCTCGTTCTACTTCCGAATCGAGTGTCTCAATCGTAACGTAGACGGCCTGGAGCCCGGCAAGGGTTTTTCGCTGAGTCTCGTTATCCGCCGCTGCGGTCATGGCGAACAGCAGACATGCCAGCAGGATCGTGCCGAGGATCGACGTTTTCATCACACCTTCCTCCTGACCGTCACCAGACACCGGCGGTCCGACAGCCGGGCGTCGCGAAAAGCGGCGCAGTGCTCGGCGGGAACCCGGTGCTCGGGGGGCATCCGGTCCCCCTTCTCGATGTGGTCGTACAGATTCGCGTCGATGTACACGAGCATCCAATCAAGCGTGCCGGAAGAGCACGGGCCCCGTCAAGCGCGCGAGCGGCGTCCGCCGCTCCACGCCTCCTCGGGGCGCTTCTTCCGAGCCCTGCAGGAGCCCGCTGAAGCGAGCCCCGGCGCGCCGCCCGGTGGTCGCCCGCGCTCCAGGAAGAAGTCGGCGCAGAGGCCCGCTAGCGCTCACCCCAGGCCGGCCGCCGCGCGAGCCTGACCCGCCCCTGCAGACCCGCCGCTCCGCAAGTGCTGCCCGTAGCATCACTCCCCGACTGACCTTTTCAGTCAGTAGCTACCAGAACTTCGTAGGTGTTCAAGCAGCCCGTCGACGCCCCCTCCTTTAGCTACATCAGCACGTAGCTCAAATCCACACGCAGGGGGCAACAACATGTCAAAGGCGAAGCGCAGCACGAAGTTGGCAGCGACGGCGAAGGTCAATCGCATCCTCCCGAGGAAGGGCGTCGAGCTGGTGTTCACCGGAGAGTCAGCGACGAAGCCGTGGCTGAAGCGCGGCGCGCGCCTCAAGGTCCGCGGCCGGCTGGAGTGCCATGGCAGGACGTACATCAGGGTCGAGTGTGTCGTCAACGGCAAGTCGCGGGTGTTCTGCCTCGCGCCGCAGCAGGCGGTGGCGAAGTCATCCGTGGCGCGTCGGACATCGACCCGACGACCGGCCCGGCGCCGCGGTGGTACGTGTGGCTCAGCCGAGTCGGTCTCGACCGCGGTAGTCGGCGCACCCGCAGCACAGGCGGCCTCGGGAGAGCATCCCCGGCGCCGTCGTTGTCTCCGCGACCGCCACGCTCCCGACGCTAGCGGAGGGGGACCGCCCGCGTGACTATGCCGCGCTCGGCCGCTAGCCTCGCGCCCTCCTTGATCGCTCGCCCGCGCTTCAGGTCGGCGAGGAACGAGGGAACCAGCTTTTCGGGGACGAGCGGGTGCCGCTGCATGAACTCAAGTTCTTCTTGCGTCATTTCTCGCGTCATGTCGCTCGTCCTTTCGTCGCCCACTTGGCGTATTGAGGTTCGAGTATACCTGGCGCAAGGACGCAGCGAAAGAGCCCCCTCGGGTGAGAGAGCAACACGCACGGGGGCGGGGCGGTGTCGTTCTTTGTCGGATAGAGATGATATGGGCAGGTCAGGTCGACTACTTTCTACACTTTACGGTCCTCTATGCACCCGCTCGCGAACCGCAGGCGACACCCGAGCTGACGAAATAGGGCATCGTTGACCCGCCCCGCAGCGTGGTCGGAAGCATCCGAAGCCAACCCTTCACACCTAGACCTGTTGTGCTAGACTCATCGGGGAGGAGGTGGCGAGATGACCAAGGAGCAGCTGGCCAGGACGGTGCGGGCCCTGCGGGAGCAGCGGCAGTGGTCGCAGGAACGGCTCGCCCGCGAGGCGGGCATCAGCACCGGCTATGTCGCCAGGCTGGAGAAGGGGCAACATGACCCCTCGCTCAGTACCATCGAGAAGCTGGCCTGCGCGCTGGGCGTAAAACCGGAGAGATTGATTGCAGGGGGCAGAACATGACAATCGCGCTGGAGATCGCGGCGCTGGAAGAGGAGATGCGCCGGCTGCTGAGCGGAGAGTCGCTGCCGGAGCCGTAGGCGTGAAGGAGCCCGGCGACGCGCTAGAACGCGTCCCGGGCCGTGGCCGTCACAGAACCGCAACTCTTGTGGAGGAGAGGACCATGACGACAGGTGGAAGTCTATCGCAGGCGCAGTCCACGCAGAAGGTCTCTCGGCGGCCCCGCTGGTTTACCCTGTTCTTCGAGCTCAGCGACCCCACCTGGTTCCAGGCCGGCGGCATCGCGTTAGCCCTGGTGATGCTCGGTGCACTCGGCCTGCTCGGCTGGGGGCTCTGGCACCACCTCATCCTCGGGATGCCGCGATGACGGACATTGACTGCCCCGATTGCGGCGGGATCCACGCCCCGAATTCCCGTGACTGTCCCGGCGATCGCGAGGCGGCCGACGAGGAAAAGCGCCAGGCGCGCCGGGAGGCTCAGGCCGGCGCGGAGCCCGATGCGCTGAGCTCGCGAGGCTGGGCCCTGTGGAGAGAGCCGCGTGGATAGGGACGACCACCGGCAGACGTTGCTTCGCGTCGAGCGCGAGCTCGATCAGCTCTTGGAGCGGGGATGATCGGCCCCGCGATCACGACGTACCGCGTCGCACTCTGGGATGCCAGAGCGAACGTGAAGGCGGCCTGCGCCCAGCTCGGGAGGCTGCCGTCATGACCCACACGACCCCCATGAGCAGTCAGACTGACTTCGACAAGCTGCAGGGCATCGCGACGGCCGCGGAAGAGCGGCCGCCGGTGTTCCGGGTGGCGCGGTGAGGCGCGGGACCCGGCCCGCCCTGCCGAAGCTGGCGCGGGCGTACCGGCACGACGGCACCGCCACGCCGCGTCCCGGGGATGCGCCGGTCGGCGGGCAGGCACCCTGGCCCGCGCCGCAGCCGATCGCCAGCGGGCTTCCGCCGGTACCCGCATTCGATGCGCACCTCCTGCCGAGCGCGCTCGCCCCGTGGGTCGCCGACATTGCCGAGCGCGCCCAGTGCCCGCCGGACTTCGTCGCCGTCGGCGCCCTCGTGGCCGCCGCCGCGGTGATCGGCCGCCAGGTCGCCATCCGCCCCAAGC
>WNFF01004189.1_pt1 | contig 11757 bp, 10 predicted proteins | sample 5400441 | NCBI WGS metagenome assembly WNFF01 (sample SAMN13153345, study PRJNA577476) | soil metagenome | isolation source: 120 cm saprolite under Douglas fir tree site 2 hole 3 replicate 1 | place: USA:California | collected 2015-04-18
GCGAAGGTCTGCAAATTCAAGGGCATTGTGAACGTGCTTCAGGTGCATGTGTTCTTGCATCGCCTTCGCGAAGAGCTGGCTCTCATGCGGGAGCTGGGCCACCCTGTCCGCTTTGACAGCTTCGTAGACGATCTTTTCATGCTGGCCAACCAGCTTGCGAAGTTCTGTAAATATGGGATCGTCCATTTCCGGTACCCCTCTGAGGGCCAATGCTACTACGCCGTAGCTTGCTATGTCGCGAAAGGGGCGGTCGTCCAGTCGCTTATGAAATGCACTCTCCGGTTAGGCGAACTTACCGAGAGTTGTGGTCTCCTCCCGCTTCTTTTATGAACCGAAGTTTCGAAAGCTGGCGAGCGGGATATACGAGCTATCTGAAAAGTCGCGACATGTACTGGCCAGCCACTACAAAGCGCGTGGATGCGCAGCAACGCCAAAGAGAGACTCCGCGGGATAGCGCCTACATCGGTACACTTCGGCAGGTGTTCTTTATCCTTGAGAAAGCCTACGACGACCGAGCGTGAGCTGTACGAGCAGATCGAAAACCCGTATTCACTCGATCCGGCACTGCGGACCCTCGACGTGCTGGCGAACACGCTGCCCCGCCAGCTCACCTACGCGCTGGCCAGGCGGATGCGCGGCGGACAGTTTGGCTTTCTCTCCGACAATCCCCAGGACACCATTTCCTTTTCGCGTTTTCCATGCTTCGATTTCCAGCAGATGAGCCGATACCAGGAACGTCTTGAACCGCTCCTCTTTTACATCCTCCATCGAGCGAATGAGTCATCGCCAATCGCAACGTCTCGTCCGTGTTCAAGGCGTTTTTCATCGATGAAGCCTGGGTGTTTCTCCGCAACCGTACGGCCGGAGTGTTCGTTCACCCACTGCTCGGTTTGCCCTCGGACTCGAACAACTCCGTTTTATTAACTAGCAATGTTTCCAACAAACTGAGCATCTGCTTTTCGCCCAAACATACCTCGGTAAATGGAAAAGAGGGGATTCTGGCATAGCTACGGCAGGAGCGAATGCATTCAGAACACATTCGGTTCGGAGACCGAATACTCTTTTTTCCATGAAAACATGGAGCTCCGGATAGCTTCCTTTGCGGCTAGAGAGCCGAGGAGACGGCGGTGCCGGCTGCGGCAAACACCGTGTTCATATCTGCTTCGGCAAAGGTCAGGAAACACTGCACAACAACTGGATCAAACTGCGTACCACTTGACTCGATCAGACGGCGGATTGCTTCCTCCGGGGGCAGACCATTTCGATAGGGGCGCGAAGAAACCATGGCGTCGAAAGCATCGATTACCGAGACGATGCGTGACACCACCGGGATCTCCGTCTCCCTTAATCCCGCGGGATAGCCCGTTCCGCCATAATTCTCGTGGTGATGAAGGATGTCGAGTGCCGCGCGTTCAAATCCCGGTAGCGAGCGCAGCACCGCCCAACCGTACTCCGGATGCTTTTTCATCAGCGCATATTCCTCGGCGTCCAGCTTCCCGGGCTTTCGCAGGATCGCATCGGGAATGCCCACCTTACCGATGTCGTGGAGCAGAGCGGCCACTTCCAGGTTCTGCAGTTGTTCTTCCGAGAGGCCAAGCTCTTGTCCGACGCGCATGCCCCATTCTGCAAGGCGCGTGCTGTGCACGCCGGTATTCAGGTCCTTCAGATCCAACAGCTGGTTGAACGAACAGATCACCGAACTGCGCAGCGCGGAAAAACGCTCTTCAACCTGCTTGATTCGCAATGTTTCCGCGGCGCATTGGACAATGGTGTTCACGGTTGTTACCAGCATCTCCGAGTTCGCCTCGGAGTCTAGTTGCAAAACAGCAAGCAAGTGCTCTGGTTCGCCGAAGTGGAACTCGAGCTATTTATCCACGCCGAAAGCGCCTGATAGACGTCCAGGCGTCCGTGATTCAGGTCCGGCGTGAGCCGGATGGCATGCGAAAACGCGTTGGCCGCATCCGCTTGGTGGAGGGAAGGTTTGGCTTGCAGAAGCAAAGCCGCGCTGCCTGCAACCAGTGGCGAACTGAACGACGTGCCGGACGCGCTCGCGTAGGTCCCGCCAGGGAAGGTGCTGATGACGTACTCGCCGGGCGCGGCAATCCACACGTCGGTCGCGCCGTAATTCGAAAAGGAAGAGCGCTGGTCCCAATCGGTGGTCGAAGCGATGCCCATTACGTTGCCTTTGAGTGCAGCCGGATAGACAGCTGTGCTGGTGCTCTCATTTCCCGCTGCTGCCACCAGAACCACACCCTTCTGGTTCGCATAGGCAACCGCCTGGCTGAGCGCCGAAGAAGGGCTGGAAACATCGAAGCTCATATTCACCACATTGGCTTGATGCTGCACGGCGTAATACAAGGCCGCGACGATGTTGGAAAGGTATCCAGTGCCATCCGAAGTGAAGGCCTTCAGCGGCAGAATCTTGGCTTTCGGAGCGGCCAGGTGCACCAATCCCGTGGTCATGGTTCCGTGACCAAAGGCAGCATACGGCCCACCATCCAGAATGGCAGCCGAAGACTGATCCAGGATGGCAGCGCTCGATTGCTGGACAATCACGGGCTGCTGATTTTCGCTGCTCTGGGTGGTATTTCCGCTCTGCAACTGCGGCACATCCAGGAATTCGGATGCGCCGGGTTGATTCCGGGTGAAGTCGTAGCCGGGGAGCAACACGGGAACAAGAACAGGGTGCGAGGTATCGACGCCAGTATCGATGACCGCCACAATCCCCGTCCCGCTGACATTAAATCCGCGTTGCGCATCGCCCAGCCTGGTGATTTGCGTTGCGGGCTGCACGGCGTAGCCATGCCAGACCACCGTACCGTAGTAATTTACTGGAGCGTTGTCGTTCAGCCCTGGCGGTATCGTATTCAGCGGCTTCAGGGGTATCGGCAACAGCCGGTCCGCCTCAACGCTTTGGATTCCCAGCAAGCTCTCCAGCAGATTCAAGGTTCCGTTCAGGAGATTGGTGAGCAGGTTTCCCGTGGAAGTGACCAGAAACGTCTGGCCGACCTGGCCGTCCAGCGACCCTTGCACCTGGCAGTTCGCACTCAAGCACAGTCTGAGGACCGAGCTCAGACCCCCGTTGGTTCGGACAATGTAGCGATTTTGTGCTGCCGCCGGACGGACGCCAGCGGTGGCCATCAGGGCCAGGATTACGAGGGCTTGGAGCGTGCGTTTCATGAAGTAGTCCCTTCTAGGATTCCCAAGTTCTCTTGCTTCTTTCATTCCGCCACCGTCAAGAGGAGATGTTCCGATAGTCTGGGGAATTCATCCATTCTCGCCAATGGTACGAGTGAGCTTTCGGTATCAACCGGTGGAGCTATTTGCCCTTGGTACTTGCGTACCATTTCGACAAACAGAGGCAAACTCGAACTCCTGCCCGCCTTCATGCTCTGCCTCCGGGCCAGTCGCCGAGTGCGTTGCGCAGCGAAATGCTAATGGGCTTCCCTGTTCGCCCTGGAACGGACAGTTCCAGATCTCCTGAGTTGTCCATTTCGCAGCGGAACTCGCCAAATTCATTGGTCACCGTGTGGATCACGTTTTCGCGAAAATTCGAGAGCTTGATCTGCACTCCGCGACTCACGATTTCCGGAGTGCTGACGTCCATCATCTGGCCAGTGACGACCACATGGTTGCTTCCCGGCTTGGGCTCGATCTGCAGGTCGATCTGAAACGAATCCGCTCGGTACAGCATTTGTCTCGCTCCCGTGACCCTTGACCTTGCTCCAGCAACTTCCGGCTGCAAAAAGCTGTCGAACAACACTTCAACCAGGGACTTCGCTTCTCTGTCATGACTGCCCGTTCTTGCTGGTGCATATTCAGCTTTCACCATGCGGACCGCATCCGCCGGTGGCTGGTATTTGGCCTCGGATGCCGCCGTGCTGCGAACTTTTTGCCAGAGCGCAAATTTTTCCTCGCATCCCTCGCAACCGCTTGCCAGGTGCTTGCGCATGGCTTCCTGCTTCTTATGCGGTGTCATCTCATTCACAAAATCAATCCATTCCTCGGTCGTAAAATGCTTCATAGCCGTTCCCCCGTTGCTGTCTCCGCCGCCCCCGGCGGGTGGGTGTATGCAACTTCACCCAGGTCATAAGGGAAAGTGGAGGGGCAAAAGATATAGGCAGGCTATAAACTAATTAAGTCTATTATTTTCAGTGACTTTGCCAACGAGGACAAAGGGCGCCCAGAAGTACGGGTGGGGGTTTTCTTCACGAATCTGCTTCATGGCCGCTTGCAACGCGGCGGCTAATTCCTGCCCGGCAATGTAGTTTTTGTAGAACGCTTCCATTAGTTTTGCGGTGCTCTGGTCGTGCACGTCCCACAAAGACAGGAGCAAGGAACTGGCACCAGCGCAGAACAGACCGCGCTGCAGCCCGAGGAGTTCATCGCCGGCGGACACAAAGTTCATCCCGGTGGCACATCCACTCAGGGTGACCAGTTTCGACGGCAACCGCATCTGGTAAAGATCGTACAAATTCAGATAGCCATCGCCCATGCGAATGCTGGAAAACATCGGATTGTCCTGCCGGTAAGAACCGTGGGTGGCGATATGCAGAAGGTTACTCGTCAATCCTCGCTGGCGAAGCACCTCGGTCGTAGCATCTCCGCCGAGGAACAGTTCCGGAAATGGCAGCAGCGACGCAACGGACTTTACCTCGGCCAGAATCTCTGGCGCTCGCTCGTCGGGAATTCCCAGCACCAGAGAATTACGCAGCTCCTTGCCGGTTTTCTCCTGGCAGAGGGCGAACACTGTCGCGCTGGGTGCGTAAGAGACCGTGTAGGAATCGCATAAATATCGATCGGCGTTCCGCAAGACGTGGAACGGCAGAAAATGCAGCGCGCCATGGGGCACAAAGATCAGGTGCTTTGCGTTGAGGCGCCCCTCGAGCGGGGCCACCAGCTCCGCGTGCAGGGCTTGCAAGTGACTTTGCGTCGCCTGCAGCATCGGCCGTTCGAACTTTTGTGCGTAGGCCGTTCCCATGCGAAATTTCGAAATCTGAAATCGCAAGAGATGCAGGTAATGAAGAGCCCGCGACACCAGCGAAACAGGAATAATCTCAATATTTTCGCGCGTAACGACCGCCGCAATCAGCTGCTCTCCGGTTGAATAATATTCGATCAGCGCGGCGTCCTCCGGCACGGCGGCTTGCAACCGCTGCAGTGAAAAATCCGCAGGTCCTTCGAGAGTTGCGTTTTCCCGCTCGTGGGCCGGCAATTCTCGAAGCGTGCGCAGTAGTTCTTTCTCTTGCGACACCGCTTTTTCCTGCAATTGCTGCAATCGCTTGGGCGAGTTCTCCTCCGGGCGCAATTGCTCTTGTTCGATGCGGTGGTAATACCAGTTCAGCTCTTCTCGTAAATCGCGGATTCGCCGGACCAACTCACTCTGGCCCGCATCGCCCAGGGGCAAGGTCTGGCCACTCTGAAAAATCATTTCCGTCATGCTGCGGGATTTTGCCGCCTCGATCCAGCCGAAGGCCTCCGCGGCGGAAATCTCTCCCGGCGGCCCACTCAAGTGCAGTTCGACCAGCGCCTCGAACACTTGCAAACGGTTTTTCACGAAGGAGATTTTCAATTCCTCGGAGTGCAAGCGGCTGCGCATGGTCTCAAGCCAGCTGCAGGCCTCTCGGTAGGCTACGAGAGCGGCGCCGCGATCACCCCGGCCTTGCGCGAGTTGCCCGCGCAGCAGGTGCGCTTGATAAGCAAGCACCGGCGTCTGCTGACCTTTCATTTTAACCATGGCGGCTTCGGTCTCCTCGGCTGCCAATTGCAGCTCGCCGACCTCGAGCGCGATACGTGCGAGCAGCAGATGAGCCAAGGCAGCTCTGCTGGGCACAATCGTTTGATCGAAGAAAGCTGCCGCTCCGCTGCAAAGCCTGCGCGCTTCGAAATAGCGTCCTTCGTGGAAGAGCAGCAGGCCCTGGTATAAATCCAGAAGCCAGGGCCATACCTGATTCTTCTCGCGGGCAAATAATTGGCGGGCCCTGGTAAATAGTTCCAGCGCCTGCACGATTTTTCCCTGCTGCCCATGCGCAATCGCTTCGTTGGCCAGCGACTTTGCGGCTTCGTAACCCATGCCGAGTTTCTCGAACCGCTGAAAAGCTTCTTGCGCCATTTCCCGCGCTTCTTCGCTCAAATTCAGTTCCAGATAAATTTCCGACAGGTCCATGTGGCAGAGCGCGAGATGATAAGCGTCGCCAGTCAGCTCGCAAGCCCGCCGCGTGGCAAAAAGCATCTCGATGGCCCGGCTATATTCCCCGCGGAAGTAATACAGATAGGCGATGTTGTAGTCTGCCTGGTCGCGCAACAACGGCATTCCGTAACGCACCGACAGCTCGCGCGATTTCTGATAACAATCGAGCGACCGGGGAAAATCATTCAAGCTGATCAGGCACATGGCCATGTTGTGCAGAGTGATAGCCACGCGCTCCCAGTCCTCATACTCAGAAAGCGTATTGTAGGCCCCCTCGTAGTGTGCCAGGGCTTCTTCGAATCGGTCCTGGCGATGGAAAATATTCCCGACATTATTCTCGAGACTGGCGATGCGCCGCGGTTCGCCAAGTTGTGTGAAAATCTCCCTGGCGCGCTCGGAAGCCTGGAAGGCTCGGTCGTATTCTCCCAGCAGAATCAACGGTTGGATGGAACTGCTCAGCGTGCGCCCGGCTTCTTTCCAGATTTTCAGGGACTGGTAGAGTTCAATAGCCTTCTGGTGATGCTCAACCGCCGCGCGGTTATCGCCACAGGCATAGAGCGCGTTGGCCCGCGCCCGCAGCCCCAGCGCCAAGTCTTCCTTGCGGCGCAACTTGCGAGCGATCATCAACGCTGCGTCCGACAGCGCCAAAGCGTGCTTGGTGTCCACTCGGATTTTCTCGACAACCAGATCAGCCAGCTGTTTGACCACTGCACTGCGCAGAAGTGTTTTGTGGTGCAAAAGAAATTTCCGGAGAGCCGCATCGCTGCCCAGCCCGGCCAGCTGCAAGAATAATTCTTCCCTGGAGATTTCTTTACTTGCGGCGGGCATTAGCGGAAACCCAGTTGATCAAGATGCCGGCGCAATCTCTCGATGCATTTCTGCCGCGTGAATCCGATGGAGCCGACCGAAAGCCCGAGCTCTCTGGCGACCTCCGCATACGGTCGCGCCGGCGTCTCGAAAAACAAGAGCTCCACCAGGCGCCGGCACTGCGATGTTAGCGCCGCCGTCGCCTCGCGCAGTATCTGTTCTTCCTGCGTTTGTTGAATCAGGCTCTCGGCAATGGCCGGCGTCTCCGGCACAGGCAGGCCGGGCTCCGCATCGCGACTGACCGTCCGCCTTTGTTGCTGCTTCCAGCGATAACACTGATGATGCGCCACTTGCATCAACCACTTGGGCAGGGCCCGAGGCTCGCGCAACTCAGGCAACCGCGCGAGCAATTCCACGCAGGTGGCCTGAAATACATCGGCGGCTTCATCTGCGGGAAGTCCGTACTTGACGGGAATGGAATAGATCAGCGCTTTGTACTTTTCGATCAACAGCGACCAGGCTTGCTCGTTTCCAGAAAGGCATTCCTTCACCAGGCGTGGGTCGCTCCAGACGCCCGAGGGCTTGCTGGTCGCTTTGCTAATCACAGGGCTCATCGCGAGGCGTTCATCGGTTCGTTCCGCAAATAAAGTTGCTCGACGTTCCAGAGAACGTACGGCTCGAGAACAGCCGGATGAAAGTTGCCGATGGCATTCTTGGCGCCTGCCAGAATGTTTGGGCTGGCCAGAAAAATCATCGGCTGATACTCGGCAAGAATCTGTTGCACGTGGTCGTAAAGTTTTTTCCGCTGTGCAAAGCTGGGTGCGGCGAGTTGCTGCTCCATCAGCCCGTCAATTTCCGCTTCCCACCGCGTTGCCGGATGCGCCTGCGAAGGATTCCATAAATGCGTTCCGCCGTTCGAGAGCCAAACGTTGAGATCGGAATTTGGATCGGCGTCAAAACTTGCCAGTCCCAAAACGCAAGCGTCGTATTCCTTGCTTTGTGTCACGCGATCGATCAGCGAACGGAACTCCAGCGGAACGACCTGAACGTGCATGCCCAATTCCTTCAGATCGTCCTGGATGATGGCCGCCATCTTGGTGCGGTCCGCATTTGAAGAACTCGTCAGGATGGAAAATTCCACGGTCTTGCCCGCGGAATCCAGCAGACTTGACTCGCCGTTCGGGCCGGTCTTCCAGGAAAAGCCCGCCTCTTTGAGGAGTGTACGCGCCTGCTCAAGCGACCTCGTGGGATGCGGAATGGATGCATTTACCCAGCGGCGATTTCCTGGCGTCACTGGCCCCCACAACGCGGCCCCCCTTCCCTGGTACACCAGGCGCACGATCGCCTCGCGGTCGACAGCTGCGGAAACCGACTGGCGAAATTTCACGTCGCGGAACCATTGCGACTTTTGCGCTATCTCCGGGGTAGCTTTTTCTCCAAGGTCATTCAAATTGAAAAACAGAAAATTGTACTCGAGGCCGGGGCCGGCATCGGTCATGGTGAAGCCACGCTGCTGTCGCGAGAGCACGGAAAAATTTTCAGCGCCCAGCCGGCTGATCATGTCCGTCTCTCCCGATTGAAACCGCAACACCTGTGCATCCGCACTGGGCACGAAAAGAAATACCAACTCGTCCAGATACGGCAGGTTCTTGCCGGTCGTGTCCGTTTTCCAGTAGAACGGATTCCGTTCCAGCACCAGCTTCTGTCCGGGCGTGTACTCCTGCAAACGATAAGGCCCTGCTCCCGCCCATTGCTTCGCGGGCGTCGCAAGTGTCCCGGCCTGAGCCAGCTTTCCTTCCTGGTAAGCTTTCTCCAGCAAATGCCTTGGCAAGATGTCCAACCCGTCAAAGAGCCGCTCGCCCGCACCGTACGGCTTCGCCAGTTGAAAAACGATCGTGCCCCCGTCCAGCTTTCGCACGCTGATCGGCTTCCCTCCGACGATCAGCAGGTCTCGCTGCGTGGCGTGCACGCTCTCGTCGAGATAAACGCGCATGGTGAAGATGACATCATCGGCGTCCAGCGGCTGTCCGTCGGAAAAGCGCAGCCCTTTGCGAAGCACCACGGTGTATTGCAGGCCATCCGGAGAGACTTTCCAGGATTTCGCCAGGGCCGCTTCCGTCATCTGCGTTGCGCGATTGATGTGGATCAAGTCCGCTTGCATGGTGCCGATCACTTCACGCGATGGCGCATCCACCGCCGTCAGAGGGTTCAAAGTCTTTGGCTCGGCGCGCAGCGATACCACGGCGCGCCCGCCAGCCCGTCCGATTGTTCCCGGAACGCTAAGCACTTCGCGATTGACATTCGATTGTTGTGAAATGGCAACGGCAGGCAGCAGCGATGTGCCACAGGCCAAGAGAAGTGCGTAGCCGATTGAAGTGCGCGGGAAAATAGCTCTTTCCGGTCTCATGATGGGACTCCACGCTTTCCTACTATCTTGTCCGCCGCGACATCCAGGTTCAATGCATTCGCAAAGCCTTGGTATCCGACAAAGAACGGTACGATCGCCACCGCTGGCAGGTACATCCACCAGTACGATACCAGCACGCTGTATTGCTGCAGACTCGCCAGCAGATTTCCCCAACTCGGCGCTGGCTCCGGTATGCCCAGCCCGAGGAAAGACAAGGTCATTTCCGCAAGTACGAATTGCGGTATCAGAATGGCTGCCTGAGTCAAAAGCACACTGGATGTTTCCGGCATAATGTGACGCCGCAGCAGGTATCCGTTGCTGGCGCCAAATCCCCGCGCGGCGCGCACAAAATCGCGCTCCTTCGCACTCAACACCACTGCACGCACGAGCCGCGCCGGCCGCGCCCATCCGACCGTTGCCAGGACAACAATCACCAGAAGGAACGCTTTTAGCGGAGAGACCGCGAGCGGCAAAAATGCCCGCAGGGCAAAGAGCAGGTACAACCACGGTAGCGCGAGGAATAGCTCGGCGAGCCGCATCAGCACTACGTCCCGCCATCCACCATAAAAACCTGCGACCGCGCCAATTATGGCACCCATAAACAGCGTGAATCCCGCACCGAGCAAACCGGAAAGCAATGAGACCTGCCCGCCATACAGGATTCGTGAAAACTGATCGCGGCCAAAGCCATCACTCCCCAGCAAGTACAACCGAGTGCCCGCAGTGCCGAACAAGTGCACGCGACACGGCAGGAAACCAAGCAATCGGTACCGCGCGCCAGTCGTGAGGAAACCCAGTGGGAATGCCTTTCCGGTATCCTCATCAAATTGGTTGACCGATCCTTCCCGGACCCGAAGCGCATAAAAAAACGGCGGAAGATGCAGATGACCGCGCTCATCCACAACGTGAACTCTCATGGGCGGCAAATAAGGATGCTCACGGTCTTGTTGCACCGGATCGTAAGGAGCAAAAAATCCCGCGCAGGCCACCATCGCGTGAAGCGCCCCCAGCACCAGAAGCCAGCGAAGAATCTGGCGCCGTTCTATCATCGGGCTCCCGCCATAGTACGGATCCGTGGGTCAGCCCAGTACAGCAGCACGTCTGCCAGAAAATTCCCAGCGACGAGAAAAACCGTGGAGAACAGCACTCCGCCAATCACCACGTACAGATCGCGAGCCAGTATGGCCTCCAGCAAAAGCGGGCCAATTCCCGGCCAACTCATGATGATTTCCACCAACAGAGAGCCGCTCAAGAGCGTACCCACGCTGAAACCGAACAGAGCAATCAGCGGATTCGCGGCGGCGCGAAGCGCGTAACCATAGAGCAGTTTTCGATGGGGAATGCCGTGAGCGGCCGCCGCTCTCAGATGGGGTGCGCCGAGCACTTCCACCATAGCAGCGCGTATGTGCCGGATCAGAATCGGCAGAGCCGATAACACCAGTGCAGTCACCGGCAACGCCATGTGCATCAGCAAGTCGCTTAGTTTCCTGATCGGCGACAAATTTTCAAAACCAACGCTGACGAGCCCGCCAGTCGGGAACCATGCACTCCGCGCTGTCAGAATCAACAAGCCAAGACCGAGCACCAGATCCGGAATCACCAATAATGTGGATGTGGCCGAGGAAAGCGCACGGTCTGGCAAACGTCCGCGCCTCTCCGCGCTCCAGATTCCCAGTGGCAGAGCCAGGCCCCACGCGAGCAGCGTGGCCGTTATCGTGAGCAGTAGAGTGTTTCGTGCGCGAATCCACACCAGCGGCGCCACCGGACTGTTGTAAGCGAACGAGTAGCCCAGTTGGCCATGCGCAATCGAATTCATCCATCGCGCGTAACGGATTGGCAGCGGCCGATCCAGCTGGTACTGCGAGCGCAAGGCTGCCAATGTCGCGGAAGAAATTTGCGGATTTAGCCGCATTTCATCGAGATAATTCCCTGGCGCCAGTGTGGAAAAAAGAAACGTAAGGAAAGACACTCCGATGAGGAGCAGCACTCCCTGAAGCAGCCTGCGCAAAAAGTAATTCATCAGACTGCCTGCGGTTCAAGTGCCGAGTTGCTGACACCGGGTGCGGCAAGAAGTAATCGCCGCGTGACCGCGTGCTGTGGCGCGTTCACAACACTCCGCGCGGCTCCCATCTCCACGATCTGGCCGCGCTCCATCACCGCGATTTCATCGGCCAAGTGAGCTGCCATCGCCAGATCGTGGGTGATGAACAGGTACGTCAGGCCCAGCGAAGCCTGCAGATTAATCAAGAGATTGGCCACTTGCGCCTGAACCGAACAATCCAGCGCGGATAGCGCCTCGTCCAGAATCAGCAGTTTCGGTTCCAGCGCCAACGCGCGCGCTATGGCGACGCGC
>WNFF01004190.1_pt1 | contig 11757 bp, 14 predicted proteins | sample 5400441 | NCBI WGS metagenome assembly WNFF01 (sample SAMN13153345, study PRJNA577476) | soil metagenome | isolation source: 120 cm saprolite under Douglas fir tree site 2 hole 3 replicate 1 | place: USA:California | collected 2015-04-18
GACCACTACGCCGGCTGCCATCTCCGGCAGCGGCAACGGCGTGGTCGACGGCACCTACAACAACACGTGCCCGGCGGTTTCCGTCAGCGGCACCCCCGAGTCCTGTATGTGGTGGGACCATCTGCGCCGCGCCGGGTTTGTCTCCGGCAACGGCGCGCAGCAGCCCTTCAATGCGGTCACCGGCCAGATCGGCGTGCAGACCGGCGACAACACGAGCGGCGCGGTGCTGGGGGCTAGCGGCGGCGCAGGCGGATTCTCCGGGCTCATCATCTGCTCGGCCAACCTGCCCGACAAGATCGCGATTGCCGTCGACACGCAGATGGACGACGGCCAACGCCTGTCCGGTTCCGTGCGTGGTCAGCTGCAGGCGGCGCCCAACCCCGCGATCCTCCAAGACGCCACCTCCGCGCCCGCAGGCGCCAGCGCTAACTACGCAGAAACCGGCACCAACACCTACGTCCTCTGCCGCGCGTTCTAGCCGCGCAGCAGTCGCGCTTCCGCGGCGGCGAGCGATTCGGGATCGCCGAGAAGCACGACCACATCCCCTGCTTGCAAGGCACCCGCCCCTGCCGCGGTCAGCTTGCTGCGCGCCCCGCGCCGGCGCACAGCCCTCACCTGCACGCCTAACGCGTCGAGCCCGAGTTGCGCGAGCGGCCTGCCGAGGGCGTGGGCGCGCTCATCGAGCGTGACGGAGTGCAGGCGCGCAAGCGCCTCTCCGTCGCCCTCGAGCTCGTCGCCGCTGCCGTGGAACAGGCCGCGCAGCAGCTGATACTGCTCGCCGCGCACCTGGCTCATGCGGCGCATGACGCGGCTGAGCGGAACGCCGACGAGCACCAGCGTGTGCGAAGCCAGCATGACGCCCGACTCGAACGCCTCGGGCACGACTTCGGATGCGCCGGCTGCGGTAAGGCGCGGAATATCGTCCTCGTCGCGCGCGCGCACGATCACCGGCACGGCGGGATTCAATGCGTGGATGTGGGCGAGCACGCGCACCGCGGCATCGACGTCGGCGAACGTCACTACCACGCCCGCTGCCCGCGCGATGCCGGCTGCGACCAGCGCCTCGCGACGCGAGCTGTCGGCGAAAACCACCGCGTCGCCGGCGAGCGCCGCCTCGCGCACGCGCTCCGCATCGAGATCGAGCGCAACGTAACGGACGCCTTCGGCGTCGAGCAGCCGCGCAAGGCGCTGCCCGTTGCGCCCGTAGCCCAGGACGATGACATGACGCTCGACCTCGATCGACTGCGCCGCGATGCGATGCAGCTCGAGCGAGCGCAGCATCCACTCCGCGCCCGACAGGCGCATGACGATGCGATCGCTCGCCGCGATGAGGAACGGCGTCGCGAGCATCGAAAGAATCATGGCGGCGAGCAGGCCTTGCAGCACAGGCTCGGGCACCACCCGAGTCGATGCGGTGAGCGACAGCAGCACGAAGCCGAATTCTCCCGCTTGAGCCAGCGCGATCCCGACGCGCAACGCGGTGCCCGGGGCGCTGCCGAACGCGGACGAAAGCAGCGCGATGAGCGCGAACTTCGCGCCGACGAGCAGCACGAACAGCAGCATCACCAGCGGAAACTCGCCCAGCACCAGGCGCAGATCGAGCATCATGCCGACCGTGACGAAGAACAGCCCGAGCAGAACATCGCGGAAGGGCTTGATGTCCTCCTCGACCTGGAAGCGAAACTCGGTCTCGGAGATCAGCATCCCGGCGAGAAACGCCCCCAGCACGAGAGACAGGCCCGCGAGGCCGGTGACGAAGGCGAGCAGCAGCGTCACGAGCAGCACGTTCAGGACGAACAGCTCGTTCGAGCGGCGGCGCGCGACGATTCCCAGCCAGGCGCGCATCAGCTTCGGCCCGAGGGTGATCACGACCGCGAGCGCGAGCACCGCCTTGCCGAGGGCGATGGCGACCGCCGCACCGAGCGCGTCGGCGGACTGGTCCAGCGCGGGAAGCAGCACCAGCAGAGGAACCACCGCGAGGTCCTGGAACAGCAGCATGCCGATGACCTGGCGGCCGTGCGCCGTGTCGAGCTCGAGCCGCTCGGCGAGCAGCTTGGAGACGATCGCGGTCGAGGACATCGCGGCGATGCCGCCGAGGGCGAGCCCCGCCTGCCACGAGGCGCCGGCGGCAAGCGCGGCGGCGAGCGCAAGCGCTATCGTCGCGGCCACCTGGGCAAGGCCGAGCCCGAACACCGCGCGACGCATGGCGAGGAGCTTCGGCAAGCTGAATTCGAGCCCGATCGAGAACATCAGGAACACCACGCCGAACTGCGCGAGCCGGCGGGTTTCCTCGATGTCGGAGACCAGCCCCAGCGCGTGCGGGCCCAAGGCGAGGCCGCTCACCAGATAGCCGATCATCGGCGGCAGCTGCAGGCTTCTGCAGACCGCCACCGCGAGCACGCTGCTCGCGAGCAGCACGAGCACCGATTGGAGGGAAACGACCGCGGAATCCATGGGCTATACTTCCTCGCAATGATAAAGGCCGCGCCGAAAAAACGGCTGGACAGCGCACCGGGTGCGCTTGAACTCGCTCGACGGGTGCTTTCCATCGAGGCCGACGCGGTGCGGGGGCTGATCGAGCGCATCGACGAGCGGTTCCTCGCCGCCGTGTCGCTGATCCAAGGGCGCCGTGGCCGCGTCATCGTCAGCGGGATCGGCAAGTCGGGTCACATCGCGCGCAAGATCGCCTCCACGCTGTCGAGCACCGGAACGCCCGCCTACTTCGTGCATCCCGCGGAGGCGAGTCACGGCGATCTCGGAATGATCGAGAGCGGCGACGTGTTCGTTGCCATATCGTATTCTGGCTCGAGCGAGGAGCTGCTCGAGATCGTTCCGCTGGTGAAGCGACGCGGCGCAAAATTGATCGCCATGACAGGACACGCGGATTCGGCGCTCGCGCGCGAAGCGGACGTGCATCTCGACGCCGCGGTCGAGCAGGAAGCCTGCCCCCACAATCTCGCGCCGACGGCGAGCACCACGGCGGCCCTCGCGCTGGGAGACGCGCTCGCCGTCACGCTTCTCAGCGCGCGCGGCTTTTCGGCGGACGATTTCGCGCGCAGCCATCCCCGCGGCCGGCTGCCCCGCCAGGCGCTGGTGCACGTTGCCGACGTCATGCGCCGCGGCAATGACATGCCGCGCGTCAAGAACGGCGTGCCGGCCATGCAAGCGGTGGTTGAAATGTCCCGCAGCCGCATGGGGATGACCGCGGTAGTGGACGAAGCTGGACGCGTGCGCGGCATCTTCACCGACGGCGATCTGCGCCGCTCGCTGGAGAAAGGCGCCGACTTCCATGCCACCGCCGTCGATAGCCTCATGACGACCGGGCCCAAAACCATCCGCGCGGAGGCGCTGGCGGTCGAGGCCGTGCAGCTGATGGAGCGGCACAAGGTCAACCAGCTGCTGGTGGTCGACGAGCGCGAGCGGCTGGTCGGCGCGCTCAACATGCACGACCTGTTCCGCGCCAAAGTCATCTGAAGCAGGCATGCCTCATTCCGTCCCCGACGCGCTGGAACGGGCGCGGCGCATCCGCCTCATGATCCTCGACGTCGACGGCGTGCTGACCGACGGCACGCTCTGGTACGGCGCGCGCGGAATCGAGGAAATGAAGAGCTTCCACTCGTTCGACGGCCTCGGCGTCCAGATGCTGCGGCAGAGCGGCGTGCACCCGGCGATTCTTTCCGGGCGCACGTCGAGCGGCGTGGCGGCGCGGGCGGTCGAGCTCGGCATCGAGCACGTGCTGCAGGGCATCGGCGATAAACTCGCCGCGTATCGCTCGCTCATCGAACGCCTGGGCCTCACCCCGGAGCAGACCGGCTACATGGGCGACGACCTCGTCGACATTCCGGTGCTCGCGCGCTGCGGCTTCGCCTGCGCCCCCAGCGAATCGCCCGAGGAGGTGCGCAAGCGGGCGCACTATGTTTGCGCGGCGCCGGCGGGACGCGGCGCGGTGCGCGAGGTCTGCGAGTTCGTGATGCGCGCGCAAGGAACCATGGACCGCGTGCTGCGGGAGTACTTGAAGTGAGGTTCTCGACCACGCGGCTGTTCCCGCTCGTGCTGATGCTGGCGCTCGCGCTGCTGACCTTCTACCTCGAGCGCGCGGTGCGCGAGGAAGAGCCGCATGCGCCGCTGCGCCGCCACGACCCCGACTACATGGTGTCGAACTTCATGACCACCACGTACAACCGCGACGGCGTCGCCGAGGCGATGATGTCGGCGACGCGGATGGTACATTACCCTGACGACGACTCGACCGAGCTGCTGGCTCCGCGCATGGTGCAGACCAAGCCCGCCGAGCCGCGCATCACGCTAAGCGCCGAGCGCGGTGCATTGTCGCGTGACGGCGAGGAGGTTTTCCTCTATGACAACGTCGTGCTGGTGCGCGAAGCCATGGCCGAGCGCCCCGAAGCGCGAATGACCACCAGCTTCCTGCACATCGTGCGCGACCGCTCTCTCGTGCGCACCGACCGCGAGGTCACGATCGTCGAGGACCGTAGCTCGTTGAGCGGCCGCGGCATGGAGTACAACACCGAGTCGCGCCAGTTCACCCTGAACGCCGATGTGCGGGGGCGTTTCGAGCCGAAGAAGGGGCCATGAAGCGCGTCTGGCTGGCGGCAATTCTTTCGGCGGCGTGCGTCGCCTGGGCCGAAAAGGCGGACAAGGACAAGCCGACGCAGATCGAAGCAACCCGCATGAGCGCCGACGACACGCGACGCATGAATATCTTCGAGGGCAACGTGGTGCTCACCAAGGGGACCATCCTGGTGCGCGCCGAGCGCATCGTCGTGCGTCAGGATGCCGAGGGTTATCAATCCTCGACCGCCACCGGCAACCCGGTGCGTTTCCGGCAGCGGCAGGATCCGAAGGAAGGCAAGGACGGCGCCTGGGTCGACGGCGAGGCCCTGCGCATCGAGATCGACGACCGCAACAGCAAGATCGAGCTGTTCGAAAACGCGCGCGTCAACCGCGACGGCGACGAGGTGGCGGGCAACTACATCCTGGTCGACCAGCGCTCCGATTTCTTCTCGGTCAGCGCCGGCAAGGGGTCGAGCGGCGGGCGCGTGCGCGCAGTGATCCAGCCGAAGATCAGCCCGGCCGATGCGGAAAAAAAATGAAGGCCAATGAGCGCACCGGGCTGAGCCAGCTGCGCTCGCAGCGTCTGCGCAAGCGCTACAAGTCGCGCACCGTGGTGCAGGACGTCTCGCTCGATGTCTCCAGCGGCGAGGTGGTGGGACTGCTCGGCCCCAACGGCGCGGGCAAGACGACCTGCTTCTACATGATCGTCGGGCTGATACCGGTCGACGCCGGCAGCATCCACCTCGACACCACCGAGCTCACGCACCTGCCGATCCACCGCCGCGCGCGGCTGGGCATCTCCTATCTGCCGCAGGAGAATTCGGTGTTCCGGCGCCTCACCGTGGAAGAAAACGTGCAGGCCATCCTCGAGCTGCAGGGACTCCAGCCGGGCGAGATCGAGCCGCGCCTCGCCGAGCTGCTGAAGGACCTCAACATCGCGCATCTGCGCAAGCACGCCGCGATCTCGCTTTCGGGCGGCGAGCGCCGCCGCCTCGAGATCGCGCGCGCCCTCGCCACCAAGCCTGCCTTCATCCTGCTCGACGAGCCGTTCGCCGGCGTCGACCCGATCGCCGTGCTCGACATTCAGCGCATCATCAGGTTCCTCAAGGAACGCGGCATCGGCGTCCTGATCACCGATCATAACGTGCGCGAGACCCTGGGCATCTGCGACCGCGCCTACATCATCAACGAAGGCGCGGTGCTCGCCTCGGGGCATCCCGAGGAGATTGTTTATAATGACAACGTGCGCCGTGTTTACCTCGGCGAGAACTTCCGGATGTAGCCTCGCTGTCTCCACGGTATGACGGCACACTCCCCACGATGAAGCCGTCCCTGCAGTTCCGACTCTCGCAGCACCTCACGCTAACTCCGCAGCTGCAGCAGTCTATCCGCCTGCTGCAGCTGTCGACGGTCGAGCTCAACCAGGAGATCGACCGCATGCTGATGGAGAACCCGGCGCTCGAGCGCGAGGATGCCGAGGGCGAGCCCGAGGCCGCGGCACCCGCGCCTGCGCCGGCGGGCGGCTCGAGCACGAGCAGCAGCACCGAACCCGCCGCCCCCGACGCCGACTGGTCGGTGGATATCGCGTCCAGCTGGCGCGGGCCGGATGACGATGACGAAGGCGACCGTAGCTTTACCGCGCCGGACACGCCGACGCTGCGCGATCACTTGCGCGGCCAGCTCTCGCTCACCAATCTCGGCGATCGCGACCGCGTCTTCGTCCAGCTGCTGATCGACGCCCTCGACGAAGACGGCTATCTGACCCAGCCGCTCGAGGAAATCGCGGCGCTGCTGCCCGCCGAAGCCGAAGCCGCTTTCGAAGAGCTCGGCATCGCGCTCAGGCACCTGCAGAACCTGGAGCCCGCCGGCGTGGGCGCGCGCTCCCCCGGGGAGTGCCTGGCGCTGCAGCTGCGCATCATGCCCGATGAGCCGGCGCGCCGCCTCGCGCTCGACATCGTGGAAAAACATCTGGAGCTGCTTGCGAGCCGCGATTACACGCGCCTCAAGAACCTCACCGGCGCCGGCGAGGAGGCGCTGCGCGCGGCGCAGCGCCTGATCCAGGCGCTCAATCCCCGCCCGGGCGCCGCCTACGCCAAGGTGGAGACGCGCTACGTGATTCCCGACGTCATCGTGCGCAAGCAGCGCGGCGTCTGGCGCGCGAGCCTCAATCCCGACGCCATGCCGCGCCTGCGCATCAACCGCCTGTACGCCGAGCTCGCGGCGGGAGCACGCAACAGCGGCGCCGCCATCGCCTCCCAGCTGCAGGAAGCGCGCTGGCTGATCAAGAACGTGCAGCAGCGCTTCGACACCATCCTGCGCGTATCGCAGGCGATCGTCGACCAGCAGCGCCATTTCCTCGAGCACGGCGAAGTCGCGATGCGGCCGCTGGTGCTGCGCGAGATTGCGCAGACGCTCGGGCTCCATGAAAGCACCATCTCGCGCGTCACCACGCAGAAGTACATGGCCACGCCGCGCGGCACTTTCGAGCTCAAGTATTTCTTCGGCAGCCACGTCGCCACCGAGGCCGGTGGCGCCGCGTCCTCGACCGCGATCCGCGCGCTGATCAAGCAGCTGGTCGCCGCCGAGGACGCGAAAGCCCCGCTTTCGGACGCGCGCATCTCTCAGATCCTCGGCGAACAAGGCATCGTAGTGGCCCGCCGCACGATTGCAAAATATCGTGAGGCACTGCAGATCCCGCCTGTCAATCAAAGAAAATCCCTATAGAGGAGAAGCGCGTATAATCCGCGCGCTCCAATGAGTCTCGTCGCCAATCTTCTGCGCGCCGACCACATCGTGCTCGACCTGCAGGTGTCGAGCAAGAAACGGCTGTTCGAGCAGGCCGGCCTGCTGTTCGAGAACCATCACGGCCTCGCGCGCAGCCTGGTCTTCGACAGCCTGTTCGGGCGCGAGCGCCTCGGCTCAACCGGGCTCGGCCAGGGGGTAGCGATTCCCCATGGCCGCATCAAGGGACTGAAGGAGGCGCTGGGCGCGTTCCTGCGGCCCGCGCAGCCGGTGCCCTTCGACGCCCCCGACGGCAATCCCGTTAGCCTAGTATTCGTGCTGCTGGTTCCCGAAAAGGCGACCGAGAAGCACCTCCAGATCCTTTCCGAGCTCGCGCAGATGTTCAGTGACAAAGCGCTGCGCGAGGCGATGAGCGGGGCGCCGGACGCCGGTGCCCTTCACCAGCTGATCACCGCGTGGCAACCGGATGCTGCAGGTCAACGTCGCGCGGCTGCATGACGACAACCGCGAGGCGCTGTCGCTCGCCTGGATCGCCGGGCGCGAAGGCGGCACCGCGGTGCGGCGCGAGGCAGCCAAGGCCGCCTCGCTGATCGGTCACCTCAACCTCACCCACCCCAACAGCATCCAGGTCGTCGGCGCCTACGAGGCCGGCACGCTTGCCGGCTTCGTCGAGCGGCTGTTCGAGTTCGCGCCCGCAGCGGTGATCATCGCCGACGGTGTCACGCCGCCGCCGCAGCTGCTCGACGCCGCGGCGAGGACCCACACGCCGCTCTTTACCTCGCCGCTGCCGGCCGCGCGCGTGATCGACAAGCTGGCACGCTATCTTGCCAAGGCGCTCGCCGAGAGCACCGAGCGGCACGGCGTTTTCATGGACGTGCTCGGCCTTGGCGTGCTGATCACCGGCGAGTCGGGCGTGGGCAAGAGCGAGCTCGGCCTCGAACTCATCAGCCGCGGGCACGGCCTGGTGGCCGACGACGTCGTGGAGATCTCGCGCATCGCCGCCAACACGCTCGAGGGTCGCTGCCCGCCGATGCTGAGGGATTTCCTCGAAGTGAGAGGCCTGGGGCTGCTCAACATCCGTACCATCTTCGGCGAGACCGCCGTGCGCCCGAAGATGAAGCTCAAGCTGATCGTGCATCTCGAGAAGCCCCGCGCCGAAGGGCGCGATCCCGGCGAGCGCCTGCCGCTTGCCGATCTATGGGAGGACATTCTCGGCGTGACGGTGCGCAAGGTCATCATCCCGGTCGCCGCCGGCCGCAACCTCGCGGTGCTGGTCGAGGCCGCGGTGCGCAACCACATCCTCAAGCTGCGCGGCGTCGACTCGACCGCCGAGTTCCTGGCGCGACAGAAACGGGAGCTCGACGACAGCGAGAGCGAAGGCGAAAAGTAGGTGCAGCTCATCCTGGTGAGCGGGCTGTCCGGCTCCGGCAAGAGCATTGCGCTCAACGTGCTCGAGGACAGCGGCTACTACTGTGTCGACAACCTGCCAGCGACGCTGCTGCTCGAGGTGGTGGACTTTCTGGCCGAGGCAGGCCACGATCGGGCCGCCGTGAGCGTCGACGCGAGAAGCGCCGCCGTCGCCGCGCTGCCCGAAAACATCGCCAAGCTGCGCAGCCGCGGAGTCGACTGCCGGGTGCTGTACCTCGAGGCGAATTCTCCGACGCTGCTACGGCGCTTCTCCGAGACGCGGCGCCGTCACCCGCTCGCCGGCTCTGGTCTGACGCTTTCCGAGGCGATCGGGCGCGAGCGCACACTCCTGGCCGGTGTTGCGGCGCTCGCGCATCGCATCGATACAAGCGAGTTGCAGCCGCGCGTGCTGCAGAACTGGATCAGGGAACTGCTCGCCCTCGACGCGGGGTCGCTCACGCTGCTTTTCGAGTCGTTCGCGTATCGCGATGGCATTCCGCTCGACGCCGACTGGGTGCTCGACTGCCGCATGCTGCCCAACCCGCACTACGATCCGCAGTTGCGACCTTTTACCGGTCGCGACAGCGCCGTGGCCGAGTACCTGGGCAGCGACGCCGCGGTCCAGCGCTGGCTGGAGGACGTGCGGGCGCTGCTGTCGCGCTGGCTGCCGGCGATCGCCCGGGAGAACCGCAGCTACGTTACCGTGGCCATCGGCTGCACCGGCGGCCGTCACCGCTCCGTCTACCTCGCCGAGCGGCTCGCCGAGGCCTTTCGTGTGCAGTGGCGCGTCCTGGTGCGCCATCGCGGCCTGGCTCGCGAAGGCGCGCAAGCGTAATGCAGGACTGCGCGCTTTTCCCCCTGAACACGGTGCTCTTTCCCGGCGGTCGCCTGCCGTTGCGGATCTTCGAGCAGCGCTACATGGAAATGGCGAAGGCTTGCTTGCGCGACGACACGCCCTTCGGCGTATGCCTGATCCGCGATGGCGCGGAGGTCGGCGCGCCGGCGACCCCGGTGGAGATCGGCTGCCTCGCCCGTATCGCCGCCTGGGACATGCCGCAACTCGGCATGCTGCATATCATCGCCCGCGGCGAGCAGCGCTTTCGCATCCTCGGGCGGCGAGTCGAGCCCAACGGCCTCGCGCGCGCGTCGATCGAAATGCTTCCCGACGATACCGACGCGCCGGTGCCGGAACAGTGCAAGTCCTGCGTGCGCCTGCTCGAGCGCGTGATCGCGCAGCAGGGCGATGGGCTCTTCGAGCCGCCGCACCGGTTCGATTCCAGCGCCTGGGTGAGTGCCCGCCTCGCCGAATTCCTTCCGCTTCCGCTTTCGGCGAAGCAGGAGCTGTTCGAACTGACCGATGCTCGCGCGCGGCTGGAGCGCCTCAACAATCTCTTGGGGAGATAGCATGAAACGCAATCTCGTCTGCGCCTTCGCAGCAATCGCGACCTCGGCCTGCGCGCCGGACTCGGGGCAGGAGACCGCGATTTCCAAACGCGTCGTTGCAGGGCAGGCCGCGTACCTTGCGATCGCTCCGCACAAGGCCTGCGCCAGCGTCGAACCCGTGTCCGAGAGCGAAGGCAGGAAATTGCTTTCGCGAACCGTCTTCATGAAGGTTCTCCACTAAAATACGGTACGGATCGGAACCATAACAATGGCGCTATCGCACCGAAACTATGCCAAAGTCCGGGTCGTAGCGCCCGTGGGACGCCTCGACCACGACAACTGCGAAGCCTTCAGGAACGACCTCGCCCCCCACCTCGACGCCTGTCTGCGCGAGGGCCAGGCGCTGATCTTCGATCTGTCCCGCCTCGAGTATGTGTCCAGCGCCGGGTTGCGCTGCCTGATGCTTGCCGCCAGGCAGGCCGTCAGCCGCAGCGGCCGCCTGGTGATCGCCTCCCTGCAGCCGCTGGTCGCCGAAATTTTCCAGATCAGCCGCTTCAACCTCGTTTTCGACGTCTTCCCAACGATGCGCGAGGCGCTGGCTTCGGTTTCGTCCGAGGCGGTCGAAGCTTTCGAACGCGGCTGATCGGGGATGCGCGTCCGCTTCTGGGGCACGCGCGGTTCGATGCCGGTGGCGCTGACCGCCGCCGACGTCCGGGACAAGCTGGCCCAGGCCCTGGTCGCGGCCGGCGGCCGGCGTTTCGAGTCGTTCGGCGCGGCCTACGACTTTGCGCAGCGCGAGCTGCCGTTCGCGCTCACTCATACCTTCGGCGGCCACTCGGCGTGTGTCGAGCTGGAGACCGGCAGCAATGAATATTTCGTGTGCGACATGGGGAGCGGAGCCCGGCCCTTCGGCGCTCACGTGCTGGCGCGACAGGGCAGCCGGCCTGCGACGGTGAACGTGTTCATGTCGCACGTCCACTGGGATCACATCATGGGCTTTCCCTTCTTCGGACCCGCCTATGTGCCGGGGACGAGAATCCGCGTCCACGGCTGTCACGACATCCTGGAGCAGGCGCTCCGGCTGCAGCAGGCGCCGCCTTGTTTCCCGGTACCGTTCGACCAGCTTGCCGCGAGGATCGAATTCGTGAAGCTCGTGCCTGGCGAGACCTGCAGGGCCGGCAGCGTAAGCGTGACGCCCAAGATCCAGCGCCACTCGGGAGATTCCTACGGCTATCGGTTTGAGGCGGACGGCAAAGTACTCGTCTACACCACCGACTCCGAGCACAAGCTCGAAAACCGCGGCGAGGCCGAGGCCTTCGTCGCCTTCTTCCGGGACGCCGACGTCGTCGTGTTCGACGCCATGTACTCGCTCGCCGAGGTGGCCTCGGTGAAGGCTGACTGGGGCCATTCCAGCAACATCGTCGGGGTCGAGCTCTGCCAGATGGCCGGCGTCAAGCACCTGGTGCTGTTCCACCACGAGCCCAGTTCCGACGACGCGGCGATCGAAGCCGTGCTGAAGGACACGCGTCGCCTCGAGGAGCTGACTCGCGGCGCGCAGCCGCTGCGTGTCTCGGCGGCCTACGACGGGCTGGAGATCGATCTCTGAGACTGCGTTCGGGGCCGCGACTGATGGGCGCAGCGCTACTCGCCGTC
>WNFF01004191.1_pt1 | contig 11757 bp, 11 predicted proteins | sample 5400441 | NCBI WGS metagenome assembly WNFF01 (sample SAMN13153345, study PRJNA577476) | soil metagenome | isolation source: 120 cm saprolite under Douglas fir tree site 2 hole 3 replicate 1 | place: USA:California | collected 2015-04-18
GGCTTCATCGCCGGCGGCGCGCACCCGACGGGGGAGCCGTTCGTCGCGACCAACGCCGACAACATGATCGGCTCGCTGGCCGCGTCGCCGGCCGGCGACGGCGTCGACTTCGGCGGCCACTTCTGGATCCCCGAGGGCACCGCCAGCAACATCGAGGAGCTCGAGCTGACCTGGCCGATGCTGTTCCTGTACCGGCGAGCGCTCAAAGCCGGAGCGGACGGCGCCGGGCGGTACCGCGGCGGACGCGGGTTCGTCGAAGCCGGGATCCCGTGGACCGTGCCGGGCCTGGCCGCGGCGGTATACGTGGACGAATCCTTCCCCAAGGCCGTCGGGCCGTTCGGCGCCAATCCCGGCTCGGCCGGCCATTTCCGGCTCAAGCACGGCACCGACGTCCTCGCCCGGCTCGCCGCAGGCGAGGTGCCGCAGGACTTCGACGCGATCGGCGGCACCGAGCCTGAGGTCGAGGCCAAGGGCCCGATGCTCATGGTGGCCGCCGACGCGGCGTGGGAGTGGACGGGCGCGAACGCCCCCGGCTTCGGCGACCCGCTGTCCCGAGTTCAAGGCCAGGTGGAAGCCGACATCACCGCGGGAGCGCTGTCGGCTGACACCGCCCAGCGGGTCTACGGCGTCGTGCCCGGCGACGCCGCGAGGACCCGGGCACTGCGCGCCGAGCGGCTGGCTGCCCGGCTGGCCGAGGCCGTCCCGCCCGCCAGCCCGCCAGCCACGGTCCCTGCGGACGTGCCGCTCCGGGTACTTGCCGGCGAGTTGGCCGTGGCGGAACGGGACGGCCGCCCCGAGGCGTTCGCGACCGTCACCGGCCGCGCGCTGCTAGCTCCCGTCGGCGGCAACTTCAAGGACGGCTGTGCCGTGCGGGAACGCCCACTGCGCGCGGTCGCCCCGGAGTTCGCCACCCGCGAAGGCCGGGCCGGCTACCTGATGCGATACCGCGAGTACCTGTGCCCGATCACCGGCCTGCGCGTGGACTCCGAGATCACCAAGGATGGCGACCAGGCCCTGCACGACATCGCCCTTTAGGCCAAGGCCGTCTGGAGCATAGTGGCTGGCGCCAGGCCCTCGGCTTCCAGCCGGGTGTAAAAGCGCTCTACGTGCTCAGGAGTAAGCCGATCCAGACGGTGCTTGCCCAGGCCAGGAATTATCCGGTTACGAACCTTCGGCCCGTATGTGGTCTCCAGGGTGGATCGGCGGATCCGGCGCGGCGCGATAGTGGTCAGCCAGGTCTCCATCCACTGCCCGACCGTGACGGGCCTGCCAGCGCCAGGTACATGGCCGCTGTCCCGGGCGCGCTCCAGCTCGCGGACCTTGCGGGTGACCGCTGCCTCGGCCCTGGCCTTGCGATGCCTACGATCGGGCGACCCGTCGTCCTTGATACCGATGGTGACCCAGCCATGCCACCAGCCGTCCTTGCCGAGGTAGATCGACGAGCGCCTGTTCGGCTTACGGGCAGACATCACGCCACCTCCACATCAGCCTGGCCGGTTGACTCCTGCTCCAGCTCGCGGACGAATGCTCGCAGCGCCTCAGCGGTGATGAACCGGGCACTGCCGAGCTTGACCGACTGCAGGCGGCCTGCCTTGATCAGCGCAAAGACACGCGTCCGGCCTATGCCGAGCACGTGTGCGGCCTCGGCCGGGCGGTACATCAACTGTTCCATCGCGGATCCCTCCTTTCCAGGTCTAGGACGCTGCGGCCATCTCTTCACGGCCGATGCGCCGGTGCTCGCGTGCTCGTGCGGCGGCGGACAGGGCCATGAGGGCGCCGCCGGTGGTGCGCCAGCCGCGCCCGGCCCATTCCAGCCTGGTTTCGGTTACCACGGTCTTGTCCCGGTACAGGCGGTGGTCGGGGTGCTGGCGACGGTGCCAGTCCCGGCGTGCCCTCGCTGGCTCTGCGGCCGACGTGGGATGCACGTATTAGCGCCGGGACCCGAGCCCCCGAGCTCTGTCCGGAGACTGACGTCCGTGCGGTGGGCTGGGGTCACGAACTGCTCATCGGATGCCGGGCCTTCGAGCCCTTCTATTAGGGCGCTGCGTGTCCCTGCAGGGCTCACTTGCCGGGCGAAGACCGCGACACTGGAGGCATGCTTGACGATCACCTGTGGTATCGACTGGGCGGAGAACCACCACGACGTGGCGCTGGTGGACGAGACCGGGAAGCTGGTCGCCAAGCTTCGCATCAGTGACGACGTGCAGGGATACAGCAGCTGCTGAGGTTGCTCGCCGAGTCTGGCGACAGCGCCCGGGATCCGGTCCCGGTCGCGATCGAGACCGCCCGCGGCTTGCTGATCGCGTGCCTGCGCACGACCGGCCGCAGCGTCTACTCGATCAACCCGATGGCGGTGGCCCGGTACCGGGAGCGCCGCACGGTCGCGCGGGCGAAATCAGACCACGCGGACCCGATGGCGCTGGCGAACATCCTGCGCACCGACGCCGCCGCGCACCGGCCGTTGCCGGCAGACTCCGAGCTGGCCCAGGCGATCGCCGTGCTCGCCCGTGCCCAGCAGGATGCGGCGTGGAGCCGCGGGCAGCTGTCCAGCCAGCTTCGCTCGCACCTCAAGCAGTACTTCCCGGCCGCGCTGGCCGCCTTCCGGGTTCGCGGCGTCGGCCTGGGTTCCCGCGAGGCGCGGGCAGTGCTCGCCGTAGCACCGGACCCGGCCGCGGCGGCAAAGCTGACGGAGGCCCGGCTCGGGTCGGTGCTGCGCAAGGCCGGCCGGCAACGCGGCATCGAGGCGTGGGCAAGGCGCCTGCGCGCCATCTTCGCAGGTGAGACCTGCATCAGCTGCCAGCGGTCGAGCAGGCGATGGGCCGTCAGGCCCTCGCGCTGGTGCTGCAGCTCGACGCGGCGTGCCGCGCCGCTGACGACCTCGCCGAGGCCGCCGCAGCAGCGTTCACCAGGCACCCCGACGCCACGATCTTGTCCAGCTTCCCCGGGATCCGGCCGGTCACCGGCGCCCGGGTACTGGGAGAGATCGGCGATGACCGCGCCCGGTTCCGCGACGCACGAGCGCTGAAGTCCTACGCAGGCTCAGCGCCGGTCACCATCGCCAGCGGCAAGAGCCGGGTCGTCCGCAACCGCAAGGTGAAAAACCAGCGGCTCGCCGCGGCCGGGTACGTGTGGATCTTCGGCGCGCTGCCCTCACCCCAGGTCAAGGAACTCTATGACCGCCGCCGCGCCGCCGGTGACCGCCACGTCGCAGCGATGCGCAACGTGTTCAACCGGCTGCTGGGCTGCCTGCACCACTGCCTGCAGACCGGGCAGGCCTTCGACCCGGCCAGGGCATTCCCGCTCCCCGGATCCCATCCCGAACCCGCCGCCGCTTGATCTGTGTGCCGAAAGGACGTAAGACCACCACCGCCACCGACGCCAACAGGTTGTGCGAAACAGCGTGGCGACGATTCGCCGCCGGCCAGGTTCCGGTCTCGCCGGAGGAGAACCGCAGATGAAGATCTTTGTCCCGCCGCGCCCACCGCACAGTGAGCCCCAGCCACCCAAACGTGGCAGGCAGCGAAGGGATCCGTCATGATGCGTATTACTCATTCTCCAGCGGCCGCGGCCGTGACGGCCGAGCACCCGGTGGCCATCGCCGGCCGGCTGCTGGTCCGGTACGGGCTGGCAGTCGTCATCGCCTGGATCGGCGCGTTGAAGTACACCACCTACGAGGCCACGGCTATCCAGCCGCTGATTGCCCACAGCCCGCTGCTGAGCTGGCTGTACAACATCTTCAGTGTCCGTGCGCTCGCCGCCGTGCTCGGCACCGCGGAGATCATCGCGGCGGTGCTCATCGCGCTTCGGCCGCTCTCGGCCCGCGCCTCGGCTGTCGGCAGCGCGTTCGGCATACTGCTGTTCCTCAGCACGCTGAGCTTCCTGTTCAGCACGCCGGGGGTCACCGCGGCCGGCGGGTTCCCGGTGCTGTCGGTGCTGCCCGGCCAGTTCCTGCTCAAGGACCTCGTGCTGGTCGCCGCGGCGCTGTGGACCCTGGGCGACTCGCTCGGCGCCGCCCGGCCGCGGACCCGCCCGGCCGGGTAGATCACCCGGTCAAAGGGTGGTGCGGTGCGTCATCGCAGAGACCAGCTTGGCCATCATGCTTTCGGCCAGCGCGGCGATACAGCCCATGTTCGCCCGAGAGGCGCATGACCGCTATCGCAGGGAACCCCGGCGCACTCTGCGTGAACAAGATCCGCAGCTTGTGCACGGACGCCATCGAGAGGGCCAGCTGAGGCCATCAAGGAAGCGCTTGGCATGGCGCCGCCGCCTGCACCCTGTGGCAACGTTGACATACCCGCGCTTCGATTCCGACGACCCCATTTGGCCCCAACCGGGACGGTTTCGTCTTGCCTGAGGTCACGCGTCGGCGCGCTCGTGGTAGGCCCTGCGTCTGACGGCCGTGCGGACAGTGGATCCCGACGATGAAGGGCCCGGCCCGGCGCGGTCGTGCGGACGATTCAGGGCACTGGCTTCCGACCCAGTCACTCATCCCTTCGACCAGCACGGCCGCTTGCGGCTCGACGATAGTAACCAGATCGAAGTTCATGATCCATGCAATTCCATCGACTTCGGACCGTACGGCCGGATACGACAGTGGGGTATTCGGGACCTGGTCATGCCTCGACAAGAACCTGCGGCGCTGGTCATGATGCTGGCTCCGAGCGCGAGCCTGGCTGACTCGCCGCTGAGATGATCTCGAATACCCTTCTGTGATGTATCTCTTCAGGAATTGGCAGTATCTCCTACGCGCCCTTCGGGAAGCGGCCGAGTTCCGTCCAGCACCAACTCAGCCAGGACCATCCTGCCATTGGCAGACGTCTGCTTTTAGCCGCTGAGCGGTCGTTCATACTTGGTAGCCGCTGCCAGGTAAACCCACGCGGAACCAGTTCTCGAGAGACCTCGACGGTCAAATGATCAGCCTTGGCGCTCGCCATCGTGCACCTGATCCGAGATGAAAATGCCGCGACTGTCCCGTCACAGTGGTGGCGGGATAATCGGGCGGATCGGCAACGAGTTCGGGTCGAAAACAGCACTTGGGCAAGACAGGAAGGCCCGGGGTGATCCCGGGCCTTCCCTCGTCGGATAGGTGATCAAGTATTCCGCTTGTGCATAGCCAAGGCGGCTGTGGGCTTCGGTCCGCCCGCCCGCAACGGGCGGCCAGCTGCAGATTGGGCCGGGGCCTCCTGTGACCAGGTCGTGCCTGACGGCTCGCCGGCGCCCTAGTTGTTCGCGAAGATGCTGATGAGCGGGCAGTTCACGATGAACCCGGTCGACTGGAAAGTGTTGCTGGCAGCGCCAGAAGGCGTGATGCTCTGGGCCTGGGTGCCGACCAGCGCCTCTGCGCGCCTGAAGTCGGTCTGCCGTACCCGGTTGGCGACTGGCACCGAGGAATCCCACTGCAGGAAGTGGATGTCCCACATCGGGCTGTAGTTGAACTGGCCGCCGTTGTTCGGCACGTCCTCCAGGATGTTCATCGGCGATTCGCCGTCGAGGATGGCCGCGTTCTCACCCTGGCGCTGAACGTTGTCCAGTCCGGTCTGGCCGTTGATGAAGGCGATCAGGTCTTCCCGGGCGCACCCCGGGTTGATGAACGGCGGGGTGGCGTTGATGTCATTGGTGCCGCAGTCCGGAGATGGCACGTTGTTGAGCGGGGGGGCCAGGGTCACGTCCTCGATCGCCGCGGCGGTGGGGTTAGAGGAGTCGAACGACGTGTAGTGGACGCTCTGGTCCTCATAGCAGCCGTTGGTGATGTCGTAGCTCACCATGTTGGTGGTGGTGTCAAGGGACTCGACCTTGTCCGCCCAGTGCGCCTTGTCCGAGACGTTGGTGGTGGTTCCGTCGCCGATCTGCTCGGCGTTCAGGACCACCCCGTCCGGCAGCTGGACCAGGGGGCTGTACCCGGGGTTGCCGACCGCGCCGGCCTGGGCCTGCGCGGGCGGGAACCCGTTGGGGCCGGCGACCAGGACGTGGGTCGGGGAGAAATCGACTCCGGCGGGCACGTTGATCGCCGTGGGGTCGTTCGATGACGACATCTGCACGCCGGGGGTGTTTGCCGCGTTGGCCAGTTTCGGCGTGAAGTTCACGCCGAGACTGGTGGCGGCGGACTGGGTGGAGGCGTCGGTGATGACGTAGAACACGCGGTGGCCGGCGGCGGTCCCGGTGCGCAGCGGCAGGTTCACGACCGGCTTCGACGTCGGCGGGCTCTCCGAGAAACCCGTCGGCCCTTGCTGGTTCTCGTTCAGGAAGAAGCTGTTCGGGCCGAACAGCTGGTGGAACGTCTGGGACGTGGTGAAGCACATGTACGGCAGCTGCTCGGGGGCGGCGGCGTTCGCCTTCGTGGGATGGACGGCACTGACGCCGACCGCGGCGGTTGCCGCGGCAAGCGCGAACGCGCCGACGGTGGCCCCGCGAACGGCGCGGCTACGGGCTGATGGCAATCTCACGTTCTGGTGTCTCCTCCATGTGCGGCGTCCTGCTAGGGACGCGTGTCGTTCACTGGCGTTTGTCAGTGTGCGGATAGGTGCTCAGCGCCGCCTGAGCGCCGGCTGAGCCGCCCGCGATGACCCGCGATCTGTCGGCAGCCGCGACAGGGAACGGGGTCGCGGCGGGCTAGTCGCCGGGGCCGGGCTCTCGGTGTTCGCTGCGGTCCTGCAGGAGCCCGAGGATACGGAGGTGGCCGGCGCTGCCGAACGCGAACAGCGCCATCTCGATGGGGAGGAAGGTTCCCGATCTGGTTCGGCAGGTGAGCTTGATCGTGGAGCCCTGCCCGTGCTCGATGACACCGTCGACGAACTCGCGGAGCTGGGGCAGGTCGGCGGGATGGATGTAGGAGACGGGCGTGGCGAGCAGCTCCTGGCGGGTGTAGCCGAGCAGCGCGCAGCCCGCGCGGTTGGCGGCCAGGATCCGGTCGCCGAAGGGGTCGACGATGAAGGCCGGATCGCTGGATTCCTCGAACAGCTGCCCAAACGGGTGATCGCGGTGCATCGCTGGCCTAGCCCTTCACCGCGCCAGGCGATCGCTTCGCCGGAATGGAATCAACCTGGTCGCTGGTGGGGCCGGGCTGATGTCGGAGGAGCCGCCGCCGGGCCGGTGACAGGCTCGCGAGCAGCACCTCGCGGACGAGGCCGTACCGGAACCGGAATCGTGGGCCGTCGACGCGCAGGATGCGGCGTTCGCACAGACGCTCGAGTTCCTCGGTCAGCTCGGCCGGGTCGGCTCGCAGGAGGGCCGCGAGCGGCTCGGGGGCGAACGGCTGCGCCCGCGTGGAGGCGGCCAGGAGCACGCGGTAGGACGCGGCGCCCTCGGATCGGCAGCGGGCCAGCAGCGTTTCGGCGAGCGTGGCGGGGAGTTCCCCGCGGCTGCAGCTGGTCACTGTCTCGGCCACGAAGTGGGGATTCCCGCCTGTCGACTCGTACAGGTCAGGCACGGCCAGCGGGGCCAGCTCGGCGGAGGTCAGGGGGTTGAGCCGCACGGTAGTGTCCGGTCTCAGGCGGCGGGCAAGGTGGCCGGGTGGCGCGTCTTCGGCCCGGACTGCGGTCACCAGCGCGACCGGGATCGCGGCGCCGCGGCGTTGCAGATAGCTCAGGGCGGTGACCGTCGCCGGGTCGGCCCACTGCAGGTCGTCGAGGAAGAGTACCAGCGGGGCGTGGTCGGCGAGGACGCCGACGAGCGCTTCCAGCACGTCGATCTCTGCGAACTCTGCCGGCGGATCGGGGGGCGTGAGTTCGGGCACGATCTTGCGCAGCGCCGCCCGGTGCTGCCCGGACAGCTCGGCTCGGGTGAGCGCGTCCCGAAGCGCGGCGGCGAGCGGGACGTAGGGAAGGTGACGCTCGAGCTCGGAGCAGCTCGCCCGCCCGACGCGTACGCCGGCGAGGATCGTCGCGAGCTCGTCGAGCAGGCGTGTCTTCCCCAGCCCTGCCTCTGCTTCGATCAGCAGCAGCGCGAACGATCCGCCGAGCGCCTGCCGGGCGGCGCGCTCCAGCGTGCCGAGCTCTCCGGCCCGGCCGAGCAGGCGCACGGAGCGCTCCCCGGCGTCCCGCTGAGCCCGCTCGATCGGGCGCGGCAGCAGCGCGCGGACGTCTTCTTGGCGGAGGATAGCCGAGTGCAGCGCCCGGGTTTGCGCGGCCGGCTCGAGCCCGAGCTCACCGTCGATCAGGGCGCGGAAGCGACGGTACACCTGCAACGCCTCGTGCTGGCGGCCCAGCGCGTAAAGGGCCAGCATGGCCGTCCGCTGCGCACGTTCGCTGAAGCGATCAAGCGCCGCAGCGGCGCCGGCGTGAGTCATGGCGTCTGCGTAGTCGAGTTCGGCCAGCGCCGCGTCCGCGGCATCCAGGCGCGCGCCCAGCACCCGCCCCTGGTAGGTGCCGCGCAGATCCTGAGCCCACACAGCGTACGGCTCGTCCTCGAGCAGTTCGCCGTGCACCAGGGCCAGCGCCTGCTCCAGCGAGTGCCGGGCCATCCGGGTCGGCTCGCGCGCCGAGCGCTCGACCAGCCCGTCGAAACGGTCGAGGTCAAAGTCGACCAGGTCGGTCGCGAACCGGTACGCCTGCGCCTCGGTGACGACAAGCTCCCGCGCCCGCTCGCGGTCGTGGGTGAGATGACGCCGCAGCGCCGACACAAAGGTCTGCAGCGAGCCGGCCGTATTCTGCGGCCGCTGCTCCGGCCAGAGCAGGTCGGCCAGGCGATCGGTCGTCACGCGATGACCGCGCGCGGCGAGCAGGATTTCCAGCACCTGCTTCGGCCGGGCGCCCCCCAGGTCACGCGGACCCAGCGTGCGGCCGCCGTCCTCGATCGCGAGCGGCCCGAACAGGCGGATCACAAGGCTCCCCCGATTCTCTTTTCTTCCTACGCGCATGCGCTGCGCCACCCTCACGCGATCGGGCTTCTGAATCTTTGCGGCACGGTCGTCTCAGCTCGCCGGCTTCTGTCTCTTCGCCGGCACGATTCGTTACACCTGATATGCGTCCGCGCAGACGCGCCTCTTACGTCTGAGCCCGGGCCGGAGCGAAATCACTGCCCAGCGATGCGGCACCGAGCAGCCATGCCTCACGGGCGGCGCCAGCTCGAGCATGCCGACATGATCATCGCGGCAGGAGGCGCAGCCGGCGAGGGGCTCGGCCTGGGCCCGTGCGCGACTGGCTTCCCACTCAGGCCGCACTCAGCCGGCGCTGAGCGGCTACAGACATCATGTGAGCCAGCCCCCTGGTGAAGGGAAATTCGATGCGTAACAGATGGCTGGCGTCGGCCGGGCTGGCCGCCGTCACATTGATTGTTGCCGCGTGCGGAGGCTCATCTGCGAGCTCCGGCGGCGCGAGAAGCACGCCGTCAAGCGCCGCCACCGCCGCGTCGAGCCCGGCCTCGTCCGGGACGGCCCTGAAGACCGCGAAGATCGGTGGCCTTACGGTGCTCACCAGCGCCGGGGGCTTCACCCTCTACTGGTTCGCCCCGGACACCCCGGCCAAGTCGAACTGCAACGGTTCGTGCGCCACGTTCTGGCCGCCGGTCAAGGGACCCGCGACCTCGGGCCAGGGTGTCACCGGCAAGCTCGGCACGATCACCCGGTCAGACGGCACGGCTCAGGCCACCTACAATGGGCATCCTCTTTACACCTACGTCGGCGACACCGCCCCCGGCCAGGCCAAGGGCAACGGCCTCAACGCGTCCGGCGGGGTGTGGCACGAGGTCACCGTGTCCGGGTCGGCCGCGGCCGCCTTCACACCGTCATCCAGCTCCGGCGGGAGCGGCGGCTCCGGGTACTAACAGGGCCCCAAGACCGGCGGGGTCCCCTTGAGCGCATGATCCACAACTTCATCACCGGGACCTCACGGCAAGGACTGCCGGATAGTACCGCGGCGGTAACAACCGATAGCCGGGCCCCTCCCGGGCCAGCTCCGCCTCGTTCTGTCATCCTGCGGGCCTGGGCCCACCCGGCGGCCTGTGCGCACAGGAACCGCGAGCCGCCCATGGCAGCCGCTAGTTCACCCGCCGCCCCCGCAGGGCACCATGTGACAAGGCCGGGAGCACGGCAGTCCCGGCGACCGGGCCGTTCCCGGCCTGCGGTGATGGCAGGGCGGAGGATGAGATGACAGCACCGGGCGCCACGGACCGCCGGTCGACGACGGCGCGGCTGGCAGGCATCGGCGTGGCGGCCGTCGCGGTGGCCGTTGCGCTGTACGTGGCGGGCAGGCTGCACACGCCCGACTACACCTTCAGCCTTTTCGGGCGGGTTGGGCTGGGCGCGCTCATGTTGAAGTCCACGCTGGCATCCATCGCCCTTGGCGTGGCCGCGCTCCAGGTGCTCCTGGCCCTGTGGATGTACCGCAAACTGCCGCTGGTGGCCAGCCCGCCGCGCCCGGTGCGGCTGGCCCATAGGATCATTGGCTTCGCCCTGTTCGCGCTCACCGTGCCGATCGCGCTGCCTGCCTGATCGCTTACGGCGTGCAGCTGACCAGCGTCAGGGTGGCGGTGCACTCCCTGGCCGACTGGATCGCGCCCTGCGAGCCCAGGCCCGTGCCCAGGCCCGCTCCCCCTGCGGCGAACGGAGAACCGGAGAGCGGAGTGAGCGAGCCGTCGGCGTGCCGGACGAACCCGTCGATGGTATTGGCGGTGGCGGTGTTGCCGTCCACGTAGGTGTAGCCGACCGCCGTGTTCTTACCTCACGTTCGGCAACCGGTCCGACTGGTCGCAGAACGTGCGGGCGGCTGGAGGCTGCTCGCTGCGGTTGAACGGCCGGGACTACGACGCAACGCGGCCGGAGTTACTCAGCCTGCAGGAGGCGCAGCCACTGGTCCGGGCCGCGTTCAGCCCGCTCGAACGGCGGCGGCGACAGCCAGCGTGCCTGGAAGGAAATGGACCACCACTTCACGCTCAACGAGCGCATCGCGCGCCGCATCGCCCAGCACAGCAAGTCCCCGGCGCCTGACGCCCCGGTGGCAGAACCAAGGACGACGCCGTGACTCGACGGCCGCGCCTGCGGCAAACTCGGCCGGGCAGGCGAGGCATCACCGGGCGGCAGCTGGCAGGGCGCAATGGCCTCCCCTCACGGCACCCGCGGTTCCCGGACAGGTCCGGAACGGAGGGCAGGCGCGCCTGCCCTGGCAGAAGATCGGCTTATGGCCGCTGCCGTGCTCTTGCACCTGGGCAGCGCTGCCGAGATCAGCACCGCGCTCGTCGAGCGAGGGACTGGCCGGCGACCTCAGCGGCCCGCAGCGCGATCAGGCCGAGGCGGTCTGGCGGCGGTGGGACGCGATGACACCGCAGGAGCAGCGAGCGGTGGTACCTGGCCGATGCCCGGCACCTCGGGGTGCTCCGCGCGATCACCGACCAGCAGGCCGGCTCCTTCAAGGTCCCCTATTTCGCCGGGCGCAGCCAGAGGCGGTTGAGGTTGCGGAGGGACCGCGCATCCGTTCGGACTGATGTTTTGGATTCTCCCCGCACGGATGGCGGTGACTGCCCCAGCGGCCGGGGGCTACGGCGTGGTCTTGCGGCTGCCGGCGTGCCAGTCTTCCTCCACCCCGGCAGTGCCAGGCTCCACGCCGAAGCTGCGCAGTTGCGGCCGCTCGCGCAGGCTCCGCTTGAGCTCGGCGAAGCCGGGGAAGCTCGCCAGCCCGGTGACGTAGCTCCAGAGCCGGACGGCGTCCTCCGGGCTCGGCAGCCTGCTGATCACCGGCCCGAACAGCGCCGTGCCTTCCGGCGGGCTGAAGTGGATGATCGGCGTGCCGACGTCCTTACCGGTCAGCGACAGCGCCTCCTCGCCCT
>WNFF01004193.1_pt1 | contig 11756 bp, 14 predicted proteins | sample 5400441 | NCBI WGS metagenome assembly WNFF01 (sample SAMN13153345, study PRJNA577476) | soil metagenome | isolation source: 120 cm saprolite under Douglas fir tree site 2 hole 3 replicate 1 | place: USA:California | collected 2015-04-18
TGATTCCCGGCGGTACTCTTCCCGACGAGAGCGTGATTCGTATGAATGCGCCCGTCCTTCTTCTATCTCTTGGCGTTACCATGCTGACGACGATCCTCTGCGGCATTGCGCCTGCGCTCCACGTTGTGCGCGGTGATTTGCAGCCGCGTCTGACAGGCAGTGGCAAAGGCGTTGGGGGAAGTTTTCGGCATGGAAAGCTTCGCGGCGGGTTAATAATCAGCGAAATTGCGCTGTCAATCGTCCTTCTGGTTGCTGCCGGCCTTTTGATGCGCAGCTTCCTGATTCTCACACGTGTGGACCTCGGATTCGATCCGAAGAATGTTCTCTACTTCGAGCTCAATCTGCCGCCGACGTACAACACGGACCTAGCCGGCTCGTTGCAAAAGAAAAACGCTCTGACGCGTCAACTCCTGGAGCGCATGCGAGCCCTCCCCGGTGTTACTTCTGTTGCAGAATTTGCCGACCCACCGCCACTGAAGTACGAGGTCAGCGACACAATTATCCGCGGCAAACCTCACGGAGACCGCTGGGAGACTCGGTTTGAAATGTGCAGCGATGGTTATTTTCAAACGCTCGGACTGCCTTTGGTTCGCGGACGGTTCTTTTCCGAAGACGATGTGTCTGCTGCGCGAGACGTGATGGTCGTAAACGAAGCTTTTTCTCGCCAGTACTTTCCCAACGAGGATCCTCTCGGGCACAAGGTCAAATTAGACACTTTCGACCTCCCTTATTTTGCTCTTGCCGCGCCGCGTGACACTTATTTCGAAATCATTGGGATCGTCCGCGATTACAAGACACGCGGCTATGACAATCCGTCCTGGCAGTCTTTCCCGCAAGCCTTTGTCCCTTACAGCGTTGCGGGATTTAACTGGCGAACGTTCATGGCCCGCACCGCCGTTGATCCAAACTCATTATTGAAAAACATGGGCCAGGAGGTCCGGGCTATCGATCCGAGTGTGCGGATTGCTACATCCGGCACGCTCGAAGCTTCGCTGAAAGAGTTCTACCGTGGGCCGCAATTTGAGCTTGTAGTGCTGGCAGCCTTCGCTTCCATCGGACTGGTCCTCGTGGTCGTTGGTATTTTCAGCGTGATGGCCTACACGGTCTCATTGCGGACTCACGAGATTGGCATTCGCATGGCGTTGGGAGCCCAACAGGCAGATGTTCTTCGTCTGGTGCTCCTCAACGGCTTCCGTCTGGTGGCTGCAGGAATTATCATCGGCCTGTGCGCCAGCCTCGCCCTCACCCGCTTTCTCGCCAGCCAAATTTCCGGTGTTTCAGCCACTGACCCATGGACATTTGCTGCCGTGGTGACGCTTATCGTATCGGTAGGCCTCGCCGCCTGCATGCTCCCCGCCCGCTGCGCCATGCGCGTCGATCCCTTGGTCGCCCTCCGCTATGAATGACAGGTCTAACCAGGCGGCCAGCGGAACGCACGCCCACCGAGCAAGTGAAGGTGCAAATGAAAAACAGACTGGCCCGCGCCTCGTCCGTTGTTGAACACAGTGCGGTAGCCTTCAAGAAGTTTTCGCTCTCGCGCTAGTTGCGCCGCCACAAGATTCAGTTTCCCGATGACGGCTTGGTCTTCCGCTGTCGCGTCATGGAGTGACTCAAAATGCTTTCGCGGGCAGATCAGGATGTGCGTCGGCGCCTGCGGGCTGACGTCTTCAAACGCGAAGACCTCGGCATCCTCGTAAACGATCTTCGATGGAATCTGTTTTGCGCCGATTTTGCAGAATAGGCAGTTTGCGTCCATCAATTGCCTCCTGTGGGCGCGCCCTCGTCCAGGCGCACCACAAACGGCGTGAATCCTTCCCGTGTGCGTAGCTGATCGCCAAATTGACGTGCAGCGTCTTCGCCGAAAATGCGGCCCACCCGCACGCGGTAGTAGAGCCCGTCGGGGGAATCATACTGCTGGATAAAGAGCGGCGAATACGACCCATTCAACCGCTCGCGCAGCCGCTCGGCATTTGCCGGATCGCGGAAGGCTCCAATCTGGACGGTAAAAAACCCCGCTGTCGGGTCGATCCCCGGCGAGACGATTTCCACGCGCACCGGCACGACGCCCGGCCCAACGGAGTCGATTTCGCGGGCAGCCGCGAGCGATAGATCAATAATCCGGTTTTCCACGAACGGCCCGCGGTCGGTGATGCGCACAACAGTCGACTTACCGTTGCTGAGATTCGTGACGCGAACCATCGTTTCGAACGGCAGCGTGCGGTGAGCGGCCGTCAGCTTGTACATGTCGTAGGTCTCGCCGTTCGACGCGCGCCGCCCGTGGAACGGTTCGCCATACCACGAGGCGTTGCCCTCCTCGATAAAATTTATGTCGGGAGACCCGGCAGCGGGCTTATTGCGCTTGGACGCTGGAGAAGGAGCCGTTGGCGTTGCTCCTGGCCGGACATCCGTGGAGCGTTTGGCGGATTCGGCGGTCTCCGGCGGCGTGGGCGAGGGTTGGGCCGGAGGAGGCTGGCGCGGGTCCGCCACAATGCGGCGCGAAGCGCAGCCAGGAATTAATAGAAGTAATATAATACTAAAAAGGTAACAGGCGGTTTTCCGGCGATGCGCGGCCCAGAAGGAGGTCACGTGTCGGCCCGGATCATGACGCAGGTTTCTGCGCATCCCGCGCCGTGCGCGCGGCATTGCGCGATTCCAGTTTGCTTGCTGCTTCGGTGAGTTTTTCGGAAACTTCGCGCAGAAACTGGGCTGTGCGCTTCTCGGTCTCCGGCGCAACTTCCTCTTCGATATAGCGGCGAAGGCGCGTGAGTTCTTCGTCCAGCCGGCGCCCGAATTCTTCGAATTTGTCCATGGTTTTGCCCGCGACCCGTTGTTCAAGGTAAAGAGACGCGATTTCGGTATTATAGGAACGCTCTTCGAACCCCGCAAGGAGGAGAATTGGCGCTTCCCTATCGATGGCAGTGGCGATTCGAACGCTGGAAAAACGCCGTACGCAGTTTCTTCGGCGCCGGCAACGAGCAGCCCCGCCCAAAAATCTGTCCCGCCTGCGGCGCCCTCGTCGGCATCAGCGCCACCCGTTGCCACGAGTGCGGCACCAGCCTCCGCTTTTCGCTTGTCGCCGTGAGCAAGTCTCTCGGCGGAGCCATTGGCGGCGAGACTCCCGTGACCACGCTGATCCTGATTGTAAATCTCCTTCTCTTTGGAGTAAGCCTGGTCGCCTCCAACCTAGCGACCGGCGGTCTCAATTTATTCAGCGGTGTGAGCGGTCGAGTCCTGTATCAGCTCGGCGCGCGCCAGTCTATCGCCATTCTGGAGGGAGAATGGTGGCGCCTGGTCATGCCGATCTTTCTCCACGGTGGCTTGCTCCACATCGCAATGAATTCTCTCTTTCTTGTGGACATCGGCCCGCAGGTCGAGCGGATCTACGGATCAGCGCGATATCTTTTCATCTATGTCTTTACGGGAATTTGCAGTTTTCTAGCAAGCACCGCCTGGAATCTCCGAATTTACCACGGCTTCGGTGTGGGCATTGGCGCGTCCGGCGCATTGGCGGGTCTAATAGGAGTCATGCTGGGAATGACCACGGGGCGCGGTGGTATATACGCCCGCGAGATCCGCGCGCAGATGACCCGCATGGTCGTATATCTGTTCATTATGGCTTTGCTGCCGATCGGGATTGACAACGCTGCACACTTCGGAGGTCTCGCGGCTGGATTTCTCCTGGGAAAATTTCTGGCGGACCGCGAACCGATGAATGCTGCGGAGTTCAAGCGAGCCTACGCCCTCGCGTGGCTCGCGGGAATCGTGGTCGTGGCCAGTTTTGCGATGATGTTCCTCCATTTTCGGGACGCACTGCCGGGCACATAGTTGCCTCCTGGAATCCCGTTTTGGAGAAATGGGCGAGTCTAGAACTGGCCCTTTCTTGTTTTTGTTCTCGCTTAGGAAGAGCTGAGACGGCGCGCTATGGTAAACGAGTAGTGAAAACCAGATAGCACTGTGAGACCGGCGACCGTGTAGATCAGGGTGTGAACGAGGGGCGCCAGACGCAGATCGGGATACGCCGCGGCGAAAACCACAGCAAAGACAAGAATGATCTGAATCGCCGTGGTCGATTTTCCCAGGATGCTGGGCGGAAAGGGGCGATAACCCGAGATCAGAATGATCACTACTGCGACGACGAGGATGAGAATGTCGCGGCTAAGCACCAGGATGGTTAACCACCAGGCGAGTTTTTTCTCAAACGCGAGAATCAAAAATGATGCAGAGAGCAGCAGCTTGTCCGCGATGGGATCGAGAAAGGCGCCGAGCGAAGAGCGCTGGTTGAGGCTGCGGGCAAGCAATCCGTCAATTCCATCGGAGAGGCCCGCAACGACGAGGACGAGCAGGGCCCACCTGTAATGCTCATAAGAAATGAGAATGAGAAAGAACGGCAGGAAGCCGAGCCGGAGAAGGGTGATTTGATTGGGTACCGTCCAGATGCGGCCTTGCATTGCAAGACAGAATAACGCACTTCAGCCGCTGTTCGTCACGCAAATTGAGGCCGGGCAAATCAGGTCACGCAAACTGAGCCAGATACTCGCCGAGCGAGCGCCCGACTTTGCGGGCGAAGAGTTCGTTCATAGAAGGAATCGCGCCCGCAGGCTCGTCGAGCGCGATGCGCTCGACGCGGTTCATGGGGAAAAACAGCGTCGGAAAACCGATGCGCTCGCCGTCGGGCTCGTTGATCTGGCGGATGAAATGGTCGAAGGAGTTGAGATCGATCCCGCGCATGGTGATACCCGCCTGGTGGATGACAAGCAGCTCGCCCCAGATTTTTTCCTTGGGCGTGTGCAGGCTGACGACGACGATGGAATGTGGATCCATGGATGACGAATCCCAGCTTACCTCAGGTATCCAGGTCGTAGAAGCGCAGCCGAGATTGGCTGTGCCACAAGAATCATTTGGCACGGTCGTAGGCCTGGTTTATCCACCACAGTGCGTCGCGGAAGTCGGCCTCGGAATTCAGCTCGAAAACAAACCATTTTGCGCCCGGCGCCCTGGTTTCGGTGTCAATACGCGGTTCTTTCTTTGCGCGCTCCAACAGATCGGGCGGCATAGGCTTGATTCGGAAGATCAGCGAATTAGGATTCTTGATTGCGCGGGTGACTGGCAAGGCGGCAAAGATTTTCTTGCCGCGATAGAAGCCGCGAAGACCGAACATGGGGCGCGTCGTAACCTGGGGCCACGTGCTTAGCTCACTGCCAAGCATGGCAGACCATTGCTTCATTTCCTCGCCAATGTGCAGCATTCTCGGACGCGCGCGTTTTGTTTTTTTGGCTTTCACGTCGGCATCGGATGCGGACCGTTTGGCGGCAGCAGAAGTTTGGGCTCGGTGAGGGACTGGACCAACTCGAGGGTCGCGCCGGGGGCGAGTTCGCGGAGGAGGAGGCCGCTGGGTGTGACGTCGATGAAGGCTAGTTCAGTGACGATGTGGTCGACGACTTCGACGCCGGTGAGCGGGAGGGTGCATTTTTTCAGGATTTTGGGGTTATTGTCCCGCGTGGCGTGCTCCATGGCAATGAACACGCGCTTGGCGCCAGCGACGAGATCCATTGCGCCACCCATACCCTTGAGCATTTTGCCGGGAATAGCCCAATTGGCGAGCGTGCCTTTCTCATCGACTTGCAGCGCGCCGAGGACGGTGAGGTCAACGTGGCCGCCGCGAATCATGCCGAAAGAATCGGCGGAAGAAAAATAAGAGGTGCCGGGAAGCTCGGTGACGGTCTCTTTTCCGGCGTTGATGAGGTCGGGGTCAACCTCGGAGTCGAGCGGGTAGGGGCCGACGCCGAGCATGCCGTTTTCGGATTGGAGAATGACGTCCATCCCTTCGGGAACGTAGTTGGCGATGAGCGTGGGCATGCCGATGCCGAGATTGACGTAGTAGCCGTCGCGGAGTTCCAGGGCGATGCGGCGAGCGATGCGTTCTCGTTTTTGATCGTCGGTCAGGGGCATAAGAAGTTCACAGTCGACAGTTTACAGTTAACAGCTAAAACCTAAATATAAAATCGCCGGTCTAAAGACCGGCCACCAAATCTTACCGGAATTTCTTCTCCAGCCTGGGTAGCGTTTCCGCGAGGACGTGTCCGACGACGGCCAGGCTTTGCGCATCAATTTTGTCCAGCGTGTCCTGTGGCGTGTGCCAGTACGGAATTGAAAAGTCGATGAGATCGCATCCCGCGACGCCACGCCGGATGAATGAGAGATGGTCGTCACCAGTTATTGGAAATTTCTCGCTGACGAAGACATTTTCGTAACCAAGCTGAGCGGCGGTCGCCCAGATCAGATCGGTGAGCCAGGGCGTCGAGTTGGTGTCACGCTTGATCTTCAGGTTCGCGGGACCAATCATATCCGCGAGAATCATGGCCTTGACACGCTTGAGATCGCCGGAGAGGGCCATGCTGGCAGCCATTTCCCGGCTGCCAAAGGTACTGTTTGTGTCGGTCCAGTTGACGCTGGCACTGTCTGTCCATCGTCCTTGTGCTTCTTCGCCATCGAAAAACACAATCCACACATTCAGGGAATTCTTGCGGGCACAAAATAACCGGGCGAGCTCAAGCATCGTGCCGACGCCGGAACCGCCATCGTCGGCACCTACGAAATTCGGGATGCGCACAGTGTCGTAGTGAGTCGCGTAGAGGACGATACCTTGGCTTGTGCCTGGAATCTTGACGACGATATTTTTCATGGCGAGGTCGCCGAGCGGCGTCGAACCGTGAAAATCGTGTTCCTCGACCTGGCATCCATAGCTTTGCAATTGGGCAATGATGTAAGCCTGTGCCCGGTGAATTCCGTCGGATGCGGGCGGCCTTGAGCCCAAATCCACTAAGTGGCGGACGTGCTCGTAGGCGCGTGCACCATCGAAATTGCCTGGTAAATTATCGGGAAGACCAAAGGCCAGCGACGGCAACGACAAAAGCCAAATGAGCGCCACGATACTCCAACGCGTGAGGCGTTCGCGTTTTTGGTCGTCGGTAGTCGGCACGTTTGAATCCTCGGTAACGGGAGCACAGCGTGTTGCGCCCCTACAAATTTAGAGCTTGCGGATGGTGCGGCGCTCGACACGCTTTTCGTAATTCTGGCCCTGCAAGATGGCGTCGACAAAGATGCCGGGAGTATGAATCTGGTTCGGGTCCAGTTGGCCAAGATCGACGAGTTCTTCTACTTCGGCGATGACGTAATCGGCGGCGGTGGCCATCATGGGATTGAAGTTGCGCGCAGTCTTGCGATAAATGAGATTGCCCCAGCGATCGCCCTTCCAGGCTTTGACGAAAGCGAAGTCGCCACGAAGGCTGCGTTCGAGAACGCACATGTGGCCGCCGAAGTCGCGCGTCTCTTTGCCTTCCGCGATCATAGTGCCGTAGCCGGTGGGCGTGTAGAACGCGGGAATGCCGGCGCCTCCCGCGCGCAACCGCTCGGCGAAAGTGCCTTGCGGATTCAATTCCACCTGCAATTCCCCGCTGAGGACGAGCTGCTCGAAGAGCTTATTTTCGCCGACATAGGTGGAGATCATCTTCTTGACCTGGCGCTTTTGCAGAAGAAGGCCGATGCCGAAATCGTCGGCGCCGGCGTTGTTGCTAACGATAGTGAGATTCTTAGTCCCTTTGCGGCGAACGGCGTCGATAAGATTCTCCGGGATGCCGCAGAGGCCAAAACCGCCGATGAGGATCGTTGCGCCATCGGTGAGCTTTTCGATGGCGGCGTCGGCAGAAGCGATGCGTTTGTCCATGTATCAGTCCTAGCCAAGGCCCGACGCAGCAAAGACTCCCAACGGAGTAGGGGATGAATTCTGCCTGTATTACCGGTGCCGGGCGAGAAGTTTACTCCAGACGGGTGCCGGGCCGGAAGTCGGTGTGTTCAGACTGATCCAAGGCGTGAAGGGTGAAGAAGAATCTTGTAAGATAGCGCCGCTATGAGAACAACAAATAAAGTTCGCTACATGCCGGTCCTTCTGTTCATTGTCTCGGAATCTCTCTCGGCACAAATGCCCGGCGGACAGGCGCAGGCGGGACAGCCTGAATTTGTCCGGCAAGGCCAGGCGTTGATGCGCGAGGGAAAACTGCAAGACGCTTTGGTGCTGTACCGGCAAGTTCTCCAGGCGACGCCAGATTCCGCCCCGGCGAACAACGCGGCGGGAGTCACGCTCGACCTGATGGGGCAGGGTGTGGAAGCGCGCAAGTACTTTGCGAAGGCGATTGAAGTGGCCCCGACTACCCAGAGCAAAGCAGCGGCGCAGAGGGCCATGGCCATGTCTTACGCGTTCGAAGGCGATTGCAAGAAAGCCGGAGAGTATGAGCAGCAGGTCTTCAACTACTACGTGTCCGTGAAGGATTTTTACCAGCAGGGCGAGATCGCGAACGAAGCCGGCCGCGTGTGCATCGACGCAGGAGACTTGGACGCAGCGGCGAAGTGGTATCAGACCGGCCACGACGCGGGGCTGCGCGAGCCGGACATAAAGTCGGACCGCGTGGACCTGTGGGAATTTCGCTGGCAACACGCGCAGGCGCGCATCGCGGCGCGACGCGGTAATGCGGCGGAAGCCGAAAAGCACGTTGCTGCCGCGAAGGCCGCCCTCGACAAAGGCACCAACCCGCAGCAGGCGCAGTTCTTTCCGTACCTTGTGAGTTACGTCGCGTTCTATCGAGCTGAATACAAGACGGCGCTCGACGAGTTGCAGAAGGCCAACCAGAACGATCCGTTTATTCAGTGCCTGATGGCGCAAACGTACGAGAAATTGGGCGATAAGGAGAAGGCCGCGGAGTTTTACCGCAAAGCGGCGGCAACGACAGCGCACAATCCTCCGGCTGCATACGCGCGGCCATTCGCAAGGAAAAAGCTGTCATAAGAAGGCAGAAAGAGAAAAGCGGAAGGGCTCACTGCGGCAGCCCTGCGCTACGAGCGGGGGCGGGTGAGGCAAGCGCTGATCCTACAAAGAGCGGAGGAGTTTGTAGAGTTCGTTGGCGGCATCGAAATCGGATTCGAGTTCGCGCGAGGCTAGGCGCTCGCGGAGGTCGTCTAGGCGACGAGCGAAAAGATCGAGCGCTGCGGATAGAACTTCCTTGTTGGTCAGGACGATGTCGCGCCAGGTGGAGTAAGGGCTGCCGGCCAGGCGCAAGGAATCACGAAGGCCGGGGCCTGCTACGGTGATGGGCAAACCGTTTTCGTCGAGGCGATCGTAGAGGAACGAACCGAGGGCGACGGCGGCGAGTTGCGGGAGATGTGAGACGAGGCCGACGGCGTAATCGTGCTGCTGAGCGCCGAGCCAGAGCGGGCGAGCACCGATTTTATCCAGGATTTTCGAGAAAGCGGCAACACGAGGATCCGGCGTGGCGGAAGATTCGCCGATGAGCGCATAGGTGGAGCCGCGGAAGAGGTCGGCGTCGGCATGCGCGATGCCGGATAATTCCCTGCCCGCCATGGGATGACCGCCGAGAAAGAGCGCGCGGGATTGCCCGAGGAAGAGTTCTCCGGCAGCTTGCGCGATGCGGAGCTTGGTGCTGCAAGCGTCTGTGATAAGCGCGCGGGACGGAGCGACGCGCGCGATTTCCGGGAGAAGATCGAGCGTGACGCCGATAGGCAGAGCAATATAGACGAGATCGGCGTTTTCGAGGGCGGGCGCAAGTTCGCCGGAAAAAGCTTGATCGAGTGCGCCTAGAGATTGCGCTTTGTTGAGGACATCGGGGCGGTCCCAGCCGGCGATGTGAATGTCCGAGGCGTACTTGCGGAGCGCGAGAGCGAAGGAGCCGCCGATCAGCCCTGTCCCGAGGATGGCCGTGCGCGTAATCAAGTGAGTGGTCGCCATGAATCAGACGATACGGCGGCCGATGGCGGGAGCGATGATGCGAAGCTCCGCCATAAGCCGGTCAAATGCGGGGGGATCGAGGGATTGCGCGCCATCGGAGAGCGCGTGATCGGGGTCGTTGTGGACTTCGATGAGCAGTCCATCGGCGCCGGCGGCGACAGCGGCGCGCGCCATAGGGGGAACTTTGTCGCGGCGGCCGGTGCCGTGCGAGGGGTCAGCAATCATCGGAAGATGAGAGAGCTTTTTGATGACGGGGATGGCGGCAATATCGAGCGTGTTCCGCGTGTAGGTCTCGAAGGTACGGATGCCGCGCTCGCAGAGAATGACGTTGTAGTTTCCTCCGGCAAGAATGTATTCCGCGCTGAGGAGCAGCTCTTCCATCGTCGCGGACATGCCGCGCTTCAAGAGGACCGGTTTGCGGACCTCGCCAAGCGCGCGCAGCAAGTAGTAATTCTGCATGTTGCGCGCGCCGACCTGGAAGATGTCGACATAGCCGAGCATCATCTGCACTTGAGAAGGGTCCATCACTTCGCTGACGGTGAAGAGATTGAATTTTTGGGCGGCTTCGCGCATAAGCTCGAGGCCTTTTTCGCCCATGCCCTGAAAGGCGTAGGGCGAGGTGCGCGGCTTGAAGGCGCCCGCGCGCAGGATTTTTGCGCCTGCTTTAGAAACGCTATCCGCGACGGACAAAATTTGCTCGCGGGATTCGACGGAGCAGGGACCCGCGGCCACGACGACTTCATTGCCGCCGATGCGCACGCCCCGGCCAAGATCCACGATAGTGTCTTCGGGCTTGAATTCGCGGCTGGCGAGCTTGAAGGGCTGCGTGATGCGCATGACCTCGCGTACGCCGTCGAGGAGCTCGAAATCGCGGTGATCGAAATCGCGGTGGACGCCAACCGCGCCGAGAACGGTGTGCGACTCGCCGGTCGAGCGGTGGACGTTGAAACCCGCGGCGACGAGCCGATCGATGACGTGCTGGATCTGGGCGTCGGTGGCGCCCTCTTGCATGACGATGACCATGGGTGTTTCCTAATTTCCTTTCCACTTGGCTCTGCAGCGGCGTACGCAAGCGGAGCGAATATCCCTGCCCTCTGAAGAGGGCGCTACGGCAACTATTTCGAATCTTTCGGCGGCGCACCATCCTGGTGCATCGCTTCGCGCTCGATGGAGCGCGCTTCGTCGATGATGCGCTCGAATAGCCGACGAATCGCGGCGTGGGAGAGCGGGCCAGGATTGGCGCTCTCGGCATTCTTCAGAACTTGCCGTTCGCGCTCCGGCTGATAGAGCGGCAAGTGCTCCTTTTGCTTCAAGTGGCCGATTTCGATGGCGCACTGCGAGCGCTCGTTGAGGAGCTGGACGAGCTTGCGGTCGATTTCGTCGATGCGGCGGCGCCAGTCGCTGAGGCTCATGGAGCGACCTCGCGGCGAGACAGGCCGTGGCGCGCCGCGTCTTTCAGCAAACGCACACGTTCAGTGAGAGCAGCGGCGGCAGCCTCGACGGATCTTGCTTTCTCTATTTCGGAGACCAGCGCCGAGCCGACCACGGCGGCGTCAGCGAGGCCGCCGAGAATGGAGACATGGGTGGATAGCGAAATTCCAAAGCCGACGGCGAGGGGAAGCTCGGTCGCGCGCCTTGCGCGGCGCAAAAGCGCGGGCAGATCGTCCGGGAGAGCGTCTTTCGCGCCGGTCACGCCGGTTCGGGAGATGAGATAGAGAAAACCGGACGAGCAAGCGGCGATTTTTGCGAGGCGCTCGTCGGTGGAAGTCGGCGCGCCGAGAAAAATCGCGTCGAGATGGTGCGCGGCAAGGATGCGGCGATACTCATCGGCTTCTTCAGGGGTGAGATCCGTGATGAGAACGCCGTCGGCGCCGGCCGATTCGGCATTGGAAGCGAATTTTTCGAGTCCCATTTGCAGGATGGGATTGTAGTAGCTGAAGAGGACGAGCGGAACTTGAGA
>WNFF01007370.1_pt1 | contig 11752 bp, 10 predicted proteins | sample 5400441 | NCBI WGS metagenome assembly WNFF01 (sample SAMN13153345, study PRJNA577476) | soil metagenome | isolation source: 120 cm saprolite under Douglas fir tree site 2 hole 3 replicate 1 | place: USA:California | collected 2015-04-18
AGAAACAATAGCAATAGCTTCATCAGAAATAACAGCAAATAGAAAGCAGGAATGCATGGCGATCCCCCGTGACGATTTTACCCCTCATGGGTACCTTGATAATCCCTACCACTCTTGGAAGCTTAATCCGAGCGGCGTTCTCCGCTCCATCCCGCCGCTCGGCATGGGCTGGCATGTGCCGAACCTGGGAAGCTATGTCTTGAATCAATTCCAGTATACGGCACATCTCACCATAGGACTCAACATCAACGAACTGGTGCTCATCACGCCCGAAGATTTCCGCCGCCATAAATGCACAATCAACAGCCAGCTCCATACGAAAAATCGCTTCGAATATACCTGCCATGTGCCACAGTATGAGCTAACGCTCACTGCACGTTATTTCCTGGTACAAGAACACGAGCTCGGCTGCGTCCTGACGCTGTCAACAACCTTTCCCGCACCCATTCCGATCACCTGTTATCTCATTCACCTGCATACGCATAATCCGCATACCAGTCGTTTGTGGGAACATGGTCTCTATGCGCTACAGGATCGCGAACAAGGCTATGGCATGCTAGGTCTTGCCAGTGAGGGTGACGTCTTTGTGCATGGGGCACACACTACGAGTGGCAGTATGCTTGCATGGGAAGAAATGGGGTATGCTGTGACACTGGACGATATTTCAGCGTGGGCGCAGGGCATGCGTGTTCCTCGGCCAAATATCGCGCAGCGCCAACCTGATACCGGCTGGCAGTTGCGCGCGCTGGCCTTGCCTGGTAAACTCATGCTCGGTGGAACAGCATCATCTACTTGTACCCTGCACGGAGTGTTGACGCGCGGCGTATCGCAAGATCAGGCTTTACAGAACTGGCAGCAGGGGATCGAAGCCATAACTGAGTCTGAAAGCAGACATCGCGCTGGCGATGGGATCTTCTGGCAACAAGCCCCCCAGCTTTCTGGTGATTGGCCAGCACAATGGCGACGCGGCCTGGTATACGACCTCGAAACATTGCGCATGACGATTCGTCCTCCTGTGGGGGTGATTGATTACCCGTTCGATGGCATGCAGATACAGGCACCGCGCGAGGTCTTGGCCGAAGCGGCGATGGATACGCTCTTCCTCAGCTACGCCGACCCTGAACTTGCTGCCGAAGTCATCCTGGGGCACTTCGAGTCATCTCCTCACCCGAACCTGCCCTGTATGCGTGAGGACGGCAGCTACAACATGGTCGCGGACGACGGGCAGATCTGCGGGACCGCGCCCGAGTGGGGTTTCCCACTCTGGTGTTGCGACCAATTGATGCGCAGGACGGGCGATCTGCGCTGGCTGCGCCGTCTCTACCCGAGAGCTGCAGCCTATTTGCGCTGGTGGCTGGACCATCGTCGCGATGTAGAGGGGTGGTTAGTCTATGCCTGTTCCTGGGAAAGTGGCCAGGATGTTTCCAGCCGTTTTGGACCGCAGCAGACTGGCGGCACTATCATCCAGCATGTACGCCCCGTGGACCTGCAGGCCAGTATGGCCCAGGGAGCCACAATACTGGCTCGCTGGGCTATGCTCTTGACGAAAGAAACGCCTTCTGATACCGGCACCAACTTTGCTGCTGAGGCCGCGTGGTGGCAGAACATCGCTAATGAATTTACCGTCAAGACACGGCAGATGTGGCAGAATGGATGGTTCCGTGATTATGATGCAATCACCGGCGAATGGTCTGAGCAGCAAGACGCGATGCACCTGGCCCCTGTTTTTTGTGGTGTGGCTGGCTGGGGCCAGGTGGAGCAGCTGCGCCCGTTCCTGGCGCAGCCTCCCATGCATAGTTCAGGCTGGGCTCCACTCTCCTGGCCTCCTGTCGTCATGACGCTGGTAGGGGCAGCTTCCGCCGCGCAGATGCCTTTCGATGCTGCTGAACTGGCTTATCGCTATATCGATGCCTCATACCGCAGTACAGATAGTCGTGAACTGGATGAGCACGGTGGTTTACCAGGCGTAACGCGCGAGTATCGTAGAACTATCACGGTGGGCAAATGGGGCGAAGTTGACTACGTGAATGCTGGTATTGAGGGGTATGGTTGGGGCGCATTGAGTATCCACTTGCTGATACGCTATCTGTTGGGGCTCCGTGAGGAAGAGGTAGGTAAGATCACCATCGCTCCAATGTTGCCTCAAGCACTGCGGCGTATCGGGGCCACCTATAGAGTCGAACCTATACCGTGGGGGGACTATGTATTAGGGATCGAATGCACGGTACGAGATGCCAAAGGCTATACCGTTCGGATGCGCTGCGCGAGGCGAGGGCTGAAGCAAGCTACAAAAGCTGTTGAGCATGAAGAGCTAAGACAGTCGGGAAGGGAGGAGACATGTCAGATACTCAATCCCCTGAAAGGGGATGAGCTTGTGTCTGTGCTCCACCGCACCTCTGTGCATCAACGTGCCTGCACAGCTTTGATTTCAACGCACGACACATCCGAGTCCCTGCGACTCTGGGGCCTCCGACAACGGCCCCGTTCTTGCCCAGCATGCCGAGCAAGAAGCGTTAGCACTCGACCGAGAACGTTTTACCCAGGCACGGCGTTCTTGCCTGGAACCCGACCGTTCAGTTGGAAAGGTACCTGTAGGCGAACCGTCTCTCTCTGGCGAACCAGAGTGCCTAAGCCTACACGCTATTATGCTAGCACACGAGGAGAAAAGCGGAAATGCAGGCCCAACCCCAGCCCCAAACAAGGACTCGGCATTCCTCCCGTCCCGTGAACGGAGACGGGCATCCTGCCTCGATTTTTGTGAATGGGAGGGAACATGGGGAGAGGAACGCACACTTTTACTCCCCCAGCTCATAGCCTCTTCTTAATAGACATGATCGAATAGCATTTCCTTTGCAATTGAGACGAGAGAGGGCCTTTCGTTGCATAGCCCTACCGTTTAAACGCGCTTGCCACCGGGCGATGAGGACGTAACATCCATAGTGGGCGGCGCAGGCCATCGGGCCGGTGCGTTTGCGGGCGCGTCATTGCCAGCCATTCCTTGTAGACCTTGTATGCCTTGCGGGTATCGACATACACGTTAATTGGCGCATGCGCCATGTACCCTCGTTCGCCTTACTCAGCTCTACCAATGCGGAGGCCCAGCGGTCGGTTCCCTGGCTTGTTGACAGCCGCCAGCGTCCCAGGTGGTGCGAACAGCCGACAATACCTGGACGAATACCATCGGTAATCCAGGCACGATTGACGAAATATCCTATCTCTGTGGTGATACGTACCAGGTCACCCGTCCGCACGCCGATACGTTCTGCATCGGTGGGGTGCATCCAGACCGGGTTGGCATTGGAAATCTCGTAAAGCCATTTCGCATTTCCTGAGCGTGTATGGACGAGCGTGGGCAGACGGAACGTGGGAAGGAGCAGGTACTCGCTCCGTTCATGGTCGATATTGGCACGGTGGACGTGACTGCGAATGTAGCTGGGAATAGCGTATTCTGGCCAGCCCCATTCCTTCATGGTAGCAGAATAGAACTCCAATTTACGCGAAAAGGTCGGGAAGCCCTCGTAAGCCTTGCCATCAATCATCACGCCGATAGGGGTACCGTTACGCGTAATCTTGCCCGTTTGCTCATCGGCCTGCGCGCCTTCCAGTTCGGCAGGTTTTAGCTCGCGTTCATTCAGAGTGAAGACGGGCACTTTGTCCTGGGGAATTTCAAAGGAGCCATATTTACGCATGTATTCCAGCGGAGAAAGATTTTCCTTTGCGGCCGCCTCCGGCAATCCAGGCACGCTATTCTCGAATATCCAGCGGTAGTATTCTTCGATCGTAAGCTTCTGGCAGGGCCGGTAGGGTGACTCGAAGTACTTGCGAATGCCGAGACTGCCATCCGGGTCGATGCGCCATGAGAGTTCAATCCAGAACTCGTCCTCTTCCCACACTTCGCCTGGATTGGCCTGATAGGTGTATTCGACAGGCTCTCCGTTGCGCTCTTTGTAGACTCGTAGAACTGGCTGGCGGAACCCGATCCAGCGACTGGCGTGCGTCTCCTGGCTCATCAGGTCATGACGTTCGCTGCCGACGCCCATAGGCAGCACATAGTCGGCGTACCAGGCTGTCTCGCTCCAGACGGGCGTCAGGGCAGCGTGCAGCTCCACCTGCTGTTCGTTTGTCAGCATCTCAATCCAGGCGGTGCCATCAGGGTTTGTCCAAACAGGATTGTACACACGCGTGAAGTAGGCTGCGAGCTTGCCGCGCCCTTCGCGTAAAAAGTACGGGAGCAGGAAGCTCATCTCGTAGTTTGACAATGGATACTCAAGGGGAAAAAGCAGTTCATTCCACATTTCTGATGGGCTGGGCTTGATAAAGGGTGCGGGCACAAACTTGTTCCAGGTATTGGGGGCCGTTCCACCAGGAGTACCAATGCTGCCAGTGAGAACGGAGAGGAACCACAAGGCGCGTGAAACCTGCCAACCACCGAGGTTGCCCGCGGCAGCGGCACGCCAGGTGTGCGCAGCAAATGCAGTACCTGCATGGCCGACCTGGCGGGCGATATCGATGATGCTCTCCTCCGTCAGCCCGCTCTCTTTAGCAGCAAAGGCAGGAGTATACTCAGCGTACTGCTCGATCAACAACTCGATGAAGCGGTCAAAGGTCTGTGGTTCGTTGGAGTACTCAGCCGCCAGGTACTCCTGCCAGTTGACCCAACGCCTCATGTATTCACGGTTATGCAGCTTCTCGACAAGGATGATGCGGGCCATTGCCAGCAGTACCGCCGCTTCTGATCCAGGCCATGTCGGAAGCCAGTAATCGGCCATACTTGCCGTATTCGAAAGGCGCGGATCCATGACCGCCAGTTTGGCTCCTTTCATTTTGCCTTCGATGATGCGCTGCGCCTGTGGATTGAAATAGTGGCCCGTTTCCAGGTGCGAACTGATGAGTAAAATAAAACGCGCATTGGCATGATCGGGAGAGGGACGGTCAGCGCCGCACCAGATCTGGTAACCGAAGCGTGCCGAGGACGAGCAGACATTGGTGTGGCTGTTGTGTCCATCTACGCCCCAGGCGCCTAGCACACGCTCCATATAACCATCGTGTCCAGGTCGCCCGACATGATACATCACCTGGTCGCGACGCCCTTCGACGATAGCTGCGCGAATTTTGCTGGCGAATGTTTCCAGTACCTCGTCCCACGTGGTACGCTCCCATTTGCCTTCACCGCGTTTGCCTGCGCGTTTCAGAGGGTAGAGGATGCGCTCCGGGTCATCGACCTGGTTGATAGTAGCCGGTCCCTTGGCGCAGTTGCGCCCGCGGCTGCCAGGGTGATAGGGATTGCCCTCGAATTTTTTGACACGGCCCGTCTCCTTATCCACGTAAGCCATCAGGCCACAGGCGGCCTCGCAGTTGAAGCAGATGGTAGGAATTATCGTGTAGTGTTTTTCGACTTTGCGCGGCCATGCTTTTGCATCATATTCGACCCAATCGTTCCAGCGGTCCGGTGGTGGACACGAGGCCAGGTCTCGCACGGTCATCTGCTCTCCACTCGGAGCGATGTGCTGCTGTAAGGGTATCTCAGTCATACGTTTATTCTCCAATTGGATTTGTATCACTTGTATCACTTGTAACAGATGTAGCAGTTGTATCGCTGATTTTAGCGTTCTGTGGGTCCCAGGTTGCAGGGATTCAACTCAGCGGAACCACCTGCCCGGCAACCACGAAACAATGCTCGTAGGCGAAGAGACCCGCCAGCGCGAGTATTCCGGCCAAACCCAACAGCGCATGTTGTGCGGCCGGTGCGAATAAGGCAATACATAGCATTGCTATGGGAATGATTGAGCCAACCAGGAAGAATGGTCCCCAGAAGGTGTCTTTTAGCCCACCTCTACTCATGTAACGAGCGGCGGTAGATACGTGGCTGTTGCTATGCGAGCCAAAAACTTCCACCAGGATCAAGAGTACATGCACAGTAATCGCGCTGAGCAGGACAATGGTGAACAATTTGCTCAGTGTGCTTCCAGCATCGAGTGCCCATGAGAGCAATCCCAATGCTACTGAACCGGCGATTATGGCTTGCACGAGCAAAATGGGTAGTAACAGCGGACTTTGCCAGAAGTCGCGTCCTTCTGCCTGCCCAAAGAGGAAGGCGGTATAACCTGCACCTGCTGCCCCAAAGAGTAGGGCGGGGATGAGCAGCCCGCGCAGCACGTCTACTGATCCGAGCAGACCAGCGATAAACCATGCGGCTTCAATTAAGCCGAAGATGCCGAGAATGTAGCCGCCCCATACAAGCCACGAGGTAGGGTTTGGCCTGGTCACCAGAAAGAGCGCGCGATCGGGGCGCTTCAGGTCGGCGATGAGTAATACCAGAGTCAAGGCAGTAAAAAATCCGCCAATAATGGGTGCGCCGACACCAAGCAGAGCATTCATGGTGCTGCTCAGTGTACCGCTTAATCCGTAAAGCGCCAGGGCCAGCGCTGCAACGATCATGGTGCCTGCACCTATCGATTTCGTTCCCAGGTAGGCCGAGACTTTCCAGCCCCAGGGGGCGCTATTCTTGGGCGTATCATAGACAATATGCGCTTCAGTGGGATCACGTCGTTGTGGCTTGGCTGGTGAATAAGGCTTGAGTGGATTGATGGTCTTGAGAGTGCGCAGCGACTTGCTTCTGTCGATCTCGCTCTCATCATCATGATTGGGCTTCAGCAGTGTACTCCACATCGTCATATGCGGCAGTTCTTCCACAGCTAGTTCGGGATTGATGGCCGCTTCTTCCGCTCCCAGGTAGTAGACGTTGGGGCCCGTGCCCTGTTCTGGCTTGCGCGTGCGAACCGGTTCGCGAGCGATGATCCTGGCTATTTCGGTGTTGGGATTGTGCATATCGCCCGCAATGATAGCTTGTTCAGGACAGACGACGACGCAAGCTGGCTCTAAACCAACCTCAGTGCGATGCGCACAATAATTGCACTTTGCGGCTGTATGATTGTCAGGGTCGATGTAGAGCGCGTCATACGGGCACGCCTGCATACATGATTTACAGCCAATGCAGCGGGATGAGTCAAAATCGACAATACCGTCCTTGCGCTTAAATAAAGCTTTGGTGGGGCAAATAGCGACACAGGGGGCGTTGTCGCAGTGATTGCAACGGTTGACGAGAAAATAACGGCGCGAGTTGGGAAACTCGCCTTTTTCGATGTACTTCACCCAAGTTCGATAGACACCGATGGGCACGTCGTGCTCTGCCTTGCATGCTACAGTGCAGGCATGGCAGCCAATACACTTGCGCTGATCGATTACAAAAGCGTACTTGGTCATGATTACTTCCCTCACGATTTGACGGTATAGGATATGGATGATATCCCTTGCTGCTAGTTTAGTGGAGAAGTAATCAATTGTCCAGGTGTAACTTTTGTTTCATATTTAAGGCGATTAAATACTTGACAAACCCATTAAAAAACAAGTAAGCATGCTGTGATATCTATGCCGCTGCTCACTAGAAATTAGAGGAAGAAGGAGTTGAAGAGGCTTTGCACATAAAGTACCCGTTTAGACGGACTTTATGTGCAAGTGGCATTCCTGCACACAAAGTCGGTTCGATATTTAGTTGTGGATGGTAGCATCATGACGATCAGGGCTTACCAGATGACTGCGAGAAAGCAGTTGATGTGAGAACAACCGCAATCTAAATAGCAGTCAAATGATCTCTAATGGGCATGCTCTATGTTACTTTGCAATGCTGCCTTAACCTTAGTATGATCTGGTAAATCATTTGGCAAGGCTACTCGCATATGAAAGTAGGCAAAAGCTTGAGACAGCCTTTCTAAGTAAGGGGAGCGCAAGCGCAGTCTTTTACCTTTAGAGAGGGCTATATTCTTCATGGCCTTGTAGGGAATGCTAAAAACTTGGTTAAAATCTACAATTTGTGCTTCTTGGGGTTGGTCCAGGAGATCACCTGGACCCAACATGCAGTATCTATACTCCTGTCCCTTAATTATTCGCTTAATAGCCTCCGTTGTCCCAAACTTAGGATCGTCCTTTACCGCTTGAGAATAGGGCCATCGAGGACATACCAGCACATAATCGACTTTCACATTATCAAGATCGCATGATTGACTGACAATTATGACATCAAAAGTATCAACGTAAGCCTCTACTTGGTAAGACGATGTACTAGAAGATGTGTTTTCTTCATCTGATTTAATAAGATCATAGATCGGAATCACGACTTTACAGCCGTCTATGAAATCTCCTTGTGAAAGCACGTCACCTTCTACAATTTCATACCACGGATATTTCTTCCAATACTCTTCCTCAGTCAATTAACTACTCCCAAGTATTTTCACGAACATACCACTCAGGGTAGAGAAAGGTTCGATTTTGCTCTTCCTCTGTCTATCACGTTGAGGATTACTTTGTTAGACGATATTGGCGGCAAACGTAAATCTAAGCTCGTTATTTCTGTAAAAGGTTCGAGGATAGCAATGATAGGATAAATCGCCTGCTCATTGAAAGCCCTTATTTCTTCTAATGTATTAGCTAATCTTTGAGCAAGTAGCATTCCAAGAGAAACTAACCTATACTCGTTTAGCGAAGGCGTTACTGTCGTCTGTGAAACGCTACCAGTTGGGACCGATGGCAAAGTCAAGAAAGCTTCCTTAACAGGAGTATAGGCAATGCTCCTTGGATGCCCAAACTCAACTATCGGTGCTTCTGTGAGCTGTATCATCATTTTCCTGCCCTTTCATAGCCTGCTGTAGTGTCGCATGGTATCTATTCAAGCTTTCTATCAGGTTATTTGCACCAAGTGTTGTATTTTCAGCACTCATAACAACTTTAACCACACACTTTGCCTCTATATATGGTAGCTCTTTATACGCTTCTATTTGCTCTTCGGGCGGACCCATGAAAAGAGGTGTTGTTGCCTCAAAAAAGAGAAACGTAAATTCAGAGCCTTGCTGCTGTATTATCATATGAGTAGCGTGATCGGTCCTGATAGAATCAGGAACTATCCATTTAATAGCCTTGGGTAGGTTTACGGTTGGTTCATGTAGTTCTTGTTGCTCCATACATTACTCCAATACAATCATCTGGCATCACCACGTAATAGTAGCATAACCCTTGCTGAAAGACAAATTAGAGGCTAATCTCTAGTATAAAACATCATAGTTGCTCAGAATCACCTATGTGCGTATCAAGCAAGTGCAGATTCCGCCCAAAAAGATGGCTCAATGCCCAGTTCATACATGGACTGTACACTTTTCACTCAATCGCAAAGCCGCCTTCTTCTGTTTCTCTCGCTGCAAATTGTCGCTCTGCTTCTTCGGCAAGTCGTTCCAATTCAGCTTGCACATCAGGCCGAGCAAAGAAGTCATTCCATTCCAGTTCTTCTTCATCGCTGTAGTCATTGTCGATTTCTGGCATTCCGATCCCATGAAAATATCTCATATGAGCATCTCGAAAAATGGAGTTTGCTTCTGCTACCACTGCCACCTTATCTAGCCTAAAATGGTTATCTTGAAAGGTTCTAGCTTCCTCAAATGAAGAAGAAGTGCGAACACGGGTGTAACCAGTCTTTTCTGTGATCGTGTAGGTGGTGCTCATTTCGTTGTTTCTCTTTCTTCACTTGTTTTGCCAGTGTTGTAGTTGTCTAAACCTGCTTGCAGAGCCTTGATAATTTCTGGTACAAACTGCGGAGCCTCGCCATTGCGCTCAATTAAGGTAATTTAATAGCCCTACAATAAAAGACAGGCCTCAGCAGCCAACCAAAACAGTTTTTCGCGCACAGAAGTATGAGTATCCCAATGGCGGGAGTCCCATTCGCTACTGCTGACATCATCGCCGCCATAAAGTAACTGGGCAAACGGCACGCCACGAAACTGGGCGACAGCGAAGAATGCCGCGGCCTCCATCTCGACCACTATGCATCCCTCGGCTTTGCGACGCTGCACCTTTGCCGCCGTTTCGCGGTAGAGACCATCGGTTGTCCAGGTTTTGGCGAGCACATATTCGCATTTATGTGCTTTCAGCACTTTTTCGATGGCTGCCACGGCTTCCGGGTTGGCGCTGACTTCGCGGCTCGCTGGGAGATAGTGATAGGAAGTGCCCTCATCTCGTATAGCCGTGGTGGGTACAATGATGTGCCCAACGGCGATATTACCATCGAGTACGCCTGCGCCACCACACGCGATGAATTTTCTGCACCCCAGGGCGATCACTTCTTCGAGCAAACCTGCCGCGAGCGGAGCGCCGACACCAGGATGAAAGACAGCCAGGTGTTTCCCCTCAACATCAAGTTCGTAAATAGGATGTGTCCCGATCTCGCTTCTCAAGTGTTTGATGACCCTGGCCTTATGTTGTTGCGATAATCTGGTAATCACATCTTGAAAAAAGCAAGCAACGGCGTGTTCAGGTATATCGATAGGACTGATAAGACGTTTTGGTTCAAGGATTGCTTCAGGTGCCTTATCGAATTCCAGGATGGGATACTCTTGCTGCATGGTAGTACTCCTTTCCTCATCCAGAGGATGATTGCCTGTATGGTAAAATAATTGTTGTAATGTTACAATAGCGTTCGACATTTTGGAAGAATTGGTCTGGGTGGCTTAATGATGTTTCCAGGTCGAAAGGATCAGGATGTGTACAGGTACAAAGGCTTTGATAGCGCTCAATGCGGAGACAGCATGGCTGCACTGGAGGCTATGGTCAACGACTGGATGGAGTCGGAGCATCCACGTATTCGTCATGTATGTCAGAGTATGCGTGGCGAACATATATTGCTCAGCTTTGTCTACGAAATAACTCGAGAACTTGAGCAGCGTGTGACCACTCAGTCGCAGACAGCAACCCTGTCCAGGTACTTCGATGATGAATTTTTAGACGAAATGCCTACAGGCTCACGCATTCCGATAACGCCGCCTCCAGTACACTAGGTACATTCATTTGCTCAGGCTACTTAAAATGCCTGCTTGCTGGTAACAAGGATTATCATGACTATTCCACATCTCGTATATTGTACTCCTGAGGGAGAAATACGCGAGGAGCCGCGCTTGCGAGCCCTCGCTTTTGGCAATCAGCCTCTCGAGTCCACCGATCTTATTCCGTTGCCCGATGGCGTTACGCTCTCGATGATGCCTGATCGTCTCGCCGTAGGAGAGAAGCTTTCGGGCGAGCGACGCGTTATCCTCAGATCGCGTGGATGGGCTGCTGCTGCTTTACTGCCCATCGGGTATACGCGTACTTTATTGCCTGCATACGAAAAGGTTCCGGATACCGAGCCTTTGCCTTTCTTTGGTTACAGTGCCGTTGCCGGCATGAACGGTCGCCTATATGTAGCAGCGTTACGAACCGACGATCCCCGCAAATGGCATCCTCGCGCTTTCAACAGGCGCGTATTAAGCGGGTTGGTGTGTGAGAAACAGGCTGCATTACCCGCTAATCGTGTTGTAGCGCAACATGCCCATTGCGCTCTCGATTACTCGTGTCCGACAGCCAGCAACCTGTTCTTCAGACGTTGGGAGATGGCGATAGCTGTCTCGCCGGGCTGCAATGCGCGTTGTATTGGCTGCATCTCCAAACAGGAAGAAGAAGACCTGATCTCACCACAGGACCGCCTGACCTTTATTCCGACCGTTGAGGAGATACTTGAAGTAGCCATACCTCACCTTGAGGAGGCTGAAGATGCAATTGTGAGCTTTGGACAGGGTTGTGAGGGTGAGCCGTTGCTACAGTGGCGGCGTATTGAACAAGCGATTATAGCCATGCGAGCACGTACCGGTAAAGGGGTAATTAACATCAATACCAATGC
>WNFF01014970.1_pt1 | contig 11750 bp, 8 predicted proteins | sample 5400441 | NCBI WGS metagenome assembly WNFF01 (sample SAMN13153345, study PRJNA577476) | soil metagenome | isolation source: 120 cm saprolite under Douglas fir tree site 2 hole 3 replicate 1 | place: USA:California | collected 2015-04-18
AGCGTCGTATTTCCTGACGTTCCCACGTACGCGAAATCTCCGTCGAACCGCACCGACGGCAGCCGCGAATCCTGCGCCGCTTTCTTCTGATATTCCGCGGCCTTGATCTGCGATTCGAGCGCTTTCCACTCCTGGCGCTCCGCCAGCGCGAGGTCAATGCTCGGCTCGACTTCCGGCTGTGGCGTGTCGAAGAAACTCAGCGAATCCCCGAGCTCGATGGCCTGCCGCGGATCCAGGTTTAGTAAGCGGCTCAGGGCGAACTGCGACGTTTCACGATCGGTTTCGGCCACGATCAGCCGCTGCTTTTCGTTTTGCAACTCGACGTTGGCGCGCAGCGTGTCGATTCCCGTGCCCACGCCTTCCTTCTGCAAGTCCGCCGCCTGGTCGTACAGCGCTTGCGCCAGGCTCACGCGCGATTGGGACGCCTCCACGTTTGCCACGGCGCGCAGCGTGCCGATGTACTGCGAAACCACCAACAAAATCACCTGCTCGCGCGTCGAGAGACTGTTCGCCTTGCTTGAGTTAAGGGTGTTCTGCGCTGCTTGATACCTTCGCCACAAGGTGAGGTCAAAAACCGGCATCCCGAAACTCGGGCCCGCGGAGAATATTTGATACGGTCCAAGCGTCGCGGGAAATCCAGGGAACGGCGTTCTGCCCCCAAACTGCGCCAGCAGGTTTACTTTCTGCGCTTCGACCGAAATATTCGCACTTGCTTGCGGAAGCAAATCCGCGCGCGCAATGTTCTTGTCTTGTTCGCTTTGCGCGGCTTCGAAAATCGCGATTTGTGCCGTCGGATTCTGCTTGAGCGCCAGTCCCACTGCCTGATCCAGCGTCAGCCGCAGCACCTGCGTTGGCGCATCCCCGGGCAACGCTCCTTGTCTCTTTCTGTCTTGTGCATGCGTCAGCGCCGGCATCACCATCAAGCTGAAAAATATCGTGTAAAAAATAATATGCGAGCGCTTCGGCCGTTCCTTGGCACCGGGGCTCGAGCCTTTCTTCTCTTGCGCCACGATTTCCTGCACAATGGATTGGTTCAGGCAGCCTTCCGCGATCAGCTCTCCGCCCTGCCGGTAGATTTCGATCAGCAACATTCTTCCGGCGGCATCGATGAAGCTCACGCCGCACAGGTTTACATGGAACTTCTCGCGTAGTGACGCCGTGTGCAGCTCTCGCCAACACTGCTCCAGTGTCGCCACCCACGGCCCGGCCAGCCGCCCCTCGACACTCAGGAAGATCTTTCCGCGTCTCGTTTCAGTTGTAATTCTTAGCATTGATTGCACCCTACCAGTCGTTTGTAGATGCATGACGGGCACCATCGGGTGCAAAGCTTTGTTAATATGTATGTTTAACTAAAATAGAGACTTACCTAGAATTGAGGAGGGCGGAAGACCTTCTGTATGACAATATATAGGCATTCACTTAAATATGGGCTGAAAATAAGTGACCATATACGGTCTCTTAGCCTCTGGAAGAGGTTCAGAACCAGCAGTCGCCTACTTTTCCATAGCGGCCTCTATGCCTTGCGCACACGCATCGACGCCTAACCCTGACGGACAGTGCAGTCCGGCCACCAGCACCGCCGACAACTTCGGGATTTTCGTGTCCACAGGTTCAGACGGTTCGGCCATCCAAGTAATCTTTTCTTCCTGGATGCGTCCTACCCGAAATACCCAGCTTCGGGATCTCGGTGTTCCTTGCGCACGCGACAGCATACGAAGTGATGGACGGCGCGGCGCATCCCAAGACGCTGGTTCAGACGCATCTCAGGACGGGTCATTTTTCGATGTTGGCAGCAGTCTCTTTCGCGAAGCGGCTTCGCGGATTGAGCTGGAGTGCGTGCTCTGCGGCATCGCGGGCTTTGGCGTTGTGACCTTGTTTTTGAAACGCCTTCGCCAGCCAGACCCAGGTCTCGTCCTGCGAAGAATCCAAGGCCAGCGATTTCTGAAAACTCTCAATGGCCTTGGCCGCGTCTCCACCAAACATCTTCGGACTCATCAGGTATTGACGGCCGAGACTGGCCCATACGCGCGGGTTCTTGTCATCGAGCGCCATGGCCTTCGCATTTTCCTCTTTGATTTTCGGGCCGAACTTCGGCCCAGCGAACATCGCATTGCTGAATGAGATTTTTCTACCGTAAAGACCGGCAAGCAGGCTATGCGCATCGGCTGACTTGTCATTGAGTTGGATGGACCGCCGGGCTGCGTCAATGGCTTTGTCCACGGCTTCTCCCGCGGCCCTTTTGTCCTTGCGCATCTCATAAACGTCCAGGAGATATTCCTGTATTCTCGCTAAATAGAGATAAGCGCCCGCATCGTTGGGGTTCTGGACGATTTTCTGCTCGAGTTGCGTCTTAACGGACTGCAATTGTTTCTCATCGTGAGTTTTCCTGGCGGCTTCAACGGCGGCACCAAGAGGATCATCCGCTGCCGAAACAGACGCAAGGTACGCATGGAGTGACAAGGAATAGAGCAAAGAAATACGCTACTTCGGGAAGGCGGAGACAAGCACTCTTCGGCGAACGCATGGGCAGGTCCCTGCTTGTTGCTACGCATGGAACACGGCCAAAGTGCCAGTGTTGCGCCGACATATCGAAAAATGACACCGAATTGGAATGCGCCGTGGAGAGCGAAAGGCGAAAGACGGGTTCGTCGTGTTAGCGACTTCCTTCTGCTCAGTTCACGTTTCAACTACCCCCAGCCACGGCGCGAGGCCTGAACCATATAGGAGTTAGTTTGTTCTTACTGGACCTTCCAGGGGTCTAACCATGGTTGCCGCGACTCTCCACCCTCTCCGTTTACGGTTCGTCACCTTCTTCGCCCCGTCTCTGCCAGCAGCAATTTCCGGAATCGTCTTGGCTTGCCATCCGATGAACTTTCTATCGGCGGTTTCAGTTCAAAAACCAAATCCAATTCCGCCACCTGGATTGCCGACAGCCTTCGCGTTTTTCCGTTGAGCTCCACAACGAGCGCGTCACTCCCGTATTTTTGCTCCAGTTTGTGCACGACGCCTGGAATGCCTATGGCTTGACCTCCCTGCTTCAGTGTGGCTTGGCCAATCTTCCCATCGGCATGAAGCGAAACGGAGTATCTGCCCGGAGGCAGACTTTTCCCCCCGCATTGCACTGCATAGGGCAACGTGAATTTGCCGTCGTAGCGGATTGCCCTCGTTTCTCTACCGGTATTGATTTTGGCCCCTTCGAAGGGCTCCACATTGGGCGACTCGAAATGATCGGGATCAACCTCCGATTGTGCGCGTGCGGAAGGCGCCCCAATCGCAATCAACCCTGACAAGCCTGCTAAGAACGTCACAATCGACACGACTTTCATCAAAATCTCCTTTCCTTTCTAGCCGCGTGCGGCTGGTTGAATGCTCCCACGAGCGTTTGGCTACCTAGAGTGTCTTTAAAAAGGCGACGAGGTCGCCCTGGTCTTGCTGCGAAAGATTCAGATTGAATCGAATGTTGTAGAAGGTGACGGCGTCCGCGAGCGTGGCGGCGGAGCCGTTGTGGAAATAGGGCGCGCGGCCCGCAAGCCCACGTAAGATCGGTCCTTTAATTTTGCCAAGGTGGTCGAACTTGCCATCCACCAAGGCCTGTCCGAGATCGGTGCTGGTTTTACAGTTGTTGGTCGGCTGACCTGTACTTTTGTCTTTCTTGCACACTGTGATTTCCGGTAAGTACGCCACATCCAGGCCTCCGACATTGACGGAGTGGTTGTTTGGGCTGGGGTCGCCAGTTCCGATGTTCAAGGGTGTGGGGAAGGAGTGGTTGCCGACGTTTGGTGTGTCGTGACAGGTGCCGCAGGTTCCCTGGAGCGACGGAATGCCTCCGGCAACCAGGCCCCCGGCTCCCACATCGTCGTTGATGCCGGCAACGCCGGTGATGGGAATTTGCAGAGTGTTGAAGAGCTGCTCGCCGCGGGCAATGGAGCGCCGGGCGGCGGCATGCTCATCGTACTCACTGTCCTCGATCTGCGCCCATTTGTCGTAGAGGCTGAAGATGTTGGACGTAAACTGGCCGTCACCCGGCTTCGCCAGCCCGCCCGGCTGCTCGAAAGCTGGGAGCAGAAAATGGACGCTGGAGTTCACACTGATGAAGAATGGTTGGGCGGCGAGAGAAGCAGGCCCGCCCATCGCACCCTCGTCGTCGAGCTCGCCGGCGTGGCGGTCGCGTATCTGGGCGGTAAAAAGTTTCGTTTCGAAGTCGACGATCTGTTTTTGTTCCTCGGGGGTTGGTCTCGTACCGTCCCCTTGCGCGTGGATGACGGTGGCGTCCACGGACTGATGCGCCAGGTCGGTTAGAAGGGAAGTCGGGTAATTGCTGTACAGGATTTTGGTTGTGCCGGTAGCCGGCGAAGACTCCCGCCCGTCAAACATCACCGCACTCAAGAAAGGAAGGTTGGTGGTCGGCAGCGGCCGGCGGTACATCGAAATCACATCGGTTGCGTTGCATCCGTACCGGTTGTAGACGCCGACGACCTGGTAGTCTGCGTTTGCGGGAACAGCGATTCCGATGCGGATCAACCCCTTGGTTAGCAGGAGACTGTAGGCTTCGCGCCGCTCCTCCACTGTGGAAACATCCGCCGTGGGGCAGTTCGCACCGTCGACCGGGCGGAAAAGAGGATCCCTGCCTTGGGTGGCTTCGAAGAGCTCTTGGATGTGTGGAGGAGTGATCGACATAGCCTCGCTGGGCTGATGGCACGTCACGCAGCGGCGCCCATTGCTGCCCAGGTCCTGAAAGAACGGATTCGTGGATTCCACCGTGGGGCCCGCCTGGTTCACGATGCCGAAGGATCCGCTGGGATCGGGGAATACGGCAAATTTGGGAATGATGATGCCGTCGCCCGCAGCAAATGTCCCCACGGCCACCAACAGGAGCACCCCAGTAACGGCCAGACGTGCCTTATATCGCGGACCGGCGCCTCGGACTTTGGCCGGGAAAGTGGACAAACGATTGATAGTGCTGGATTTATGGGCGGAGAGATTTATCATCGAAACACCCCTTACGGCGCCGTTGGCGCGTTCGCTTGCTCTGTTCTCCAGGGAGAATGGGACGAGAGTGGTTGCAAAGCTACCGAAGTAGTGACATCAAGGCAATGCACCGTTACTGATTTCTTGATGACCAGCCAAGGCTAGGATAGGATTCGGCTTAAGCTATCGGATGATTGTCACCCGCGGCTGTGACATCCTTCCTTACGAAACGGAGTGGTTTGCTGTGGCGGAAAAGAACACCTCGTCGCCCAGTCCCGTCTACCGCTTCGGCGTCTTCCAGGCGAATCTTGCCGCCCGAGAATTGCGCAAACATGGCGTGCGCGTCCGACTGCCGGGCCAGCCCTATTCGGAGAAGTCGTAACGCGTGAGGAGATGCGGCAAAGGCTGTGGACTTCCGAAACGTTTGTGGATTTTGAGCACAGCCTGAACACCGCGATAAAGAAGCTGCGTGCTGCCCTGGGCGACTCACCTGAAAATTCACGCTACATCGAGACCATCCCCCGCGTGGGCTATCGCTTCGTCGCCCCGATTCAAGTGGTCGCCGAGTCTCCCGATCTGCAACGGCTGAATCGTATTCTGGAAATCGGACTGTCGGTGGCAACTAGCGCGGTGGATGATGCAGCCGATTCGAAGGTCCCGCAGATTTCAGGCGTTTTCGGCAATGCTTGGAAGATCTGGGTCCTGGCGATAACTGCAGTGGTCGCGGGATTAACTGGCGGCGTCCTCCACTATCTTTCCCAAAAGGCCCGACGACTCACGGACAAGGACACCATCGTCGTTGGCGATTTTGCCAACAGCGCGGGCGATCCGGTATTCGACGACGCGCTGAAGACGGCGCTCACCATCTCCCTGCGGCAATCCCCTTTCCTCAATGCGCTCTCTGACAGCGAAGTTGCGAATACCTTGCAACAGATGACCCGTCCGGCCAGCACGAAGCTCACGCCCGACGTGGCTCGCGAGCTCTGCCTGCGGGCGGGAAGCAAGGCCTACCTTGCTGGATCAATTGGCAGTCTGGGCAGCGAATATGTGCTGGGGTTAAAGGCCGTAAATTGCCAGAACGGAAACACGTTAGCGGAGGAGCAGGTGACGGTGGGGGCCAAGGAGAATGTACTGGACGCGCTGGGCAAAGCCGCTTCCAGGCTGCGCGGCGAACTGGGCGAATCACTGGCTACGGTGCAGAAGTTTGACGTTCCGCTCGAACAGGCCACCACGTCATCGCTTGAAGCGCTGAAAGCCTACAGCCTAGGCATGAAAGCCGATAACGAGAAAGGCGCCGCCGCATCCCTTCCTTACAATCTACGTGCCATCGAGATTGATCCGAGTTTTGCCATGGGCTACTGGGCGGTAGGCGGGAACTACGCCAATCTGGGCGAACTTGGGCGGGCCAGCGAGTATGAAGCCAAGGCATTCCAGTTGCGGGAACGCGCCAGCGAGCGGGAAAAGCTGAGGATCACCGGCGATTACTATTTGGAGGTAACCGGAGAGCTGGATAAAGCGGCCCAGACGTGCCAAGAGTTGATGGAGAGCTACCCGCGGGATCTTGCAGGGTGCTTAGCGTATGGCGTATCGGGGCAGTATGAGAAGGCTTCAGAGGTTACCAGGCAAGCCATGCGCCTGGCACCGGATAAAGAAGATTCGTACGCCAACCTTGCCAATTACGCCCTTGCCTTGCAGCGTTTCGACGAAGCGCGGCAGATCATCCACGAGGCGCAGGCGCGAAAATTGATGGATGATTTTGTCTTCCACAATGCTCTCTATGCCCTTGCATTTCTCGGCGCGGACTCTGCTGCGATGGCTGAACAGCAAAAGTGGTTTGCAGACAGGCCCGAGTTTGAGAACTGGGGACTTGCGCTCGCAGCCGACACCGAAGCGTACGGCGGTCATCTCGGGAAGGCGCGTGAACTGACTAAGCGGGCTGTTGACTCCGCCATCCGGGCTGACAACAAGGAAAATGCGGCCACATGGCAGGAGATTGCAGCTCAGCGAGAAGCGGTTTATGGCAATGCCGCCAAAGCCCGCGAATCAGCGGCCGAGGGCTTGAAGCTTGCTCCCGCGAGTCCAGGTGCCGAAGCCGAGGCCGCACTTGCGTTCGCCATGGCGGGCGATACTGCGCGAGCCGAATCCTTGGCGCGAGACTTAGGGGAACGCTTTCCACTGGACACGCAGAAGCAGTCGGTTTGGGTCCCCGCGATTCGGGCGCAAATCGGACTTGCCAGAAAGGATTCCACCTCCGCCCTGAATTCCTTACAAGCTGCCTCCTCACCCATCGAGTTGGGCCAAATTGGGTTCGTCATCAATCTTTCCTGCCTGTACCCTGCTTACGTACGCGGAGAGGCATACTTGGCGGCCGGACAAGGCACTGCTGCGGCCGCCGAGTTTCAGAAGATTATCGATCACGGCGGCATTGTATGGAATTGCTGGACCGGGGCGTTGGCGCATCTCGGAGTGGCTCGTGCCAATGCCTTGGAGGCGAAAACCTCGCAGGGCGCGGATGCCGATGCCGCCCGCGTCCGGGCACTCGCCGCCTACAAAGATTTCCTCACGCTGTGGAAAGACGCCGACCTAGACGTCCCCATCCTGAAGCAAGCGAAGGGAGAGTATGCGAAGTTACTTTAATTGAAATTTGATTTCCTCTCACGCGCCGGATTCACCGCCGCCGAAAGTACCTCCGGACCGTCACGGAACATTGATTAGAAATTAATGGAATCTGCGGGCCAAACAAGAGTTCAGGTCGAACATTGCTATCATTACATTGAGGAAATTACATGTGGCAATTTGTGAGCATATTACTAATCGTGTTTCTAGCCACGCCGTTGCAAAATACTGTGTCGCAGGAACCGCAGGCGCTTCCGTTGGCGGAGGAGCGCTACAAAGCGGACGTCCTGCTCGTGGTTGCGCATCCGGACGATGAAGCCGCGGCAACTCCCTATCTGGCGCGGGCGCTGGACGACCACAAGCGCGTCGCGGTCGTATTTGGTACGCGGGGCAGCAGCGGGGCTAACGAAGCCGGGGCAGAGCAAGCCGGGGCGCTCGGCGCTATCCGCGAGATTGAAGCGCGCAACGCTCTGGCAGCGCTGGGCATTACGAACGTGTGGTTTCTCGGCGGCAAGGATACCGCCTCGCAGAATGTATTGCAGTCGCTTGCAAACTGGGATCACGGCGTTTCGCTTGAACAACTGGTGCGCCTTGTTCGCCTGACTCGCCCGGAAGTCATCCTGACTTTCCTGCCGGGAACATTTATTGGTGAAGACCACGGCGACCATCAGGCTTCTGGTGTCCTGGCTACCGAAGCCTTTGATCTGGCGGGCGATCCCGCTTCGTTCCCCGAGCAGCTAGCTGGGCCGACCAAACGCCTCGAACCCCTTCTTGAGAACCTGCGGCCCTGGCAGCCGAAAAAGATCTACTACTTTCCTGATGCCGACCGGGAAGATACTTTTCGCGGAAAAGGTCCTGATTATTCAGTGAAGGAGATCTCCAAGTCCAGCAAACAGGCCTACTGGCGAATGGCGCTGGATTCGTTCCGCTTGCACCAGACGCAAGCCAAGTCTTTTCTCGACAAGCTCGCTCAGATGGACGAAGCACAAATCGAAAAGATGGCCACCTCAGATAGCTTCTGGACAGAGGCATTGCACTTCGTGCTCGGTAAATCGCTGGTGGGCGGCAGCGTGACCGGCGATGTATTCGAGAACATCATGCCAGGTGCGATTCCCTTCGCCCGGCCCGATATTTCTCCGGAACCGGCGCGGCCGGAACTATCGGTGGAGCTCGGCGGCCCATACAGTTTCTACGCCGAGTTTCGGCGCGCTCATGGGCTCACCCATCTTCCTCATCCCGAACCGCCGGAGATCGCGCTGCAAGGACACACCACCTTGGCGATTCCCTTGTGGGTGCGGAACCGCACGGCGAAAACACAGGAAATTTCACTGACAACCGTGTTACCGGCGGGATGGACGGTCCAGGGCGGCACGGGAAAGTTCACGGTGGCGGCGAAACAGGTGGCGGCCGCGCGGATCGAAATCCTTTTGCCCTCGGTACCTGAAAATGAAGCGAAGAAGACCGAACCGCCGGAAGTCACTGTTCGCGCCGATTCCAACGGACAAAGTATCAGCGAGATCAAACTTCGCGTTGAACTTCGGAAACGCACGCTGCCTCAATAGGCGGCTTCAGGATTTTTTCTGACGCGCCGACTCCATCTGTTCCCAGGCAGCTTCGGGCAACATCAGCAGATCGTTGAATTCGCCGGCTCCGCGCAGCCACTGTGCGCCGTCAATCACCACGCATTCGCCGTTGATGTACTCCGCCATGTCGCTCAGAAGAAACGCGGCGAGATTGGCCAGCTCCTCGTGCCGCCCAAAGCGCTTCATGGGATGCTTGTCCTTGGCGTGCTCCTCGAACTGCTTCGAAGGCATCAGCCGCGCCCACGCTCCCTCCGTGGGAAACGGCCCCGGTGCGATGGCGTTCAGACGAATGTGATACTTGGCCCACTCCACGGCCAGCGAGGTAGTCATCGCCAGAACGCCCGCCTTCGCCGAAGCCGACGGCACCACAAACCCCGAGCCGCAGTTGGCGGCCGCGTAGGTGGTCACGATATTCAGCACGTTGCCGCCGAGTTTCTGGGAGATCCAGCGCTTGCCAAACACTTGCGTGCAGTGAAAGGTTCCGTTCAGTACGATGCCGACGACGGCGTTGAAGGCATTGGGCGTCAGTTTCTCCGTGCGCGCCATGAAATTTCCAGCGGCGTTGTTGACTAGCGTGTTGATTTCCCCGAATTGTTCCTCGGCCTTCGCGGCTGCCGCTTCAACGGCGCCATAGTCGCGCACGTCGCAAGTCGTATAGGCGGCCGCACCTCCCAACCGGTGAATTTCGTTACATGTTTCGCGGAGCGGCTCTTCCCGCCGGCCGACAAGAAATATTCGTGCGCCCAACTCCGCGAATCGCAGAGCCATCGAACGGCCGAGTCCAGTCCCTCCGCCGGTCAGAAAAACTGCCCGACCCTTCAATAAGTTCTGCTGGAACACGATTCACCGCCTCATGCTGATGACTGAGCGCGCGTCACCCGCGCGACACGCGATTCTAATCTATCCGAGAGACTGCGGATGGCTTTTTCGAAAAGACTCTGGCGGCGGGGGCGGAGGGCAGGCAAACAAGCTTAGGGGTGCATTTGCGCGGGAATGGGCAGGCCCATCGCCTTCGCATACTCGGCGGCGTACAGCGGGCTTTCCGGAAATTCCTCTCTCAATTCGAGGAGCAGTTTCTGCGCCAAAGGGTTTTGTTTTTCTCTGCGGGCCGCTAATGCCAGCAAGATCTTGGCATAAGGTTGCAGGTACCGTCCCTTTTCAATGGTATTTCCAAGCTGTTCCATGCCGACCTTTTTGTCGCCGTGAATTCCACCGAACCGGAGCAGGAAACGCTTGCCGCCCGAAAGGCTTCCGATAATGTAGTTGGCCGTGCCCAGAGCAACGTACGCGTCACTGGCGTCCGGCCGTTGCGCGAGCAATTCCTTGGCATGCGCGCTGGCTTCCTTGAGCCGCTTCAAGGCCTCCAGGTGTTCTTTCTTGAGAATCATATCGGCATCCGATTCCATTCCTGCGGAGAGTGCGAGAGCGAAAAGCCCTTCTGGGTCGCGCGCGTCTTTTTCCAGGCGCTGGCGGGCGAGTTTTCGGGCCAGTTGGATAGCCTCCTGAAAACTCTTCATGCGCGCGGGATCGGGCTGGCCTTCAATGCCCTTGAGGAATCTTTTTTCATTCAAGAAGAAGTCGCTCGAAAGAACGCCCTGGCGATATAACTCCTCGAAGAGGTAACTGGCTGCGACGGCTACTTGGCCAAAAGGCTCGTTGGGATGCTGCGCTTCCCAGCCGACAAATTTGGCGCGCGCTTCCGTGAAGTTTTGGACATAAAGGGCCTGAAATCCGCAGGCCAGCTCCGGCACTTTCCTGAAGGCCGGACCATTGGCATTAGCCTGCGGCCGCGCGCCGCAGACGGCTGCGGTGAACAGCAGAAGGAATGCCGCGCTGTAGATTCGCCAACGCATTCGAGGCTTGCTCTTCAGAAGAGTCCGGGCAGGAAGCGCGGCTTGCCAGTCATCGCCGCGCGATAGTCGGGATTTGCGAAGAGCACGCGCTCCTCCGTGGAGAGCCGCTGCGCCAGGACTCCGGTGTGCGCAAAGGTCCCAGCAACCGCGGTGATCCACGCCGAATGAATCAGCGGGAGAGCCAGCAGTTCCGCAAACACTGCCGCGTAGTTAGGGTGCCGGACGTAGCGAAAAGGTCCAGAGGTCACCACACCGAGGCGCGTGGAATCCACCACCTGAACGTTCCAGTGCTCTCCGAGTGAACGAATGACCCACCAACGGACGGCATTGGCCGCCAGGAAGACGATAAACATCGGCGCAGCAAGCCACGGAACGAAAGGACGCCGAAGGAAGACGACTTCCAGTGCGGCCCCAATCAACACGGCAGTATGCAGAAGCACCATCCAGCGGAATTTCGGCTCAGCGACCTTCGACGCGCCGTGCGCCGCCATTTCTTTTTGGTGCCGCTTGGAGATGCGCAGCTCCACCAGCCGCAGCAACCCCACGGCAAGAAGCAAAGCGAGAAACAAATAGACGCTTACGTCCATTGCAGTAACAAAAACTCCGCGCTGAAGCCCGGGCCAAACGCCGCCGCCAGCGCATACTCACCGGCTTGAAGCGGTCTTTTCTCCAGCCACTCCTGCAATATAAACAGGATCGTCGCACTCGAAAGATTCCCCACGTTTCCTAG
>WNFF01004198.1_pt1 | contig 11749 bp, 12 predicted proteins | sample 5400441 | NCBI WGS metagenome assembly WNFF01 (sample SAMN13153345, study PRJNA577476) | soil metagenome | isolation source: 120 cm saprolite under Douglas fir tree site 2 hole 3 replicate 1 | place: USA:California | collected 2015-04-18
CGGGCCAGCCATGCACGTCGCGAAGCGCGACCACGACGCGTTGCCCTGGTGGCAAGCGATCCAACTCCCGCTGCAGGACCCCCATCATCTCGCGGCCAACGACAGCGTCTTCGGCTGACGCAGACCAAGCCTCCGGGGGACTTGCCCAATGCCCCGGGTACGTGGGGTGAGCCGCCGGTAGGAACCGGGAAGGGTCGACGGCGGGCTGGTCGCGCTCCTTCGGATCTTCCAGCTCGGAGAAGTTGATAGTTCGCCTTTCGCGGATTGCTCGCGTCTTGGCGCGGTTCGTCAGGATCTTGAAGATCCAGGTCTTGACGCTCGACCGTCCCTCAAAGCGAGTGATCCCTGTCAGGACCGCGAGCCAGGTCTCTTGAACCACCTCTTCCGCCACCGCATCGGTGGAGACGAAGGCCAAGGCGAGCCGTTTGAGCGATGCGCCGTATGTGTTGACCAGGCAAACGAAAGTAGCCTCGTCGCCGCTTCGCAAGCGATCGATGAGGTCCGCCTCCGGAGAGCGCGCCTCGGTCGTAGGCACCATGCATGGTTAGAAACAGTCGCGTGTTACGCGTTACATGCTGGGGACCACTACCACCTGGGCTCGATCGGCTATTTCCACAGCTAGGTATGCGACGATCCGCGCCCGAATGGCGAAATTCCGGAGTCTCAGACGAGGAAGCGGCCGTTTTCCATGATGAGCCTGCCGTCTACCGAGACGTTGGCGTGCGAAGCCAGCACATCGACGTGCGAAGGGCAGTCCCAGTCGGCACCGGTTTCGTAGCCGGCTGGGTGCCCAAAGGCGACGTGCACGCCCGGAAATTTCTCGTCCTGGAGAAAGTTGCCGACGATCTGAGAGAGTCCGACGTTGGTGCCAATCGCAAATTCGCCCGTCCGGTTGGAGTTGGGATGCTGGGCCGTGTACTCGCGGATGTCGGCTGACAGCCGGTCATCCGGCGTTTCCACTGAGACAAGCCGGCCGCCTTTGACAACCAGGCGCACCGGCGGCGATAGCAAGCCGTACTTCTCTGTGAACCAGTCTCCCATCTCTTCGGCGGCGATCAGGCCGTCCACGGACTGCGGGCAGGTGAATGTCTCGCCCTCCGGCAGGTTGCCCCAACGTCCCTGCTCCCAGTAGCGCCCGTCGCACGGGATCCACTTCAGGGAAGGTGAGAACGTCGCGACCAGATCGGTGCCGAGGGACGTGGTGACGGAAATCTTCTCAGCGTGCCGGACGATTTCATAGATCTGCCGGGTGACGCGGTAGATCTCGTGGTAATCGGCGGCCATGCCGTCCTGCATCACGAGATCGTTGATCTCAATCATGTGCCCGTGCCGGCTGCGCAGCTCCTGCGTGAGCAGATTCAGCATGGGCTTGCGGAAGGCTAACTCGCCTTTCTGAGCTGTGCCGATGAAATATGACGCCGTCGGCGCGAAGCGGATGATGTCGTCTGCGATCGACCTGGGGAAGGAGGTCGCCGGCCGCGAGATGTGATCCTCCATCGTCCAGGTCCGAACCATCGCGCCGGTTGCCAGAGCCTCTTCTTCGATAGCCGCAGCGATGTGCTGTCGCGGGCGATCGCGGATGATGCAGACGCGGTCCTGCGGCCCGATGTTCAGGCACGTGCGCACCGCGTTACGGGCGCCGGCGGCGAACTCCGGTTGCATTTCTCTCGAGTACCTTAGCTGGGCGTGTGGGCGCCGAGGAACTCCGCCACACGGAGCAGAGTATGGCCGCGGTGTTCATCGCCACCCCACGGACTGACCAGCACCGAGTCGGGCGCGAGGGCCACGATTTCCTCGGCCACAGCACGCGGGTGGAAGTCGTCGCCGCCAGGCATCACCATCATCGGAACCTGGCAGGAGCGGACGAAGTCTTTATCGACGGCGAAGACAAAGTCACCGCCGAACATGCGGTTCCGGAAGGACACTTCGACCTTGTCGTCCACCTCCGGATGGGTGCTCCGCATCTCATCCGCCCACTCGTCGAACATGGCGTAGAACTTGGGTCGGTTGTCGGCGGTGAGGCCGATCGGATTCTGGAGCACGGCCGCGGTTACTCGATCCGGTGCAGCTTCACAGAGCCCGAGCGCGTAAGAGCTGCCGATGCATCCACCCATCACGTGGAAGCGCTCTCCCCCGAGATGGTCCATCAGGGCCAGCTGATCCTCTATGTAGACATTCCATCCGTCCTCGGCGGTGATCGGCGCCACCGAAGCGCCGGCGTTGCGCTGATCCATGCCGATCACCTGAAAGCGGTTGCTGAGCTCCTCCAGAGGATTGATCCACGGCCGGCGGGGCCCGCCAGTTGGATCGGCCCACATCATCGCCACCGATCGCATCCCACCAGGCGCCAGCAGCAGCAGGGGGTGGCCGGAGCCGCGGACTTGGTAGTTGATGGTGGCCGATCCGCGCTTGAAGACAGGCATCGAAAACGTATTGAAGCAGTTTGGGGAGTCGCCGAGGCCGGCGAGTTGCCGGCCCTCTCATTCGGCGGCGGTTACGCGGCTATGTCAGCTTCGACGGTTGGAGCGGCGGCTAACGGTGATTGGCGGTGGCGGACCGCGACCAGCGCGGTCACGAAACCCAGTAGTGCTATCAGGCCGGCGATCTCGAAGGCGGAGCTGAAGCCGGCGGCAAGGGCGCTGTTCAAAGCCGCGTGGCTGAACCGAGTGGTCGCGAGCTGATTCCTGGTCACGGTCGTGGCGATGGTGCCCATGATGGCAATTCCGAGCGAGCCCCCAAGTTGGCGACCGACATTCAGGAGGGCAGACGCCAAGCCCGATTCGCTCGGCTGGACTCCAGAGATGGCGATGACACTCGTGGATACGAACGCCATTCCGAGGCCGACTGCCAGAACAACCAGTGGGCCAACAATGTCCGGGACATAGTTCGCGTGCACGGTGACGGCAGACAGCCAGAACATGCCGATCGCGGCGAGCAGCGCGCCGGTCGTCATGGGCACGCGGGGGCCAAGGCGGCCGATCAACCGCGATGTGAGGCCGGCGCCGACGCCAATACCCACCGCTGTGGGGAGAAATGCGAGCCCCGCCTGCAGCGGCGTGAAGCCGAGGACGTTCTGGAGAAACAGCGTGAGCAAGAACAGCATCCCGGATAGAGCGGCGCCGATCGCCAGCGAGAGACCGTAGGCCCCAGAGCGGTTGCGATTCGCGAAGATCCGCAGGGGCATCAGGGGGTGGCGGCCGCGAGACTCGAGTGCGACGAACGTGGCCAGAAGGGCGACTGCGATGACAAGCGTGGCGCGGGTAACGCCGTCGCTCCAGTCGTGTGTGGCGACCCGCGCCAGGCCGTAGACGAGCAGTGACACTCCGGCAGTCACTGTGACGGCGCCGGGGAGGTCAAGACGACCGGGCTTGCCCTCGCCGCGAATCAGAGCTCGGGGCGCCGCAAAGGCCAGCAGCAGGCCGATGGGGACGTTCACGAACATGATCCAGCGCCAGGACAGGTAATTCGTGATGATGCCGCCCATCAATAGACCAACGGCGCCCCCGCCGGCGGACACGGCTGAGTAGACGCCGAGGGCGCGGTTGCGCTCGGCTCCCTGTGGAAACGTGGCCGCGAGCAGCGAGAGGGCGGTCGGGGCGAGGACGGCCGCGCCGACTCCCTGGGCTGCCCGGGCGGCGATCAGAAAGGTCGACGAGGTCGCAAGCCCGCCGGCCAGCGAGCCGGCCGTGAACATCAAAGCCCCGATGATGAACATGCGGCGCCGGCCGAACAGGTCGCCGGTGCGACCGCCGAAGAGCAGCAGGCCTCCGAACGCGATCGCATATGCATTGACGACCCACTCCAGGTCGGTCGCGGCGAAGTGCAGCTCGCGTTGGATCGACGGCAGGGCGACGTTGACTATGGCGACGTCGAGCACGACCATCAGCTGCGCGAGGGCGATGATGATTAGGGCGACGTTCAGGTTGCGGGTCGCCGGCTTGTGTACGGATGCGATTTGAGTTGCCATCAGATTTCTCCTTGCTTGGTGGACGTTGTCCCCTCCGGCTCGCTGCGCTCGCCACCTCCCCGCGTGGCGGGTAGGCCAGGCGCGATGCGCAGGCGGAGATATTCGTTGATTCCGATCAGGCGAAATAGCACCAGCTCGTAACGAGGAAATGCGGGCTTCGCGGTCGTGTAGTCGACGACCTCGGGCTCGACGAGGTGGTAGGTGTGGCCTAGGTATTTGACGGCCGCGTTGCCGGCCGTCTTGATGTTCAGATACCAGGCGGAGTTGTCGCCGAACGTTCGCGGGATGACGAAGTTGTCACCCAGCCGGCGCATCCCGATCGGCGTGGTGTACGTGCGACCTGAACGCCGGCCACGGTGACGGAGGATGCCGACGATCGGCATCCAGGAGCGTCCCGCAATCAGTACGACGATCGGGTTGACTAACGCGGCGACGAAACGAACGGCCCGGCGCGCACGGGATCCGAGGTTGATCTTGTTGACGGCAGCGCTCATGCTGCTCGCCCGGATGGTGACGACTGTGTTGTTGCTCATGAACCAAGGACGAGCGACGGGATGACAATGTGACTTTTGGGCCAGATGTCACATTTCCGACCCCAGTCCCGTCCTTATATATGTGGCGGTCTCAGTGATCGAGAGCAACGACCAGTTCGCAGACGCGTGGACGAACCACCACCGTTTCCTGCTGGACGTGGCGTACCGGCTGCTGGGCAGCTACAGCGACGCCGAGGACATCGTGCAGGAGGCTTTCTCGCGGCTGCTCCGCACCGACCTCGATCCGATCGAGGACGTCCGCGCCTGGCTCGTCGTGGTCGTGAGCAGGCTGTGCCTTGACCAGCTCCGGTCATCGCGTGTCAAGCGCGAGGCCTACATCGGCCCGTGGTTCCCCGAGCCCCTGCTCTTCGCGGACGACGCGGCGATCGACCCCGCCGACGTGGTCACGATGGACGAGAGCGTGCGCTTTGCCCTGCTGGTCGTCCTCGAGCGTATGTCACCCGCCGAGCGTGTCGTTTTCGTGCTGCACGACGTGTTCGACTTCCCGTTCGAGAAGATCGCTCCCATGGTCGGACGAACGGCGGCGGCATGCCGCCAGCTCGCCAGCCGCGCGCGCAAGCGTGTTCAGGAAGAGGCAGGATCGACGCGGTTCGCGATCGATCCCTCTGAGCAGAGACGCGTCGTCGACGCGTTCATCGCGGCTTGCGCCGGGGGCGACATCAAGGCGCTGCTTCCGCTCCTCGACCCTTCCGTGATGGGCTGGGCTGACATGGGCGGGAGGCTGCCGGCGGTCAACCAGCCGAACGTGGGCAGCGACGTGGTCGGCTCGCGGCTCATGAAGTTCTTCGGCGCCGGGTCCGGCCTGGAGCTGGTGGCGAAGGTGATCAATGGTGAGACGAGCGTCGTCGCCTTGCTCGAGGACAGGGTGGTCTCCGTGCTCGCCTTGAGCGTCACTAACGGCTTGATCTCCAGGGTCTATGTCGTTTCGGATGAGCGCAAGCTGGCGCACGTCAAACGAGTGCTCGAGCTGCAGACCTCTTAGATCGCCGCGGCGTCAGGGCCGGGCTGGGTATGCCTCCGCAGCATGCGAACCGGCCGCCATCGGGCTGCCTCCTCCACAGACCAGTACCCGCCCATCGAAGAGGGCGGTACCGGACGCCAGCCATCGCGCCTCGCGCATCGGAGGAGCAGGCGCCCAGACGGCGCCAATTGGATCGAAGACGTCCGCTGTGGCAAGCAGGATTGGGGTGTAGCCGGTGGTCGCCACTGTCGCCGGGTCGTACTTCTCCATCAGCCCGCCCGCGACCAGGATGCGGCCGTCGCCAAGGAGACCGATCGCGGGGGCGATCCGCGGCGGGAGGACCGAGCCCACGGTCGCCCAGGTGTCGTGGACCGCATCGTATAGGTCGGCCGCGGCGGGATCGCGCGTCCCGCCCACGACCAGAACGCTGCCGTCGGCCAGCAGCACCATGGCGTGCCCGACGCGCCCGATCGCCATGGGCGCGCCTGGGCTCCAGGCCTTGCTGACCGGGTCGTACAGTTCGGTGCTCGAAAGGGGGTTCCCGAACAGCACGGCGGCGTCTAGCTGTCCGCCGACGTCGGTCGTCACCCCGCCCGTCACCAGCACCTTTCCGTTTCGAAGCAGCACCGCGACCGGGCGATCTCGCGCCACCGACATTGGCCCGACGGCGGTCCAGGTTCGGGTCTTGGGCTCGAAGATCTCGGCGTCGGATAGGGGCTTGCCGGGTTGGCGGCCGCCCAGGACGAGGACCGTCCGATCAGGCAGGAGAACAGCCTGATGGTTGGCTCGGGCCTGCACCAGCGTGCCGGCCGAAGACCAGCTGTCGGTCGCCGGGTCGTAGAGCTCGGCCGTCCCGCGCCCGGGCCCCAGGCCGCCCACCACCAGCACCCTGCCATCGGACAGCAGGGTCGCTGTGTGGCGCTGCCGGGGGCTGGCCATCGTGGCCGCAAACGACCATCGGTCTGTCTTGGGGTCGAAAAGCTCGGCGCTTGCCTGTGTGGCGGTCTCGGACTCGAGGCCCCCTCCGACCACGAGCACGCGCCCGTCCAGAAGGCGGGTGGCGGTGTGATCGAGCCGGCCGGTCGCAAGGTCAGGCAGCTGAGACCAACCGGTGCTGGGCGAAGGCTGGCTTGGAGAGGGTGTCGGAATCACACCGCGTGCGGCCGGAGACCAGGTCTGGCCGTCGAACGTCCAGGTATCGTTGCGGCCTTGGCCCCCGAAAAGCACGACCACTCCCCGCCACCCGTCATAGGCCATAGCCGGCCGGAAAGCGTTGGCCCAGCGAGTTGGTGGCGAGCACGGGGGACTCATGACGCGCCACTTGAGATCCCGATCAGGCAGCCACGTCCAGGTCTCACCGTGATCGCCAAACCTGACAAAGCCGACGCCGGTGTCGTAGACGACGTTGCCCACGTGGTACTTCCCAGAGGGCAGGTCGCCGCTGCCGAACGGCGCCCAGGCCGCTCCGTCGAACCTAAAGGTCCGGGCGTTGCCGATCACCAGCAGCGATCCTCCCTTGGGCGAGACCACCACGGCGTGGGCGGCGCCGAAGATCGGACCGCCATCCGGGGCGACCTGCGTCCAGTCGGCACCGTTCCAAGCCCAGACGTCGCTTCGGTCGCCGGAGCTCGTCCCACCGACGAGGACCACCCCGCCGCGTGAAGGGTCCGAGGCCATCGCTGCTTCGGCTCGCGTCGGCGGGGTATGGACCGGACTCTCCCGGGTCCAGTCGGAGCCGTCCCAGGTCCACGTCTGGGGGAATGTGCTCGCGCCGGGTTCTGGCTCATACAGCACCATCCGGTGGTGGATGACGTCGTAGGCCATCGCCGCGTATGACGTCCCCCATGGCTTGTGCACGGGATGCTGCTCGGTCCAGGCCTGTCCGTCCCAGGTCCAGGTATCGTCAAATCCGCTGAGCAGGTTGGTGGTACCGCCCCCGAAAAGGACCATCACGCGGCGGTCGACATCGAAGGCGAAGGCGGCGTTGGCGCGCGCCGAAGGCGCGCCCGCGTCGAACACAGCCGCATTGCATGACCGGGGCGAGGGAACGGCAAGACCGGTCGACGGGACTCCGCACGCCGCCATGGCCAGGACGGCGGTCACCAGGACACCGGTTTTCACGTCGCCCGCCACGCTACAACTCTCCAGAGCCGTTAACGGCTTGCCCAGCCTCATCGTTACAAGTCGGCGATGCCGGAGCAGGAGCCGGCCGACGGATCGAGCAAACGGTGCGGACCTCGCGTCCAGCGGCGGCCAGCTCGGAGGTTGCCACCAGGCCCGCCAGCCCCGCGCCGACGACGATCGCACCAGCATCCAGCTTCATGGCCTTTCCTCCGTGACCACGCCACCGGCCTAGCCTGCACCCTCCTGACAAGACAGTCCCAAAGATTCGCCAAACCTCGTCGGCGAGGATCCCACTGCGGAACCGATAGGACACGGCATCGGATCAGGGAGGACGATCAATATGAACATCAAGAGGATCGCGGGCACCTCAGTTGCAGTTTTGGCAACGATCGGGCTCAGCCCAGGCGTCAGCACCGCTTTCGACGGTGAGATCGCCAACCATCCGGCGATTGGCGACACGACCGTCTTCGCAAGCGTGCCCGCGCCCGGGCACCCGTTCGGGGTCGCTGTCGACGAGCACCTGATCTACATCTCGACGAGTGCCGGCGACTTCTTCGCCTCGCCGGCGACTGGTGGGCATCTCAACTCCGATGGCGAGCGGGTCTTTGCCTACGACAAAGCGGGCAAGCTCGTCCGGACGACGAGCATCGCAACCATGCCGATGTCCAACATGGGTCTGTTCGGCCTCGCGCTGGACGGGAACCCGAATCCAACCCACCAGCTCTATGTCGCGGACATGAACGGACGGATTCTCCGACTCGCCCTTGGCGAGGAGAACTCCACACCGGAGCTGTTCGCCCAGGTCCCTCCAACGTTGGCCGGCGGCTGGATGGTTTCGATGTGGAACGACCTCGTTTTCGACCGCTCCGGCAATCTTTTCATGACCGACGACAAGCCGCGGCTGTGGCGGGTGACGCCGGACGGGCAGGCGTCGATCTGGTTCCAGGACCCAAGGCTCACGGGACTCTTCGGCTTTGCGGGCGGCCCGCTGGGGGGCAGGATCGACCCTTCTGGGAAATTCCTGTACTTCTCGATCACCGTCTCGGCCGCGTTCCCCGCCGAAGCGGTGGTGTACCGGCTACCGCTCGTCGATCATCCCACCGCATCGGACTTGCAATTGGTGCACCGCTTTCCGGTGGTCCCTGGACAGGCGCTGCCCCAGGCCACCGGGCTGGCTTTCGCGGAGTCCGGCAACCTCTACGTGGCCCTTATCGGCACCAACCAGATCGCAGTGCTCGATCCGGCCGGCAACGAGATCCGGCGAATCTCGAGTCCGCTTTTTGACTCGCCCTGGGGCCTGGCTTTCATGGGGCAATCGCTGCTCGTGACCAACGCGGACATTCAGCCCATCGAGAGCCCCGACCGCTGGAAGGTGCTCAAGGTGTTTGTCGGTGAGAGCGGCCTGCCTCTCAACATGCCGAGAACGTCTGAATAGGATGCAAGCCGACCGAATCTGCTGATTGATTCTTGAGCGATGGGGGGGGTGAGACCAAACCTCGCGGTCTCACCCCTCGGCTGATAAGCCCTGTCATCGACAAGCGCTGCCCTCCCCTCCCATTTTGAACGTCGACCCCTCACAAGCAACCAAAGGGCGATTTGTCAGGCTCGCGAAAACGGTAGGAGAAGCGTCACCGGGCCAAGAGCCGGTACGAGCCCACGATGGTGGCGGCCTGGGCGACTGGGAGTTCTGCGCAGCGCTGAGCGAGCTCTCGCTGGAACTCGGCGAAGGCGGCGATGCCGGCCAGCCCGTTGGGCGCGTCGTCGGAGTCGGTCGTGAAGATGTGTACAAACGAGACTCCGTCTTCCAGGCGCAGGGTTGCGTACCGGATGCCGCCAGGGTCTCGGGCGGCGAGCTCTTCGTACACCTTCTCGACCAGCCGTAGGTTTTCATCTGCGCTTTCGGGCTTCGTCTTGTAGCGAATCAAGCTTTTCATCTGATCTTCTCCTTGCAGGACGGGGACCGATATGTAATGCTAGCATTACGTGTTGAAGACGGACCATGGCCGATGTGGCGCCTGAGATCGAGGCAGAGGGCGGCCCCGTCTGGGTTGCCCTTTCCGATCCGACCCGGCGCCGGATCCTCGACCTCCTACGCGAGAGACCGCAGATCACCGGCGAAATCGCCTCCCAGTTCGAAATCTCGCGGATCGCGATCATGCGCCACCTCCAGGTGCTGGCAGGCGCAGGCCTCGTCACCAGCCGCAAGCGAGGCCGTGAACGCTGGCACTACCTCAACCCGGTACCGCTGCAGCGGATGTACGAGCGCTGGATCGACACACACGCCGCGAGCTGGGCGTCGGGCCTTCTTCGGTTCGGCCGGCAGGTCGAAGCGCACGCTGAACAGATGAGCGCGAACCTCCCGGTCGTCGATGTGGCCCTCGACGTGTCGATCGCCGCGCCTCGGCCCGCTGTCTTCGCAGCCCTCACCGCGGATCCGGGTGGTTGGTGGGGACTCCCCTTCCTTCGCTCAGACGCGACGGGCATCAGCCTGCAGCGGCGCCTCGGGGGCCTCCTCGTCGAGACCTGGGAGAACGGCGGCGCGGTGCTGGCCACGGTCACGGGCTGGACAGACGACCGCTACCTGCAGTTGGCTGGGCCGTTCCACCTGGGCGTTGCGCTCGGCATTGCCACCTTCGAGCTGAGCGATGGCGGCGAGGGTACGAATCTCCAGTTTTCCTTTCGCGCCATCGGCGCCATCGACCCTCAAGTGGTGGCGAAGTTCTCGGATGGGTGGACCGAGCTGGTCGGTCGGCGACTCAAGATCCTGGCTGAGACGGGCACGAGGCTGGGAATCGCGCCCGACCCACCGAAGTAGGAGGAACCCGATGATCGAGCAGGTATACGAAGACCGATGGGGCGAGATTTTCGATCGGCCGTCAATCGACGTGATCGAAGTTCGCTGGTTCGACACCACGGCCGATATGACTGCGCCTGAGTTTCAGGCCTGGCTGTCGAAGTTCGCCGAGTCTGTCGAGAGGAGCGGGCGGAGCCGAGTCTTGATCGACAGCACGACCTTTCGGATGAGCCCGGCCCTGATGGATGGGCCATGGCGCGACGCCAACATCATTCCCCGTTACAACGCTGCCGGCGTCATGAAGTTCGCTTTTCACATGCCGGACGGCATGCCCATGATCGGCGAGCCGCCGACCCCGGAGGCGCCTGGACGGTTTCCGACCGGCTACTTCGGCCGCCGCCAGGACGCCCTTGACTGGCTTGCGAGCTGACTGATCAGCCCTAGCCGATCTGCGTCCCGGACGGCGACACGACGTACCAGAGAGCGCCGAAGGCGTTGACACCTTGACCGGCTGCATCGCCTGCAGCCTTGTCGGAGAAGAAACGGTAGAGCGGGTGGCCCGAATACGTGACCTGGGTGGTTCCATCTGCGCGCGTGATGGTCCCCAGCAATGACGCAGTCACGCCCGTGCCGGCTTGCGCGGCGCCGTTGGTGAGGACGGGTGGCCAGTACTGCACGCAGCTCGCGGTGTTGCAGGCTGAAACGGAGTTGCGATCGGCCAGGAAGAGGTAGACGGTCAGCCCTTTGGCGTCCACGAGGACCTGGCCCAGTCTTGTGTTGCCAAGATTGATTGCGGTCCCCGACGCGGCCGGCGCGGCAGGCGGAGCGCTCGGTGCCACGATGGGCGCCGCACTCGGAGCGGCGCTCGGCGCCGGCGCAGCGCCATAAGGTCCGGCCGACGAGGTCGTGGTCGAGCATGCCGCCGCGATGAACGCGGCCGCCACCAGGCTGCCGGTGAGGAAGAGTCTTGAATTCATTTGTGATTCTCCTTTTGAGGGCAATTACGAACGCCGTTACACGGCAAGGCGCCTGCACCGCTGGGCGCGTGTTGGTAACGGCGAGGGGTATGAGCATTCGATGAGATTCGTTCAGCGCATATCTCACTTCGGGGGTGCCGGTATCGTGGCGAGGTGAGCTCTCGAGCCGCGGGCCACGAGCAGATCAGCATGATGGGGCCGCTGGCGCGCGCCTTCGAGCGCTCTGTCCTGGAGCGCCCCAAGGACGGAGGGTTGTTCGGACCCCAAAGCATGGTCTGGCGCGTGCACCGCGACCGCAGCTTTCCGCTCGCGGCCATCCGCTCGCTGATGGTCCAGGCGCTTCATCCACTGGCCATGGCCGGGGTGGCCCAA
>WNFF01004199.1_pt1 | contig 11748 bp, 12 predicted proteins | sample 5400441 | NCBI WGS metagenome assembly WNFF01 (sample SAMN13153345, study PRJNA577476) | soil metagenome | isolation source: 120 cm saprolite under Douglas fir tree site 2 hole 3 replicate 1 | place: USA:California | collected 2015-04-18
CCTCTCGCAGAGGCGACCCCTCTAGTTTACTACTGCTGGGTTCGACCGGCTCGCAACACTGAATCCCATTAGAGCCGTAAGGAGGCGGCATTCACCGGAAAATGCAGCCTCCTTACGAATCGGAAACTCCATGTCAGCGGCTCTATTTCGTTGCAAAACGGCAAATAGCCAGCCTGAGCCTCCTCATTTCGGAAGGCTTCACGGCAGCTCCTTGACGGCGCATCCCTCGCACCGCAAGTGGTCGCGGCTTTTGTTGTTTGGTGCTTGGCGGCTACGTGGTTTCTAAGCCGGTCATTCCCCCCGAAGCAGAAAAACCGGCCCGGGCGCTACCACGTCCCCAAACGTCAGCGATGCGCAGTATCAACTCCTGTCAAATCCGTGTCAAGAGAAAAACGCTAAATGTCGTTGACGTTTTCGTACCATGTCTATTTGTAGTGGTCATGTTCCGTGCCCAGCGTTTCCCCTTTGCCACCGTTTTCATCCATCTTGCGGAGTACACTAAAGCATCCAACCTATGGTGAACAGGCTCTTTTTTTCCAGCTTGTGCAAAACTTTTCTGGCCGTGTGCTTGCTCTTCACGGCCCCTTGCCCTGCGAACTCGCAAATTGTTGCCAACGCTCCCGCGCAGCCTGCGACAGCCCGCGCTTCTCTCGGCGCACCAGCGGAAAAATTAAAACTAGCCGGCGTATCCAACGCTGGGAAAGTAAGCGAGATGCTTTTCCGCGGCGCGCAGCCTTCCGCGCAGGGTCTGGCCGAACTGAAAAAACTTGGCGTCACCACCATCGTTGATCTGCGCGGAAATAGTGGTCCGGTGGCTTGGGAGCGCGCGCAAGCGGAATCACTCGGCATGCGCTTCGTCAACATCCCGGTGCTCGGCTGGTCTGCGCCCGATAATGCGAAGGTTGCAAAATTCTTAAAGCTCGTTCAACAAGATCCCACGCAAAAAATATTCATCCACTGCTATTACGGCGAAGACCGCACGGGCGTCATGGTGGCCACCTATCGCATCGCGCAGCAAAACTGGACTTCGGACCAAGCCGCCGCGGAAATGAATTCTTTCGGCTTCCACTATCACTTGTATCCGGCAATGAAATCGTACGTCCGCGCATTCCCCGCCAAGTTCGCCGCTGACCCAGTCTTCGCCCCTCTGCACGCTTCACCCCCAACAGCGTTGACGCCTTAGCGAAATTTTGGTCTAGTACCGGCGTACTTCTATTCTCGAAACTTCCGCTTCATCCCTTTCCCCGCAATCCCTTCTATCCTTGTATCCTAGTAATAAGAGCGTCTTAAAGAGGAACGTCCCCGTGCAAGTTCACCCTGGGTCCCGAAAAGTCGGTCGTTACGAAATTCTTGAGGTCATCGGAGTGGGCGCCAACAGCCGAGTGGCCCGCGCCTTCGATCCGCTGATCGCGCGCATTGTCGCTATTAAGCTTTTCCCCACCGAACTAGCACGCGGCGAGGCCCGCAATCGATTTGTGCAGGAAGCCCGCGTGGTCGGCCAAATCTCCCACCCTGCCGTGATCGCGCTACATGACATGGGAATTGATGAGCCTTCGCAGACCCCCTACCTCGTGATGGAGTTCATTCAGGGCCAGTCTCTCGAGAAACTACTCGAGAAAGGCAGCATTCCCTGCTCCAAAGCATGCGCCTGGGCCGCCGAGGTCGCTACTGCCCTGGGGGTAGCCCACCGCAAAGGCGTAATTCATGGAGACGTCAAACCAGCAAACATTCTTATCACCGAAGATGACCGGATAAAGCTGACCGACTTCGGCATGGCTCGCTTGGCCAGTCGCGATTCCAAGGACACGCCGCTGCTAGGCTCACCCGCTTACTGGTGCCCGGAGCAGATCGTCGGCAAGCCGCAAGACGCCCGCTCGGATATCTTCTCCCTCGGCGTGGTCATGTATGAAATGGTGACTGGCCATCGGCCGTTCGATGCCGACTCCTTGCAGGGTATTTGTTCGCGGATTCTCTCCTCCACTCCGCTACCACCATCGCACGCGAACCCCTCCGTTCCGGCGGCCTTTAACGAATTGATCGCTTCCTGTCTGGCGAAGAATCCGTCCCAGCGCTGTGCCTCCGCGGAAACGCTTGCAGAGCGCCTTCATCCGTTGTCCCGGCGCAACGAGCCTTCGCAGACACAGCCGCAGCCGTCTTCGCTGCGGAATCGCGTGGGTCAGCTTCTGCGCTCGGCCTAATCTTTTTCTGAAAAACCCCAGGAGGCGTAGTACTTTGTTTGCCAAGCGCCGCGCGGGCAGCGTTCTTGATTGCATATAAGGCACTGCTTATCAGTAACTTAACGCCACTCCTGACCTACCAGAACACCTTGGCCCTTTGGACGTGGTACTGAAGGTTGGTACACACCTGTACTACAGGCCCATTCTCTTTCCACAGTTTTTCCTTCAATATCTCGGCTGAACCCTGGCGTTAAAAACCGGGGCGTGGGTCTGCCCTCAACCATGCAAAAAGATCGCTACGAGATCCTTGGCCCTCTGGGTTTCGGCGCCACCAGTCGCGTGGACAAAGCCCGCGACAAAATCATTGGCCGCACGGTGGCCATCAAGACCCTCGTGCACTCCTTCGGCGCGGCGCCTCAGCAGAAGCAATTCTTGCGAGAAGCGCAAATCGTCGGCCAACTCTCGCACCCCGCCATCGTCAACCTCTTCGACGTCGGCGTCGAGGAAACCGGCATCGCCTACCTAGTTATGGAGTACGTGAACGGGAGAACTTTGCTGCAGGTGCTCTCCGAATCGCCCATTCCCTGGCCACGCGCCTGTTCGTGGGCCGCGGACCTGGCCACGGCGCTGGGCCGCGCTCACCACGCCGGCATCATTCATGGCGACGTTAAGCCCGCCAACATCATGATCACGGAGGAGGGCGAGGTAAAGCTCAGTGACTTCGGTATCGCCCGCTTTGCCACGCAAGTTTCTGGTTCCGGGCGCATTATGGGCACTCCCGCCTATCTCGCACCCGAGCAAATCATGGGCGAGCCCCACAGCACCCGCTCCGACCTGTTCTCCCTGGGCATCGTCCTCTATCAGATGCTCACCGGAGTGCCGCCTTTCGACGGCAGTTCCGTAGCAGCCGTTTGCGCGCAAATCCTCACGGCCGATCCGGTTGAGCCGTCCAGGCGCAATCCGGCGCTGCCCTCCGGCCTCGACCACATCGTCATGCGCTGCCTGGCAAAGAAACCTGAGGACCGCTATCCCACCGGAGACGCGTTGGCTGCTTCCCTGTATCCTCTGGCTCGCCGAGGCCCCGTTGCGCCACCGGCTTCCAGCCTGTCCTGGTGGTCGCGGCCGCTTCAGACGCGCGACATTTGGGCCTTTGCTTCCGTGATTTTGCTGGCCGCGGGCAGCGTCCCGATGGGGCGGGCAGTTGTCTCGCATTTTCACACCCCACCCGCGCCGGCGCCGATCGCTTCGTTCACCGCGCCGAAAGCTCCGGAAGATTTGCAAAGCTATCCTGCCGCAGAGATTGATTTCCCCGTTTCCGCTGAACGCGCGTATTCCAAGAGCCTGGTACCGCCGAAGAGAACTCGCCTGGCCCACAGCAGCCGGTATCGACATAGTGAAGAGGTTCGTGCTGTGACGCCAGCAGCGCGGTATACCCGTTCCGATGTCGCGGTGCCTACGCTGACTTTACCAGCGTCTGTAGCGGCTGCTGCGCCTGCGGTGGTAGGGCGCGCCGCCTTGCGTATTAAGATTAATGCGACCGTCGGGGAGGGCACGCTAGCCATCTTCGCCGACCACGAACTGCTCCTGACCACAGGTCTGCGCGAGTACGCGGCAGCCGACCCTACGCGTCTTGAACGCCTCTTACCGGCGGGACCTCACCAACTTCGCGTAGCCCTGTATCGCGCCGACAAAAGCTTGCAAACCGAAAAAGAGGGTTTGGGCGAGCTTCGCGCCGACACCGAAAACACCCTGACCATTCGCGTCAGCAAGCGTCCCAAGATGCTGATCCGCCGCGAAACCGCCCTCGAAGTCATCTGGCCCAGCGCCATCGCCCCGCAAACCCAAGGGACTCCCTCCCCTTCAATTACGACCGCGACCGCTCTTAAGTAGGCTAAGCACCGACGCAAGACTTAGGCAGCGACTGGGATAGAATGCGCTGATTGCATTCGTTGGAGGAAAGCGATGCCGCATGTGCAGATTACCTGGGTGGAGGGACGCACGCCGGAACAGAAACGCAAAATTGCCGAGCGCATTACCAATGTCCTGATCGAAGACGGGCGGGCCAAGCGTGAGAACATCCACGTGGCGTTTCATGATGTGGCAGCGACGAATTACGCGGAGGCCGGCGTGTTAGTAGCGGACCAGAAACGTACTCCGTAAAACCAAAGGGCGCAAGGTGAAGCGCGCCCCTTTTCCAATCCAAGATTTACAAAACCCACGCTTCTGCTAAGAGGCATGCAGATCGCGGCGGATTAGGGTGAAGTCGAGGAAGTAGCCGATGCCGATGGCCAGGGAGATGATGCCGAGAGCCGCTGCGGTCCAGGTCTCGTGCTCATGCTCGATTTGCGCGATGAAGCCGAGCGCGACGATGAAGCCGACCGCGCCGCCTGCCGAAAGGAGTTCAATCAGGAGAAGCCACACGGCAGTCTAGGCCATCGGACGCCAGCGGAGTTCGCGCAACTCGCTTTGCTCGCCTCCGTCCCGCCCGACGAGTTCATCCGGCGATGCTCCTGGCAAATGTCGCATGTGCATTGCGGAGCCGCAGGTATTGGTCCCAGCATCAGATCTTCTGTTTCCGGCGCCAGCAGAAGAGAGTTCGCAGGAAATGCGGAGGGCACACGATTGCCCCGTTCATGACTCCACGAAGCGCGGCGACTATCTCTGGGACGGCGGCGTCGTGAAGGAGGTAACCGTCTACTTCAAGTCGCGCAGCTTCTCGAAACACGCCCTCATTTTCCCTGATGTTGATCAGCACAATCTTCAGCCCGGGGACTGCAGCTCGTATTTCCCGCATGCGCTCGCGAGATTCCAAGGACAAGGCGGCCGCGTCCAATAGCAAGACTTGCGTGCGGTAAGACAGGATGCTTTGCACCGTGTCGGAGTACAAGCAGCTCGCCACACGAATTGAAGCTCGGCGTTTCGCGCCAAGTATTTGTGCGAGAGTTTCTCGCAACACATGGTTCCGAGAGACAATAAAGATGCAGTTTGGGGACGGCGTCAACCCTTTCGGCTGCGGCTTGTGGACAAGCGCGCCAGAGCACCTCATTCTGCAGAGCACGGTTTCGTGCTCGCCTATCAGCGGCCACGGAATTCTTTGCATCGCTCGCTACCTCTAGGGAATGGCCACTGCGGCAGCAAGCGCAGCTGCTTGAGCTACTTGGGCGATGGCCACTATATTTTTCCAAGTGCCGCCGCTGCCCAGCACGACTTTCTCTGGAACGATAATTGTGTCACCTGGTTCGATCGCCGCTGCTAGGACCCCGCCGGACCACATTCCACCGGTCCCGCTCGCCACTTCCCCGTTTGCGCGGAGGATAAAGGCCTTTTTCTTGTTGGCAAGAGGGGTTGCGCCGCCGGCCCGCGACAGATACCAGCCGGCGTTCTTCCCCGGAGTGTAAGTAATGGCGTTGGAGTTAAATACTTGACCCACGACCAAGACAAAGCCGGGTTGCTTGGGGATTTGCAGCGAATCTCCAGCGCGGAGTTCGATGTCATCTGAGGATCTGACAAAACTTCGTACTTGGCGGATGTGTACTACCAGGCGCCCAGAAACTGGAGCCTTACGTAGTGCCTGCAGCATCCGGTCCTTTTGTTGCATGGCGCTTTGCTGCAGCAAAGCCTCTTCCGTTCCGGTAGCCGTGAGCGAAGTCTTAAAGGTGACGCTCTCCTGCTCGAGCCGTTGGATCAGCTCTTGCCTGCTTTGCTGCTGCATTTCCCGCACGCTTGCGCGCTCGAAGACCGCCCCTTGGGGGTATGCACTCGAAAGCAGTCCGCCCGAGCGCCGCAACAGCGAACTCAGGCGCTCGCCAGGCTGAATGCCGTAAACTCCCGGCCTCCCAACTTCACCGCGAATCGTCGCCGTCGCTCCAATGTCGTTCCAATTCGTTTGCTGTGGCACCGTGAGCACGTCGCCGTCGCGCAATGGGATATCTTCAGCATTCTGCCCGCCGAGTGCAGCTGCGAGATCGACCTTTCGAGCCTGCGCCACATTCGAAGCACCCGGTGTCCCAGGGGACCCTTTATAGTGGTTCAAGTCGCCGGCCGAGACGTTCGCGCTTCGTAGTAGGCCCCCGGTAGAGCGCAACAGGTCCGAAACCCGCATGTTTGCTGTCAATGGATAGCGTCCGGGCCGAACCACTTCTCCCCGGACAATCACACTCGGCGGGTCCACTCTTTGCGGTTGCCGGTGAATCAAGATGCGGTCGCGCGGCTCTAGCAATATGTTGTCCAGCGGATCGCCAGCGAGGGCGTTGCGCAAATTGGCGCTGAACACTCTGGTCGTGCCGTCGGCCTCGCGTCGGAAAATCTGCCCAGCATCGAGCCACGCCTCGGGCGTCGTGCCGCCGGCCTGGTAGAGCGCATCGCGCAGATGCTGCTGACCCGTTGTTCGATACCAGCCCGGAGATTTCACTTCACCGGTCACTAGAATCTCGGGCAAGATTTCAAAGTCATACCGGCTGAAGATCCGTACGGTGTCGAGCGGGTAGATCTTAGGTGCCGCTTCAGGGTGCTCCAGCGCTGCCGCCAGATCGAAACTTTCTACTACAGGGCGATGATCTGGCGCCGCGATGCGGATAATTTCCGCATAGCGCCTTGAGGGCTCCGGCAGCAAATCCTTGTAAGAGCCCACCAGGTCGTTCAATTTCATGCCCTCTCGATACGAATACCGTCCAGGTCGCAGCACGTGACCCTCAAGAAATACGGCGTCGCTGTTGTACGGCGCAATCGGAAAGATATGGACTTCATCGCCATCTTGTATGGAGAATTTCTCAAGTGCACTGTGCAGAAAGTCTTTATCGTTGGTTTCGCCGATCTCCAGGCTTAACATCGTGTGCTTCTCGTGGGCTTCTAGCCGCTGCACCTCGATATGGCGCACGGCCGCAGCCGGTAAGATGCCGCCCGCAAGCTCCAGCACCTCGCCAAGATTTTTCTCCCTCCTGACCTCATAGGACGCCGGGCGCCGTACCATCCCATCGACAGTTACCGTTGGACCGAGAGGAGGAACGCGCAGCGAATCGCCGTTCTCCAGTCGGCGCAACTCGCCGCGAATTCCGTGAAGGAGCAAGTCGTAGGCATCCACTTCTTCGACGAGCTGCTTTCCTCGGTAATGTTCAAGTCGGCGCAACGATCCAATTGGCGTCACGCCGCCTGCGGCAAACAGTGCGTTCAGAGGTGTCGAGAGCGAGCTGATATCGTAGCCGCCCGGCGACGCCACTTCGCCCACGACATACACACGCACGGTACGCAGCTTAAGCAGGGAAACATCCGCTGAAACATGCCGGAATTGCGTTCGCAGCGCGCTTTGCACTGTTTCCTGCACCTCGCCGAGGGTGCGGCCAGAAACCAGAACCGCGCCGACCTCGGGTAGAAGGACCCTTCCCTCGCGGTCTATAGTGCGGAACAATCGCTGCGACACGCCGCCCCACACGTTGACGGAGAGGCTATCGCCCGGACCTACGACGTAGTCCGGTCCGACGGGAAGGTCCATCGGCAAGAGGTCAGGATTCGCTACGCCGTGCCGGAAAACGTTCAAGCCAAACCGCTCCATTTTCCTATTGGAAGGAGCGGCCTGCACGTATAGGTCGTAGAGGGACGGCAAATTGGCGTAGGGACTGGGTCGATGCTCCATATGCACGGGCTCAAAGCTGGTCGCGTTGGTTGAGTGCCGCGCTGTTGGATCGATCGAAGGAGGTTCGGAAAGCGATAGGTGAAAAGCGGAAACGCCATCCTCTGCGGCTTCAATTGTGTTGGGATCGAGGCGTGGCGCCTCGAGTTCCCCATCGCTCTGTCTTCCGGAGGTCAGCAGTGTTTGCTGCGTGAACCCTGACATCGAACCCGCTGCCAGTTCGTGATCGTTGCGGAATGCATCCGAGGGCGAGTCGTTTGGAACTTCGCCGTCCGTTGCACGAAGAAGTGGCTGCGTCTTGCGCTTTTGATCTGACAGGCGTTCTCCAGGGAATCGCCCGCCTTTTTCCGGGGCAACTGTGGATGGCGCGCACGTCGATGAGCTTTGTCGATCGCAGTTGCTGGTGTGTTCTAGCAGCGGCGGCTCTGCTGCGGCGGTACGGCGTTCCCCGGCGCGCTCGATTTCTTGAGCGCGCTCCCGCAATAAAAGAATGTGCTCTGTCGCGAGATCCGAATCAGGATTAATCCGCGGCACCAGATACCCGTACCTGCGGAGCAACGCCGTTGCCAGAATGCGGCTGTGCAGATCGAGATGCAGACGTTCCGCAATAGCCGTTTCGCTCAGGTCCCCTTCTTCCAGTATCTGCCCGTTGATCCCCGCGTCCCTGGCGAGCGCTTGCTTGAATTCCAACATCAACCCTGCGTCCTTGTTCAGGTCTTCCAAGATTTGCTCGGGCGTGGCCGCTGCACGGTCGAGGTTGTCCTTGATAATATCTGCAGGTGGCACAGCGGGCGTTGGCGCGGGAGTCTGCGACTCCTGAGTCCGGCCCGTGCTCGCGAAGCCTGTTGCTAAACCCCAAGCAATGGAGAGCCACACGACTCCCTTAAGATTCATCGCCTTCCCCCTTCCCGGCAACCCTCGCGCTATGCCGTAAGACCAGCTTGAATCGCTCCACCGCTTACACGCCTTCTGTGAAGCTAGAGCAAATTGCATACCGGAACCACGCGGGATCAAGAGGATGGGAAGTTCTGCATAACGGCTGGATTGACGGCGTCGTTAGGACAGGGAGCGCAGGCGAGGCCTCCATTAGCGTTCCGAATTGGAACCGCTTCCTGTATGAAGATTTCATTTTGACTTGAGTTGTAGCCCTGAAGCTCAGAAGTGTCACGAGGCTGCGCCGGAAATCGCTTGATTTCCGGCGACGCCGCCAGCACTGCCACCTACATTCACGATGCCGAGGGACATCGCGTCCAAAAACTACGTCCGGCGCTTGGCGGATTGCATTCCCGATGTAAACGGAAACGTCGCCGGCGCGAACGAAATCCGGTCCCTACAAGGATTAACAGTGCGTGGGATAGAGTGCGGCGTTTCTTCATTTTTGTGACGAGGAGAGAGCGATGCCGCATGTGCAGATTGCTTGGGTGGAGGGCGCACGCCGGAGCAGAAGCGAAAGATTGCGGAGCGGATTACGCGCGTGTTGATCGAAGACGGGCGGGCCAAGCGCGAGAACATTCACGTGGCGTTGTTTCATCATGTTTCGGCGACGAATTATGCGGAAGCGGGCGTTTTAGTGGCGGACCAGAAACGCACTCCATAAAGCCAAAGGCGCAAGGTGAAGCGCGCCCCTTTTCCAATCCAAGATTTACAAAACCCACGCTTCTGCTAAGAGGCATGCAGATCGCGGCGGATTAGGGTGAAGTCGAGGAAGTAGCCGATGCCGATGGCCAGGGGGATGATGCCGAGAGCCGCTGCGGTCCAGGTGTCGTGCTCATGCTCGATTTGCGCGATGAAGCCGAGCGCGACGATGAAGCCGACCGCGCCACAGGTCAACAAAATGCCCGCGCGACGCGAGCGCGCGGCTTGCGAGAGCTCCGGCTCCATGGGAACGCTGACCCCCTTGGCGATGGCAGCCAGTCGCTCTTCGGTGCGCAGCTGGCGCACGCGGTAATAGGTATACATTGCGCCGAGGGGAATGCCGAGGCTCATAATCACAGCCACTAAACCGATAATTGTGCCGTCCATTTTCTGCTCCTTCGTTATCTTTGAGGCGCCCCTGGCGCCGAGGCTTGCGGGAATCCGTGTCGATGGAAGGTACGCGTGAGGTCCGTCAAAAGTTCCGTGACGCCGAGGTGTCTAAGCGAAACCTCAATTTTAGACGAGCCTTGGGGCGTGCCGCCAGGAGCCGAATTAGCCCCGGCTACTCGACTTCGCGCGCTTGCATGGACTGGTCGATCATCATGTTCGGGTAGCGGAATCCGGAGCCTGCGGGTGCGGGAGCATGCCGCGCGGTGACGGTAAAATCGTTGCCGGAGCACTCCACAGTGTACGAGTAGCCATCGCGTTCCGGGCGTGACAAGCTCATGGAGCCGGAAGCCAGGAGTTCGTTCATGTTCATGCAGTGTCCATCCGCGCCAATGCTACTACGCTCGGCCTTGGCGATTTGCAGCAGATCCATCTTCACGCCGGTGAGGCTGATGGCTTGCGTAGCGACCGTGCCCTCGGCGACGGTAGGGATCCTCTTCAAGTACAGAATGTAGACGCCGAAGAGAAAGCCGGCGGTAACCAGCAGGGAGACAAGAATCTTCATAATAGAAATTGTGGAGCGCGAGGGCGGCGACTGCAACCGTGGCGTCAAGGGGCGTGCGGAAGGAAACAACAGGGAGCTTTGTTCGGTCACCCACGGGGGGATTTGCTAGACTCACACCTGCTGACGGACTCCCTTCTTCGGTAAAATTTCCCGTTTTTGTGACACACCAAATGACCGTGCCGCTGCTGGAATTCAGCATAGAGAAGCTTCGCGAAGAAGAGTTGGAGGAGGCGCGCGCGATCCAAAGCGTGATGCTGCCGGCCGAACCGTTGCGCGCCGGAGCCGTCAGAATTTCACACGAGTTTCAGCCGGTCGCTGCGGTGGGTGGCGACTTCCTGGATTATTTCGAACTGTCGGATGGCAGCGTCGGGCTGTACCTTGGGGACGTGTCCGGAAAAGGCCTTCCGGCGGCAATGTACGCCGCGTTGGCCGTGGGAACCCTGCGGGGCGTTCATAAAACGGGCCAATCTCCGTCTACCGTACTCTCCACTCTAAATCGCAGGTTGCTGGTTCAGGGCGTACCCCGCCGCTACAGCGCAGCCCAATATGCCATCTTCGATCCACGCACTGCCCTGATGCAGGTGGCTAGCGGAGGAATGCCAGGGCCCTTCCATCTCTCCGCAGAAGGTTGCCGGGTCTTACAAATTCCAGGGCTTCCGCCAGGGCTGTTTGCAGAAGCGGAGTACGACACCGTGACGTTGAATTTGCAACCGGGGGACTCCGTCTTGTTTTGCACGGACGGGATCACCGAAGCCTTCAATACCGAAGATGAAGCGTTCGGGATATCGCGGCTGCAGAGTCTTTGCGAGAAGGGCCTGCGAATTCCGCCCCGGGAGCTGCTGGCACGCATTTTCGCGGCTGCGGAGGCCTTTACCCAAGGCCGACAACAATACGACGATATGGCGGCCGCGGTCTTTCATTACGGTCTGTTGACACCAACCAAGAAGTGAGCAAGCGGTCGGCGTGCCACCTTAAACGCTGAAGCCCGCACTTGCTCCAGCGATGAGCAAGACGTTGATGATTTCCATCCCTGCGCTTTGAAAAACGGCCCGGCATTTTCCCAGGCCGTTTCGTCTTTGGACTCTTAGGTCGCAGTAGGTTGCGTGGTTAGTGGTTTAGGATTTAGTGGATCGCGCGAGGCACTTCAACGCGCTTGCCTTTCGGTTCCGGGGGCACAATTGCCGGTGTCACTGGATCCTTTTGCAACGCGTGCTCCAGCACCTCATCCAGCGTCCTCACATAGACGATCTTCATATCGCCGAGAATTTCCGGCGTAAGATCGGCCACGGCGTTCGGCTCGTTGTCCGCGGGCAGCAGCACTTCCTTGATCCCCGCACGCTTGGCGCCAAGCACCTTTT
>WNFF01004201.1_pt1 | contig 11747 bp, 8 predicted proteins | sample 5400441 | NCBI WGS metagenome assembly WNFF01 (sample SAMN13153345, study PRJNA577476) | soil metagenome | isolation source: 120 cm saprolite under Douglas fir tree site 2 hole 3 replicate 1 | place: USA:California | collected 2015-04-18
TCGCGGCGTTCCAGTGGTGGCTCCCCCGCGTCTTGGCCGTGCCCTATGGGAGGTAGCCAGACCTCGCGCAAACCACCCCCTGCAAGAACATGCAGGGGGGCGGTTTTTTATGCCGACTTGCCGAGCGGCCAATCGGCGCACAACATAGCCGCGGCGCGTTCGCATTCCAGTCGTGTTTTCACGACGTCCTCTGAGGGGAGGCACCTCGTGTTCAGGCTCAGCCGCTTCCATTTCTTCGCTCTGTCCGTGTCGCTGCTCACACTGCCCGGCGCACTCGCCGGTCAAACCGGCACCATCCGCGGCAAAGTCACGAGCGCCGCGGGCGCGCCGCTCGCGGCGGTGAGCGTCACGGTCGACGCCACCGCGCTGCGCGTCATCACCAACGACCAAGGCGAGTACGAGCTGCGCGGCGTGCCCACCGGCGCGAACACGCTGCGCGTCCGCATCCTGGGCTACGTGCCGCAGGTGCTGCGCGTGAGCGTGGCGACGGGTGAAGCGTTGCATCAGAACTTCGTGATGGCGCCACAGGCCATCGCGCTGGCGCCGGTGGACGTCACCATCGGCTCCCGCGGCCGCCACACCGCCGCCGAGGAGCTGGCGGTGCCCGTGGATGTTTTCCCGGCCCAAGTGTTGGCCCAGCAGGGCCAGAACGAAACGAGCCAGATTCTCGCGGCGGTGTCGCCGTCGGTGAACTTCCCCCATCAGAGCGTCACCGACGCGACCGACGTCGTGCGGCCCTTCACCCTGCGGGGCTTGAGTCCCGATCAGACTCTCGTGCTGGTGAACGGCTGGCGGCAGCACCAGATGGCCGTGGTGAACACGTTCGCCTACGGCATGCCCGCGGGCTCGAGCGGCGTCGACATAAATACGCTGCCGGCCGCGGCGATCGACCGCATCGAAGTGCTGCGCGACGGCGCGTCGGCGCAGTACGGCTCCGACGCGATCGCGGGCGTAGTGAACCTGGTGCTCAAAGAAGGCAAATTCGATCCGTTCGCGAACGTCACGTCGGGCCGCTACCACCCCAACAACTATCTGGACGACGGTACGACAGTCGACGTGAATGGCGGCTGGGGCATCGGGCTAGGGCGCGGCTCGCTGTCGCTGTTCGGCGAGTTCCTCGACCGTCAGCCGACCAACCGCGCCTCGGCCGATCCGTTCGAGATCGCCGGCACGGGTCTGGCCGATTCGATCAACAGCATGGGGCAGGTGGTGATCAAGCGGAATCCGGTGCCACAGCCCAACTACCACTGGGGCGACGGCCTGGAAAAGGACGTCCTGACGATGGCCAATTTGCGCTATCCGCTGAACGCCGCGGGCACGAGCGAGCTGTACGCCTTCGGCGGCTACAGCTCCCGCGATGGCGCGGGTCAGGGCTACCGGCGCTACGACACCAGCAACCGCAACTGGAAGCAGATTTACCCCCTCGGCTATCTGCCGGAGTTCCACCCCGCCGTGACCGACTATTCGGCGGCGGGCGGCTACCGCGCGCTCACCGGCGGCTGGTCGGTGGACCTGGGGGCGTCCTTCGGCCACTCGGGCTTCGACTACAACCTCCGTAACACGCTCAACGAATCGCTCGGTCCCTGCCTCGATCCCGCCGCGCCGTGCGCGCCGGGACCGGACGGTATTCTGGGTACCGGCGACGATCCTGGGCTCGCGAACAAGACGTCGTTCTTCGCGGGACGCCTGCAACGCGATGAGTTCATCACCGCCTTCAATGCAACCAAGCCGATGTCGCTGGGGTTCTCGTCCCCGGTGAACGTCGCGGTGGGTGTGGCCTACCGGCGCGAGCAGTACCGAATCACGCGGGGCGAGCGGGCGTCCTACATCAACGGCGGACACCGGCCACAGGACAGCGCCGGCGCGGACGGTATCTGGGGTACGGCGGACGATGACAGTGTTCCCGTCGGCGGCTCGCAGGTCTTCGCCGGATTCGCGCCGTCCGACGAATCGAACTCGACGCGCAGCAACGTCGGCGCCTATCTCGACCTTGAGACGAACCTCACGGCGAAGCTCTTCGGCAACGCCGCGGCGCGCTTCGAGCACTACAGCGACTTCGGGTCGCTGCTCACGGGCAAGCTGGCGTTCCGGTATCAGCCGTCGTCGCACGTGACGCTGCGCGCGGCCGGCAGCACCGGGTTCCGAGCTCCCGGACTGGGGCAAATCCACTTCAGCAAAGTCGTCACCAACGTCATCTCCGGTCAATTCGTGGAAGTCGGAGTCTTCCCGGTCAATAATCCGGCAGCGAAGCTGCTCGGCGCGAAGCCGTTGAAGGAGGAGAAAGCCGGGAACCTGAGCGCCGGGCTCGCGGTGACCCCGCGGAACAACCTGACCATCACCGCGGACGTGTTCCAGATCACGATCACCAACCGCATCCTGCTGGGGGCGACCTTCGGTGATACCACCACCCAGCGGATCCTCCGCAACGCCGGCTTCAACAACATCGGCGCCGTGCAGTACTTCACCAACGGCATGGACACCCGCACCCGCGGTCTGGACCTCACGGGTGACCTGCGAGCTGCGGCCGGGGCCGGTGTATTCCAACTCACGGCGGCGGTCAATTTCACGAAGAATCAGATCACACGGGTCGGGCCCGTGCCTGATACCCTGAAGAACTCAGGGATCACCGGGATCATCGACTCCGTGACCTACATCGCTACGACCGAGGAGCGGCCTGACTGGCGCGCCACTGTGACGCCGCAGTACACCGTCGGCCGGTTTCACGTGCTGGGCCGCGCGTCGTACTACGGCAAGTTCGCCTCGGCCCAGCCCGGCTTCTGCGACCTGTGCCGCGACTCCTACGGCTCCAAGACGCTGTTCGACGCGGAAATCGGTTATCAGTTCGACCAGGTGAATCTCTCGCTCGGCGTGCGCAATCTGTTCGACACGTATCCGGATTCGCCGTCGTCCACGAGGATCGTCGATGCCCCCGGCACCGACACCGCCAAGGATTTCAACAACAATTTCGGGACCTTCCCCTGGGCGGCGGCCTCGCCGTTCGGCTACAACGGGCGCTTCCTCTACGTCCGTCTGGAGACCCTGCTCACGCGCTGAGCTGGCGCCGCAACGGCGCCACACCACGAGCTAGCGGCCCGGCCGCCGGGCGCTATGATAGGCACCCCCGACGCACATTGCGTCGGGGGTCACCGCTCGCTCGGAGGGCTCGTGATGTTCGCCCGCACTGCCCGTGTCGTACTTTCCTTCGCTCTCGTCGTCCCGCCGCTCGCCGCTCAGCGCCGATCACCGGCTCAGACCACCGCGCTTGCCGCGGTCTTCGACTCGACGTGGTTCGCGGGAATGAAATGGCGCGAGATCGGCCCATTCCGCGGCGGCCGCGTGGCCACGGTCGCGGGTGACCCGGCCAACGCGCTGGTATTCTATGCCGGCGTCACGGGCGGCGGCGTGTGGAAGACGACGGACGCGGGACTCACCTGGAAGCCAGTGACGGATGGCCAGATCAGCTCCGCCTCGATCGGCGCCCTGGCCGTGGCCGAGGCCGACCCCAACGTCGTGTACGTCGGCAGCGGTGAGAACACGTTACGCGGCAACGTGTCGCCCGGCGACGGTATGTACCGCTCCACCGACGCGGGCAAGACCTGGACCAAGATCGGCCTCGCCGATGCCGGCCAGATCGCCCGCATCGCCGTTCATCCCAAGGATGCGGACCTGGTCTACGTCGCCGTCAGCGGCCACGTCTTCGCGCCCAACCCCACGCGCGGCGTGTACCGCTCGAAGGACGGCGGCAAGACGTGGCAGAAGATCCTGTCGAAGAACGACTCCACCGGCGCCATCGACCTGGTGCTCGACCCGCAGAATCCGCGCATCGTGTACGCTGCCCTGTGGCAGGCGCAGCGCACGCCGTGGAGCTTCTCGTCAGGCGGCAGCGGCAGCGGGCTGTATAAGTCCACCGACGGCGGCGACAGCTGGACCCAGCTCACCCGCAACAAGGGCATGCCCGAGGGCATGATCGGCCGCATCGACATCGCCGTGGCGCCGTCGAGCCACGACCGCTTGTACGCGATGGTCGAGGCCAAAGAGGGCGGGCTGTTCCGCTCCGACGACGCAGGGCTTACCTGGACGCGCGTCAACGACGACCACGACATCCGCCAGCGCGCCTGGTATTTCTCCAGTGTCTACGCCGACCCGCAGAACCCCGATGCGGTCTACGTCTTGAACACGTCGCTGCTCAAATCGGTGGACGGGGGGCGCACGTTCCGCGCGATCCGCGGCTCGCACGGCGACCATCACGCCCTGTGGATCGACCCGCAGAACCCGCGCCGCATGGTCAACGGCAACGACGGCGGTGCGACGGTTACACTCACGGGCGGTGAAAGCTGGAGCAGCGAGAACAACCAGCCGACGGCGCAGTTCTACCACGTGATCGCGACCACGCACTATCCCTACAAGCTCTGCGGTGCGCAGCAGGACAACTCGACCGTCTGCATCGCCAGTCGGACGGACGGCAATACGATCGGCGACCGCGACTGGTACGACGTGGGCGGCGGCGAAAGCGGCTGGATCGCGGCGCGTGCCGACGATCCCGACGTGGTGTTCGCGGGCTCCTACGGCGGCTACCTCACACGTTACGACAAGCGCACCGGCCAGGAGCGCGCCGTGAACCCCTGGCCCGACAATCCGATGGGCCACAGCGCCGGCGACATCAAGTACCGCTTCCAGTGGACGTATCCGATCGTGCTGGCGCCCACGAACCCCAACGTGCTGTACGCCGCGGCGCAGGTGCTGTTCAAGTCCACCGACGAAGGCCAGACCTGGCAGGCGATCAGCCCCGACCTGACGCGCAACGACCGCACCAAACAGGAGTCCTCGGGCGGGCCGATCACCAAGGACAACACCAGCGTCGAGTACTACGGCACGATTTTCACCGTCGCGCCCTCGCCCAAGGACTCGAACGAGATCTGGGTCGGCACGGATGACGGTCTGGTGCAGCTCACGCGCGATGGCGGTAAGACCTGGCAGAACGTGACGCCGGCGGGCATCACGGCGGGGACGCAGGTTTCGACGGTCGAGGCCTCGCCGCACGACGCCGGCAGCGCGTACGTCGCCGCCACGCGCTACAAGCTCGATGATTTCGCGCCCTACATCTACGCCACGAGCGACTACGGCAAGACGTGGCGCAAGATCACGACGGGCATTCCCGCCACGCACTTCGCGCGCGTGGTGCGCGAGGACCCGGCGCGGCGCGGCCTGCTGTACGCGGGCACCGAGTTCGGCGTGTATGTCTCGTTCGACGACGGTGCCAACTGGCAGTCGCTCCGCTTGAACCTCCCCGTGGTGCCGGTGCATGACCTCGTGATCAAGGGCAACGACCTCGCGGCTGCGACGCACGGCCGGGCGTTCTGGGTGCTCGACAACCTGGCGGCGCTGCGGCAGCTCACGCCCGACGTGGCGAAGAGCGATCGCGTCCTGTTCACGCCCAGTGACGCGGCGCGCGGGCCGGGCGGCGGGTTCGACTTCCCGGTGAGCGGTGTGGGCCGCAACCCGCCCGCCGGTGCCTGGATCTACTTCTATCTGAAGCAGAAGCCCGATAGCGAGGTACGGCTCGAGATCCGCGACGCGCGCGACTCCGTGGTGCAGCGCTGGTCCACCAAGCCCGCCAATCCACAGGACTCCCTGCGCCTCACCGCCGGGTTGAACCGTTTCGTCTGGGACCTCTCTTACCCGGGCGCGCACCGGTTCCCGGGCATCGTGCTGTGGGCGGGCGGCTTGGGCGGGCCGACCGCGCTGCCGGGCCAGTACAAGGTCCGCCTCAGCGTGGGGAGCTGGGGCGACACCAAGCCGTTCGCGGTGACGCTCGATCCGCGCGTGCACTACACCACGGCCGATCTCCAGAAGCAGTTCGATTTCCTGATCCGCGTGCGCGACCGCCTGTCGGCGGCCAACGACGCCGTCAAGCAGATCCGCGACGTGACGGGCCAGCTCGACGCGGCCGTCGCCCGCACCAAGGGGCAGGCCGGCGCGGCGGCGATCGCGCGCCAGGCCGACTCGCTCAAGGCCAAACTCGGCGCGATCGAGCGGGAGATTTACCAGACGCAGAATCGCAGCGGCGAGGATCCGCTCAACTTCCCGATCCGGCTCAACAATCGCATCAGCGCACTCGCCGGGGTGGCAGGCAGCGCCGACGCACCACCCACGGCGTCGTCCCTGACGCTGTTCGACGAGCTGTCGCCGCTGCTGCAAGTGCAGCTCGACGCGCTCAAGGCCGTGCTCGACAAGGACGTGCCGGCCTTCAACGCGCTGGTAAAGCAGCAGGACACGCCGGCCGTGATCGTGCACTGACATGCGCCCCGGCCGCGGTACCCTCGTGTGTTTGGCATTGGTGACGGGTTGCGCGCCCGGCGCCGCGCCGCAAGCGACCACACAGGATCCCGATTCGACCCATGCGGCCGCCGCGGCGGAGCACGCCATGAGCGGGATGAGTATGCCGACGGTGGTGGAAGACCTGCACATGAAGCTCACGCCCGAGCGTCGCGCCGCGCCCGGTGACTCGACGCGCGCCGCGGCGCTGGTGACGCGCGTGCGCGGCACGCTCGCCAAGTACCGGGATGTGCGTGTCGCGGAGGCGGACGGATTCCACCTGTTTCTGCCGGGCGTCAAGCATCAACCGGTATACCACTACACCAACCGGCTGTACGCGCTCGAGGCGATGGTGCGGTTCGACCCCGACCACCCGACGTCGCTCCTGTACCAGCGCCGTCCCGGCGACTCGCTGGTGCTTGTCGGGGCGATGTACACCGCGCCCGCGCGCCTGCCCGACGACGACCTCGACCAGCGCATTCCGCTGTCGATCGCGCGCTGGCACGAGCACGTGAACTGGTGCATCCCGCCGCGCGGCGGCATCCAGCATTGGCGCGACTCGACCGGCGGCCGGCCCGTGTTCGGGCCGCAGAGTCCGATCGCCACCGCTGAGGCGTGCACGGCCGTGGGCGGCCGCTTCCTACCGCGCATTTTCGGCTGGATGGTGCACGTCAACGCCTTCGCGTCCGACGACCCGCGCGTCATCTGGGCCGCGCACCACCACGAGGGCATGGAGGAGATGCACCACTGACGAGGGCGCCCGCGCTGCGGCTGGGAGCCCTCGTGGCGGTGATGTTCTTCACCGTTTCGGGCGGGCCGTTCGGACTGGAAGGGCTGGTGGGGACGGTAGGGCCGGGCGTGGCCCTGCTGCTGCTCGTTGCCACGCCGCTCTTATACAGCGTTCCCGAGACATTGTTGATCGGCGAGCTCGCCTCGATGTTGCCCGTCGAGGGCGGCTATTACCAGTGGGTAAAGCGCGCATTCGGACGGGGCTGGGGGTTCTGGAACGGTTGGCTCTCGTGGGTCTACTCGCTGATCGACATGGCGATCTACCCGGTGTTGTTCCTGCAGTATCTGCGTTTCTTCCTGCCGGCGTTGTCGCGTTTCGAGGCGTGGGGCCTCGCCCTGCTGCTGATCTGGGGCGCCACGTGGCTCAATCTCCGGGGCACTCGCGCGGTGGGCACCGCGTCCGGATGGCTCCTCACCGTGGTGCTGGCGCCCTTCGGCATCCTGGCGGTCGTCGCCCTCGCGCGGTGGCTCGGCGGCGCCGGGGCGTTGACGCTCGCGCCGTTCCACGCGCCGGGGACGTCATTCGCGGGCGCGCTGGGCATCGGCATCTCACAGTGCATCTGGAATTACAGCGGCTGGGATAACGCCTCGACCATCGGCGGGGAAATCGCGGACGCAAGCGCCACGTATCCGCGCGCCCTGGGGCGTGCGCTGCCGCTCGTCGTCGTGGTCTACGTGCTCGCGATCGTGCCGGCGCTGGCGCTCACGCCCTGGGACGCGTGGACCGACGGCGCCTGGCCCGGCATCGCGCGCGCCGTCGTCGGGCCATGGCTCGCGGCGTGGCTGGCGCTCGCGGGGATGCTGAGCGCGTTCGCGCTGTTCAATGCCCTACTGCTCGTGTACTCGCGTATACCGCTGGTGGTGGCGCAGGACGGACTGCTCCCTGCAGCGTTGGCGCGGATGGATGAGCGCGGCACGCCGCGCAACGCCGTGCTGGCGTCGGCTGTCGCGTATTCGGGGTTCGCGCTGCTGTCGTTCGGCGGCCTGCTCGCCGCCGACGTGTTGCTCTACTCGGCGGCGCTGGCGCTCGAGTTCGCCGCGCTGATCCAGCTGCGGCGCCGCGAGCCCGGGTTACGGGGCGCGTTCCGCGTGCCCGTCGGCATTCCGGTGTTGGTGGTGCTCGCGCTGTTGCCGATGGCCTTCATCACGGTAGCGGTGACGCTCGAAGTGCAAAGCAAGGAAATCGGCTTGCCAGGCGTGCTGATCGCGGCGCTGCTCGCGGCCGTTGGCCCGGTGTGGTACGCGCTCGCCACCCCGGCGGCCCTAGGGGACGACCAGCAGGGCAACCAGGCCGCCTAATCCATCCGACAGCGTCGCGACGCCCCCCGGTACCACCCAGTCGCTGCCGTCCACGAGCAGATTGAAGCGATAGGTCCCGGGCGGGAGCGTCACGACGCCTTCCCATAGGTCGTTTCCCAAGGCATTCAAAGGTGCCGGTACCCAGCGGTTCCACTCACCCGCGATCGCGACGCTCTTTGCGCCCGGCATGCGGATGCGCACATAGAGGCTGTCCCCGCGCCGGTCTGGGACAAGTGGCGGCGAATTGTGCCTTGGCGGCGCTGCAGCGGTCGCGGGTTGCGTCCCGGGGAACCAGCGGACCCCCGTCGCGATATAGCCCGCTCTGGGGAACCCCTGATACGGATCCGAGAGGTATGCGCCGCCGCCGCCTTCGATCGCGAGCGCCGGTGTGACGTAGTACTGTAGGAACGCGCTGCCCATCCCTTTCGAGCCGTAGGCACGGCTGAGCCTTCCGCCAACCACCACCGATGCGACCACTTTGCCGTTCGCCGGGGTCAGCGTGACGCCGGCCGTGACGTCAGTGAACCAGGCGCCGAAGAAACGTGTGGGTTCAACGGTGAGCGTTGTGTTCGTGGTACCGCGCTGCCACCACGCGCGCGCGCGGAGGTGCAGCGCCGTGACCGAGGGCGGCTGCGCCAAGATCCACCCCCACGACGGCCCGGCGCCCACCCCGAGGCCCCAGGTGGGCGTGGACCATAACGCCTCCACAACACCATGCGCCGTGGCCGTTCGGCTGCCGTCGCTGCGCGCGGTTCCGGACCACAGACCCTCGACACCGAGACGAAGATGCGGCTCGCCCAGGGGTGGCGTGGCCGCCCACAGATCGGCGCGGCCTTGGGAATAGAGCACGTTGCCCGGGAGCAGGGCGAGCGCGCTGCCGAGATTCGCGGTGACTGTCGGCCGGGCGTAGGACAGCGTGGACGAGAGCGATGGGGTGCTGAGACTCGAGCCGCCGGCGTAGCGCACGGTGGCGAGTCCTGCCCCCGCAGAAAATTGCGCGCGAGCACTCGCGGCGCCGCACGACGCGGCCAGAACGCACAACGTGCGGCGGAGCATGGGCCGGATAATACACGAGGCCGCGGTTTCCCGCGGCCTCGTGTGGTTGAACCGCAACTGCGCCCCGTTCAGGGCCGGTGATTACCGGATTGTCCAGGGCTCGTCGGTTTGCTGGACGGCGAAGCCGGAACCGCGGGCGTCGCCGGAGTTGCCGGTTTGGCGGGCGTCGCCGGGTTGCCACCCGACGCCGGCGTGGCGGGGGTCGCCCGCGTTGCCGGAACGGCCCGCGTTGCGGGCGTCACAGCCGCATTCTCGACCGAGCCACGAACCTGCGTGGCGCGGTGCTCAGCCACCTTGGCCTTGGCCGTATCGGACGCATGCGCATTGGGAATCTCACGCTGCGCCGCCAGCAACCCTGGCAATGCCAACGACATGACCAGGGGAAGTAGCTTCCGGAACATGAGGTGCCTCCTGACAGTGTGTCATACTCCGGCACCGTAGCCGGAGTCGCGGTAAAGAGTCCCGGCGGCGTGTGGTGGTAACGCTAGGGCAAACCCCTAAGTGCCTTTAAGATGCAATTTTACGTTACTTCCGGGCACGTTGGGGCATCTTCAGGGCGGTTGCCGAGGGTGGGACGCGGGCCCTACCATCCCCGCTGGATTTGACCGAGGATGGATCGGCTGGGCGCACGGGCGGCGGCATCGGACGGCAACGTGGTACGGGCGGTCCTCGCGGGCGACGTGGAGCGTTACGCGGAATTGGTGCGTCGCTACCGCGACCGCTATGCGCGCTATGCCACGCGGATGCTCGGCTCGGCCGACGCGGCGGAAGATGCGGTGCAGGATGCGTTCATCCGTGCGTACGATCAGTTGGGGCAGTGCCGTGACCCCGACAACTTTGCGGGCTGGTTTTTCCTGATCCTCCGCAACCGCTGCTTCGCCGAGCGCCGCCGCACCAAGCGCGAAGCAGTCGCGGACGTGTCGCAGGATGAGCTGCCGGGGCCCGCTCGAGCCGACCGGGACGCCGAACAGCGCGAAACGCGGGAACTGCTGGCGCGCGGCGTGAGTGAATTGACGGCGGAGCAGCGCGAAGTGTTCGTGCTGAAGCACGTGGAAGGCAAGTCGTACGAAGAAATCGCTGCGGCGACGGGCGCCACGGTCGCCTCGTTGAAAATGCGGATGCACCGCGCCTACGACCGGTTGCGAGAGTACCTCAAGGAGCGAACCTGATGCGCGAATTCCATCCCCTGGTCAAGCGCTGGCTCGACGGCGAGCTGTCGGCGGATCAGCTCGGCGCCGAGTTGGCGGCCGAGCTGGCCGAAGCGCGCGCGCTGTTGGGCGCGGTTGACCGTGCACCGGTGACACTCGACGCTGAGTTTGAAGGGCGCGTGATGGCGGCGGTGCGGACCCGGCCCATTACGCGGTGGGGGCGCGGCTGGCGGCGCGGATGGCAATGGATCGGGGAAGCGCACGAGTTGCGCCTGCGCGTGCGTCCGTGGGCCGTCGCCGCCCTCGCCGCCGCGGCGATGCTCGTCTTCATCTTCGCGCCGGCTCGGCAAGCGGCTGCACCCACGGCGGTGGCCCAAGCACCGGAAAGCGTCTACGTGAAGTTCGTGCTGTATGCGCCGGGGGCACACCAAGTCAGCGTCGCCGGCACGTTCAATGGCTGGGATGCCCGCGCGACGCCGCTCGCCCACGCCGCCGCGCCGGGCGTCTGGGCGGCGACGCTGTCGCTGCCGGCGGGCCAGCACCTGTACGCGTTCGTCGTGGACGGGCAGCGCTGGGTGGCGGACCCGACAGCACCGGGCGTGGACGACGGCTTCGGCCGACGCAACAGTATTCTTGCCGTGACCCCGCACGGTGCCCGCGTCTCATGAAGCACACCTACGCCTTGTTCCTCACGCTGGCTGCGGGCGGCCCCTTGATCGCGCAGGGACCGGCAGCCGATCTGCTCCAGGGAAAACTGCCCGCCGATGCGGTGGCGCAGGTGCGCGCCATCGCGGCGCAGGCGAGTGCGCGGGCCCTGCCCGCGACGCCCCTGGTGCAAAAGGCACTCGAAGGCGCGGCGAAGGGCGTGGCCCCGGCGCGGATCGTGGCTGCGGTACAGGTGTTGGCCGATCAGCTATCGAGCGCCGCGGGTGCGATCCACGACGCGGGCGTCGCGATCCCCGACTCGGCCTCGGTCGAAGCTGGGGCCTTCGCGTTGAACGCCGGGCTCGATGCCGGCCAGGTTCGCGCTCTCGCGCGGGCCGCGGGCCTTTCGGGCCAGCGCGCCACAGCGCTGCGCGTCGCCGGGACGCTGGCAGCCCTCGGCGTGCCCCCCAAACAGTCCGTCGATCTCGTGACGCG
>WNFF01014236.1_pt1 | contig 11745 bp, 11 predicted proteins | sample 5400441 | NCBI WGS metagenome assembly WNFF01 (sample SAMN13153345, study PRJNA577476) | soil metagenome | isolation source: 120 cm saprolite under Douglas fir tree site 2 hole 3 replicate 1 | place: USA:California | collected 2015-04-18
TCTATTGCGCTCACCGCATCACTCAGCGCAGCTCCAGGTGCGAGATTGAATGACAAGGTGGTCGCGGGTAACGAGCCCTGATGGTTGATGACAACCGGCGCAACGCCCGGTTTTACAGACGCAAGGATGCTGAGCGGGACGAGCTTCTGCGTTGTGCTTGAGCGGACGTAGAGACTCTGCAGTGCCCTGGTGTCGAGCTGGAAACGCGGATCAAGTTCCTCAATCACATGGTATTGACTCACCTGTGTGAAGAGGGTTGCGACCTGGCGCTGGCCGAAGGCATCGTAGATGGTGTCATCGATCGCCTGGACGCTGACACCAAGTCGCGAGGCGCTCGGGCGGTCGATCACCAGCGTGGCGCTGGTCGCTTGGGGCTGGGCGTCTGAACTGACGTCTTGCAGGATCGGCATTGTGGACAAGGCCGTTTTCATTTTGGCGACCCACTGGGCGAGTTCGGCCGTATCGCCGTCCTGCAAGGTGTATTGGTACTGCGCCGCCCCCGAGCGGCCGCCGATCTGGATGTCCTGACGGATTTGTAATGCCAGGGTGAGGCCCTCGATCGCGCCGGCGGCCGTTTTGACGCGGGCGATCACCTGCGCTGCTGTACTTTTCCGCGACCCAAATGGTTTCAGGTTGATTTGCACCTGACCGACACTTGCAGACGGACTCGGATTGATCCAATACGCGACGTTGTCGACATCCGGCTCTGCCGCAATAATTGCACCGAGCTTCTGCATCAACACGGACATACCGTCGAACGAAATGTCTGTTTCGGCCTGAGCTTGGCCTTGGATGACGCCAGTGTCCTGCTGAGGCAGGAAGCCCTTCGGGGCCACCGTGTAGAGCCACAGCGTCAAGCCCAGGGTAGTCGCTGTAATGAGAAGCGTCAGCCACTGGTGGCCGAGCACGATGTCCAACGCAACGCCATAAGCCTTCGTGGCGGCCGCGAACATGCGCTCTGACCAGCGGAAGAGCGGACCGTGAGTCCGGCTTGCCTCGTTGATCCCGAAGTGCTTTTTCTCAAAACGGCGATTATTAGGCCCTTGGAAAAACAAATGCTTACGAGCGATTTTCAAAACGACTTAGTCGAGATGACGCGGCCGGTCATCAAACGCGGGGCTACGTCGTGACGTGCTCGGCTTGGCTTTGCGCACTGACTGCCGGCGCTGCTAATCCAGCAAACGCGTCCGGACCTGCGCGCGTGCCTTCTCCCGCCGTTCCGCCTCCCAGTCAGCCAGCAGAGCCGTGAGTTCGCGGACGGTCACGTCGCGTGCGACGACGTGGCCGATACCGACGCCACCCTCGCGGCTCACCAGCAGGATCTGAACGCCTAAGGCCGGGAGGCGGAACGCGACAGCGTGGCCGCCAAAAGGCGGCAGAAGAGACCGAGGCCGCCTATCCGCTACGTCGCCGAGGTGATCGGCGCCCACACCGACACCGAGAGGGCAATCCGGTGGCTAATCACCCTCATGGTCCTGTGCTGCGACCAGCTCGCCATCGCCCTGACCGCGGTGGCTTCGGCGCGGCGGCGAACCGCCGTCTAAGACCACATTTGGTCCGCAGCACCTTCGATAGCTGCCGTGCTGACGCCATCGAGCGGCACAGCGCCTAAGGGCCAATTGAGGACTTCGCAGCTTGACTTTGGAACGCGCTACTGAACGGTAAACGCCTAAATGCCCTTCTTGCACATGGCCGGACGAAACGCGGCTAATCAACCCTGACTCCTTTGATCTCTCGGGGGCCGGGGTTGAGGACGGCGCCCGCAATTTTGCCTGAGCCATCGGTGATGAAGGCAATGCGTGTATGGTCGCCGCCATTCACATAGAACTCGGTATCAGAGATCGCGCGCACGGCGATCGGCTTGTCTATATCGAAGTCCAAGACAGGCCAAGGCGATGTGAACTCGATCATAAGTTTTCCGGCATCCATCCGAACATTGAGCTGCGCGCCTGGAGGTCGAACCATCTTCCGGATGATCGGAACATCGACAGGACGCTCCAGATCGGGGTCGACCAGAAACTCCAGCGCCTGCCGCTGATGCACGATCTTGAGACGGACTTGCGTGTCCGCAGGCCCGCGGAGCTTACCCACCACCTCACTTAGGCTAAAGTTTTTGATCGCCGTGTCATCGACGTGTGTGATGATGTCGCCGACCATCACACCGGCCTTGGCGGCGGGCCCGCTCGGGTATGAGGCACGAACCCTCGCGACACCGTCCTGCATCGCAATCTCTATGCCGGGCCCGGCAAAGGCCGGGCCTGCCGCCTGTCTGTCACCTGCGTTGACGGAGGCACCGAAATCGTAGGTCCCGACATAGGTGGCGAGGGTGTCGAGGTCTACTGTCACCGGGGTTGCCGGCGGGGTGAAAGATGCCTGCTCAGGGGTGCGCAGCGCCGCATATGTCAGAAAGCGGAGAGCACGGGGGAATTGGCCGCTGTTATCGGCGGGTGCTACCTGGATCATTTGCACGGCGATCAGCTTTTCGACAGGATCGATCCAAAAATATGTGCCCCAAAGTCCACTCCAGGTGAAGCTTCCCACCGCCCCCGGCACGCTACTGAAGTCTGGATTTGTGCGGACCGCGAAGCCGAGCCCCCAGCTTGCCCCCGTCTTCGGGCCGATCCAGTCCATTGCAAATCGAATATCCGCCGGCAATGAATTCGTGGTCATCAACTGCACCGTTTCCGGTGCCAAAATTCGCGCACCGTCGAATTCTCCGCCGTTGAGCAGCATTTGGCAGAAGCGCAGATAGTCCGCGGCCGTCGACACGAGCCCACCGCCGCCAGAGAATAGGCGTGGCGGCTTGGTGACATCCCACAGCGCATCCCGCCCACCCGGGGGTGGATCAACGACACGAGCGAGCTTCGCTGCCGGCACGTAGAAGCCGGTGTCGATCATGTGCAGGGGGCCGAAGATGCGAGCCTGCAGAAATTGATCGAACGACAGCCCTGATGCGACCTCGACGACTCGCGCCAGAACGTCCACGCCCCAACTGTATTCCCACACCTCGCCCGGCTGGTGCGCAAGCGGCAGCTTGCCGAGACTGGCGACGAATTCGGCCAGAGTCGTGTTGCGGGTGAACACGGCTTTCGCGCCGTATAGTCGGTGAATCCCTGTGCTGGCGAATTGGGGCGGATAGACGAGGCCGGATGTGTGGCGAAGCAGGTCCCGTACGATCATCGGATGCTTTTGCGGCACGAGCTGCGCGAGCGCAAAGTTCGTCGTCTCCCCGGTCACCGGGTCGACCACTTCGCTCGCGACTTGCATGCCCTCAAGAGCCGGCAAGTAACGGGCAACCGGAGCGTCGAGATCGAGCTTCCCCTCTTCCACCAACATCATTGCCGCGACACTGGCGACCGGCTTCGTCATCGATGCGATCCAGAAAATCGAATCAGGGCGCATCGGGACGGTCCTGGCGCGGTCCTGATAACCGACAGCATTCATATATGCGAGCTTACCGTCGCGGGCGATCGCTACCACGGCGCCGGGCAATGCGCCCGCATCGATCCGCTTCTGGTACCAAACACCAATCTGCGTCAACCGCTCAGCCGAGAAGCCAATGCTGGCATGATCGGCTACCGACATTGCGCTCTGAGCGAGGGCGCCTGCCGATAGGCAAAGCACTGTCAAAACCAATGCCGCACGATGGATGAATTTCATGGCGTCGCTCCCGACACTAGGAAATGACTTTCGCTACGTGCAGCTAATCATGAAGCGACCCAATGGTCGAGGTTATCGGAGGTTACCAGGCCCATGCGACCAATGCTGGGACGAACCTGAAATTGACATCCACCCGCTGACCGAGCCAAGTGCTATGTCCGAGATGTGTCATTTTGAGACCAAATCGGACGCTTATCGTTGCGCATCTATTGGTCTCATCCTCCGAGCTGACGTTCTGGCGCTCGCAAGCAAGGTCGGCGCGCTCCTGCACCGTTCGGCGCCACACCGTCCTCGTTCAGCGCGGTGCCAAGCACCTTGAGCACATCGCCGATCTCAAGCTCCGCGCCGCGGACGACGAACGACGGCAGGCCAAGCGCAACAGCCTTGCCGACAAGCTCACGGTCGAGGCGAACGCACTCGCCGACCTGAAGATTGAGAAGGCCGCTGTGGATGGCGAGCGTCGCACCGTCGACGCCGACCTCGGGCCCGTCCGATATCTTGCCACCCTCGTCGGCCAAGCCGACGAGGTGGTGCTGCGATGGTTCGTCCTCGTCGTCGCGCTGTTGCTGGACCCGGCCGCAGTGCTCTTGCTGCTTGCCGCGACCCGGAGGCAATGAATTGCGGTAGGCACGGTCCAAAGGCGGCACTGGTGCTCAGCCACCAAACTGGGAGAACATCACATGGCCAACGATCTCGTTCGATCGGACCTCCGAGGCTCAACGTCGTGAGTGCGGTGCGCGTTGCAAAGCCGAGCAAGCGGCGGCCCCCAACTCGTAAGCAGCTCGGCTTGGAACCCAGATATACCGCCAGAAAGTTTCGTCCGTACGCCTTGGCAATAGGCGAAGCCATGCTGTCGTGGAATGATTTGCATGAAGAGCTGGGGATGTTGTTCTGGACAGTAAGCGGTGGGGGCTTTGGCAATCTTCCCTTAGGAATCTGGCACTCGATTACAAACGACAGAGCTAAGCGCAACATTCTAATGGCGGCCGCGAGGGCATCACTTAATCAATCTGTAGAGCGGGAGAAGAAGGCATTCGAGGAAGTGAAATGGATATTTGACAAGGTTGGCGAGCTGGCAGGGGACAGAAACGCGGCAACCCATGCGCCCTTGTCATCCACACTCACGACGAGCGACGTATTTCCGCAAGCGGGCTTCGGGAACCGTCTCGCTCAGAAATTGGATGGCCGTGACGTCCTGGCGGAATATCGCCGGTTAAGGGATACGGCTATTCGTTTGCGCGATTATTGCGGCCGACTAGGCGACGCTATTGCGCGGGCGCGGGCAACATTGCCAGCGAGACCAAAATTGCCCGCAAGATAAGCCTCCGGCGCTCGGGGGCTTTCGGCCTACGATGTTCCTTGATCGCCAGTTCGTCGCCTCGCGCATCTCGCCATGGAAGCCGCCAAGCTCGTCACGGCCGGATGGCTGGCGCGGCGGTGGCGCGCGACCGCATGGCTGTGGCGTCTCGTGCTCGTGGTGCTCGTGGCCTTGCTCGCACTGATCAACGCCGCGGGCGTGCAGGCTCATGTCGTCGCCGACCTCGATAGGCGGCTAGATCAAATCGACGGCGCGATTGAGGGGGCAGCCCGCAGGGGTAAGACGGCAATTGCGTTGCAAGCAATCGAAGGCCAGCGTCGCGCCCGTGCCGGGCTCGTGGATGAAAGAAAGCGGGAGGCGGGTGCTTTGGCAGCTCTAAAGACGGAGCGCGCTGGCGTCGTCGCTAAAGGCCGGCAAATCGAGACAGAGGCAGCGCCCATTCGCTACGTCGCTGAATTGGTCGGCGTGGACAAATCCGACAGTGAGCGGGCGATTAGATGGCTGATCGCCCTTATGGTGCTTTGCTGTGATCCGCTCGCAATCGCGCTCACGGCCGCGGCATCGGCACGGCGGTAGCGGGGTCGAGACGACAAGGAGGCGCGCTTCATAGGTCGCCTCCTTTTTGTTGCCTCTCCTATCGCGGCCCGCCCTTCTGCCTACCGCCGACGTTTTCGCGGTCCGCGCGCGCACGCTGTGCGGAGAAGGTCATTCTATGAAATGTCGGACACCAGACTTAGTAACGGCGGTGACGGGTCGAATTGATTGAATGAGCCGTTATACCTTTCTTGTTCCATTGCCAAACTGATTCCCTACAGCCTCCAAACTCAGGCCGGAATGTATCGCTAAGTAGCTTCATCCCCTCAAGGGGTCGCGGCGGGGGCGTCGTCCAGGGAGGCCACAGGATGGCGAGTATCGATCTATTTCAGCGAAGAGCCAATGAATGCCGTCGTCTTGCCGCTGCGGCTCGCAAAGACAGCGACAGGGTATTTTGGTTGGGGTTAGTTGAGCGGTGGCACGCGCTAGAAAGCCGAAGCGCGCGACGATATCGCTTGAGACGAGTCCCGCAAGCGGACCACCTGAAAAAGCGTAGCCCCCGACGGAGGAGGTCAGGCAGCCGGGGGCTAGTCCAGCCCCACACAGAACGACATTCTCAGCGCTGACGGCCAAGGCGAGACGGAGCCCGCAAAGACAAGCCACTAAATGTGAGCGTGGGGATTAGATGCCTACCATCGAACGGTCGGGGGGCTTCCTCTTTTAGGCAGCGTGTCACCGAGGTGACAGCCAAGCGCCCCAGGCGAACCTCATGTCCTTGCGGGACGACCAACCGTGAGAGGCGAACCGGAGGATTTGAGCATGGCAATTTCACTTTCCCAGCGCGTCATCAACTTGTTGCGTGGTCCGGAGGTGGGGCGAATTCGTTTCAGCTTCCCGGACGGCGCAGCCGCGATAACTGTCGATCGCGGAATGTACCATCGCGTCGCGAGCGCCATTGAGCATCGCCGCATCGGAATTTTTCCGGCGACCGACCCCGCATTGATACCGTCGGACGCAGGTGCCACATACGACGGCACACCGGTAGATGGCGGCACGATCTTCATAAGAGCCGGGAAAGCCTGGGGTCGAGATTTAGAGGGAGATTTGGTGCACGAGTGCACGCACGCGGGTTTCGACGTGGACAAGCGCAATACCCTCACCGCCCTCAATGATGAGGCCGCAGCCTACGTTGCCGAGGTCCTATACTATCGCATGAGCAGCGCCCCTCTATCGTACTGGGCCGGGATGGTGGGCGGGGTCCGTGATGTGGCGCTTCCCGTCGCCAACGCGCTGTTGCACGAGTACCAAGCCGGCAATACGCCCACCCCTGCCGTCGATCCCGTCACCTTCAATGCTCTTCGAGCCGTCATCCCATTGCGCCCTGTATATCGGGGGACGGTAGTGACGAACGGCGGCAGCTATATCCGCAACGGATAGGTCATTTCTGTACGGACAATGTGCCGGCGCGCTGGCGATACCATAGAGCGCTTCCTTTCGCACGTTGTCGCGCGGCGAATTTGCCGGGTTTGAACGGACGAAGTGCGCTTATGCTGTGCAGCGTTGGCGGCGTGCTCCATTCTCCTTCCGCCACGCACTTGCCCCGGCGCACTTGGCTCGCGATCCCCTGTTCCATTCTGTCTTTGGTCAGCGTGCGGCGCGGCATTTCCGGGCGACCGTTCCGCGTTCCATCGCTCGACAACCTGACGGGCAGCATCGCGGGCAGCGCGGTCGGCCGCATGGCTGGCCTCGTCGGCCGCACGCTTCCGCATCAAGTCGGCGACGCTTGGGGTTTTTCGGTAGGGGTGGTCCTCGGGCATGGCGCGGCAAGTATCGGTCGGCAGCTAAGTAGGTGCAACACTGACCAGGGCAGAGGGCGGCCAACGGGTTGCCTATGAGGCCGCTCGGCATCACAGGGGAGGGTGGCTTTGATCGAGCACCTGAAGATCGTCAACAGCTATCAGACCATCGCGCGCCAGATCAATCATCGGATACGAAACATCTCTAGGATACTTGTCACCCTGGCAGTTCAAGAACCGCTCCTGAGACCGAACTCCACCGGCACCTTGTCGGCGCACGGGCGACGCCACCAGACAGGGCCTTTTGCGAACGCGCGCTGCCGCTGACGCAACTCCGGTCGGGCTACGCCCTCCCTACGTTGCGCCAGCGGCAGCGCATTCCCATCCTGATTGACACGCAATTCTCACCCCAGACTCTCTCGCCCCGAGGGGGTCATTATTGGGCGCGAAAGGGGGTCGCGATTGGAAGCGATTTGACACGTATATTTCAACACAGCCATTTGCCTGTCCTTTCCAGGTGAGTGGTTAGGTGGAGGCAGGTGACCAACATTCACTTACCTCCACCGCCGTTTCTACCAGAAGTATGCATTAGAACAAGTCGACATCTTTTGCGTGTCGTGGGCTGTAGGGGGCGCTGGGGCGTAAGGCTGTCCAGGTTGCGGGCTCAGCCCCGGGGCTCACCAGCATCCGTTTGTCGGGCAGGGCGGGGCTGTTAAGCTGGGCTCATGGGACGCCAACCAAAGACACAGCCACCACCTGAGCCATTGCCTACTGCCAAGGTCAGTTGGAACGTGTATTACGCGGGCAACGTTGGGCGCTGGGTTGGGACTATTGAAGCTGTGACCGGTAGGGCGGCAAGTGCCGCTTTTGCGAAGCAGTCCGGCTATTCACCCAACAAGCTGTTCGTGATCAGGCGGAGGTAGGCAATGTTGGCTTTGAAAGTTTCCCGTACACAACCAGTTTGATAAATGCCGGGGCTTGTCTGGGGCGTGGCGGGGCAGGCTACGATTAACCTATGCCGCGCACGAAGGGGAAATCAAAGAGATGACCGAAAGAGACACAATAGACACGCCGGAAGACCGCGCCCTCTCGCGCGCGATCTTCAAGAAGATCGATGAACTGCGAGGCCGGCGTCACTTGGCGACGGATGAGGCGGCAAGGCGTGCCATCACCGATCACATCGACGTTCTCGTCAAGACGCTGAACGGCCCCGAGCCGCTTTTGCGGCAAGAGGTGCTTGCGTTGCTTGACGGCGAGACCTTGACAGAAATTCCAGCATGAGCCGGGAATACCCAGCGGCCCGCGCCGTGGTGTCTTCAGCACCACGGCAAGCCTAAGCCTGGAATTCAGCCCCCCAGCACCGATGGTGTTCAATGCCATCACCACCGCGTTGTGGGGGCTGCGGTTACCAAAGCTGCAAAGGAATTCAGCAGGGCACCGGGCAAGCTGATCGCAATGAGGCGACGCTAATGCCGATAGGCTTTTACGGCAAATGCAGTTTTGAATTCGGCGTGATTGTAGTGAACCTCAAAGCCATGGTCGCGGGCATGTCTGATCGCTTGCGGCGCGATTTCGAAGTGCTCTGCCTTGCCAGCCACCAAGGGCATGCTTTCCCAACCTTGATCGGTTCCCTTTAGCCAATGCCAAGGCTGCACAGGGTTGCCGGGCTTGGGTTCTTGACCGTGGCCTTGACCCTTGAGTGGCCCATCATAATAGTTAGATAGAAAAAACATCGCGTTCATGGCGTCCTCCCCTTGGTCTCAGATTGAATGCCGCGCAAACAGGCACCCGCGCCTGAAGCTCAGCACCTTTTGATTTCGATATATATCAGGTTCGCCACACACCCGCGCCGCTAATTGGGACCCGAAGCGAGCGCCCGGTGCTTACCTCGGTCAGGCTTCCGAACGCTTCGACTTTCTAGCGCCTGCCAGCGGTTTTGTAGCGCCTGCAAGCGCTCCACTAGCCCTAGCCAAAATTTCTTGTCGCCGGTATTGCGCGCAGCTGCGGCAAGGCGTCGGCATTCAACGGCACGCCGCCTGAACAGGTCGGTACTCGTCATCCTTGGGCCTCCCGGATGACGCCCCGCAGCCCAGGGTGAGTTAAACAATTCTATTCTGGCGCGAGTAGGGAGGCCATGGGAACAAGTATGGAGGCGGTAAGGAATAGCTTTGGCAGCGGAACCTTTTGCGGAGCGATGGCTGCAAAAAGTTGGCCCCGACCTTGGGAATATGTGGCGGGGGGAGGTCGGGGCCATCGGCTCTGTTTGGGACAGAACAGCGCCATCTTGACACCACTTTCATGCCAAGATCAAGACATCTTTGTGGCCTCTGGCTTGCTCCGCGCAATAACCTGTGCACCGTTTCGATATTGAATTGTGTCGTTCGGGAACATCCTCACCGCGGTCTTATATGCAGCGCGGCCAATAATGAAGTTGGTGGCGCGGGCTAGGATTCCGACGAAGCGAACAGGCCTGCGGCTGCCGTCGTGGCGATGATGAATGTTCGCATCATAGATTTCTCCCGTTATACCAAACGGAGGGGCCCAGAGGTCCGTGGGCACGCTTCGCTTTTGCCACTGCGGCGGTCCCGGCGTCTAAGCCAGCCCCTCAGCCCTGAGGGCTTCCTGCACTTTCGGCCGGGCGGCAATGCGATCCATATAGGCCTTAATGTTCGGCCATTTCGAGGTGTCAATGTTGACCCGCGGCGACCAACGCAGCACCGTGAACATGTAGGCATCGGCGACCGAGAACTTGTCGCCCATCAGGTACTGCTTTCCGGCGAGCTGTTTATCGATCCAATCGAAGCGCTTGCCGAGATTCTCCCGCGAGATGTCCTTATAGGCATCGGGCGTGGTCGGCCGGAACATCGGACCGAAGCTCTTGTGCAATTCCGACGTGATGAAGTTAAGCCACTCCTGGATTCGGTAGCGCTCCATGGTGCCGGCCGCTCCGGCGAGGCCGGCGGCGGCCTTCTGATCAGCCACGTATTGGACGATCACCGGGCCCTCGGTGAGTCTCTCGCCATTGTCGAGTTCAAGGCACGGGACCTGCCCCTTCGGGTTCACAGTCCAATAATCCTTGCCGGTCTTTGTCTTCTTTTCTTGGTTGTTCACCTGTTCAAGCTCGAAATTTGCGCCTGTCTCTCGCAGCACGATGTGGGGTGATAAGGAGCACGCGCCGGGGGAAAAATAGAGCTTCATATTGAGGGACTCCCTGAACGCCGAATGTGGCGGGCGCGCAACATAACGCCTGTGATGACGCGGGGGAACCTGATCGTAGTAATGCCGGGAATGCAGAAGCGGCCGGTTCCCTCCCGACGGCGCTTAGTTGGCGCTTATCACATAGCGTTTGGCCAGCACCTCTGCTCCCTCGACCCTGTGCTGGCGGGTGGATCGATCGTCGACGGGAACGCCGTTCAGCACGCTCTCAGCGGCTGTCCGCGATCATCGGAACGCTGTCCGGCTTGCGTCGGAATCCTGTCCGCAATGCCTCGGAATCCGCACCCTTACATCGGCGCGGCAGAGCCTCGACAAGCTCTCTACCGAGATTAACAGGCTGGAGGTGCAGGGTGGGGAAGCGCCGCGGCGCAGGGCCACGCGCTAAGTTGAGAGGGTCGCTAGGTAGTGGCACTCTGGCGTGTGAAGACTTGCCTTGGACCTTTCATTTTTCAGCCTTGAAGAATCAGAACAATATGGCTTCGAGAATTCGTGGCGATGGCTACGAATGTGGCAGGCCCTAACGCTTACTGTATCGCACGACCAAGGAGGACAACATGTATCGCCTGCTTCTGACCGGCACAGCTGCAATGGCCATTCTGACGCCCGCGTCGGTGATACCGAATTGCGCGGCGGCAATCCCTCTGAGCGGACTAACCGACATTCCCTTAGCGCTCGAACAGGTTAACCCGATCGAAAAAGTCGCGCTATGCTTCTACTTCGACGGCTGGAACGGCCCCGGTCTTTATCAGTGCGGCTATCGCCGTCGATTCGGCGAGGGTTACGTGCGCCGTGAGCGCGAGGAGCGACGTGAGCGCTTTGAAGATCGCGAACGCCGTGAGCGCTTTGAAGATCGTCGCGAACGCCGTGAGCGTTTTGAGGATCGTCGTTATTAGACGGAGTTGTGGCTGCTCATGAATCGGTATCGCTGAAGAAGGGCCCTCCTGCGTCCACAGCCGCTTGGCCGCCCATCTAATTTCGATTTTGAAAGACCGCCGCAAGGCGGTCTTTCTTTAGGTTTAGGTATTTTGAGGTTTAGGTATTTTGCATCCGCACGCATCGTGGGTGATTGTGAGCCCGATGTCTGTTGGGGGTCATCTTCACGCGTGATGCCGCTTCGCTGCTAACGGCCGGTCAGCATCGGGTAGCGGAAAGACTCGCCAATTTGATGGGGTCCGGCTGCTTACCCCCGAGGTCCTCCGTACGGCCCGATTATCGGCGGCG
>WNFF01020391.1_pt1 | contig 11742 bp, 11 predicted proteins | sample 5400441 | NCBI WGS metagenome assembly WNFF01 (sample SAMN13153345, study PRJNA577476) | soil metagenome | isolation source: 120 cm saprolite under Douglas fir tree site 2 hole 3 replicate 1 | place: USA:California | collected 2015-04-18
AGACCGCAGTCGAGTTCCAGCACGTGGTCAGAATACTACGAGGCGGCTATGACTTGAGAACCCAGGAGGAGATGACGAGGCGCTGAATCTCGCTGGTGCCTTCGTAGATTTCGGTGATGCGGGCGTCGCGGTAGTTGCGCTCGACGGGATATTCGCGGCTGTAGCCGTTGCCGCCGTGGATTTGAATGGCTTTGTGGGTCACTCGCGTGGACATTTCGCTGGCGAAGAGTTTGGCGATTGCCGCGTCCATGCTGAAGCGCGCGCCGGTGTCCTGCTTCCACGCGGCCTTTCGAATAAGCAGGCGGGCCGCGTCGATTTCCGTGGACATGTCCGCGAGCATGAATTGAATGGCTTGGAATTGCGAAATCGGGTGACCAAAGGCCATGCGCTCCTGGGAATACTTCAACGCCGCTTCGAATGCGCCTTGCGCGATGCCGGTGGCTTGCGCGGCGATGCCGATGCGCCCGCCGTCGAGCGTTGAGAGTGCGACTTTGTAGCCTTCTCCTTCGTTGCCGATACGATTCGCAACAGGCACGGCGCAATCGGTGAAGACCAGCTCGCTGCAGGCCGTTGCGTTGATGCCTAGTTTTTTTTCTTCCTTGCCAACCTTGAATCCCGGCGTGCCCTTTTCGACCACTAGCGCCGTGATTCCTTTTTCACCTTTTGCAGGGTCCGTGTTCACGTAGACGATTGCGGCGTCGGCCGCGCCGCCATTGGTGATCCAGGCTTTGGTGCCATTGATCACATAGGTGTCGTCCTTTTTGACGGCTTTTGTTTGCAGAGCGGCGGCGTTCGAACCGGCTTGGGGTTCAGTAAGCGCATAGCAGCCGATTTTTTCGCCACGCGCGTAGGGCAGCAGGAATTTTTTCTTTTGCTCTTCCGTTCCGTAGCGGTGAATCGGATCGCAATAGAGCGAGTTCTGCACGGAGAGGATCACGCCCGTCGAGGCGCAACAGCGCGAAATTTCTTCGATCACGATGGTATAGGCGACGTGGTCGAAGCCGGCGCCTCCTTCGGATTCCGGAAAGGGCACTCCTGTCAGGCCCAGTTCCGCCGCTTTCTTGAAAAGCTCGCGGGGAAAACGACCGGTCTCATCGAGTTCTTTCGCGAGAGGGCGCACTTCGGATTCCGCGAACTCGCGCACGCTCTTTTGCAGCAACTGCTGTTCTTCCGTCAGTTCCAGGTCCACAGTGGCGCACTCCCGTTCGGCCAAACACTTTTTTGAATTGCGTATTCTATCGCGACCTACTGGGCCTTGCGAATCAGCCCAGCGCCTTGGAAAGACGTTCGTAGGTGGTCTTCAAATCCTCGGGGTGGACGCGGGTCTCGCCCGTGACCGTCATGAAGTTCGAATCGCCGATCCAGCGCGGTAGCGCGTGCAGATGCAAATGTCCAACCACGCCCGCGCCCGCGGCGCGGCCCAGATTCATTCCCAAATTCATCCCATCGGGCTTGTAATTCGCGCGCAAGGCCGTTTCCACGCGCTGCGCCAACAGCATCATTTCGTCCAGCGTTCCCGGTGCGCACAAATTCAATTCCGCAACGTGCGCGTACGGCACGATCATCACGTGCCCGGAGGTGTAGGGAAAGCGATTCAGAATGATAAAAGTTCTCTCGCCGCGATGAACGATGAGCGTTTCCGCATCGTTGTTGCGCGCCACGGCATCGCAAAAAATGCATTCCGGCTGGATTCCGCTTGCCGCCTCCTTCATGTACTGGTAGCGCCAGGGAGTCCAGATATAGTCCATCGCATCGCTTCCTTTTTCCAAAAAAGCTGCGCGCACAGCATAGCGCAGAACGGGACTGCGAGTTACACACCAGCTTGTATGCAGCCTGAGCGTGCTCGGAGGCGTCCTTTATGCTTGCTGATGCGAATGGAAAATTGCGCGAACAGGAATTCTTCAGACAACCGGATGCACTTCTACTCGGCGCCAGCGGGCGCTGCCTGAGCTTCCGGGCTATTCACGAAGTCTTTCAACTCTTTGCTGGGCTTGAAGAAGGGAATTTTCTTGGCGGGAACTTCCACTTTCGCGCCGGTTTTTGGATTGCGGCCGACTCGCCCGCGGCGCTCCCGCGTGCGGAAGCTGCCGAATCCGCGGATCTCAATCTTCTGGCCCTTCTGGAGGGAGCCAATGATGCTATCGAAAATTGTTTCGACGATGGTCTCCGACTCCTTGCGGGGAAGTTCCGTGATGCGGAGAACCTCTTCGATCAGGTCGGCCTTGGTAAGTGTGGGTTGCTTGGTCATCGTCGCTGTGCCTCGTCGCGCCACTCTAGATTAAAACCCGTCTCAGTTGGTCCACCGTCTTACGGTCGACAGGAGCGCCGGCCGTCCCACGGTACCCGGAGTCGCCTGCCGCCTTGGGCTTGGCCCTAAACAGTGGAACCAAACGGCTTACGGGGGCCGGACCCGCGCCGGAGTGCCCCCTTCCTATCATTAAAATGACCCGCAGGTAAATGAAATTATGAAGGCCGGCCCCCCGCGGGCCGGTATTGAATCAGCTAACGGGCCGACAGCTTGGACTTCAGCGCGTCCCCAATCGTCGCCGTCGACGAGGACTTCGACGTCGAACGATACTGTTCAATCTCCTTGCGTTCAATCTGCTTGACTGCCGCGCGATAGCTCAGGCCGATGCGGCGCGTCTCCGGGCTGATCTTGATGATCTTGAAGTCATATTCTTTGCCCGGCTCGAGCGGACCCGCGCTCTTCAATGGACCGGTTGCCGGACGGAAGCTCGAAGCCCCTTCATCACGGCGCTTGCGCTCCTCAATTTCCGTGTTATGGCAAAGGGCTTCGATGTTTTCGCCCAATTCGACGAACGCGCCGAATGTGGCGATGCGCGAGACCTTGCCTTTCACGATTTGCCCGACCTTGTGCTGCTTGAACCAGTCGCCCCAGATGTCGTTGACCTGCTTGATGCCCAGCGAAATGCGACGGTTCTCCGGATCGATCTTCAGCACCTTGGCGGTTACGTCCTCGCCCTTCTTGAACACTTCGTGCGGATTCTTGATGCGCTCCGTCCAGCTCACATCGCTGACGTGCACCAGACCATCGAATCCATCTTCGATCTCGATGAAGGCGCCGAACTCCGCAATGTTCCGCACTTTGCCGGTGACGATTGTGCCTACCGGATATTTCTCCGCGGTCAGGAGCCAGGGATCCGGCTGCGCCTGCTTGATGCCCAGGGAAACGCGCCGGTCGCTCGGCTTGATGTCCAGCACCACCACATCCACTTCCTCGCCGACCTTGGCGACCTTGGAGGGGTGCTGGATTTTCTTGTTCCAGCTCATCTCGGATACGTGTACCAGGCCCTCGATGCCTTGTTCCAACTCCACAAAAACGCCGTAGTCCACAATTCCGACGATCTTGCCCTTCACTTTGCCGCCCGCCGGATATTTTTCCGCAGCGCCCACCCAAGGATCGGCCATCAATTGCTTCATGCCGAGCGAAACGCGCTGTTTTTCCTTGTCGAATTTCAAGATGATGACGTCGACTTCCTGCTCGGGCTTGACCACATCGGAAGGATGCTTGACGCGGCCCCAGCTTAGGTCGGTCAGGTGCAGCAAGCCGTCGATTCCGCCGAGGTCCACGAACGCGCCGTACTCGGTCACGTTCTTCACATGCCCGTGAACGACCTGGCCTTCGCTGAGCGTTTCCATTAAGGCGGCGCGCTTGGCATGCAGCTCCTCTTCCAGCAGCGCGCGCCGGCTGACCACCACGTTGCCGCGGCGGCGGTTCAACTTCGTGATGCGCACCTGGATTTCCGTGCCGGCCAGGTTGTCCAGATTCTGCGCGGGACGCAAATCGTACTGCGAGCCCGGCAAGAACGCGCGCACACCGATATCCACCACGACGCCGCCCTTGATGCGGTCCACCACCTTACCGGTAATGGTTTCCTTGGTTTTGAATGCGGCTTCGATCTTCTCCCACGTCTTGCGACGCAGCACTTTCAAGTAAGACAGAATCGTGAAGCCGTCCTTGTGCTCGCCGGTGCGCTGCACTTCGATGGTGCTGTTCGGCTCAGGGCGCGGGATTTCCGTGTCCGTAAATTCCGCCGCCGGAATCAGGCCTTCCGTTTTACCGCCCAGGTCCACCACTACGCCATGTTCGGTGTACGCGACAACCTTGACCTCGATCACCTCGTGCGACGCAGCCGCTTCCTGTTTCTCGTCGTACTCCTGCAGCAGCTTGCTCATCTCTTCGGAGCCAGCCGCTTCTTCATCGGCGGCAGCAGATTCGGTGTCCGCTGCGTGCGCCTCTTGGGTGGCTTCGGCCGCTTCGTGAGCGGTTGAAGCATCGGTAGACGCGGCAGGCTGCTCCGGCGTGCCCGATGCGGCCTGTTCGGTCGCACCGAGAGGAGCAGCTTGTTCAGCCGCGCTTTCTACCGTTGAATTTGTTTCGGGATGCGGGCCGTTCGGAGAAGGTTCTGTTTCGGGTGCAGCTGCGGCGGCCGCCGCATTGGACTGGCTATCGTGGTCGGAAAACATGGTTGTTGGCCTCCGGAAGTTTACTTCGCCTGGGAGCCGCTACGCGGCCCCGCATTCAGTCGAATAGATTCCTTGCTGCTTCCCATTCGGGGTTAATGCAAGGAAGTCAACCGCCCTGTGCCTTCCCAAGAAAATGCCGCTCTACGGTCACTTCGCTGGGGTAGCTTGCTTGCGGTCGCTTAGGGACAAAGATGCTGCGGCCCTCGAAAACGCTGCAACATTGAAAGGATACTCGCCGCCTCGCGCTTGTGTCAATGAACCGGTTAGAGCGTCCTAGGCGCGACCAGCGTGCGTCTTCTCGCGGCGAAAATCCGGAGCGCTCACTTCCACGGTGCGGCACATCTCATACAATCGCGACCGCATACGCGATCCGATGCGCTGCTCGAGCGCATCTTCGCGCGTCGGCGCAATCAATTTGCCGTTCGGGAGCCGCGTGGCTTCGCCTTCCGTAGCAGGATTGTCGAGGTAATTCGTCGTGATGATTGTGGTGCGATTTTCGTTGTAGCGGGCGTTCAAAACAATTCCGACGATGTCGCGCACCCAGTCTGAAGGCTTGCTTGCGCCGAGATCATCCAGCACCAGGACTTCCACCGTTCGAATCGGCTCGAGAATTTTCATCTCCGTCGATTCACTCGCCGGGTTGTAGCTCGCTTGGATTTCCTTCAGCAATTCGCGGTAGTCACAAAACAATCCCGCATGCCCGCGATGAATCAGTTCTTTCAAAGCCGCAACCGCCAGGTGCGTTTTCCCCACGCCCGAATGCCCCATGAACAGCAATCCCTTTTCGGACGAGCCCGGATACTCGCGCACAAACCCCTGCACTAACATCATTGCCTGTTTCAAGGATTCAGTCTGCTGCTGAGTTTTCCCAACGTCGGTGCTGTAACTTTCAAAATCGCAATGCTCGTAGCGCTTCGGAATTCGCGCGCGCTCCATTACCAACGACGCGCGCGCCTCCATCCCGCAATCGCACGCCACTGCCACTTTGCCTGCCGCGCCATCCGACCGCGGTACCAGCTTCCATCCCGTCCCTTTGCAAAGCGTGCAATTTTCCAGCGCCAGGGGCCGGGCTTTAGGCCGGCGCGTTTCTTTTCTCGGATGTTTACAGCATACGGGCGTGTTCTCTGGACGGCAAGCCGTGAACACTGGGAAAACTGTGGAAGGAATCGCTCATTCTTCTATCTAAAACTGACTACTGACAACTTACAACTACCGCACCAGCCGTGGCGTTGTACGAACAATCGCGTGCCCTGGTTCTTTTTCCCGCACATGCGAGGCGGCCACGCGCGACAATTCCTGCTGCACCACTTGGGCGAACTCCCCCATCTGCCGCTCCATCTCGATCATCTTCTCGCGCATGTTCAGGATAATTTCGATGCCCGCCAGATTTACGCCCATGTCCCGTGCGAGCGTCAAAATTACGTCGAGCCGCTCCAGATCAGAATCCGTATACAGCCGCGTGTTCCCCTGCGAGCGCGATGGCTTCAGCAGGCCCACGCGCTCGTATAGCCGCAGCGTCTGCGGATGCAGCTTGTACAGCTCCGCCACGGCGCTAATCATGTAGCCGGCCTTGGCTCGTTTTCTCGCTCGTGGCGGCATACTCGATTTCCTACACTCCCGCTTTGCTGAACAAGTCCTTCCGCGGATCGCCCGGCGCGACGGTCTCCAGTTCCTTCATCAGATTTCGCACGCGTTCATCCGTCGGCGGCGGCACAACCACTTGAATCTCCACATACTGGTCGCCTCTCGCGCCATTTCTCGCGCTCGGAACGCCTTTTTCCTTCAGGCGCAGCGTCTTCCCGCTGTTGGTTCCCGGAGGGATTCGAACGATGGACCGTCCGTCGATCGTCGGCACTTCAATCTTCGCGCCCAGCGTGGCCTCGCTCACCGTGATCGGAATCTTGGTATACAAATCGTCGCCGCGCCGTTCGAAAAACTCATGCGGCTTCACTACCACGCGCAAATACAAATCGCCAGCCGGAGCACCCATCGTCCCCGAATTGCCTTTGCCCGGAACTCGCACTCGGCCACCATTCGCGACTCCCGCCGGGATGCGCACTTCAATCGTTTCCGAGCGGCGCACGCGCCCTTCACCGCCGCAGGTCTTGCACACGGTTCGCAGCTTGCCCGTGCCGCCGCACCGCGTGCACGGCACGTTGAATTTCATCTTGCCCGCGGACTGCCGGATTGTGCCCGTTCCTCCGCAGACCGTGCAGGTTTGCGGAGTGCCGACGGCGCCAGTGCCGTGGCAGGTTTCGCAAGTATCCAGCCGGGTGATGGAAAGCTTCTTCACCGCGCCGCGCACCGCGTCCCAGAAACCAATCTCGATCTGGTATTCCAGGTCGCCGCCGGGCTCGTGCTCCTGCTCCATCGCGGAGCCACCGCGCCCGCCGCTGAAAAACTGGCTGAAGAGATCGCGGAAGCTCGACCCGCCACCGGCCGCGCCGGAGCCACCGCCAAAATCAAATCCGTCGAAATCAAAGTTGACGTCCCGCTCCCCGGCCTGGCCGCTCGCTCCACCCTGTCCGCCCGGTGGAAGGTTGTCGCTGTAGAAGCCGTACTGGTCATACATCTGCCGCTTCTTGGAATCGGAGAGAACGTCGTAAGCTTCCTGCAACTGCTTGAATTTTTCTTCGGCGGACTTGTCGCCCGGGTTCAAGTCCGGGTGATATTTCCGCGCTAGCTTGCGAAAAGCCGTGCGGATATCCTTGGCGCCCGCTTTGCGCGGCACTCCCAGCAGTTCGTAATAATCTTGTTTTGCTGTCGTCGGCATCTTTACTCTGCGGAAACACTAGCAGGGGCGCCCACCGTGGCGGGCGCCCCTGCCATCACTGATTCACAACTTAGTTCGGACGCTTCGACTCGTCTACGTCCACGTACTCGGCGTCGATGACGTCGCCAGGCTTCTTTTCCTGCGAGCCCCCCGAGCCTGCGGAGGAACCTCCGCCCGCTCCGGCACTCGCGGCCGCCCCGGCCTGCCCCTCGGCAGCAGCTTGCGACGTCTTGTACAGCTCCTCGGCGATCTTGTGCAGCGAGCGTTCGACGTTTTCCTTCGCCGCCCGTAGCCGTGGCACGCCGCCCTCGTTGACGGCCTTCTTCGCGTCTTCGATCGCCTCTTCGGCTTTCTTCACGTCCGCTTCGGCGATCTTTTCTCGGTTTTCGCGCAACATCTTCTCGGCTTGATACACGATGCCGTCCAGGCTGTTACGCGCTTCGACCTCTTCCATCCGGCGACGGTCGTCTTCCGAGTGCGATTCGGCTTCTGCCCGCATCTTCTCGGCTTCCTCTTTCGACAGGCCGCTCGACGCGGTGATGGTGATCTTCTGCTCCTTGTTCGTGGCCTTGTCCTTTGCGCTTACGTTCAGGATGCCGTTCGCATCGATGTCGAACGCGACTTCGATTTGCGGCGTGCCGCGCGGAGCCGGCGGAATCCCGTCCAGCTTGAATTTCCCAAGCGAACGGTTGTCGGTGGCGAACTTGCGCTCGCCCTGCAGGACGTGGATTTCCACGCCCGGCTGGTTGTCCGCCGCCGTCGAATACGTTTCCACCTTGCGCGTCGGAATCGTCGTGTTGCGAGGAATCTGCACGGTCATCACACCGCCGAGCGTCTCTACGCCCAGAGAAAGCGGCGTCACGTCCAGCAGCAGGATGTCCTTTACGTCCCCGGCCAGCACCGCGCCCTGAATCGCCGCACCCACGGCTACGACTTCGTCGGGGTTTACGCCCTTGTGGGGCTCTTTCCCGCCAAAGAAGTTGCGAACCAATTGCTGCACCTTCGGGATGCGCGTCGAACCGCCTACCAGGACCACTTCCTGGATGTCGTTGGGCGACAGCTTCGCGTCTTCCAGCGCCTGCTTCATCGGCTTCATCGAGCGCTCCAGCAGGTCGTTCATCATTTGTTCGAGCCGTGTGCGCGTGAGCTTCTCCTCCATATGAATAGGCCCGCTGGCCCCCGCGGTGATGGCATCCTTCAGCCGCTGCAGCGCCATCTTGTCCTTGCTCAGGTCGATGTTGTTCTTTTTCTTGAACTCACTGATCAGCCAGTCCACGATTCTCTGGTCAACGTCGTCGCCGCCCAAGTGGGTGTCGCCATTCGTCGACTTCACTTCCACGACGCCCGCGCCGACTTCCAACACGGAAATGTCAAACGTGCCGCCACCAAAGTCGTACACCGCGATCGTCTCGTCGCTCTTCTTGTCCAATCCGTAGGCTAGCGCCGCGGCCGTCGGCTCATTGATTATGCGGACGACCTCCATACCGGCAATCTCCCCAGCCTGCTTGGTGGCTTGCCGCTGCGCGTCGTTGAAATACGCCGGGACCGTGACCACCGCCTTGGTGACCTTTTCACCGAGAAAATCTTCCGCGGCCGCCTTCAATTTGCCGAGGATCATCGCGGAAATCTCCGGCGGACTGTAGGCCTTGCCCAGAATCTCGACGCGCGCGTCGTCGTGCGATCCCTTCACCACTTTATAGGGCACGCGTTTCATTTCCTCTGCGACTTCGTCGTAGCGGCGGCCCATGAAGCGCTTGATCGAATACACGGTATTCTCGGGATTCGTCACTGCCTGGCGTTTCGCCACTTGTCCGACGAGCCGTTCGCCCGTCTTTGTAATGGCTACCACGGACGGGGTTGTCCGCGTGCCTTCCTGATTCGGGATGACCACCGGCTCGCCGCCCTGCATCACTGCTACCACGGAGTTCGTCGTCCCCAGGTCAATACCAATAATCTTGCTCATTGCTGCCATTCCTCCTGAAACCTTCTGCTTTTCCTGCTCGCCCGTATCTCTCTGAAATCAAGACGAATCCAGCTCAGTTCTTGCGTCCCAAGCCCAGCTCGATGGGGAGTATACATGTTGAGTGCATGTTTGTCAAGTTTTCTTGTAGTTCCCATAACCTATTTATTTTCTTTACCTTGCGCTAGAGTTTTGCGCCCCCTTGCCCCCTGAAGATTCTTCTCGACTCCTGATAATCCATCGTTGTTAAGGCGTTACGGCTAAACTGGCAGGCCCGCCGCACAACACTTCCCGTTGCGAACGCAACCAAGGTTACTAGGCGGCGGGATATGCGGTTCGGGGCGCACCTGATCTTAGCGTCAGCGCAAGCCTTACTTTCCCGCCGTTTCGCGGTAGAATTCTGTTTCGACTCCCGCAAGGGCAAATTGCTCGATTTATTTCGGAGGATCGTGTGAACCGTCGCGCCATTCTTGCTGTCGTTGCGCTCGTTGGCTTGGTTGGAATTGTACTCCAGATAAGCCACGGTCTTCCCCCCTCACTAGCGTCGAGATTCAATGTTGACCGGGCACCTGTTTCCTTGTCTCCCGAGCAGCCCGTTCCTTCGTCGAACGCTCGAAATGTGACGCCGGATGTCTCCTCTTCTCCTGCAACTAGCGGAAAGACTGTTGACTCCGAGAACGCGTTGTCGCGGCCGCCAGCGCCGCAGTCCGCCGCGGGTCTCACCGACGTGGACCCGCACAAGGCCTTTGGCTCGAAGAACGCTCCGGTGACGATGGAGGTCTTCAGCGACTATCAGTGCCCCGCCTGCAAGACGCTCTTTACCACGACGAATCGGCGGCTGATGGATGATTACGTAAGCAGTGGCAAAGTGTATCTGATCCACCGCGATTTCCCGCTGCCCATGCACGCGCACTCGCGGGTCGCCGCTCGTTTCGCACGCGCCGCTGCGCAACTCGGCAAAGTGGAGCCCGTGGAACAAGCTCTCTTCCAGAATCAGGAAAAGTGGGAACAGAACGGGGACGTGGATGGCACTGTGGCCGCCGTTCTGTCTGTCGCGGAAATGGCCAAAGTTCGCGCGCTCGTGAACGTGAAAGGCGGCACCCTCGACGCGGCCATCGACAAAGACTACGCGCTTGGCCAGACCTACCGTGTCAACCAGACGCCCACCACCGTCTTTCATTGCAAAGGCCAGACCTACCCTTACTCGGGGATCATGACTTACGACATTCTCAAACAGTTTCTCGATCAGCTGCTGTCCCAGAAATAATTTTGCTGTTTCAGCGAGATAATTCAAGAATCTGTGATGCAATCCAGCCCATTCAACTTACGCCGAACGATTATCTGGATCGGGCGGCTCGTCCTCGGCGGAATTTTTGTGTACGCGGGATTCTCCAAGCTTCTGATGCCTAACACGCATCTTTGGCCGATGTTTGTTCTGAAATTTTCGCTATCGATGAATCTCTCGAGCTTCGCGCAGCAAGTGGAGTCGTACAAAATGATTTCGCCCGAAGCGTCACGGGTGGTGGCGCATACTCTGCCGTTCGTCGAAATTGTCCTTGGCTTGCTGCTGCTGATCGGCTGGCGCCTGCGTATCTGGAGCACCGCCATTACGGTGATCATGGTGGGATTCCTGGCCGCGGTCACTCGCGCCTATCTTCTCCACATGGACATTAACTGCGGCTGCTTCGGCACACCGGAGAAGCTCACCGGGATGACCGTCGTCCGCGACGGCGCCTTCACCGCGCTCGCGCTCCTCATGACTATTTTCGCGTTCATCGAAGCGCGCAAGCCGCATCCCTGGTCGGCCCCATCGTAAGAAACAGCCTCAGGCCTGAAGGCCTGAGCTACAATCGCTCTGATGAAAACTCTAGCTGAATACCTCGAATTGGCCGCTGTGGCCCACGGCCATCTATGTGCGGGACAAGTCCTAGGCGTGCGCCTGGCGATGCTCGGTTTGCGTGAACTGGGCATTGAAGATCCCATTGCCGAGCGCAAGCGCATCGTTACATACGTCGAAATCGACCGTTGTGTGACCGACGCTGTGGCGCTTGTCGCCAACTGCCGCCTCGGCAAGCGCGCCTTGAAATTCCGCGACTGGGGCAAAGTCGCCGCCACGTTCGTCGATCTACAAACGGGCCGTGCGGTGCGCATCGCCGCCAAAGAATCTTCCAAGCAAGCGGCACGAGAAATGTTTCCTGAACTCGGCAAGGATGCCGGCCAGCAAAAGGCCTACGCGCAACTTTCCGATGAAATTCTTTTTGACAAGCAATGGGTGAAGGTCGAAGTCCAACCCGAAGACTTGCCGGGTTTCAAAGGCCCCCGCGTCGTTTGCGCCCAATGCGGCGAAGGCATCAACTTCAAGCGTGAAGTAGTTCAGGATGGGCGCGCCCTTTGCCGCGCGTGTGCCGGCGAAAAATATTACGAAACACTGCCGTGACACTTCAAGGTCGAATATCCAACTTCTGCGATAAAGTATTCATTTAATGCTGACCCTGCCACCGATCACGCTGCGCCTGCGCGG
>WNFF01005021.1_pt1 | contig 11741 bp, 12 predicted proteins | sample 5400441 | NCBI WGS metagenome assembly WNFF01 (sample SAMN13153345, study PRJNA577476) | soil metagenome | isolation source: 120 cm saprolite under Douglas fir tree site 2 hole 3 replicate 1 | place: USA:California | collected 2015-04-18
CGCCTGAAGAATTTGCAAAGGGAAGGGGTGAAGAAAAATTCGCGGGAAACCGGGTGGATAACAGCCATGGTAAGCGGGGTCGGTCGTTTTCGCGAGGGGGTAAGCGTGAGGTCCGAAGGAGGACTTGGCAGCTTTGTAGTTCGCCAGGCCCCAAGCTGTCATGGGGGGATCCTCTACGGTAAACTTATAAATAATATATAGATCGGCAGTGGCTGGAGGGTGGTCTTGCATCCAGACTCCCGTCAAGTCAGGTGTTTGGCCCGAACCTTGCGCCTTCGCCGGTGTGGATGTGTGTTTGTCTTGAGCGGACGACGCAGGCGAACAACGCAATACAATCGCGAGCGCAAGGGCAATACCCAGCGAACGATTCCGCATTTCGAAACTCCTCCTGTGTCTTTTTCATCGCGTTGAAACTCAGCGGTCCACCACGCTGCGGAAAAAGTTGTAAGGTTTGTGGGTCGTGCCTTTTCATCCTGACGAAGGAAGGATAAGCACGGCAAAAATTCTGTTTTCTTCTGGGGTTTTAACCCCTGAAGGTCTGAAAACGCATTTTACCGCAACCTGCTAAAGACGGAACAGCCTTGCCGCGTTTCCCCTGAAAATATGGTCGCGGTCCTCTGCGGACAGGCCCAGTTGCTCGACGAGAGCGTTCGGTTCCGCGACGTCCATCGCCGCGTAGTTATCCGTCCCAATCACAACGCGGTCGGCCCCCACAAGGTTAATCAGGAAGCGCATGGTCTCGGGATAAAACGTGAGGGAGTCGTAATGGAACCGTCGAATGTATTCCCTGAATGGACGCTGCAGTTTGAACTTCTTCGCGACCAGGCCACGCTCGACCCGCCCGGCGATATAAGGGAAGCAGCCGCCGGAATGCGGCAGCACAATTTCAAGGTTTGGGAATTTGTCCAGTGTGCCGGTGATAATAAATTTGGCCGCGGTCGTGGCGCTTTCAAACGGGAATCCCAGAGTATTATTGATGTTAGCCGATTGCCCCAAGGCGTTCCCCAGCCGTTCCTTTCCGGCGTAGATATTGTCCTCGCCGTCGAGAGGATGAAACAGCAGCGGATATCCCAGTTCCTCGCATCGCGCCAACACCGGCTCGTATGCGGGCTCGAACAAATAGTCGCGCCCCTCAAACGAGTTAGGGAGGTGAACCGCGCGCATTCCGGGTTTTCCTGCCACTCGGTTGAGTTCCTTCAAACACATCTGCGGATCCCGGACGGGTATCTCGATGCCTGCCATGAACCGGTCGGGGAATTTCGCATGGGCTTCCATGCCGGCATCGTTAATGACTTGGGCGAGGTGCGCACCATCAGCCGGAGACGCCCATTGCCACGGCATACCACCGCTTAGAGTCAAGACCACCATCTGGACACCGTGCTGGTCCATCCATTGGCGTCGCTTTTCCAGATCGTGTTCTAAAGGATTCGTGCTTGGAGGTGTGCTCGGCCTGAGTTGTGCCACGGCTTTGGCGTACGATTCCGGCACCCAATGGGAGTGGATGTCGATGGAACCAGAATGACTGGTATCAGCTTCCGCGGATGCCGTCGGGGCGCTCAGCGCCGTGATTGCCAGCGCGCCACCACCTGCTCCCAACTTAAGAAAGTCTCGTCGACCAATCTTGGATGCACGCGAACCATGCTCTAAATTCTTCATCATTGTCCTCCTGTCTAATTCTTCTGCTTCGCAGCCAAATCACAATTTGGGAATTGCACTAGACACCCTGCGCAAATACGTCCCTGAATACGCGCCGCGTCCTTTTCTACTTCTACGGGGCGACTGCCCCCTCGTTCGACTAATCCTCGAATTCGTCGCGCCGCGCGCAGAATTTTCGGATCTCCTCGGAGGGCCGGGCTTCAGCCCGGCCGAAGCGAAGGTTCTTTCAGTCGGCTTCAGCCGCTGAAGTTGAGTTTGGTTGCGGCTACATCGCGCTGTGAATTTCAATTCACGGGTGCGGCTCCAATTGGAGCCTGCCAATATATTGTCTCGTGGTGAGTTTCCCTGCGCAGTCTACCGTTTGAGAGGGGATCTTGCCAAGCGATCTGTGACGCCAGTCAAGTCGCCCGCGGCCCGGAAGCTTTGCGCCTTGATCGCGCCTTCACTCTTATCGAGCGCTACCCGTCCTTGCAGCGCGGAACACAGCCGCACGATGGCGTACACCGTGAAAATCGTCATAAACGGATCGATTGGATGCCGGTAGCGCAACGCCGTATGCGTTATGTAGTAGGGAATCGGGAACAAAAGGAGGCACATGGCGAGCGGCAAGGAATCAGGAAAATTGGCGCGCAAAGCGAGGATCATCCCAGCGAACGAAACTACGGAAAACACCGAACAAAACCAGACGTCCGCCCGGCTGAGATGAAGCATGGGGATCCAGGGGTCGACACGGGAATCGTACGTGGCCGCCCAGGTATCCACGAAGCGATCGTATAAGTTCTTCAAGAATACACGTGGGTGTGCCCGAATGAACGCGATGGCTTCCCGTTGCTTCGTCTTATTGTAGTTAGGCTCACCGCTCAAAATAAGCTGAACGCGCTCCAGGTAGCTGCTCATGGGATGTAGGTCTGGCGAATAGACCGTCTTCACCGCGGGATTATTTCCAAGCCAGAGTTCCAATCCGAAATTTGATTTGACGAAAACAAAGCCATCGACCGCATAGTAGTTGCGAATCGTCCAGGGCAGTAGCGCAAGAACGAACATCAATACTGTCCTCATGACGAGCCCTGCCAAAGGCCGCGCGGATTGCCATCGCCGAAGAACGAGCCAAGCGAGAAAGAAAGGCAGCAGGATACAAAGCGTTGGGTTAACCAAAGCCGTAAAGCCCCACAGCAACCCATATCCGGACCAGCGCAGCGAAGATGCCGATTCGCGCAGAGTAAAGGTCGCCCACACAATCAACGCGAGCATGAGCGCAGCGAGGGTTTGATCCCAGGTCCACTCCAGCGGAAAAAGCACCGCGTAAGGAAGGAACACCCAAAACCAGGCGGAGGCCAGCCCGACCCTTTCGCTAAAAAGCCTCTTTCCAACACCATGGATGGGCCAGCACGTTACCGCGGAAAACGCGCTATTCATCGTCTGGGAAAAAAGCACCGCGCCAAACCCATCGAGATGGAAAAGCTTGTAACCGATCGCCGACAAGAACGGGTAAACCGGAGCAATGACCGCGGTGATGGCTGCGTAGCCGGGGTATGGTCCAAAGAAACCTTTTCCCGTCGCGAGCGAAATGGCCACAAGATCGTTCTCCATCCCCACGGTTTCAAACCTGGGGTGGACGGGATCTTCGTTGTGATGGGAAAACCATAGTAGGGCCATCCGCAGCGCGTACGCCACCACGACAGCGAGCGCAGGTGAACGAAGGACGGACGCGACCGTGCTGTTTTTGCGGTCAGAAATCATTACCAGCCGAAACCTCCTCCGCACGATAGTTCTTGTCCCCCGAGCGTAGCCCTCGGACAGCAGGTATTCAATCGCCGCAATACGCATTTTGGGTCTGCTTTGCCTTAATCAGCATGATTAGTGGTATAGACACAAGCGCAGCAACGCCCCGTTTGTTGAACCGGGGATATCTCCTCCCCCTTCGTCGTCCTCCCCACCTTGGCAGCGACCAATCGCGTCATACGGGCCTTGACAATCGCGCTCTTCGCCGACAGACTAACGTCATGAATTCATTCTTGAGTCGATTGTTCCTGGCGGATTTTTGGAAGGGAATGCTCCTGACTTTCCGCACTCAAAACCCGAAAAATGTGTACACCGAACAATATCCGCTGGAGCGCCCGATGGTGGCGGAGCGGTACCGGGGCGCGCCTCGCTTGAATATGAATCCAGAGACAGGCGAGACGCTTTGTATCTCGTGTAATCTCTGCGCTTTGGCCTGCCCGGAAAATCTGATCGTCGTCGGTTGGCACCGTGACGACGCGACGCGGCGCAAAGTGCTCACGACGTTTACTTATGATACTTCGCGCTGCATGTTCTGCGGGTTGTGCGAAGACGCCTGCCCAACCGATTGTCTCGAGCTCACCCAGGACTTCGAGATGGCTTCCTACACTCGCGAAGGCGCGATTTGGGACCGCCACCGCCTCGAAGAAGGGCCCACGCCCGCGCGGTACACGCGCTGAGTTTCAGGCCTTCGGGGTTCGGGCTCTACTTTTAAGCTGAACGTATACCCTGAGCCCTTCACCCCCGCGGGGGTGAAAGCGAAGGGCCTCAAGTGAGGCGTGGAGCCCGCCGCATTCTTGACTTTGAGGCAGGGGCGACCCCAGCGCTTGCACACCCCGCACGGCTGCGCTATAAGTGCTGTTTTCCTATGAAGCGATTTCTTTTCCATCCGTCTGCCACACGGCTTCCCCATGGAACTGCGTAAAGATCCCGTCACACGCAGTTGGGTAGTTGTGGGCCATCGCGAAGGCGCCACCGAGTCCGTCATCCGCTGTCCTTTTTGTCCAGCCAAGGCCGATTCCCAGCCGTCCTTGTTGCGTCTCCCGGCACAGGGCGCCTGGCAAGTGATGGTGCTGCCTCAATCGGACCCGCTGTACCGCGTCGAGGGCGAACCCGGCCGGAAGGCCGACGGGATTTACGACACCATGCACGCGGTGGGCGCGGACGAGATTGTTATCGAAACACCGGAGCACGACCGGAAGCTCGAGGATTTGAACGAAGATCAGATTCTGCTGGTGATGGAGGCCTGGAGGCAGCGCGTTGAGGATCTGAAGCGCGATCTCCGGTTCAAGTATGTTTCAGTCTTCAAGAATTATGGGGCCATGGCGGCCCAGGAAGGATCGCACGCGCTCTCGCAAGTGACCGCTACCACTTTTGTGCCGAGGAGAATTCTGTATGAATTGCGCGCGGCCCGCGAGTGGTACGCCGAGAAAGAGCGCTGCGTATTTTGCGACATCGTGAAGCAGGAAGAGCGCCAGGGAAAGCGGATCGTGGACACGCAGGGAGAATATGTGGCCTTTTGCCCCTATGCTTCGCGAGTGCCCTTTGAGATCTGGTTGCTCAATCGCAGGCACAACTATCTGTTCGAGCAGCCGCGCCCCGGCTCGAATCGGCGCAATCTGGCTGCGTTGCTGCGGCGCACCCTGCTTCGTTTACGGCAAGCGGCGCCCGCATATCACCTTGTCGTGCACACTTCGCCAAACACCACTCATCCCAAGGGCGGGCTATCCAACTACTGGAAGACGATCGCGGAGGATTATCATTGGCACATCGAAATCCTGCCGATCGTCGGGAGCCGCAGCAAGTCCTATAGCATCAAGGAAGTGTATTTCAACTCGTTGGTGCCCGAACAGGCGGCCGAGCGCCTGCGCCAACTGGACCCGAAACCGTGAGGCGGGCCGAACATGGCGGCATCTTCCTCCGGCTCATTTTCCTGCTCGTTCTCCTGGCCTTTTTCGCGCTCCTCTATGGAGTGCGGCACCCGCTCATGCGTCTGGCAGGGCAGCTCTGGGTGGTGGACGAGCCGGCAGAGCACGCGGATGTAATCGTGGTGCTGGGCGACGACAACTACACGGGGGACCGCGCGGCTCATGCGGCTGAACTGTATCGCGCGGGACTCGCTCCGCAGGTTGTGGCGAGTGGCCGCCTCCTGCGGCCCTACGCAGGGGTTGCGGAGATGATCGAGCGGGATTTGGAATCTCGCGGCGTGCCGGCAGCGTCAATCGTGAAGTTTCCGCACAGGGCCGAGAATACACGTGAGGAAGCGGAAGCGCTCGCCGGGCTCGTCGCCGGTCGCGGTTGGAAGCGAATCCTGGTGGTGACCTCCAACTATCATGCGCGGCGCACGCGCTTCATTTTCGGGCGCGTTTTTAAGCCCGAAGTAACAGTGCGCGTGGGTGCGGCGCGTGATTCCGAGTTTGATCCCTCTCACTGGTGGGAAACGCGTCTGGGGGAAAAATTGTTTTTCAACGAAGTGCTTGGCTACGCTGTCGCGTGGTGGGAATTGCGAGGCAAGACGTCGGCGGGTGGTGGCGCGACGTTCTTACTTTGCACACCGGGGCGGTCACGTCCGTGGCCTTTTCCCACAGCCGCTTTCCTGGGGGCCGCTCCCACCCGTGTCTGATTGGAAACAGGCCACGTTTAGGAGCACAAGCCAGTTTACAGGGCTATGCCCCTATATTATAGTCCCCATTCTACCGTCCTCTCCGGGCTGCTTTGCGTTCCCCCCGGCCGTGTGGCTACGGAGTTTCGGTTGGGAGGAATCCATGTGGCGTAAACCAGAAGACCCCAAACCGTCATCGCCCGTTGCCGAGGTCCCCTCGACTCCACGAGCCGAACCGGTTCGCAGCCTTGCCGGGCATACCGCGGAGGTTGTGCAACCCTCTGGCGGGGTCTTGACATCTTCGCTTATAATCAAGGGCGAAATTCGGGGCCGTGAAGATCTCTACATCGACGGCGAGGTACAAGGCTCAATCCATCTCGTCGACGGCCGGGTCACCATCGGACCGCACGGCAAGATTTCGGCGGATGTGGACGCGCGAGAGATTATTGTTCGAGGAATCGTGAAGGGTTCGCTGCGCGGCCGCGATCGCGTCGAGGTGGGACGCACCGGCGAAATTCGCGGGGACATCTCGACGCTCCGTATTGCCATCGAAGAGGGAGCGCAAGTTCACAGCAAAGTGGAGATTACGCGCGGTGAGGATTCGCGGGGTGCTCGCGTCCCCGAAAAATTATCCAGCGCGTCTTCGGTCCAATCCCTGGCGATGAAAGCCGGCGGAGAATTCTCGAACTGAAATGAGCCTGTTCAACAAATCGCGCACCGGCCACGGCGAGAGTGTCCCGCGGCAGGGGATGGCCTCTGCGCGTGGGCATCTCGGGGCCGCTATGGCCCCTTCGCCGATGAATGTGACGAAGGCCGGGCCAGGGTTTGTCGCCCGCGTATCCCGTCTTTCAAATGGGCTGAAAGAATTCCTATGGCAGTTGGATGGAATCGGTCGCGGCCATCTGCTGGACTTGGGGCCCGCTCGACAGACAACGATCACATTCTTCATCGAGCGCGGCTTTAAGGTTTACACCGAAGACCTGCTGGTGACATGGAAGAATTTTCTGGATGCGGAGGAGAAACAGTGGCGCGAGCTGCCGCCCGGCACGCCCGGTCTGGAAATGACGCCGGCGGCGCGTGCGGAGCGGTTTCTTGAGACCACCATGCGTTATCCGGAAGAAACATTCGACGCCGTGCTGGTGTGGGACCTGCTGGATTACCTCGATGGCGACCTGGTGTCGAGGCTGGTCGCGCGGATCACCTCGCTCGTTCGCGATGGCGGAGTCGCCTTGGCGATCTTTCACACCCGCAAGCCGGAAGCATTTCATCGGTATCGCGTTCTGGACGCGCAAAACCTCGAGCTGATTCCCGCCCCCTGCCCATTCGCTCCGCAACGTGTTTACCAGAACCGCGAAATTTCCGACCTGTTCCGGAGGTTTCGTTCCTCCAAGACTTTTGTGGGCCGCGATCAGCTTCGCGAAGGTCTTTTCGTCAAGTAAGCTCCCCAGCTATTTTTAATTCGTGGATTTCCAGGGATACGCGTCAGTCCTGGGGCGTTGGGCGTTGGAATTTTTTGCCTCCCTGACCCATAAAGGGCTCTTGCCAAATCTGGTCCACAGGAGTAAAAAGGAATTGTAGTGCAGAAAGCCATGGAGGCAAGGATGACTCCACCGGGCTTAGCGCAAAACACAGCTTAGATCACACCGCGCACGCGGTGCGTACTGTTAGCGGCGCCCAAGCGACGCCGCCACAGCAAAAGCAAAGTGTCACAACGGGGAACCGCCAGGTTCCCCGTTGTGCGCGTATGTGCTTAATCTTTTCCCCAATCCAGAAAGCGCTCGTGTGGTGATGCTTCCGTCCGTGCCCCGCACAGACTGAGCGGCAAAAAAAAAGGGCAGCGCACTAGGTGCACTGCCCACGCTCATCCCCCGGATAAATTCAACCATCGCACGAAATCTCACGCGGATTCCCAGTCCTGGGCCCCCTGCGACTTGCAAAACAGGTCTCGGAATTAACCGCCGAACTTTGCGGACCACATCCAATGGATGACGTCGCGCTGGCTCCCAATGATGGTGGATTGCCACATGATGGCGCAAAGCATCAAGCCCATTGCCACGGCCGCGACTGTCAGTGCCACCGCTAGTTGTGATTCAGATGCCGGTTCGCCTAGACGGCTCAGCATTTTCATCATTGGGTTCTCCCCGCGCAGTCACCCATGAACCGGTTTCGAATGGGTTCATTTTCCCAAGTTGCGAGCGCCGGAATGATCTCCGAGTCGCCGCTCGGTGCGAACACTTCGGCAAGTGCGGGGCCAAGTCATCGGAAAACCCATTAAAACTGTAAGTCCCTAGCTACAAGTGAATTGCTTAGTCCGAATCGAAATCCCACAAAAATCAAGTGTGTGATTCAGCCTCCGAATGTCACTTGGATTTCCACGACTATGCAAAGGGATGCTCCTAATGTACAGTTCTATAAGTACTGGAACTAGCTGATAATGTTTAGGATAGAAGTGTTCCAGCCAGTGGGTCCAGGAGTTTTGTTGGGGGTATCGTTCCTGTGTTGGATGGCATCTGGATCTTCGGAATCCGTCCCTGGGCCGCCCAGCAGCACCGCATGATCCACGGCCCGTAGCCACGGAAGATCTTCTGCGGCTGGGCCAATCCCTACAGCGCGCAGTTTGATCCGGGTGGCATCGCGGAACAGCTTCGTCACCAAACGAACTGCCCTTGCTGCGTCGCATCCCGAGGAAAAATGCCAGAAGGTTTGGCCGGGGCGCACGTCGAAGCCACGCTCCTTTGCCGCCGCCACAAAGCTCGCGATGGCTTGTTCGTTCGCCGAAGTGAAGAAGAAGGGTTCGTCAAATTCACGGCTGCGCGCAAGCTCGGCGTCTCGCGGCCTCAGCCCCATGTTTTCAGCGACTTCCCGTGAACCCATATGGTGGAAGCCCGCCACGCCAACACCGCTCTCCCCGGCAATGTCGTCGAGTGCGGCGCAGACTTCTTCGTAAGGGCGTCCCATGGCCACGCAAAGATAACGTCCAGACCGCTGGGCGCCTGGGATCTTGAGGTTGAAATAACCATCCGGAAAAAATATCCCGCCGCCGCTTTCCGTAATGAAGGGGTGGCCGTGTCCCAGCTTGCGGCGGAGCGGCTCTATTTCATCGCGCGTACGCGAGGTCACCAGTACCAGAGGAATCCGGCGCCGATCCAGCTCAGACAGGGCTTCCTCGGCTTCGGCAAAGGAACCTGTGCGAGGGTCCAGCAAAGCGCCTTCAAGGGCCGTGAAAATTAGATGACGAGGAGCAAGCAAGGCAGGGAAGAGTGTAACGCGGCTGAACGATGCGCGGTACATCCGTTTCTTAAAGCACAAACGGCGGGTAGGACGCCCCCGCGTCCTGCCCGCCGTAGTCAATCCACGCCCGCTCAGCCAGGCGCGGGTTTCCAGCTCCGCTAGTTCCCGCTCGATGCGGTTTGAGCGGTGCCGGCCTTCGGAGTGCTGATGTAACCAGTCACTTTGTCCTTGGCAACTTGGTTGACCACCAATTCCAATGGGCGGCGGTCGTTGCCCTGATGGAAGAAGACCGGCTCGTTCACCGGCATATTCTTCTTGTCGATGTGCACGTCGTCGACGATCAAAGAGACGCTGTAGCGCTTCTTGTTGAGGTTCGTGCCGCGAAGTTCGACCACGAAGGCGCCAACCTTCTGAGGCTTATTCTTGGCGTCAATGGTGAACTCGATGTAGTCCCTCTCACCCAGTCTGCGCAGTTGTTCCACATCCTCGTGGTTCCTGGCAATCAAGGTCCCCAGCTCGCTGCGTGCCATCTTCAGATCGTTCTGTGTGGTATCAAGATCGGTGCGGACCCCGGTCACCCGGCCATCCACGGTCTTGACATCGTCCGTAGAGGCTTTTGTGGCCAGTTCGGTCTTCACCGCTCCGTCCATCTCGGCGATTTTCTGCTCACTCTCGGTCTTGATTTCCTCCGCTTCCTGGCGCGCCTTCCGAAGGTCGCCCTGGGTGAGGCGGAGTCTCTTGGTCACAACACTCAGGTCGCTCTGCAACCCGGAGTTGGCTGTGTCGGTTTGCGTCTGATGCTGTTGTAACTGTGCCACTTGGCCGGTGAAATCCGTCTGCAGCGCCTTGACTTTGTTCTCGAGCGACTGCTGGATTTCCTGGCCCTGCGTGGAAGCATTGTGCGCCAGCACCAGCCCCACTAAAGCCACTACCCCAAGGACCGCCACCGCCGCGAGCATCCATCCCGGTGTGCCTCCGCGGCTGTCCGATGCACGATCAATTTCGTCTGACATATGCTTTTTATCCCCCTTTGAAGTGCGAACACTGTCACGTAGCTAAGCACGCAGCCCGCCATGCGATTGCCAGACAATTGAAGCTGTATCCTAATGATTAAAGGGAAGATACCGAAACGCGCTCCATTCTCCCCCGCCAGCTCTCCATGCAAACTTTACTTCCTACAGGAGTTTTCTGGATATGTTGGATGGCATTCCGGGTCCCTACTAAAATCGGAGCTTGGAATTGAAGCTTGGAGGGAGTTGCCTACTTGACCTCTAACGCCTCGAAACACAGCGAGGGGTCGGCCACCCGAAACTTCAACACATCTCAAAGGCTTCGCCATCCGCCCTGAAGTTGGCCACACAACTCAACACAAGCGCAATTTTCAGGAGTTGGCCGCCAGAGCCTTGCAGTCTTGAAGTGGGCGAGGCCCATTGGGACGAGTTGTGTCTTTCGCTAAGGCGGTACTTCCGCGCTATGGCTGATCCTTCAATTCAGGAGTCACAATTGTCTGCACGCCCCTGGATGGCTGGCCCCTGGATGGCTGCAGGACGCTTCCAGTTTGGTTTTTGGAAGAAATCGCGGACTGGCGAAATGACAACAAACTATCAGGCTGACTATAAGGCTGAGCAAGGGAAAAAAATATTCGGAACTGGTGTTTTCTCATTCGCACATGGTCTTATCTGGTTCCGCTCCTCCTCGCCGGGAGGTATTTTTACTCTCCGGTCGTTGAATATAGACGATGCATTCTTCCGTGCCGAAATTGTGATAGGGGCCATCGTGGCAGCGTACGGAATGCTTGTATGGCGGAGCGCATCTCGTAAACTTTCCCTTGCGAACTACATCATCGTGTTATCTTGCGTGGCCGTGCTCCTCCTATGCGTGTCTAAACTGTCCGAATGGATTTATCTTTTAGACCATCACAAAGGGTTTTCGATGAATGACCTTGGAGTCTTCATCATCGACATCACGATACCGGTTTGTATCTTGGTTTTCGGTGGTTGGTGGGCCGACAGCACATACATGCGCGAGCGGTTTCACAGATAGATGCGATCCAGCCGATTCGTCAAATAGTTCCAACACCTTTCGCGCCAAGTCCTGATAAGTCAGGAGAATTCAATGAGTCATCGCAACAGTGGCTCGAAGGGCGGGTGGCCCGGGTTCACTTTTTCCCTTCCACTTAACGGCACCCATCGATGAGAGAATACCACTGCTGCACTACTTGGGATCGTTAAGAGACGGGGGTGCCCCGCGCGTCGGTTTTACGCGTGGGAGGGTTTGTACCACACCGTCAAAAACACTCCGGCACGTAAACCGAAGCTGTGAAAATACCCAATCTACTGTTTTGCCGGTGAAGCAAAATGTATCTTGGGGCCTCATAAATAGCGTGTAGAGTTTCTAATTGAGAGATTTTCGAAAGCCAAAGTAGCCGAAATCCATGAAGAGGGTTTTTTCACAGCTTCCCCCGACGTGTGGG
>WNFF01007647.1_pt1 | contig 11738 bp, 9 predicted proteins | sample 5400441 | NCBI WGS metagenome assembly WNFF01 (sample SAMN13153345, study PRJNA577476) | soil metagenome | isolation source: 120 cm saprolite under Douglas fir tree site 2 hole 3 replicate 1 | place: USA:California | collected 2015-04-18
GACTTGCAATAGGAGATCAACGTGTCGAGGAGATCCTCTTTCGTCTCGTAGAAAAGGCAAAAGTGCGCACCCCAGGCCGCCACGTCACCAACGACATCAATACCCGTCTTCTGAGTCTCCGTTGCCATCGGGTCCCCTCGTGCTTTCAACTTCGCCTACACGGGGTCGCCATCCGGCGACCATGTGCCGGATAACGCTCGCTGAACGGTGGGAGAGTCAAGCTGGAAGGCGACCACGGGGCACGACCACTCCGATCGGTCTACGACACCCGTCCTACCCGGGGCATCTCCCGCAGCGACCGTATGATTTCATCCACCGGATCGTGCGGCGGCACGGTTCGTGAAGAAGGAAACGAGGCCGCAGACCCACTCAGGAGGGTAGATGAGACGTTTGATGCCGTCGGTACCGATGATCTTGATCCTCGGAGGCTGTGCCACCCCGGGCGAGAAGACCGCGATCGGCGCGGGTGCCGGGGCGGCGGTCGGAGCAGGTGTCGGAGCGCTGGCCGGCGGCTGGGAAGGAGCGGCCATCGGCGCCGTCGTGGGCGGGGTCGCCGGCGGCGCCATCGGCAATTACCTCGACAAGCAGGCCCAGGAGCTCCAGCAGGTCGCAAACGCGCGACGGACCGAAACGGGAATCCTGGTGAACCTCAAATCGTCTCTCTTGTTCAGCAGCGACAGCGCGGTCCTCCAGCCGGCCGCGGTGGAGCAGCTCGCGCAACTCGGCGACATCCTGGCTCGCTATCCGGAGGATCGCATCGTGATCCAGGGCCACACCGACTCGACCGGATCCGCGGCGCACGACGAGGAGCTTTCGCTGCGCCGCGCCGAGGCGGTCCGGGACGTCCTGGCCAGCAGAGGCGTGAACCCGCGGCAGATGCTCGTGGAGGGGGTGGGCGCGGCCCATCCCATGGGTGACAATTCGACTCCGGAGGGCCGCGCCGAGAACCGCCGCGTCGAGCTCCACATCGACGTGCCGCAGCGATCCTAGGCAATTGCCGCGAGGCCTTCCGGGGAGGCACATGCATCCCACCGCTTCCGACCGGTCCCTGCCGGCGGTGCTTCTTGCCCTCACCGCGTCGACCGGACTCATCGACGCGGTCAGCTACCTGGCTTTGGGCCACGTGTTCACGGCCAACATGACCGGCAACGTCGTCTTCCTCGGATTCGCCGTCGCAGGGGCGCCCGGTCTTTCCATCCAACGATCCGCGGCCGCTGTCGGCGCCTTCCTCGCCGGCGCAGTCGCCGGCGGACGGCTGGCGCTGGGGACGGGTCCGCGCCATCGCTGGGCATGCGCAGCGTTCGGTATCGAAGCCGTGCTTCTCCTGGCCGCGGCGGCGCTCGCCGCCGGCTCGGGCGGTGAGCTCGAGGCCGATCCCTCGCGGCTCTACGGGCTCATCGCCCTGACCGGCCTTGCGATGGGTGTCCGCAACGCCGTGGTCCGCAAGCTCGGGGAGCGCGACCTCACCACGACCGTGCTGACGTTGACCCTGGCCGGGATCGCGGCGGACTCGTCGCTCGCAGGCGGTGCGAATCCCGGATGGCCGAGGCGCACCTCGTCCGTCGCGCTCATGTTCGCCGGGGCGCTGACCGGAGCGTGGCTGCTCAGGTTCTCGATCTGGTTGCCGCTCGCCGTCTCCGGAGCGATCGCTGGACTCGCTGCGGCTGGCCAGATGTTGTACGCCGTGCGCAAACCATAGCCGTCCCTCCGGCTAGCAACCGGTTGAACTCACCGGAGGAACTGCGGCACGGCGCTTGCTCCCACTTCGCGCGTGGGCGGTACATCGCACGATTCCGGACGGGCCACTCCCGCGGGTCCGGTCAACGAGCTGAAGCGGGCGGCGGCGGAGGCGGCGGCGGGGCGGATCCGATCGGGAATGGTGGTCGGCCTGGGGACCGGCTCGACCGCCATCCATGCCGTCGCCTATCTCGGCGAGCGCCTGCGCAGGGGCGAGCTGAGCGACGTCCGCGGAGTCCCGACCTCCTACCAGTCCACGGTGCTCGCCCGTGAACTGCACATTCCGCTGGTGTCGCTCGACGAGATCGACCGCATCGATCTCGCCATCGACGGGGCCGACGAGGTCGCTCCCGACCTGACCCTCATCAAGGGCGGCGGCGCCGCGCAGACGCGGGAGAAGATCATCGCCACCCTCGCCGACGACTTCACCGTCGTAGTCGACGAGACCAAGCTCGCCGATCGTCTCGGGTCCCATGCTCCTGTCCCGGTCGAGGTCCTGCCGTTCGCCCAGGCACCGGTCGCGCGGGCCATCGAGCGCCTCGGCGGGGAGCCCACCTTGCGCATGGGCGTCAAGAAGGCGGGGCCGGTCGTGACCGACCAGGGCAACCTGATCTTCGACGTGCGCTTCGCCACCATTCCCGATCCCGCAGGGCTGGAACGCGAGCTGAAGAGCATCCCCGGCACCCTGGAGAACGGGCTCTTCGTGGGGCTTGCCCGGAGGGTGCTCGTCGCCAGCCTGGTCCGGGGCGCGCCTGTCGTGCGCGAAATCCTGCCACCCCAAGGAGCGGTCCGCCGATGAAGCCGCGCACGCTCATCGCTCCCTCGATCCTCAGCGCCGACTTCGGCAGGCTCGCCGACCAGATTCGCGCGGTCGCGGACGCCGGCGCCGACCTCGTCCACGTCGACATCATGGACGGGCACTTCGTTCCCAATCTGACCATCGGCGCGCCGGTCGTTCGCGCGCTGCGCAAGGAGACGAACCTGCCCTTCGACGTGCATCTCATGATCGAAGAGCCCGAACGCTGGGTCGAGGAGTATGCCGACGCGGGGGCGGACATCATCACCGTCCATGCCGAAGCCGCGGTGCACCTCCACCGCGCGCTCGAGTCCATCCGCCGCGCTGGGAAGAAAGCAGCGGTGGGGTTGAACCCCGCCACGCCGATCGAGCACTCGACATGGTGCTGATCATGAGCGTCAACCCCGGGTTCGGCGGCCAGTCGTTCATCCCGCAGGTCCTGGAGAAGATCGCAGCGCTCCGCGCCGAGGCCGATGCTCGCCGCATCCAGCTCGACATCGAGGTCGACGGCGGCATCAAGATCGACAACGTCGACCGGGTCGCGCGCGCCGGCGCCAACGTGATCGTATCCGGCTCGGGCATCTTCCTGGAAAGGGACTACCGGACGACCATCGCCCGCATGCGCGAGCGCGCCGAACTCGCTCGGCGCTAAGCGCAAGCCAAGACCTTGCCGGCCGCGTTCCGGACCTCGATGTCATTGCCGTCCTCGAAGACGATCAATGCACGCGTCCACGGGCCGGCGGTCTTCTGCGTTTCCGGATGGACCTCGAACGCGCGCGAGACGAGGCGATGGGCCGCCCGGCAGTTGCCGGTGCCGCAGACCCGCAGCTCATCCTGCGGAATCATCGGGACGGCCACTTTCAGGCCATGCGCCCAGACGATGATCACGCTGACCGCGGCACTGAACTCCACGTGACCGCAGTGAGAGCAATCGCGCTGCACTGGAATCGTGCGGATCATCTCGTCCTCGCCAGGCGGCGTTCGCCCGACCCCATCAAATGCAGGGCGCGTGCCGTCACCTCGCATCCATGCCGCATGCGGCGGGCATGCACTCGACCAGCGGGGGCGTGCTCGCCTCGCCGGGCGGATGGATCCTTCCGATTGCCGCCCACAGGTCGTCGGCGGCGATCGGCTTGGAGATGAAGTCGTCGACTCCCGACGCCAGGCAGCGCTCGCGGTCCACCTCCTGCGCCCGGGCGGTGACCGCGATGACGGGGAGGTGGCCGCCGGACGAGCGTTCCCTGGCGCGGATGGCCTCGATCACCTGGAAGCCGTCCATCTCGGGCATGTGCAGATCCAGCAGGAGCAGGTCGGGCTCGAGCTCGTCGAGGCGAGCGAGCGCCTCGGTGCCGGTCGCGGCGACGTACACCTCGTGGCCGCGCTTGGACAAGAGATGCTGCATGAGCTGCTGGTTGAGCGCGTTGTCTTCAGCGACCAGGATCCGCAGGCGCAGGCCCGCAGGTGCGCGCGGCCGGACGGGCGCGGCCGCGACTGCCGGAGTCGCTTGCTCGACGCGGTCAGGTTGAATTCGGAGCGCCGCCGTGAACGTGAAGGTGCTGCCGCGGCCGGGGGCGCTGTCCACGGTGATCTCGCCGCCCAGGAGCGCGATCAGCCGCGCGGCGATCGTCAGCCCCAGGCCGGTGCCGCCGTACCTGCGCGTCGTGGAGGCATCCTCCTGCTCGTACGCGCGGAAGATGGCCTTCTGCCTCTCTTTCGGGATGCCGATGCCGGTGTCGCGGACGGAGAAGCGAACCACGATCCCGCCATCGTCGTGCGGGCTCGCGGCGACGGACACGTCCAGCGCCACCTCGCCCGCTTCCGTGAACTTGATGGCGTTGCCGACGATGTTGACGAGCACCTGACGCAGCCGGTTGGAATCGCCGATCAGGCGGTCGGGCACGTCCGCGTGCACGTCGCAGATCAGCTCCAGGCCCTTCCTGTGCGCCTGCACGGCGAGGGCGCGCATCGTGTCGCCCAGCAGCTCGCGCAGCTGGAAGTCGTCGGGAACCAGCTCCAACTTGCCGGCCTCGATCTTCGAAAAATCCAGGAGGTCGTTGATCATCCCCAGCAGGCTGCCGGCCGCCGACCTCACCGTGTCGAGCGACTGCCGCTGGCTCGTGCTCAGCGGACCATCGAGCACCAGCTCGGTCATGCCGAGGATGGCGTTCATCGGGGTCCGGATTTCATGGCTCACGTTGGCGAGGAACTCGTCCTTGGCGCGGTTGGCGGCCTCGGCGGCGAGGCGCAACGCTTCGCTTTCACACAGCTTGCGCTCCGCCTCGTGCCTGGAGCGCAGTATCCGGACTGCCTGAGAAACTGACTCCATGGACTCGATCGGTTCGCAAGTCTGCATGGCTCCTCCGTGCTCGCGCGCTGCGGCCCGAGATCCGCGTTCGGAAGGATCAGTGGCTGTGGAGCGCCGCCGCGTCACGAGATGCAGCGTAGCGAGCGCGCACGGGTTGCATAGCTGGATGTTGGACTAGGCCTCTCGCTCGGCGGTCCAGGCCGATCTCGTCACAGGGCTAGGTCGAACCCTGCCCGTTGCCATGCGATGCCAGTCTCTCGGCTATCCGAACCAGCTCGGCCATGGACTCGGCCTTCATCTTCCGCATCACGTGGGCGCGATGGAACTTCACGGTCGGCTCGGTCATCGCGAGCTCCGCGGCCACCTGTTTGTTGAGCATGCCCTTCACCAGGAATGCCATCACCTCGCGCTCGCGCGGGGTCAGGGACTCGTAACGGCTGCGCACCTCCGCGAGCTCGCTTCTTTGCCTGCGGCCTTCGCGGTCGCGTTCGAGGGCGCGGGCGATCGCGTCGAGCAAATCCTGGTGCCGGAATGGCTTTGCCAGGAAGTCGACCGCGCCGGCCTTCATCGCTTTCACGGTCATCGGGATGTCGCCGTGCCCGGTGATGAAGATGATGGGCACCGGATTGTTCATCCTGCCCAGCTCGCGCTGCAGGTCGAGGCCGCTCAGACCCGGCAATCGGACGTCCAGCACGAGGCAGCCGGGTACGTCCGGACGTTCACTGCAGAGGAGGTCCTGCGCCGTTGCGAACGTCTGGACGCGCAGTCCGACGGACTCCGCGAGCTCTTTCGTGGAGTTCCGGATCGACGGCTCATCGTCCACCACATAGACGATGGCATCAGCGCGCCCGGGCTCTGGCACTGAGGCCTCCGAACACGGAGTAGCCTGCGCCGGTGGGAGGGGGCCGTCAACCTGGCCGATGTGCGTATCCCCGCGAATTCATTTGCCGGGAGCGCCCGGGGCGCGGGCGACTCGCGCGGCATCGATCGCGTGGAGCAGCGCGGCGCTGTTGAACGGTTTGTCGAAGAATTCCACGGCCCCCGCTTGCAGGGCACGCTCGCGAACTTCGGCTTCCGCCTGTGCCGAGATGAAGACGATCGGAACCTTCCAGTTGGACGCGATCAGACGGCGCTGGAGCTCCAGCCCGTCCATTCCCGGCATACGGACGTCGAGGATCAGGCAGGTGGTCTCGTCACGAGACGGGGACGCGAGAAATTCCTCCGCGGACGCGAAAGCCGCGGCGGCCAGGCCGGCCGAATCCATCAGGCGACACAAGGCGTCTCGAACCGCTGGATCATCGTCCACGATGGAGATCGTAAGGTTCTCCGGCATCGGGCGAGGGAGAGGCATGTCTCGGACGTAGGAATACGCCATGGCCTTCCCGGATTCCACGCGACCTAGGGATAGGCGACTTAGCCCTTTGGATAGGTATCGGACTCGAGCGCCGGAAGCGCGAACTGGAAGACGGCTCCCCGGGGCTCGTTCGCCATCGCCCAGAGGCGGCCACCATGGGCGATCATGATCGAGCGGCTGATGGAGAGTCCCATTCCCATCCCCTCGGGCTTGGTGGTGAAGAAAGGATCGAATATGCGTTCCATCGTCTCGGCCTGAAAGCCCCGCCCCGAGTCGCGGACTTCCACGAGAACCTGGTTCGCCTCCTCCCTCCGTGAGGCGATCGACAGCTCGCGGGGCGAGGTGCCCGGCGCGCTCATCGCATCGACCGCGTTGAGGATGAGGTTCAACACGACCTGCTGAAGCTGGATCCTGTCGACGCGGACCAGCGGCTTGCCGGTCGCGAGCTGCGTCCGGATGGAGACTCCGTTCCGCTGCAGCTCGTTCCGGCTCAGATCGAGCACTTCGAGGATCACCTCGTCGATGTCGACGGCTTCCGTTCGAGGAGGCGCCTTCTTTACCAGGGCACGGACGCGCGAGACGATCTCCCCGGCGCGCTCGCCTTCGTGCATGCTGCGTTGCAACGCGTCCCTCGCTCTCTCGACGTCCGGCGTCTCGCGTGCGAGCCAGAGCAGCGCGGCGCCTGCATACGTGGCGACGGCGGCGAGGGGCTGGTTGATCTCGTGCGCGATCGAGGCGGCCAGCTCGCCGACGGTGGAAACGCGCGTGACGCGTGCGAGCTCCTCTCGGGCGCGGAGGAGCGCTTCCTCCGCCGCCTTTCGCTCCCGGAGATCGACCACGAACACGACGCTCTGGGGCGGGGTGCCCGCGAGGGCCGCGGCGGCGACCAGGACCGGCACCCGGCTGCCGTCCTTCCGGAGGTACTCCTTCTCGTAGAGATCGGCGCTTCCCGTGGCGCGCAATTGCTCCACGGCGCGTTGAGTCACGGCTTGCCACTCGGGAGGGGTCAGCTCCGTCCACTTGATTGCTCCGGAGACGAGTTCGTCGCGCGTGCACCCCACCAGATCGAGGAAGGCGTTGTTCGCCTCGACGACCTGGCCGTCCAGGTTCGCGATCAATACGCCGACGACGTTGGCGTCGACCAGGCGGCGGATCTTCGATTCCCGCTCCTCGAGCTCGCGGTAGAGCCGGCTGTTCTCGAGCGCCATCGCCGCCTGCGAGGCGAGCAGCTTCAGGACGGCCGTCCGCGCCGGCGTGAAGACGTTCGGAGCCAGACTGTTCTCGAGGTAGAGAAGCGCAACGAGCCTGCCCTGCTTGACGAGTGGCAGGCAGAGCACCGATCGGGCGCGCCGCTCACGGATGTATGCGTCGCCGGAGAACGGGCTTGGGGCGGACGCGTCGTCCAGGATCACGCTTTCCTGGGCTCGCGCGGCGTAATGGACGACCGACTCGGGGAGCTCGGAGCCGGCGACCGGTGCCTCGCGCAGGTGGACCGCCACGGTGTGACCGTTCGTGTTGGCTTCCGCCTCGATCGATAGATCGCCACCGCGTGCCAGGATGAGCAGCCCCCGCTCCGCGCCGGCGTGCTCGATGGCAGTGCGCAACAGCGTATCGATCAGCTTCTCCAGCACGATCTCGCCCGATACCGCTTGCGACACCTTGAGGACCGTCGCGAGCTCGAGGTTTTCGACCGGCGCCCCGATCGTGCTCGTGGGGACAGGCGCGGGCTCTCGCTCCCTGAGGTGTGGATACTTCTCGTCGAGCTGCCGCACCTTTCCATCGGCTCCCCAACGGAGATAGCCGTAGCGGGCGTCCCGCAGATACACATCCGCGATCCTGTCGAAACCGCGAGCCGCATAGAACCGCGCGGCAACCTCGCAGGCAACCGCCTCGTTGTGGATGAACCCGTTGATGTGTGCGGAGCGGATGGCCTTTTCATAGAGGCGCTCGGCATCGAGTACGCGTCCTTCGATTCGCGCGACCTCCGCGCCGACGAGCGCCGCGCGGTTCTCGAAATTCTCCGGGCAAAGCTCCGCCCAGATTTCGAGCTGTCGGTGGTGGGTTGTCAGGGCTTCGAGATGCTGCTGTTTCTCGCCGGGAGATGCAGAGTCCGACGACGCCGCGCGGGAAAGCGCGCCATAGAAGTGACTTTCCGCCGTTTCCAAGAATGACGGTGACATCCCGACCAGCCGGTGCGCTCGAGATGCGGCATCCACGGCGGAGCGATAGTCCCCGGCAAGGAAGCGGGCTTGCGTCTTTCGCGTCCAATACCAGAACTCGCTCACTTTGAAGACAGGGTTGCTGGCCAGCTTCTGCTCGACTCGAGCCTCGTCGAACCGGTCGTCGTCGAAGCAGCCGAATTTCGGTGTCGAACCACGGAGAGTTCGGATCAGTCCGAGCTGCATGGCGATGTGGTCGGCGGAGAGACCGAACCGGGCCTTGGTTGCAAATTCGAGGGCATTCACGGCTTCGCGTTCCACCTCCGCGAGCGGATCTCCCCCCGCGAGGAGATTGGTGATCAGGTACTGCCCACTGCCCACTGCACACGAGAGATCTCCGATCCGGCAGGCGGCATCGAAGGCCCGCCGCACCAGATCGCGGCCAGCCCGGACGTGCGCCGTCCATGGCAGGATGACGTTTCCGAAAAACATGTACGTCCGCGGCTGAAAGCGCCTCAATCCGCGCTTTTCGACCAGCTCATAGCCGAGCCGCCCGAATTCGGATCCGACCTTGTAATCGCCGAAGAGTGGGCCGGCGATCATGCCGAGGTGTTCGTACGCGATGCACGATCCGTCGCTGTGACCACGTTCGAGGCTGAGGTTGACCGCTCTGCAGAGAACCCAGGACCCAAGGTTCGTGTCCGTGAACCACGCAGGTATGATGGCCTTCGTCAGCACATCGAGCGTCGCGAGAGATACGGGATCGCTCATGAGGGGCAGCTCGATGAGATCCTCGATCGCCCGGCTTCCGACGCAAGAGCAGATCCGGTCGTATTCGCGTCGTACCTCCTCCTCCGTGGGACGAGGAGAGCATTCGTGGCCCAGGCGCCGGAGGTAGTCGAGACAGACGTCGACCGCGCTGGCGCTCTGTGCAAGCGCCCAGTACAGATCCATGCGCAGGCATGCGACGGTTGCCAGCTCGACCATGTCCGCGGCGTGGGATGCAAGGGTAGTCAAGCGCTGCTCCGCGGCCGCCCACTCGCCCGTGAGGAACTCGCATTCGGCCCGGTGAAACTCCATCGGAAAGACGAGCTCATGTCGGCGATCCCAGGAGTCGTCCAGCAGCGCTGCTCCCGCGATCAGATACTTCAGCGCCGAGGCGTAGGCGTTGGAAGCCTTGGCCCGCTTCCCGGCGATCAGGTTGAGCTCGGCCAGTTGCTCGCGTTCGTCCCGCGACGTGATCAGCGCGACGCCGCGGTTGAGCTGATTGACGATCTCGAAAATGACCTCCTCGCGCTTCTCTGGCGGCGTGTGCGCCGCGAGCAGTCTCCCGATTCGCAGGTGCGCGTCGGCGCGCGACGGTTCCGGGATCAGCGAGTAAGCAGCTTCCCGAACGCGGTCGTGTACGAACCGGTAGGCGCCGTCCAGGCGCTCGATCAGCTCCAGGCGAACCGCCTCCCAGAGGTCCGCGTGGACCTGTTCTTCCGACGTCCCGCGCTCGAGTGCGAGCGTGGTCAGGTCGGCGCTGTTGCCGAGGCAGGCGAGGTGCTGCAGCGCCTCCTGCGTCCTCGCCGGCAGGCGGGTCAGCTTCCCCACCATCAGGTCCGCGACGTTGGCCGTGTACCCCTTCGCGTGGATGCGCTGGAGGTCCCATGACCAGCGGCCCACTTGATGGTCGAACGCGAGCAGCCCCCCGTCCGCAAGGGCGGAAAGGAACTGGATGACGAAGAACGGGTTGCCCGCCGTCTTCTCGTGCACCAGCTCCGCCAGCGGGGCGGCGCGCGCCGGCTCGCAGCGAAGCGCATCCGCAACGAGCTGACCCACGTCCTCACGGGCGAGGGGCGCTAGCCTCACCTCCTGCACGGGCGCTCCCGCGTTCCGGATCGCTTCCAGCTTGCGCACCAGCGGATGTGCGGCGGTGACCTCGTTGTCCCGGTAGGCGCCGATCAGCATCAGGTGCTGTAGTTGCGACCGGGTCATTAGATCTTCGACCAGGTCGAGCGTCGCGGCATCGAGCCACTGCAGGTCGTCGAGGAAGAGCACCAGCGGGTGCTCCGGCCGCGCGAAGACGCCGAGCAATCGCCGGAACACGAATTGGAAGCGCCGCTGCGCATCCTGAGGCGGGAGCTCGGGCACCGGCGGCTGCTCGCCGATGATCAGCTCGAGCTCCGGGACCAGGTTCACCATCAGCCGTCCGTTGGGTTCCAGCGCCTCGCGGAGCGCGTTACGCCAGCGGGCCAGCTCCGCCTCGCTCTTGCCTAGAAGCAATTGGATCAGCTCCCGAAAGGCCTGGGCGAGCGTGGCGTAAGGGATGTCGCGCTTGTACTGGTCGAACTTGCCCGAGGCGAAGAGGCCACGCGGCGACACGAGCGCCTTGTGCAGCTCGTTCACCACCGACGACTTGCCGATGCCCGAGTACCCTGACACCAGCACCAGCTCCGGCCTCCCGCTCGTCACCGTCCGGTCGAAGGCGGTGAGCAGCGTATCGATCTCGCGCGAGCGCCCGTAGAGCTTCTCGGGAATGAGGAGTCGGTCGGGCGTGTCGTCCTCGCCGAGCCGGAAATCGTCAATCCGGCGGTGATTCTCCCAAGCTGCAAGGCAGCGGCGCAGGTCGCGTTCCAGACCGGCTGCGGTCTGGTAGCGGTCCTCGGGCGTCTTGGCCAGGAGCTTGAGCACGATCGCCGGAACCGGACCGGGAACGTCCTTCCGCCGCTCTGCGGGCGGCACCGGCCGCCTGGCGATATGGCAGTGCACCCATTCCATCGGATCGGAAGCGTTGAACGGCAGACTCCCCGTCAACATCTCGTAGAGCGTGACGCCGGCCGCGTACAGGTCGCTGCGCGAATCGATCGAACGGTTCATGCGTCCCGTCTGCTCGGGGGCCATGTAGGGCAGCGAGCCGGCGATCATCTCGGGCGGCTGGAGCGCCTGGCGTTCGCGCCGCAGCCGCGAGGCGATGCCGAAGCCCATCAGCCACACCCCGCCGGTCGCGGTGTCGACCAGGAGGTTGGCTGGCTTGATGTCCTTGTGGATGATGCCCTGCGCGTGCAGCTGGCGCAGCGCGGACGCGAGGCCCACCGCCACGCGCAGGAAGAGGCCGAGCTCCATCGGCGCCCGCAGCAGCCCGTCCAGCGATTCGCCGCCGGGGTCCTCGAGGACCAGGGTGGTCCGGCCTTGGTGCTCCGTGAGCGCGACCGGCTGAGCTGCCCATGCGGAACGCGGCTCGCGCTCGAGCGCATACTCGTGCTCGAGCCGCTTGAGCGTCGCCGGCGCGGGATGTTCGGAGACGGCTCTGAGCAAGAGGATGGGGCGACAGCCCGACGCGGTCGGCGTTCCAGGCCGACCTCGATGAAGCGCGAGCTCCTCGTCGGTACGAAGCAGCTCGAA
>WNFF01004208.1_pt1 | contig 11737 bp, 8 predicted proteins | sample 5400441 | NCBI WGS metagenome assembly WNFF01 (sample SAMN13153345, study PRJNA577476) | soil metagenome | isolation source: 120 cm saprolite under Douglas fir tree site 2 hole 3 replicate 1 | place: USA:California | collected 2015-04-18
GATCAGGCCGCCGACTTCTTCGGAGCGGGCGGCGCTCAGCAGGAACCAGCCCAGGAAGACCGACCACACTCCGCCGATCAGGCTGCCGGCGAAAATGAAAGTGGCCAGGCCGTACGCAATCAAAAGGTAGGCGAACAACATGCCGATTCGGGCGGCGATTCGGGTTGCTCGCAGACGATCGCCCGTGCGCAGCCAGACGAGCGACTGCAGCAGCCGGCCCCCGTCCAGCGGAAAGGCGGGGACGAGATTGAAGACACCCAGCGAGATGTTGATGTAGCCCAGCCAGGACAGGGTGGCGGAGAACAAGCCCGGGTGAGCGCCACCGCCGAATGCGAGCGAAGCGAGATAAAACACCACGCCCAGCACGAGGCTTGTGAGTGGTCCAACAAAAGTGATCAGCGCCTGCGCACCAGGCGAGCTCGTCTCGCTGCTGAACCGCGACACTCCGCCGAACAGCCAGAGCGTGATCCCCTCGACCTTGACCCCGCGGCGCGTCGCAACGACGGAGTGCGCGAGCTCGTGGGCAAGCAATGAGGCCAGGAACACGAAGGCTGAAACCACGCCGGCGGTCCAGTAGGCGCCGGATGTATGGCCGGGGGACGCGGACGGTAAAAGGCTGGTGGCGAGGCTCCATGCGATCAATGCGGCAACGACCAACAGGCTCCAGTTCAGGCCGACGTGGATTCCAAAGATGCGGCCGAGGCTCAAGTTTTCGTTCATGTCATTTGCAGGATGCGCGCACCGGGGGTGTGCATGCATCTGTTGGACGACTGGTTCGTAGTCCAGTCGTTTGACAGAAGACGCGATGCCGGTCCCCGCACGACGCTCTGACGGTCGCAATCCTTCGCTTACACAAGGAGCGTTGGGCATGATCTCGCCACGCTTCTCGGTGGAATTCACAGGCGGTTTCCTCGAACTTCTGCGGAATTCCGACCTGGTTTGCTAGACCCTCCCTCTTTCTCCGCAGACGTGCGCCAAGCGACTCATCCCATCGATGCCATGCGGCCCGACGCGAAGCCACACCAGGCCGATCTGTCCAGGACGATCGTGACGGCGCAACGCGTCAGCGCGCCGGCTTGCGCGTGGGCGACTACTGCAACTGCCAACGCTCCACGTCGATGGTGATGAAGTCCGGAGCCGGAAGCACCCATCCGTACTGCCCGGGCGTCAGCTTGACTCGGCGCTTCGACGCGTAAGGAATGCCGTTGGACGTCCGATGCTCGAAGACCACGTTGGCCACTTCGACGCCAACCGCGGCAGCCACTGGTGCGTAGTCGTTGCGCCGGAGCAGGCCGGTCTTGGTGTCAAACCAAAATCGCTGGATGCGGCTGTGGACCGGCAGGTTGGATCCATAGTCTGCCTGCAGCTCACCATCGCCGAGCTCGGTCCACACGATGTCGGTTCGCATCAGCTGATAGGGCAGCGTCAAGTACCCCCAGAACGCATAGCCCAGGAAGTAGACGAGATTGAGGCGATCCCATCTGGTACTCAGGCTCGCGTTCTGGAGGTGCCGGCGAGCATCGTCACGTTGCTCGAGCACTTTTCCATCCGAAGATTCGATCGTCACGCTGAAGCCATCGAGGATTCCGACGTCACCGGACCCGTCAACGGGGTCGATCACCGTGTGCGGCCGCTGCACATCAACGGTGAACTGGGCCCGCGGTGGGATGTTGATGCCCTTCTGTTGAAATAGGAGGCCGCCGACTGTGACAGTGGCCTGCACCGTGTGCGCACCTCTCCAAACCACCTCGCCGCCGTAAGCCTCGAGCGCGCGTGCCGCGGTTGGAGAGAGCTGACCTGGGACGGACGGCCGCGCATTCCCGGACCCCGACAGGCCAAGAGCCGCCGCGGTGAACGTGTTCTCATAGACCGTCCACAGAGCAATGGCTCCGAGCAGAGCAAGAACGATTGCGACGATCGCCGCGACAACCCTGACCAGCGGTCTTCGCGCTGCCATGAGGGCCTCAATCTAACCTCGCCGCGCGCCATACGAAGGCAACCGATCGAGAGCTCCGACTGCTTACGCGTAGCGGTCACGAACGTGCCCCATGAAAGGGGCCCAGCGCCGGCCCAACCCTCGGTCAAAATCTCGGCAGGGCCGGCGATGCTGAGCCGCCGGCCCTGCTCGATCGAAAACGCTACGCGCTGAGTGTTGCGGTGAAGGCGTCCTGGTCTGCACCACCGCTCACGGGATCGAAGTGGTTCTTTCGGATGTCGGTCCATAAAGCGTGGGCGACTCCGCTCGAGTCGACGGTGATGGCGTTGTAGTCACCGATGAAGCTGTAGACGCAGCTCGGAAACGAGAACTGGTTGCCGCTGGTGACGTTGGAGGTGGCGCTGGAGACCGTCGTCGGCGCCGTCCAGGACAGGCCGCCGTCGGTCGATGCAGCTCCGACGATCGAGTAGGTGTCATCGCTGCCGGCACGGTTGAACCAGCTGGCGAAGACCTTGCCGCCGCCACCGGCGATCCACGGGAAGAACTGGTCCCCGGGCCCTCCTCCAATGGTGACCGGCGAGCTCCAGGTGGCCCCGCCGTTGCCTGAGCGCATGTAAACCACATCCGCGTTGGAGCCGTTCCAGTTCGACCAGACGATGTGCAGGGTCGAACCGTCAAGCGCCATCGCCGGGAAGCTGTCGTCTCGGAAGGTCGCGCCAGGCAGAGGGCTGGGTATGTCCTGGATTGGCGCAATCTGGCGTGTGTTGAATGTCGCGCCCCCGTCCGTTGAAGTGGCGAACGCGACCGCATCAGTGCTTCCGTTGAAGGTCTCAAAGCTGACGTAGACCTGGCCAGAGCTGCCCACCAGGACAGTGGAGCCCTGGTCGTTGGTGAACACTGTCGAGACCAGCTGGGGTGCCGTCCAGTTGACTCCGCCATCGGTCGTCTTGGAGATCACGATGGCGGAGCTGGCGCCCTCGAACTCGGTCCAGGTCACGTAGGCGGTCAGGCCGGTGGTGTCGCTCGCGTCGGCGGCGATCCATTCCTTGTCGTTGAAGAGGCCCTTGCCCTGGTTAGCCGGGGTCTGGACGACGAAGTGTGTGCTCCAGCTCTGGCCGCCGTTGATCGAGCGGCTCACGGCGACGGAGTTGGCGTTGTCGGTCCGGTCGAAGGCGATGTTGGCGTACCAGAAGACGCCCGGTGCGCCGGCGACCACTGCCGGGTCTCCGGCGGACTCGTATGGGCCCGGAGCGCTCGTGTTGGCTCGGACGAGGCCCGGCAGGAATCCCACCGACCACGTCTTGCCGCCGTCGGTCGAGACGTAGAAGCCGCCCGAGCTGTCGTAGCGATTCTCGCTGGGCTCGTACAGGCGGTAGTCGTTAGCCCCACCCACAAGCGTCGAGCCGTTGGAGGCGATCGTGGTCTCGTTCTGGGCCGTGTTCTTGCCTGGGTTGCATGTCTTGACGGAGACGCCGTTGATCACCGCCTGCTGGGTCACGTCGCTGCTGCCGATCACGTCCACGTTGGTGCCCACGCTGACGCCGCCGCTCGCGAGCGTCGATTGCCGGTGACTAAGGCCATTCGTGACCGGCGTCTTGGCCACGCTGGGCTGCCGGCTCGCCGCCGCAATACTGGATAGGGCGAAAGGCGTTGATGGCGTAGCCGCATGGGCCGGCAGGGCCCACACGCCAAGACCGAGGACTGGGAGACCGGTCGCCGCCGCGACCACGAGGCGGACCTTGCGTAACATCGTGCCTCCTTCCATATGTGACGCTGAGCCGGCAAATGGTGCGCGCCGGGAAGGAACCCCTCCCCGGCGCGTCAACGACTAAGGGACCGAGATCGCCGCCACGATCTGCTGCTGGCGGTAGTCCGGGTTGGTACCGTCGTTGTACGTGCTGGCCGACGTCGTGTAGTCGGTCGAACCCGCGATCGTGTTGCCGAAGTAGTCGCCGATGAAGGTGCCCTTGCTCGATGCGCTGCCGTAATGCGCCGCGTTGAGCTGAGGGTCCCACGTGTTGGCGCTGATGCGGACGTTGTGCCCGATCGGCGTGAGGTCCGGCTGGTAGAACTGGATGCTCGTGTTCACGCAGTAGTTGGAGGCTCCGTAGGGCGGAAGCGCTCCGCTGTAGTTGGGATTGACCTTGTCGAGCGCGATGCCGGCGTTGATCGCCCCCGTGGTACCTGACGCCGGGCAGGCCAGGCGCCTGTCGTAGAAGGCGACGCTGACTGTTCCGTCCGGGGCCGCGGCCAGATTCGGTTGAAACTCATCGACCTTGGAGCTGGAGTTGTCGTTGACCTGGATCGGCGCGCTCCAGGTGAAGCCGCCGTCGAATGAGGCGGTCAGGATGACGTTCGACCAGCCGGTGCTGTAGTCCTCCCAGGCCACGTAGAGCGGATAGTGGCCGGTGGCCGTGTCGAAGAACGAGCTGGTCGTGAAGGTGTTGAAGATGCCGTCCCGGAAGGTCGTGTTCTTGAAACAGCAGAACGAGGGACCCGTGGCGCCCGTGATCACCTTCGAGATCGTCGACCAGCTGTTGCCACCGTCCGTCGAGCGGTCGAGGACGACGTTGTTGATGGTGAAGCTTGGTGGCTGTTCGTTGGTCAGGGTCGTGTAGACGTTTCCGTCTGGGGTCACGTGTGGCAGCAGGTACGTGTCACCGGTCGGGTGGAAGCTGCCCATCGGCAGCGGGATCGGGGCCGACCAGTTGCTGTGGCTCCCGTCCGCTTTCGCGTCGGCGTAGGCAATGTAGGGGACCGGGGTCGTGAAGTGGAAGTTGACCCACATCGCGTAGACCCGGTTGAAATGCGGGCTGTTCTTGTTTGTGTCGATGGTGATCCACTGCTTGTCGGGCTCGTTGCCGATGCTGTCGTACGTGGCGACGTAGTCGGGACCGCCGTTGTGGGTGACGATCCACTGGTTCGGCGAGGTTGATCCCGCTGGATGGACGGCGACGGCGACCACCTCGGCCGGCACGCCCGGGTTGGGTTCGAGGCTGCCGGTGTTGAAGTTATGGCTTCCGTCGGCGTTGTAGTAAAACTGGTAGCCCAGGATGAACTCGTAGTAGTTCCCGTTGGCGTCGAAGGCGCCGATGGGGTCGGTGTTGTCGGTCCAACCCTCGTAGCCGGGAATGTGCCCCTGCACCGACCACGACTTGCCGCCATCAAAGGATTCGTAGAAGCCGAGCAGGTGGTTGTACCCCTCTGGGCTCACGAACCACTTGCTCGAGCCGATCAGGTGTCTGGGGTTGGTCGGATCGACGCGGATGTCCGACTCCGAGTGGTCTTTGACAAGCATCGGAGTCGTGGCCGGAGAGCCCGGACCGCTTGTCGATTGCGTCGCATAGGGACCCGAATTCTCGCCCGTGGTTGATGCGCCGCCGCAGGCCGACTCACCGCTGTAGCCGTCGTTGGGCCCATCGCTGGTTGCGTACGGAACCTCCGGCGTGTAGCAGCTGGTGGCTTGAGTGGTGGCATCGACGTTGCTGACGTGGTTGCTCATGAAGCTTCGCGCATAGGTCGTGTCGCTCTGGGTCCCTTGGGGAACGTTGCCCACCCCCGGACCCGAGCTCCCGCTGACCGCCAGCGGCCATGCGTTGTAGAGGCCCACGACCGCCACTGTGGAAACCAGCGCGAGAAAGCGATGCTTAGCCAAAATCACCCTCCTGCTTGACGAACCCCCGCGTACCACGATGAGGCGCTCCTGGAGTGGCGAGCGCCCGTCACGAATGTAGGTCCGAACTGCCTCCGATGTCAATTTCTAGAACAAGGCATGCTTGGAGTGCGAGGAGCTCTCGACGCCGGCGCGCCGGGAGAGCGATCTGGATGGCCATGGCGTCCGCTGACGAGGAGTGCTATCAACTCCTCGAGGGTGTGGTCGTAGACGACAGCGGAGCCGGGCGGACCCCCGGGAATCGAGCGGCCCTACATCAGAGCAGAGCGAGCTCCGTCTCGGCGTCGAAGAAATGCAGCGTGCGCGTGTCGAGCCCGAGCTTGACGGTGTCGCCCGGGTCGACCTTCATGCGGGGATCGACCCTGGCGGTGACCGAGTCGGTGCCGACCTTGCCGTAGAGGAACTGGTCGGAGCCGAGCCGCTCGACCACGTCCACCTTCATCCGCATCGAGTTGGCCTCGTCGGCAACGCGGTCGGTCACCGCCTCAGGCCGGAAGCCCAGTGTTCCTTTGGTCGCCGAGACCGCCTTGGGTAGAGTCACCTTGAAGCCTGATGCCTGCGCGGTTCCGTTTTGCGTGGTCGCCGGCACGAAGTTCATGGTCGGGCTGCCGATGAAGCCCGCGACGAAGAGGTTGGCCGGGTGGTCGTAGATCTCGCCTGGCGTCCCCACCTGCTGCAGGATGCCCGCGTTCATGATCGCGATGCGGTCCCCCATCGTCATCGCCTCGACCTGGTCGTGAGTAACGTAGATGAAGGTGGTCTCGAGGTCGCGGTGGAGCTTCTGCAGCTCGATGCGCGTCTGGCCGCGCAGCTTGGCGTCGAGGTTCGACAGCGGCTCGTCGAGCAGGAAGACCTTCGGGTTGCGCACGATCGCGCGGCCGAGGGCGACGCGCTGGCGCTGGCCGCCTGACAGGGCTCGCGGCTTGCGCGCCAGGAAGTTGTCGAGGCCGAGGATTTTCGAGGCGTTCTTGACGCGCTGGTCGATGTCCGGCTTCTTCATGCGCTGCATCTGGAGCGGGAACGCCATGTTGTCGTAGACGCTCATGTGCGGGTAGAGGGCATAGGACTGGAAGACCATCGCGATGTCACGATCCTTCGCGGCAACCTCATTGACGACTCGGTCGCCGATGCGTATCTGGCCTTCGCTGATCGATTCCAGGCCCGCAAGCATCCGAAGTGCCGTCGACTTGCCGCATCCTGACGGGCCGACCAGGACCATGAACTCCTTGTCCTTGATCTCGACGTTGAAGTCTTTGACCACAGTCAGGTCGGATGTATAGCGCTTGACAACATGGTCGTAGGTGACTGATGCCATCTATATCTATTACCTCATGCCGGTCCGACCTGGACCTTTAGACCGCTTCCCGCGAGGAACGTATCGATTGCGCCCAGGTAATCGTCGAGCTTGAATCGATTGGTGATCATCGCCTCGGAATCGATGACGCCCTTCGCGAGCAGAGCAAGGGCGCGTTCGAAGCTGTGAAGGACCGCCATCGAGCCTACGATCTTGATCTCGTCGTTGTAGACCCGAAAAGGCGAGAACGTGGCGGTCGCGTCGGCATTCGCAACGCCGAACATGAGGAACGTTCCGCCACGCGCCACTCGTCTGATCCCATCCTCGATGGCCGGCACGACTCCTGTCGCATCGATCACGACGTCCCAGCCTTGCGGCTGGTCGAGCTCATCCGCGGAGGCCGCGATCCGGTCAGCGGCGAGCCGCTTCGCGAGCTCGTGTCGCTGGGGATTCTTTTCGACCATCTCGACCCGGCTGGCGCCAGCAGCCTTCGCCAGCTGCGCGAGCAGCAGGCCCATGGTGCCTGCCCCATAGATCAGGTAATCCTCGGCCACCATGACGTCGACCATATCGAGGCCGTGAACGGCACAGGACAAGGGCTCGACCAGGGCCCCCCAGTGACGGGGAAGGTCCGACGGCAATGGAAACGCGTTCGCCGACGGAACGGCAACAAACTCGGCGGAAGCGCCGTTGACGGAGCCAACCCCAATCGCGTTCCAGTTCTCACATAAATTGAAACGGCCGGCCCGGCATTGCCGGCATCTCCCACAGAACAACGATGGGTCGACCGCGACGAAGTCGTGAACCTTCACGTTGCGGACGTCACCGCCGACCGCTACGACCTCGCCACAAAACTCGTGACCGGGCACGATTGGATAACGAGTGGGAGCGAACTCGCCGCGGAGGACGTGGATGTCGGTGCCGCAGATCCCGCACGCCTCGACCTTGACCACCGCCTCGGCGGGGAGCGGCGTCGGATCGGCGATCTGCTTTACGGCGACACGATTCGGCTCTTCGATCACCACAGCCTTCATTTGACTGCACCCATGGTGAGGCCTCGGATCAGCTGTCTCTGCGCGATCCAGCCGCCGATCAGAACCGGGAGGCTGGCAAGCGTGGCAGCTGCCGCCAGCTTCGCGTAAAAGAGGCCGCGGCCGCTGATGAAGCCGACAAGGAAGATCGGCGCCGTGGCCGCGACCGAAGAGGTGAAGTTGACCGCGTAGAAGAACTCGTTCCAACTGAAGATCAGACAGATCAAGGAGGTAGCCGCCATTCCAGGCGCGATCAGCGGCACCACGATGCGTCTCAGCTCAGTCAGAAATCCTGCTCCGTCCACACGGGCGGCCTCGAACAGCTCCGGTGGAATCTCGAGAAGGAATGAGCGGAGCAGCCAGACCCCAAGCGGCAAGTTGATGGTGGTGTAGATGAGGGCCAGCGCAAATATGTTGTCCAGCAGATGCAGGTCGCGTGCCAGAAGGTAGAGGGGCACGAGGCTGGCGGCGAACGGCAGGAATCGCGTCGAGATGAAGAAGAAAAGTACGTCGCGCGTCCGCTTGACCGGCCTGATGGCCAGCGCGTAAGCGGCGGGCAGTCCGAGGACCAGGACCAAAAGCGTCGACCCAATGCTGGCGATCGCCGAGTTTATGAAGTACGGCGGGAAATCGCCGGACAGCACCAGCTGGAATTCCTCCAGGGTGGGTGCGAAAAAGATCGTCGGTGGCGAGCTCGCCGCCTGCGGCTCCGTCTTGAGGGACTCCAGCCACATCCATAGGACCGGGAAGAAGAAGACGAACACCACCAACCAACCGACCACCGACCACAAGACTTTCGACGTCGGGAACTGGCTGCGGAACTTCACATTCGCGCTCATCGCCTTGCCTCCACATTGAAGATGGAGAACAGCGTGCGCAGGGCGACGGTTGCAATGATCGTGGTGAGGATGACGGCGACGACTCCGATCGCAGACGCCTGCCCGATGCTGAAACCCTGGAAGGCAACCAGATAAAGCAGGAACGGAAGGTTGGTCGTGTCTTCACCAGGACCGCCAAAGGTCAGCATGTAGATCGAGTCGAAGGTCTGAACGACGAACAGCGATCCCAACAGCGCACCCAGCTCGAGGAAAGGCCGGACCAAGGGGAGGGTGATGCGGCGAAAAGCCTGAAACGCGTTAGCGCCATCGACACGCGCCGCCTCGAGGACCTCGGGGTTCTGGGACTGCAGGCCGGCGAGGATGATCAGCATCATGAACGGCGTCCAACGCCAGACCTCGACGGTCACCACCGCCGCCATCGGAAACTGGTTAACCCAGTCCACCCGGCTTAGGCCGAATGGGCTGAGCACATATGGCAGCAGTCCAAACAACGGGTTGAGGAGCGTGTCCTTCCAGATGAGTGCACCCGCGGTGGGCATGATCAGAAAAGGCGCGATCATCAGCGTCCGCATCAACCCCTTTCCGAAAACTTCGGAATTCAGGAGCGTTGCTACCGCGAGGCCAAGAACGACCGAGATCCCGATGACACTGATCGTCAGCAACACGGTGTTCCAAACCGCGGTCCTGATGCTCTCGTCGGTCAGGAGCCTCGCGTAGTTGTCGAGCCCGGAGAACTTGAAGCTTCCTGGCTTGAGCAGGTTCCACGAGAAGAAGCTGTAGTAGATCGTCAGCAAAAAGGGGATCTGGGTAACCACGATGACGTAGAGGAAGGCTGGAAGCAGCGGAAGCCTCCGCAGCCAGCCATCCCGGCGGGCAACGGAGGCGGCGGTATCGACCCGCACGCCTCCGCTGCCAGCGACCGAGCTCATTCCAGTCGGATGTTTAGTGTTGAGCCTTGCCGACGGCAGTAGCGAGAGCCTGCGCCTTCGCCAGTGCCTGATCCACAGTTTCTCCGCCCGCGAGGACCTTGGCGAACTCTTGAGAAACCTGGTCGCCAAGCTGTTGGAATTCGTCTATGTCGACGTACTGGACACCTATGTAAGGGACCGGGTCGACAGTTGGGTGGGTCACATCGGCGTGCGCGATCGACTGAAGCGTCACGTCCGCAAACGCACCGGCCGCCGCCTTGTACTCAGGCAGGTCATATGTCGAAGTGCGGGTTCCTGGCGACACGTGCTGCCAGCCCAGCTTGGTGCCGACCAGCTGGATGTAGGCCTTGTTGGTTGCCCAGTCCGCGAAGGTCCACGCCGCGTCCTTCTTCTTGCTGCTGGAGGGCATGCCAAGCGACCAAGCCCACAACCAACCCGACCAGTCCTTGACCTTGGTCGGGGCATAGGCGTAGCCCGAATTCTTCGCCGCGTCTCCGGTGAAGAAGCTCGCCGCCACGGTGGCGTCGTACCACATCGCCACCTTGCCGCTGTTGTATGCGTTGAGGCACTCGGTGAATCCGGCGTTACCGGCCCCCGGCTCGCCCGCAGTCTTTAGGAGGTTCACATAGAAGGTGACGGCATCGTGCCACTGCGGCGTGTTCAGCGTGGCGTTCCACTGGGGGTCAAACCAGCGTCCGCCGAACGTGTTGACGACAGTGTCCAGGGGCGCGAGCTGCTCGCCCCAGCCGGGAAGGCCGCGCAGGCAGATCCCGTTGACGGTGGGGCTGTTGACAGCCTTCGCGACTGCCGCCACCTGGTCCCAGGTCGGATGGTCGGGCATGGTCTGGCCCTTGGCCGCCAGCATGTCTTTCCGGTACATGAGCATGGAGGACTCACCGTAAAAGGGCACTGCATAGAGATTGCTGTTGTAGCTGAGAGCCCCCTTGATTCCGGGGATCAGGTCGTCCGGCGCATAAGACGGGTCTTTGGCGATGTACGGGCTGAGGTTCTCAATCCACCCCTTCTTGGCCCACAGCGGCACCTCGTAGGTGCCAATCGTGAAAAGGTCGTAGCGCCCACTGCCCGCCGCCACGTCCTGTGTCACCTGTTGCCGGAGGACGTCCTCGGGCAGAGTCACGATCTTGACAGTGATGTTCGGGTGCGAGGCCTGGAAGTCGGGGACGAGCTGTTTCAGGTCCGCCATCGACGGGTTGTCGACCGCCGCCAGCGTGATGGTCGTGCCTCCCCCACCGCCGCCGCCGCCGGCGCCGCCGGAACACGCTCCGGCCACCAGTGCGATCAGCACCCCGAAAATCGACATCGCGACGCGCCGGGACGTGGCTCGGCGCCGGTTCAGTGATCGAAGCTTGATTTTGCTCATACAGAGTCACCCCTTCTATGCAGGCCAGCTATTGACCGGACGAACCCAAAGTGACAACGTTGTCAAAAGACAACGTTGTCTGTTCTATCACAGATCCGTTTAGACTGCAACAGGAGATTTAATTAGTTCCTGGCGGCGAACACTTCCAGCTCAGGAGACTAACGTTGACATTGGACTCAGACGACAGGTCCAGGGCGACCATGCGTGACGTTGCCGCGCTCGCAAAAGTGAGCATCAAGACGGTTTCGCGCGTGGTCAACGGCGAGGCTGGCGTCTCCCCACGCCTCCAGCGGCGAGTCCTCGCCGCTTCCGAGCGGCTCAGCTATCAGCACAACCTGACCGCCAGCAACCTGCGTAGGTCCAATGGCAGAAGCGCCACGATCGGTGTGGTCCTCGAAGACGTCGCCAACCCCTTCTCGTCGGCTCTGCATCGGTCGATCGAGGACGTGGCTGTGAGGCGAGGCGTGCTGGTCCTGGCCGGCAGCTCAGACGAGGATGAGGAGCGCGAGCGGAAGCTGGTTTCCGCGTTCGCCTCGAGGCGCGTCGACGGCCTGATCATTCAGCCGTCCAGCCACGACCACAGCTACCTGCTTGTCGAGCGACGGGCCGGCACCGCGATCGTCTTTGTGGATCGGCCGCCGGCTTTTTTCGACG
>WNFF01007085.1_pt1 | contig 11736 bp, 19 predicted proteins | sample 5400441 | NCBI WGS metagenome assembly WNFF01 (sample SAMN13153345, study PRJNA577476) | soil metagenome | isolation source: 120 cm saprolite under Douglas fir tree site 2 hole 3 replicate 1 | place: USA:California | collected 2015-04-18
AAGCAGCTTCAGCTCCGCCCAGGAGCGGGTCTTTCTTGCTCCCCGGAGAACGTGGAGCAGCGGCCGGAAAGCCATTCTAGCTACCATCTGAGCAGGGCGACCTCCGCGGCCATCCCCGGACCCAAGGCGATCATCGCCCCCCAGTCGCCAAGCTGTGGATCGCCATTACGTACTACTTCATCCAGAACAAACATTACGGTGGGCGACGACATGTTCCCGTAATTCCGTAACACACTCCGGGAGAAGCGTAGTTGGGTCTCAGTCAGACCGAGGTGCTTTTGAACGTTGTCGATCACCTTGCGTCCACCGGGATGAACAACCCAAAAGCGGATATCCGATCGGGAAAGCCCATGTCGTTGCAGTAACTGCTGGAGTGCCGTTTCGATCATGGGGCCGGCTAAGTGTTGGATGGAGACCCCCAGCACGATTCGCAGTTTTCCCTGGCTGTGTTGAAGTCCAACTTCTTCGATGTGCTCCGTACTAACGAAAGTCTCGAAATCGATTACCCGGGGATAGCCGGGATCAGTTTGCTCCTCCGCGCCGAGCAGGAAGGCGGCGGCGCCATCTGCGCAAATCGCGTTGCCGATAACTGTCTCGAGAGTGTTATCGACGTAGTAGCAGGCGGAACAAATCTCGACAGCTAGCATCAATGCGAGACGGCCCGGGTTTGCGCGAACGAAATCGGCCGCCCGCTGTAGGGCAGGAAGCGCACCTGCGCACCCAAGACCGATGAGGGGGGATCTCTGCACGTTCTTGCTGAAGCCCATGTGCGCAATGAGGCGGCTACCGACATCCGGGCATGTGTAACCCGTACACGTGCAAACCGCCAGAAAATCCACATCCTGTACGGTTCTTCCAGCCGACTCCAGGCAATCCAGAATCGCGCGGCAACCTGTTTTCACCGCACCAGAAACATAGCGCTGATTCATTTGATCAGAAGTTTCTTCGCGGTTTGGGATACCTCCAAAATAAAAGTGGCGGTATTCAATGTCGCTATTCAGGAAAATCTTCCGAATGCGTTCGCTTTCGTACCCGGCAGCGTGGAAGCTTTGCTCTTGGGTAAGCCGAATTGGCGGATTCGCCGTTCCAATTCCGAGGATTCGTGGAGAATTCACTGGTCCCCAACCGTTTCCTGCGAAGAATTGGTCTTGCGGTTACCATGGTCGGCCTCGAGTTCCGCCTCCAATTGAGACTTGGAACTGTGGGCCACCTTCTCGAACTGTGCTTTGGCCCGCGCGACATGTCCCAGGATTTTGGGCAGCCGCTTTGGCCCCAACAAAAGCAATCCGAGCGCAATCATGAACAGGATTTCCGTTCCAAACCCCACGATTTACCCCTTTGATAGGCCCTGATCGGTAGCGACGTTAGCGATTGCAGGGACCGGCTTCTCATCCTCGGCCTTCATGGCTGCCTTGAAACCGCGGATACCCTCGCCGATTCCTTTGCCGAGCTCGGGAAGTTTCTTGGGCCCGAAGACGAGCAGAGCAATTCCGAAAATAACCAGCAGATGCGTAGGTTGAAATAATCCTTCAAACATAGGTTCTCCTTGAACTGCGATGAAAAGACATCAAAGTTACGGACAAAATGCAGGTGCTGTGACTCACCGCTTCCAACCACAGCACCCGCTAGTGACGGCGGGGAGAGACATCATCAATGCCGTCATTTGAAACCTCACGTATTAGCGGAACGGCGCTATATACCAAACGTAGTAAGTCCCCATGCCGCTGATCACAACAATTGACCAAAGCACAAATTCGGTCCGCATCCACCGCTTCCAGTTTTTGAAGCGCAACCACGCCGGAAGAACATTGGTGCCCGCCACCAGGACGATATAAAGTCCCATAAGCTCAGCCGACATTCCCAGAGCCGCATGAACCATAGGCGCAGCGTAATACAGCTTATGAAGCACCTTGGGAAACCTTGGGCTCACTTGTCGCCGGAACGAGGGCCACATCACCAGTCCGATCATCAACAAGTTCAAGAGCAGCACCGTGGTCTGACAAATACCGTGGGCTCTGTAACGCTGTTGTTTCGCAAGAACGACCCCTGCGACCAGTGCTACCCCCATCATGAGCTGCACCACGAGGTTGACATCGGCCTCGAAGGTTGCGCCGGTCCCGAGGAATCCTTTGACTGGCAACGAAAACACCACAATCAATCATCAGCTCCATCCACCTGTTAGTAACCTGCAAACTCTTCCGTCCGAATGTCGTCTTCATCCACAGCGGCCTCAACAAGCGTCCGTCGCGTTGCAGAGACCATCGAGGGTGGTCCGGCAATGTAAAAGATCGGGCCTTGCAGCTTGCCTACACGCCGATAAAGCATTTCCGGGCTGATGTGTCCAGTCTCGCCCTTCCATTCGCCACGATTGCTGTTCAGGCGTGTGAAAGTTGGAACAAAGGAAAACCGGGGATTTACCCGCTCCAGATTCCAGAGCGCATCCATGAACGCGGCATCTTCGAGCAGACGGTTCGCGTGAAGCAGAATGATACGGTGACGAAGCCCTTCTTTTTGTGCGTGAGAAACAATGCTTAGGAATGGCGCGATGCCGATTCCCCCGGCCAATAGGACAGCAGGCCTGGCTGTGTTGTTGTGAAGAGTGAACGAGCCCATCGGGCCCTCTATTCGAACCTCTGTACCTATCGGCAGTAGGGACAAACTTCGCTTGAAGGTTGTATCCCGCATGCGGCTGGCGAAAATGATGGCTTCGTTGGACGGATCGCTGGCAATCGAGAAAGTATGCGTGCGTCTGTGGGGAGGGTGTTGTCCGTGCCGTATGGCATCTGGTTCCCTCTGTTGCCGATTTGAGACTCTAGAAGCTATAACCAACGACGCAGTAACTTCATTCCCGTAGTTCTTGCTACTGTGGAACGGCGGCTCCATCGGGCCTCTTGCAGCTGCCTCCGCTGGGCTTACGGCTTGCCCTCATCCCGCAGTTTTCTCAATCTCCATATGTCGAGGGTGCCGTCGGTTCCGGCTGACGATCCGCCGGCTCTGACACCACCCATAATCCATCGCGATTCAACACATAAATAAAATTTCGCTCGTCCTGCAGCCACTTGACCACTCCCGTGAACTTTTGCACGACTCGGGGGGCTGCAGGATTGGACAAATCCCAAAGTACAAGGTCATCATTAGACGTGCTGCCGCGCATCGGGAGAATCTCACTTTCGGCGAGGATAGCCAGGTCGCCCGTCACATTCATCCGGCTCGAAACGGTTGCATCCGGCCACGGAATTACTCCCACGGCCTTCGCTTGACCAGGCTTGGTGATATCGACAATCGAAATGCCCTGGTCTTTCGAATGCAGCACATAGAGGTAGTATTTGTCGTTTACTTTTCTCTGCATCGCCATATCAACGGCCGAGAGGCCGCTAAATGAAATGTGAGCGACGACGTGAGCCTCGTTCTCGGATGTTTTCACCTTGTGCTCTTTGGCCGACGCACTGCCAAATGACACCAGCACAGTTGTAAGAAGTGCCACCAGGCTCAACCTGGACTCCACTAACTTGCTTTTTCTCATCCTGTGCATCATCTGCCTTCTGCGAAACGAGTCTCACTAGTGATAACAAACTTTCTGCTGTATTTATTCCCCCCGCAGCAGAATGCTCTCGTCGACAGACTCTGCTACCTGCCCGCCCAAACTCCTGCCAGCGATGTGGTCAGTTCGGAAGTGTTGCCCAGCGTAAATACGGCTCAGTCCCGCTTCCTCCGCCGCTGCGGAGAAGCTGGTGAAGTGTCGAGTCACTCCCGTGAGCGACTCGGAGGTGACGTCGAAAGTGAATTGGTCGCCGAAGTAAAACCGCAACACGGTCGCGCCCGCTCTGCTGATTGCGCTGTGTGCTCCGGGGTAGGAAGGATCGGGAGCGGTCTTGGTGCTTAGCGGAAGCCAGGTTGGATTCGGGTCGGTCAGCGGATTTCCGTCAGTGTCCGCCAATTGCACAGCAGTAACTGGACGCCAAAAGTTGTACGCGTACTTGGCGTCGAAAAATGCGATCGTAGTGTCGGCAAGGCTTATATTCAGTAGAGCAAAGAGTCGGGCGCTATCCTGCAAATTGAGCTGATGCGCCAGCGCAGCAGTCTGCGCGATCTCGTTCCAAAAATCCTGGATGTTACCATTCCAGAACTTCCCTATCTGAGTTTGTTCCGCGGTGCGCGTCGTGCTGGCGATGAATCCCAGATCTTTGACTTCATTGAATACTTCAGTATAGGTATCGCTTGTGAGCGCTGGAGGAGGACCGGGACGAAACTCGTTGGCCCGCGCCAATGCAAACGGAGTGACCTGAGACCACTGGGTAAAATCCGCTGGCGCGAAGTTCGGCGGCGTCAACTGGTAGTCTCCGGGCTGGGTTCCCGGCACGTACGAAGGCGAAGTTAGATTTGCTCCGTCGGCGCTGCGCGCAGCCAGGAGTTGGACGGCGACTGCCTGACCGGCAGCCACTCCCTGAGCTTTTCTCTCATTATCTGGAAGCTGCGCCAAGTCCTGCTGGAGTTCGGTGTCCAGCGACAACTGAAACGCGGGATACAGGGAAACTAAGACATCATGAGCTGCCTCATCGGCCGCAGCTATCTCGGATGCGCTCCTTGGAACGTTGGGAAGGCTCACAAGATACGGACTGAACTTTGGCGCGACATTGTTGACGGCGTCGTAAATGGCGGCGTGCAAAATAGCGAAATTGCGAGTTGAGTGAATGGTAGCTGGCTGGGCGCCGGGCGTGCGAACGATTGCTAACAGAGTTCTATTCCACTCGATGACGGCGTTGACGCGCTGGGCCGAACTCTGTTGTTCGTCTGACGCTGCATTCGCAGGCGGAGCGACCTGCAAGAAAGCTCCAATTAACGCAAGTGTGGCCAAACTTCTGAACATAACTTTAGACCTCTGGTTGTTGTTTGTGAGAACGCCGATACATGGCAAGGCGTGAAAGACCCACCATGCTCCGGCCTGCATGTTGCCAGACTGGAGTAGCCAATGAAATATTCCGAGGATGGCTGTAAGAAATGCTAAATATCGCACGCAGAAAATGAAAAGCCCCACTTATCGCCGCATAACGCGATAAGTGGGGACTTTGGATTTAGTCGTCTATGTGGTCGGTGCACAGAATGTATGGCTGTGAGAGACCTGCGGAACCAGGGAACTGATGATCGGCTAGCTGGTTCCGCGCCTAGCATTATCGGCGTCTTGAGCAAGCTGAGTCACGAAGCTAAGAAACGCCTGTGACTGGCCTACGAAAACGTTCATATTAATGAAGCCCTGGAGCGCGACCGTGGCAGCGTTCTTGGTCTCGGTTGGACGGATGATCGAACACACCGGTAGCTTCCGACTGAGGAATGCAGTCGGTTCCGGCATGATCAGGTTGGACTGCAAGTCCTCGCCAACCGGTGGGACAGCCGCATTTGTCAAATCGGGAAAGAACACAGAAAAGCCAGTAACCGGATCAATGATATTCGCCGTCGAAGGAATCGCATTGCCGGCCTTGTCGTGCCAGGTCTGGAAGTGCGCAATCTCCGTTCCGCCAATGCTGAGCAGGATGCGCAGGACCTCTACACTCGACACTCTCTGCGCCAGGCCAGGGTACATGCTGGCCCCTCCTACCTCGATGTTCGCGAAGTGAAAGCCAGCCGTGTTGGCAATGGCCTGGAGGAAGTTCGGATCGTTCAGATCGTCATCAGTCCGCGGAATTCCAGGATGTGTTCCAACAATCAAACTGGGCACGGCTGGCGCGAATGTGTCGCCCAGGTCCGGATTGCCGGTCCGGCTGCGATAGCGAGTCCACCAAGTCGTGTCCACTGTGAGCTTCGTGAGGTCAGTAAGCCTAAGAATTTGGTTCGCGCCTGTCGCTTTGCTACTTGGCAAAGTGCGGAACTGATCAAGGCTGACTGGAGATGCGCCTTTCGATGCCAGGTAGGCGTTGATGAACGTCTCGTGGGTCAGCTCATCCTCGGTATTGTCATGAATGTACTGGTCCATGTCCCCATCCAGCTGGAGAACGGCCTGCGTGTAGGCTGTGCTTCCTCCGGTGGCCTGTGCGGGATAACCGGGAATCTGCTGACTGGCTATGGTGGCAACTTCGTTGTCCTGGGTGCCTGCAAGTTCCGTGTATTGCAGCCAGAGGTCGGTTTCAATGATTTCGGCCGCCGCCAGCCAGCGCAAGATGGCTGCGTCGCCGCGCGTCAGGTGGCCGTTGCCCGGATCCGCTAGGGCCGATGGGATGTTCTCCAAAATCGCGGCACCTGCAGTTACTGCAGCTCCGGCGACTACGCTGTTCTTCAGAAATGAACGCCGATTGAAGGCGGTTTTCTCAGGGGAGGAAACATCCTCACCAGTGGTTTGGTTTGACTTCGAGGGTGTATCAACGGAGATGCTTCTGCTTTTCATAACAAATCATTTCCTTTGCTGAGCTAGAATTTTGGTGGAATCGGATGAGTCACCTGAGCGCACTCTAAGTGAACGTTTCGTGTTAGGTGTCGTACTCATGTCAGAGTTCAATCACACGTAAGTAATATGTGTGTTGATAAGTTGTCTTCAAGCTCTGGGGCGTCTCGAATTAAAGTGGGGCGGCACCGCGCTCGAATAAGTCCCGCAGGAATTCCATCGACTCAACGATCGGCGGGAGCTCATGGATTGACCCCACTTAAGAACCCGCCGAGATGCGCTGTAACGGCGATGACCGCAACTCCGAGTAGTTCGACCGGAATGCGATATCGGGGAAGGGACACAGGTTCCGCCTTTCGCGTCCGCCAGTGCATCCACCAGGAAGCAATTACCAGCAACGCAGCAATTGACGCCGCAATTACATGCAACAGCAAAAGACCTTTAAGCCTTTTGCCCTCAAGAGCAAACTGCCATGCCAGCACCCCAGTCAGGACCGCAGGAAGCACAGTGGCCGCCGCAATGGAAAGATTCAAATAAGCGGCGCTGGCAAGTTGCGACTCGCGTTTACCTCGGGATAGCAAATCAAATCCGACTCCGGTGATAAACAGCGCGATCGGAAAATGGATGAGCACAACGTGCTGTGCATGCTTGGCCAGCAGAATCGTTCGCAGATCAAAAGGGTTCACCATAGCCGCATTGGTCCAGTCTGTTAACGCCGCTCACTAAATACTTTTGTTACTGAACAACGACCTTTCCTACCATCTTCGGGTGAATGCTGCAGTAGTACGAGTAAGTGCCTGCCTTGCTGAAGGTGTAAGAATACTTGTCATCCGTATCCAGGGCCTTGGACTTAAAGAGTCCGTCGTTGCTGGTGATAACATGTGGGACATCGTCCTTATTTACCCAGGTCACCGTGCTATTGACTGGCACGGTAAGCGTGTCCGGACCAAAGGTGAAGTTATCCACGCGCACTTCCATGGACGACGCTTTGGTGTCCTCGCTCTTCGCTCGGGTCGGATGCAGAATTAGAACCGCGGCAAGGGCCATTGGTAGTGCGACGACCAAGCCGCTCAAGAACAGGTTTTTCCTCATAGTTGTATTCTCCTTGTGACTTAGTGACGAACCAGAAAGGATTCACCCCTCACGCGAGGGATGAATCCACGACAGCGAGTGCGTTGCGCCCTTGCACATAATTGACATCCGTGATGCCAAGAACATTACGGAGCTGATCGGCTGGGACCTTCATTGGTCCCGGGCCTTCAGCTTTGCCAGGCGCCGGTTGGGGAAAGGCTGTCGAAAATGCGGTGTGGAATGTCACATTGCCTTCGACTTTTTGCATTGTTTGGTGGATATGTCCGTTCAACACCGTGACCGAGCCAAATTTTTTGAGGTACGAAAGCGCCTGCGCGCTGTCATCGGTCCCCCATCCCCATTCCGGATAGACCGTCCAGAGCGGGATATGGGCAAAGACCACGATGGGCGTGCTGTGCTTCAGGTGCTTGACATCATCTTCCAGCCACTCCAGCTGATCGCCCCCGAGCGTACCCAGGCCACCAGCCTTGAGGTTCATCACGTTCACCAGGCCGACAAAGTGGACCCCATTCTTGTCGAAGCTGTACCAGCCCTGACCTTTGGAGTTTTTCGCGTAACGCTCGCGGAACATAGCACCCTCGTCATTGAGAACGTCGTGTTCTCCCGGCACAAAGAAAATTTCTTTGTTAGTCGCCTTCAGGATTTGGTCCACGTTATCGAACTCCTCGGGCTTGGAGAGATGACTGATGTCACCGGTGTGCAATAAGAACTCGGGCTGTTGCGGCAGGGCATTGATCTTGTCCACCGCAGCTTTGAGCGTAGCGATCACGTCGGGATTGGCTGGCTTGTTGAAACCCATGTGACTATCGCTGATTTGCGCAAAGGTCAGTTCGCCCATCTTGTGGGACTTCATGTCCGAGCCCATTTGGGAGGCCAGAGCGTGAGACTTCAGCACGCCGCCCTCCATTACACACAGCGCGCCCGTACCGGCCCAGGCCATGCATTTCAGAAAACCGCGGCGGTCGATTCCATCGTTATTATGGTCGTGCTCGATGAAGCCCCTTGCGTTCGGATCGAACAGTTTCGTTTTTGCCATGTGCGTTTTCTCCTGGTTTAGGCAGTTCCATTCAACACGTCATTTGGACTCAGGCGACGCAAGCTGCCACAGGGCTAAGGAGATTGTCGCTCGCGCCGCCTGTCAGGACGTGTTACATCTGCATAGACCTGGGCTGGGCAGGTTTTATTCCACAGCGAATTATCTTTGTGTGAAACCGCAGTCGCGGGAATAAGCGACTATGCCATCTCCATCACGAAGTGAACCGGCAATCGGCATCGAGCGCGACCTCGAGTCGCCGCTTCCTCGAGAGGCGTCAGTCGGCATTGCCGGCTTGATCTGTTGGCCAGAGTGAGATGATTCGGTCGCACTCGGCCGCCGTAAGTTTGCAGCAGATTTCGTTTATGCTGGTCCTGCCGAGTCCGGGGTGCAAACGAATCGAGGTAAAAAATGGACCGACGAACCTTCGCGAAAGCCGGAGCCTGCGTGGCCGCTTCCGTACTCAGTTCGACGCGGCTCGTAGCCGGCGAGGGCTCAGCAAGCAGAGGTGAACTGGTCGCATCTCCCTTCAGGTCGTCGGTGATGCTTTGGACCATCTTCCGCGACTCCGGCGATGCTGTCGCCCAGCTCCGAACCGCTGGCCGGCTGGCCGTCGAAGCAACCGGGGGCAGTAGCCCTAACCTACGCCGTCCCAGCGACTGAACGGTGCGTTTTGCTCCCGGGCCCCGTTTGCTTGATGCGGCCTGCCAGTCCTAGACCCTAGCAACGTGTTTACTCCCGCCGTGTTGGTCACCGTCAAAGCAAACTGTTCCCGGCCATGCGTACAATAAGGTATGCCGAAGGAAGCACACCTCGACGCGGAAACGATCGAACGCCTGGAAGAACAGAGTGACCTGCTGTTGAGGATGTATCAGGCAGAATTTGCCAAGGACCCCGCCAGCCGTGCAACCGGATCGCTGCGCAGCAACATGATTGCTTTGCGTCACACCATTCATCAGATCTACGGAGAAGGCGCTGCGCTTGATGTTGAGAATGCCTTGAGTGTTGCTACGGATACCGATCCGTTGGTGGCGTAGCGCATTTGCGGCGTGCCGAAGCCTTTTTCTAGCGGGGAGGAGCATCGCTCCATTGTTGCCGGGTTCTGGAGCGCTGACGTTTCCACCGGAAAATTAGGACGATCCCGCCCAGGAACATCGCTGCCACCAAAGCCGCAAGGTAGTGGTCTGTCGAATACATTAGTCACACCTCGAATCGATATGTGTTGCAAGTTGAATGCATCAGCCTTGCGCGGATTCTGCATTCTTCTGCTCGGTCCGGCGGTGCTCGGCCCCGTCCAGTCCCCAACCCTGCTGGATGTGCCGGCGATGGCCGGAAACGACCGTGTAGGGCACGCCCACGAAGCGTTTGCTGGCAATGGCGGTGACTTCCAGACAATTAAAATTTTGCTCGCTGACTTTCGCCAGCATCCGCTTCAGAACGCCCCGAATATTCTTCGCGTCAGCTGCACCGAAGAATATGGCCCTCACCTCGCCCGCAAAAAAGAAGAAGTTCCATCCCGCGGCATGGATCTTTCGATCCAGCGCGAAGCCGTCGGCCCCCTCAACCACGCTCCAGTTCGCTGCGTATGGCTTACTCTCGATCGCCAGGTAGTGAGCAATCAGAGGTCGGTCTTCAATCAGAATGGTGCCGGCTTGAATGGTCTGCTGCATGATCCTCCGGAATAAGGACTGACTCGCGCTTAGGTACGGACGAGCACAAGTACCACAAACAGCGCTACGGATCCCAGGATCAGCGCGCCGAAGCCCAGCAGGATGATCTCGCTCAACACGTCAGGACGCATTAGATTTTTGCGATGCATTGCATTCCTGGATAATCGGGGGCTGCCCGGACCCCCTTGATCTGGGCAACCCCTGTCTCAAGAATGTAGATAGTCCGTCTGGTTTGGCAGCAAACTGCTTTCTCGAGCCAGCCTTAGGATCGCTTACTTCCCGCCTACATACTGTGCAGAATGGCTCACTCTCGGCAAAGCTTCGCTGTTTCGGAAAAAGTAAGGCAGTTCTCTCACCCCAGTGCTTTCCTGCGCAACAATTGCCCCAAAAAGTGTGCAAATTTGAACAGCGCTTGCCCAGGCACATCGTTGATTATTGTGAGGCAGGGAGACTAAATATGTTCAACACCCCGGGACGGCAAACGATTCTGTGCATCGACGATGACGACGGCATGCTGTGTTATCAAAAAGCGCTGCTTGAAAGACGCGGATACAAAGTACTCACCGCCGCTTCTGCCCGGCAAGGCTTGCAAATTGCGGCGGTTTGCGCGATCGCCGCTGTGATCGTTGACTACCACATGCCGGAGATGAATGGGCACGAGTTCGCAACCGAAATAAAGCGGCTCACGCCACAAGTACCAATCGTCATGCTGGCGACGAAGAGATTCCAAAGCACGCATTAAACGGAGTGGATGCTTTCGTTTCCAAGAACGACGCCCCTAGCCGCTTGTTGCCGGTAATCGCTCGCATCCACGGCGAAAACCCTTACGGGATGCAGGAAATCAGAATCACGGCCTGAGAATAAAAGGCTGTCCTTTTTTGCCAAAACATGGGGAAAAGCATCCGCAACGGGTCTGTCCAATTTTGACCGCGCCCGCAAGAACCATCTAGGCCGGCTTGAGCGACTTGCCGCACTCCAGGCAACACGTCTTGTAACGTGACGTGATCAGCCCGCAAAACGGGCACATCCGTTGCGACATGAGATCCCGGCCGAAATCCCGATCCTGAGGTCGCGCCACGACCGATTTCGCGAATAGGTCACTGATGACGGCGCGCGTTCTACGCAATCGATTGCCGAGCCGACGAAGGGCGGGATCCATAGTTCTACCCTACGCTCTTTTCTCCCACATGCGGGGATTGTCCCCTGTGTGATTCTCTGTGCTAAAGCTTCTGACCATAGAGAGGATGCCCTACAGTTAAATGATGACAGACCGGCGCGCAGGATTCTGTGCCGGATTGCTCACATCGGCCAGCAACTTCCCGGCCGGAAGCTGGGAAATCACTCCTCTATTCCTGTGGTTGATCAGCCCGAAGTGAGCAATTCAGACCAGCTAATGCTGGGCATCCGGGCGATCATGATGGCAGAGACGAGCATCTTCTCTCTCTTTCAGGTCCTCTGAACTAAGTCAGCCCATCTGAAGTTTTCTCCTCTTAGTTCCGCAGCTCCGAAAGGAACAATTCATGAAAAAGACAATGTCACTGCTGTTGATCAGCTTAATGGGCCTGGTT
>WNFF01024721.1_pt1 | contig 11733 bp, 15 predicted proteins | sample 5400441 | NCBI WGS metagenome assembly WNFF01 (sample SAMN13153345, study PRJNA577476) | soil metagenome | isolation source: 120 cm saprolite under Douglas fir tree site 2 hole 3 replicate 1 | place: USA:California | collected 2015-04-18
CGTTCGATCAACGCCGGTACGCCAACGCCAACATCGGGGTCTTCGGGCACTCGGGTGCCGGCAAGACTTACCTGCTTTCGACGCTGGCGATGGGCGCACTGGGTCGCGGCACGCAGGTGTTCGTCATCGACCCTGAGCATGAGTACGGCGGCCTCGCGCAGAGCCTCGGCGGCGTGGACATCCAGCTCGCTCTGGGATCAGGCCACGCGCTCAACGTGCTCGATCTCCGTCCGTCGGATCGCCGCGACGAGGGTTGGGTCGGGCCTGCGACCGCGGATGCCGTCGACCTGTGCGCCACTGTGTGTGGCGGCCTGGACGAACCAGAACGGGCGCTGGTCGAGAGCGCGGTGCGCTCCGCGTATCACGATGAGGCGCAGCCGGTCCTTGCTGATGTGGCGCGGCGCCTACCCGACACGACGCGCGTCGCTGCGGTGCTCGGCCGGTGGGTGCAGGGCAGTCTCGGCCAGATGTTCAGCGCCCCGACCAACATCGATCTAGCCGCACCAATGGTCGCCTTTGGCATGCGTGAGCTGCGCGATGAGATGGTCGCGCCCGTCCATTTCCTGCTTGCAGCAGCGCTCTGGACGAGGATCAAAAGGAGGGACCGGCCTCGAATGCTCATCGTCGACGAGCTCGGCCTGCTGTTCGAAGACCCGACCATCAAGCGGTTCGTGGTCAGCCTGGCCAGGCGCATCCGCAAATACAGCGGCTCGCTTGTCTTCGCGACGCAGAATCCCGGTGACCTGCTGAGCTCGGATGCCGGCTCAGTGGTGGCCACCAACCCGGCTGTTCTCTTCCTCGGCGCCCAGCGGCCCGGGGAGGCGGCCAAGCTCCAGCGCGCTTTTCACCTCAGCCACCAGCAGCGTGCATTGCTCGAGAGCGCCCGCCGCGGAGAGTTCTTGCTGGCCGCAGGCGCCGATCGAGTCGCGGTCGAGGTTCAAGCGCCGCCGTGGCAGGAAGACACAATGCGGCAGGCTCGTGAATCGGCGCGACCGCCTCCTGCCAACCGGTAGGCTTAGGCCCGGCATGCGGCGCGTACTCCACTACCGGATTCACGGCCTGCCCGACCACCGACTCGAGCGGCTGCACGCGCAGTTCGAGGAGCTCGCAAAGGCTCGCACGTGGCGGTGCGACCGGCCCTGGATCGCGAGCGGGTACTCGCGCGATCTGTTCGCGATGGAGTATTTCCGGCACGCGCAGTCGGATGCGAAAGGCGACCTTTCGGCGGCCGGCTTCGTGAAGATGGCAGGGGACGAGACCGACGCCCTGATCATCACGATCTTCCTGCGCGATCTCTCGGCCGAATACGGAGTCAGGGTCATGCTGCGTGACGAGGACCATCCGCTTGCCAAGCTTCGCAGCCTCGACTTCGTGCGCGGCCGGCTGCCTGGCGGGCTGAGCCTCGAGGATGTGCTCGCCAAGCGCCCCGTCATCAAGAAGGTCGAAGGCGAGCGGATCCTGTTCTACCCGCCGGCGTTCAGGCTCCACTCGCAGAGCCCACCCAGCCCGGAGTGGGCGTACGCGTTATGCGGCATTCGGGCATATGCGCCGACCTTGATGGAAGCCGAGCAGGAGGCGCTCAAGATCCTGCGTGGATTCGGCCACCTTGGCCACTGAGGCGGTCGCCACCGACGGCGAGATCACCTCGGCCGATGGCACCCACCTTTTCTATCGCGGTTGGCCACGAGCCCAGGCCACTCACACGTTCGCGGTGGTGCACGGCCTGGGCGAGCACAGCGGGCGATACGCATCGTTCGCCGAGGCGATGCGAAAGCGGGGGATGGCGACCTATGCCGTCGATCTTCGCGGCCACGGCAATAGCCGGGGACAGCGCGGACACGTCGACTCCTGGAGTCAGTGGACCGACGACGTGACGTCGTTTGTCGCGCGAGTCGAAAGCCTCACCTCAGGCGAGGTGATCCCGGTCGGTCACTCCTTCGGCGGGGTCGCGATGCTGAGCACGGTTCTCGCGGGCCAGCTGAAGATTGCGAGGCGCTTCATCGTTTCCAGCCCCGCATTGAGACTGAAAGTCATGGTGCCGCAGTGGAAGGTGAGTCTCAGCAAAGTCACCTCGCGCCTCACGCCGCGCCTGGCGCTGGCCAACGAGGTCGACGCCGGCACTGTCTCCCGCATCCCTGAGGTGGTCGAGGCCTATCGCACCGACCCGCTGGTCCATGCCAAGATCTCCAGCCGGTTGTACACGGAGTGGCATAGCGCCGCGGACGATGTGCTCGCGCACGCGGACCGCATCGCGATTCCGTTCCTCATCCTGGCCGGAGACGCCGACCGGCTCGTCGACCCGGCTGGAAGTGAGCAGCTGCACGCGAAGGCTCCGCAGCGGAGCACACTGCACATGCTGCCGGGTAGATATCACGAACCATTCAACGACCTCGGTAGCGAGGAGGTCTTCGACATCATCGCGAGCTGGATCAGCACGTGATGCGTGACCTGGCGCTCGCGCTGCCGCTGGCCGGGCGCGTCGTGCTCGACCTCGGGTCGTGGTTGTCGTGGATCATCGTCGGCCTCATCGCGGGCGCGGTCGCGGCGCGCGTGGTTGCGGGCCGTGGCTTCGGCTGCATCGCCGACATCATCGTCGGCATCGCCGGTGCGATCATCGGCGGCTACCTCTTGGGTGCGATCTTCAACGTGAGTGGGACGGTCGGGTTCTTCGGAGGCATCGTGGTCGCCTTCCTCGGCGCCGCGGTACTTCTGGCCGCGCTGAAGCTACTGTCCGGCGGCCGCCTCTGAGCCGGCGGGCTCCGAGGTTCGCTCGGCAGCCGCTTCGATGATCTCCGCCACTTCCGACGGCACGAAGATCGGAATGTCGTGCGCAGTGTCGAACCATCGCACCGCGACCTGAGGCGCGATCTGTGTGAGCCGCTTGCCACCTTTTTCCTTCCAGCTCGAGATGCGCGGCGAGTCGCCCCGTGCGATCAGCGCCTCGGTAGGCACGTCGAGGGACGCCCAGAGCTGATCGACCGGCGAGTCGTACAGGCCGCGCAACAGCGCCAGCCGCGCCTCCGAGGTGAGCGTCAGAACGAGATCGACGCCGTCCAGCATTACCCGGGCGATCACGTAAGGCTCCAGGTCGTCGTCCCACGAAGGGTCGAAGTCGCGACGAGCGTCAGCGACAGCTTCGGCAAGCGATGAGTAGCGGGGCAGAGGCGGCTGCATGATCTTCTGTGCCTCGTCCCATCCGAAAAGGTTGGCTGCGCTCTGGACCGGACCGTCGATGAAGACGAGAGCAGAGGCGAATCCACGATTGCGTGCGACCAGCTCGAGCGAGACCGTCGCTCCCCATGAGTGCCCGACCAAGACCGGGCGCTCCAGACCGAGCTTTTCGGCCGCGAACATCGCGTCCGCCAGCAGCTCCTCCATCGCAAAGCCGCCGGGCGCTGATGGGGCGTGCGGCGGCCGCCCAGTGAGCCCGTGGCCACGCTGGTCGAGCGCGATCAGCCGTCGACCTTCCAGTCGTGCCGCGACTCGGTCCCAGTAGTGGGCGTTGGAGCTCAGCCCATGCAGAAGCAGGACGGGGGCGGAGTCTGCCTCCACCTGGTGGTTCCACTCCAGGTAATGGAGGTCGATCCCGCCCCGCTGGAGCCAGCCGTCGCGGGGTCCGGGCACGGGGCTAAGACTAGCCCGCGGCCGCCTGCTTGAACTCTTCTGCCGGGGCCTCAATGGCCTGTGCAGCGGGTCGCTGGCGTCGCTTGATCAAGAGCGTCGTGAGCGCGGTCAAGGCGAGGAAGATGACCGGCACGACCAGCGTGCTCTTCATCGCATCGATGTACGCGCTGACGAAAACGTCATGCGCGATTCTCGACAGCTGCGCGGCGACCGCGGGCGGCAGGCCAGAGGGAAGCGACGCTCCCGTCTGATTGGGGCCGATCTGAAAGCCGTTTGAGGACACCGAGCTGAAGATCGCGATGAAGCGGTCGCGGAATGCGGCCGGAACTTCGCCCGCGTGGGCCACCGCCTGGTTGTGCAGCGCTGTGGCGAGCTGGTTCTGCAGGAGCCCGCCGACGACCGCGCTGCCGATGGCGGCGCCGAGCTGGCGCGTCGTGTTGAGGACGCCCGAGGCTGCGCCGGCCATACGTGGCTGGATGTTGCGCATCGCGACCGTGGTCATCGGCGCGAAGGTCATGCCCATGCCCGCCCCGGCGATGATCGCGGGCACGAGGAAGTTGATCCATGTCGAGTCGGGGCCGGCGACGTAGGCGACCAGGCTGAACCCGACCGTGAACAGCGAGATGCCCGTCATGAGGATGTACTTGCCGCCGATTCGGTCCGCGAGCCGGCCCGCGAAGGGAGCGATGATCATCGACGTGAGCGACATGGGCGCGAAGGTCAGGCCGGCGGTGAGCGCGCTGAAGCCTCGCACCGACTGCAGGTAGATCGTGACCGGCAGGAACATGCTCAGCATGCCGAAGCTGATGGCCGCGGCGATCCAGTTCGTGACCGCGAAATTGCGTTCCTCGAATAGAGAAAGCGGTACCAGCGGCTGCGACTGGAAGTACTCCCAGACGACGAACACGATCATCAGGGCCACGCCGCCGCCGATGACCTCCGGGATGGTGACGCCGTAGGAGGCGATCTCGCCCCAGTTGTACCGCTGGCCCTCGATCAGACCGAAGACGATGCCGAACAGGCCGGCGGTCGCTAGCGCAACTCCGACCAGGTCCCAGCCCTGCCGCCGCCCGGGACGCAGGTCAGGAACGATGAGGAATGTCGCGATGAAAGCGCCGATGCCGATCGGCACGTTGATGAAAAAGATCCACGGCCAGTCGAAGTAGGTGATGAGCGCTCCACCGATGGTCGGGCCGGCGATCGTGGCGAGGCCGGCGACTCCGCCCCAGATGCCGAAGGCGGCACCGCGCCGCTCAGGCGGAAAGATCGAGGTCAGGATCGCAAGTGTCTGCGGGGTGAGAAGCGCACCGCCGACGCCCTGCACGATGCGCGCGGCGATGAGCTCGGTCGAGTTCTGCGAGAACCCGCACAGCGCCGACGCCAGCGTGAAGACGGCGAGCCCGAGCGCGAACATGTTTCGCTGGCCGAAGAGTCGTCAGCACCACGAGGACGAGCCAGGGATTAGTGCGCGCGTTGGCCATGGCTTCTCCTTAACGCTTCATGGCCGGAGTCGATTCCAACCTTCCACTCCAGCTTGCCTTCGTCGATCTCTCGCTCCAGCTCGCGCACCCACTTTCGTTCGGCGTCGAGCATTGCGATCTTGTGCTCCACCTCGATCAGCGCCAGGCGGGTGACGCCCCGACGCAGCAGCTCCTGCAGAACTGCCTGGAACTTGCCGATGGCCACGTCGAGCGTTTCGGCTCGTTCGTGCAGGTGCGCGGCTGCCTGCTTGGCGGTGAGGTGGTGCATGAACATCAGCCCCGCGGCAAAGTGCGGGTACTCCTTGCGGGGCTGGCGCAGGAGCTCGGCGAGCGTGGTGGTCAGAACCTCGCGACCGCTCTCGGTGAGCTTGTAGATCGTGCGCTCAGGCCGCCTGCCTTCCTTCTCGCGCTCGACGGGGAGGATCCAGCCGTTGCGCTCCAGCACCTCAACCGAGTGGTAGAGCGTGCCGAAGTTCAGGCGGATGAACTCGTCGTGATGGCGGATCCGCATCTTGGATGCCATCTCGTATGGATGCATCGGCTGCTCATCGAGCAGCTCGAGGATCGAGAGGGCAAGTGGGGACAGGAGCTCCGACTCGAACTGGGCCTGGGTCATATTCCACATGGAGTATATGGCATCGGATATACGCTGTCAAGTACTCCCGACCGAGCATCCTCGGGTGCGAAACCACTCAGCTCCAGAGGGGGTAACTACCTTTGATGCATGCCCAGGCCGCTGCCGGCGCGCTGGCGATGAGCGGCCCGCCCGACGTCGCAGTCATCAAGGCCGGGCAGCTCGTCCGGCAGGCGACCGGCGAACGCTTGTAACCGCTGCCGGCGCGGGCTTAACAGGCGGGGTTGTGGCGGTCGTCGAATCTGAACGAAACTGACCAGTGGTAGGTGTGTTCGCGGCTGGGGGAGGGAGCCGCGGGAGAGGGAGGGCCCCGAAAGGGGTCGCCTGAGGGTCAGGCCGGGCTCAGCGCCTTCTCATACCAGGCGACGTCCCAGTAGCGGCCGAACTTCCGGCCCTGCTCCGTGAAGTGCGCGACCTTCTGGTTCGGCAGCGCGATGCCGGCATACGCGCGGTGGATGTCCTCACCGCGCAGCGCGGCGAACAGGCTCTTGTACAGCTGTGAGCCCACGCCTCGACCGACCGCCTCGCCGGCGACGTAGACGCTGACCTCGATCGAGGTCTCGTAAGCCGGCTTGAGCCGGAAGCGGCTGCTTGATGCGTAGCCGATGACGCTTCCATCCGCGACCGCGACCATCACTCGATAACGACCCGTGTGGCCGTGATGGGCGAACCACTCCTGCCGCCAATCCATCGTGGTCGGCTCCACGTCGAAGGTGGCGTGCGACTGGACCACGTACTCGTTGTAGACATCGTTGAGCGAGCCAAGATCTTCACTCGTCGCGGGTCGCACGACCACATCGGCGAGCCGCAAGGCGCTGCTGGCGGACTCCGCATCCACGCGGGCCAGTCTATGGCGAGCATCGGCGCTGGCGCGAACCGGATCGCCACAATTACGAGCGTGGACCGGATCGTCCTCGAAGGCATGGTGTTCAGCGGCAAGCATGGCCTCACCGATGCCGAACGAGCCCGCTCGCAGCGATTCACCGTCGACATCGAGCTCGAGGCTGACCTGGCGCGCGCCGCGCGGTCGGATCAGATCGAGGACACCATCGACTACCGGCGCGTGCGCACGATCGCGAAAGAAGTGATCGAAGGCGAGTCAGTGCATCTCATCGAAACCCTCGCCGGTCGCATCGCGCGCAAGGCACTACAGGTGCCGCGAGTCGCGGCTGTGTCCGTCAAGGTCACCAAGCGCCCGCCGAGCATGAGGCCGATCGACGGGGCCGCCGTGGTCATGAGGCGCGCGCGCCGATGAGCGTCGTCTATCTCGACTGCTTCGCCGGCATCTCGGGCGACATGGTGCTGGGCGCATTGATCGACGCGGGCGGTGATCGCGCAGTGCTCGACGCCACAGTGGAGGCGCTGCGGCTCGGCGACGAGGTCGAGATCGATGTCCGTCGCGAGCATCGCGGCCACCTCGGCGGTACAAGAGTCGAGGTCGCGACCCGAGGTGTCGCGCGCAGGAGCGTTCCGCAATTGCGTGCGGCGCTGCAGGAAGCCCAGGTGCCTGAGGACGCCAAAGAGAGTTCGCTGCGCGCTCTCGGTTTGCTCGCGCGAGTCGAGTCCGAGCTTCACGACACGGATGAATCGAATCTGCACCTCCACGAGCTCGGTGGCGCGGACACTCTCGTCGACCTGCTCGGCTCTTTCTGGCTACTCAACGAACTGGGCGTCAAACGCGTCTACTCGTCACCTCTGCCCGCGCCACGCGGCCGGCACGGCGATATGCCGCTGCCAGCACCCGCCAGCATCCGGGTTCTGGCGGGGACCGGAGCGGTCTTCGAGGAAACCGACGAAAGCAAGGAGCTGGTCACGCCGACCGGCGCGGCCATACTCGCGGCGAGCGCCATCTTCGAGCGCCCCGCGATCACGCTGCGCGCGATTGGCTATGGACTCGGCGCTCGCGAGACACCTGGCAATGCGCTGGCCGCATGGATCGGTGAAGAGGTTCCGTCGGAGCTTGGCGTGACCGTGATCGAAACCAACATCGACGACATGGCGCCCAACCTCGTCGCGGCCCTCGTCGACGATTTGATGGCGGCAGGCGCGCTGGACGTCACAGTCACCCCGGCGCTCATGAAGAAGGGGCGACTCGGCCAGGTCGTATCCGTGATGGTCGATGCGCAGCACGTCGCAATCCTCAGCGAGAAGCTGCTTCGCGACAGCTCCACGCTCGGTGTTCGACTAAGCCCGGTCAAGCGTGTCCTCGCGGGCAGGCGCGTGCAGGAGGTCAAGACGTCGATCGGCACGGCTCGCGTGAAGATCAAGGAGCTCGGCGGAAAGGCTGTCGACGTCGCGCCCGAGTACGAGGACTGCCGCAGGCTTGCCCACGAGTCCGGTCGCACGCTGCGCGACGTGATGCGAATTGTCGCGGAGGAAGCAAGAGAGCAGCTCGGCCTCCCCTAGCCCTGCGACTCGCCGATCCCGCGACAATGTGGCCGTGACCGCCCGGGTGCTGGATGGAAAGGCGTTGGCCGCGCGCATCATCGAGGACGTTGGAGTCCAGGTCGCGGCGCGAGTGAGCGCGGGGAAACCGAGGCCGTCGCTTGCCACTGTCCTGATCGGCGACAACCCAGCATCGGGGATCTACATCCGGTCGAAGCAGAAGAACGCAAAACAAGCGGGCATCGACACGTTCGACCACCGCCTGCCGGACTCCACCACGACCGACGAGCTGCTGACGCTGGTCGAGCAGCTCAACCGGAACGATGAGGTGAGCGGTGTGCTGATCCAGCAGCCGGCTCCGCCACATATAGATATGACGCGCGTGATCCACGAGCTCGACCCGGTGAAGGATGTCGACGGCTTTCATCCCATCAACAGCTGCTCGAGGATGCGGGTATCGAGATCTCGGGCAGCAACGCGGTGGTTGTGGGCCGCAGCAACCTCGTCGGCAAGCCCGCGGCGCTGATGCTGCTGCGCCGAAACGCGACCGTGACCATATGTCACACGCGAACACGCGACCTGGCGAGCCACACGCGCTCCGCGGACATCCTGGTCGCGGCGGCCGGCAAGGTCGACCTCATCACCAAGGAAATGGTCAAACCCGGAGCGGCGGTGATCGACGTCAGCACCAACTGGGTCGGCGGCAAGCAGGTCGGCGACCTCGGCGAAGGCGTGGACGAGGTGGCCGGATGGTTGACGCCGAATCCCGGCGGTGTCGGGCCGATGACGAGGGCGATGCTGATCAAGAACACCTTCCAGGCCGAGGCTCGGCGACGCCCGTAAGGCAGCGGGAGTCTCGACATGACCTACCTCGAGACGATCGACCACCTGTCCCGGCTCGGCCGCTTCGGCATGAAGCTCGGCACCGAGCGGACTCGCGCGATCCTGGATCGCCTCGGTGCACCTGATCGAGGGCTCAAAGGAGCGCTGATCGCCGGCACCAACGGCAAGGGGTCGACCGGTGTCTGCCTCGCGGCCATCCTCGAGGCCGCAGGCCACCGGGTCGGATTCATGCCGAAGCCGCACCTGGTCTCTTACACGGAGCGGATCCAGATCAACAGGAAGCCGATCAGCGAAGAAGACTTCGTGGCGACTTTCGAAGCTCTGCGGCCGACCCTCGACGGCATCGCCGCTGAGCTGGGCCAGGCCACCGAGTTCGAGATGCTGACAGTGCTCGCGCTCGCCTACATGGCGACGCGGATCGACCTGCTCGTGTGCGAGGTCGGCCTGGGCGGCCGGCTCGACGCGACCAATGCACTCGACCTTGGCGCCGCGGTGATCACGAACATCGACTACGACCATCAGAAATATCTCGGCAACACCATCGAGCAGATTGCCAATGAGAAGGCGGCGATCATCAAGCCGGGCAACAAGGTCGTCACGGGCTGCGAGGGAGTCGCGCTCGAGATCGTCGAATCACATGCCGCCGCAGCCGGCGCTCAGCTGTGGCGGCTCGGCCACGAAATCACCGCGGTCTCGCGATCGCGCGGATGGGCTGGCCATACGCTCGACGTGAGCGGTCCGGGATTCGAGCACACCGGCCTCGAGCTGCACCTCCTGGGCGACTACCAGGCCGCCAACGCCGCGCTCGCGGTGGCGTGCGCGCACGCGATGGGGGACGTAACGGATGACTCGATCCGTCGCGGCCTGGCGTCCACCGAATGGCCGGGCAGGTTGCAGCTGATCGCGGAGCATCCTCGGGTGATCCTCGACGGCGGGCACAACCCGGCCGCTCTCACCCGCGCCGGCGCATCGCTGCGCGCCCTGATCAACGGCGAGCGGCTGGTCGCCCTCTTCGGGATGCTGAGCGAACGCGATCCGGTGCAGATCCTCGCCGCGCTGCGCTCGATGCATCCGGACGCGGCTGTGTTCACCGAGGCCGAGAGCGCCGGCACCCACGCCGTCCCCGCGACTCATCTTGCCGAGGTCTACGGGTCAGGCGGTGAGGCGGTCGCTCCGGCAGCCGCGGCGCTCGCGCGAGCCAGCGAGCTCGCAGGCGCGAACGGCAATGTGATCGTGTGTGGGTCGCTGTACCTGGTGGGCGAGATCCTGGCCCTGCATCAGAACGTCCCGCAGCGAGATGTAGGCTAGATAAATGCAGCAGCAGGCAACCCAGACATTTCGCCGGGGCAAGGAACGAATCCTCGGCGGCGTGTGCTCGGGGCTCGCGGAGGGCCTTCGAATCGATCCGTTGTGGGTGCGTCTCGGCTTTGTGCTGCTCGCATTCCTGCAAGGAGTCGGACTGCTCATCTACATCGTCTTGTGGATGGTGATGCCCGAGGAGGTCGAAGGCCAGGACCGCACACGCTCAGGATTCGACTCGATGTCAGCCGATCTCAAGCGAATCGGCGCCGAGCTCAAGAGTCAGTTCGGCGGCAGGCCGAAGCCGGCTCCCACGCCAGAGCAACCGGCTCCGTCTGACACTCCAGCAACCGGCAGCAACGCGCCGGCATCTACGCGTTCGACCGGCCGCACGTCGATCGGGCTCGGCGTCGTGCTCGTTGCGGTGGGTCTGATCCTGCTTGGCGCCAACACGGGGCTGGTGCAGTGGTCGGTGATATGGCCCTCCGTCCTGATCATCCTCGGCGTCCTGCTGCTCGCACGCACGCTGGATCGACGCAGCCAGCAGTAGGCCTCAGCGGCCGATGAGACGCCTCAAGCTGATCGTCCAGTCGCGCTGCGGCGCTGTGATGAACGCGGCACACAGGTAGACGCATCCGGCGATCATCGGCAGCAGGAGCAGCGCACCGATCAGGGCCCACTGCCAGCCGCCGCTCATCACAAGCCCGGTGAGCAGCACCGCGGCGACCAGCAAGCCCGCCGAGCCGAGGAGCAGGTCATTGGCCGACCGCGGGCCCGCTCGGCGCAGCGCTGGTGAGGACGCCGTCGCATCGCGCAGGCCGGCGGCGCGCTTCGGCACCAGGCCGTAGAGGAGAAGCACAACACCGCCCAGACCGGCGAGCAGGGTGACGACCTCGGCGATCAGGCCTTCGCGCGTGTCCGCGACATGCGCAGCAGCGATGAATGCGATCGCGACCAGGGCCAGACCCGCAAGGCCTGCGATCCAGCGAGCCACTAGGACGAGGCTGCCAGCACTCGCTTGCGCAACCTGCGCATGCCGTTGAGCCAGCGATCGTAGTCGGTCGCTTTGCGCTGAAAGTACTCGACCACCTCGGGATGCGGAAGGATCAGGAACTTCTCCTGGCGCATGCCGTCGAGGACGATGTCAGCAACCTGCTCGGGCTCGACCGCGTTGGCGGTCAGGAACTCGAGCCCGAGCCGTGACTCGGCCGCGAGCATGTCAGTGCGAACTCCCTGGGGACACAGACATGACACGCGAATGCCGTCCTCTCCATGGGCGATGGCGAGCCACTCGAAAAAGGAGAGCGCAGCTGCCTTCGTCGCTCCGTAGGGCGCTGCGAAGACGTGATTCAACAGGCCCGCTGCGGAGATCGTGCCCACGAGGTATCCCTCGTGACGGGCGAGCATGCCGGGGAGCACATGCCTCGCGATCAGCACGTGCGCCATCACGTTGACTTCCCAGATGCG
>WNFF01011502.1_pt1 | contig 11731 bp, 12 predicted proteins | sample 5400441 | NCBI WGS metagenome assembly WNFF01 (sample SAMN13153345, study PRJNA577476) | soil metagenome | isolation source: 120 cm saprolite under Douglas fir tree site 2 hole 3 replicate 1 | place: USA:California | collected 2015-04-18
GACAGCCCCAACGCCACCGTCGGTGCAGAGTTGCCCATGCCGATGATGGTGTCCTGGGCGGCACTGATCGCGTCGGGCTCCAGCCGGGCCGCGGGGACCTGGGTGGCTGCCGGGATGGCAGTTACGGTTCGGTCCGTCATCTGTTCTCCTGTCGTGTCGGCGTCCGCCTTAGGTGTTCCCGGGCAACAAAGAGCAGCGCTTCACGTGGTTCGGGGTTTCGGTCCTTGGCCAGTAGGTGCGGACATCTGCTCCGCGATCTCTCGCTGCACGCAGCGATTCTCGGGGCTCGCGCCAGTTACCGGGCCCATAGCGCTCCCGTGGATTCCAGCTCGTGTTCGACACGGCGTCGCCGAACCCGGCACAAACGCGACGCCGGCGGATCGGGGATGTGAGGCCACCAAGCGGATGTTGCACCGACCCGCACAGCCCTCAGCTTGGTCACTTCCAAACCATACGGTCAAACCTGGCAACAGGTGATATGTACCGTGAATTACCGCCGTCATGGTTGCCAGATCACGCTCCTCACTGCTCGATCTTCCCCACCGTGGACACTTGGCTACGCATAGCCGCCGCCTTTCTGGTCGAGTCCACGACGGATGGCAAGTCGGCGAATGTCGCCACCTGCCCGGACTCCATGGCCCTGTTCGCCATCCGGGCACCCACCCGAGGGAGGTAGCCACACCTGCAGCGCTCACGTCATTATCCGCACCATGAGGGATGTTCTGGGAATGGCGTACACCCTTAATCAGTGGCCCGATCTCGGTTAGCGCCGCACCCTGTAATCCTGATCAGGACAATCCCGGCGTTGGCCGCCGGGCGCGCCCGGCTCGTGGCACACAGTGCCAACCGTTTGCGCCCCCTCGGCTTCATTGACGACAAATGGAAGTCTCAACTAACGTTAGCGTGGACGAACGTTAGCTAGGAAGGTGAGGAGGGCCATGGGACGTGACCGGCCCGCGGGCTTGACCGATCCGGATAGTACGAGGGAGGACGAGATGGACGAGGCGCTCCGCGCCCTCGCCGAACCCCGCCGCCGCGCGATCTTGCAGCTCGTGGCCCACTCCGAGCTCGCGGCGGGCGAGATCGCAGGCTGTTTCGACGTGACCAGAACCGCCGTAAGCCAGCATCTGACCGTCCTCAAGAACGCAGGTCTTTTGTCCGAACGAAAGGTGGCTACACGCCGCCTTTACCGTGCTCGCCCTGAAGGGCTGGCGGCCCTGCGGGAGTTCCTGAACCAGATGTGGGCATCGTCCCTTGAGCTCGCCCGCGACCTGGTTGAGGCGGACCGCGGAGTCGGTGGCGACCGGGCCTCCGCCGCCGGTTAGCGGTCAGCCTGCGACGATAAGCGTGAGACGACACGATGGGAGCAGGCCGGTATGACCCAGGACGGGGAGGCTCAGGTACGGGGCACGGTGACGGCGCTGTGGCGGCCGCCGGTGCGGCAGTCGATCGTGGTCCGCAGCGGCCGGCGGCACACCTTCGATACATTCGTCCGGACCATCGGCATCTGGTGGCCGGTCACCCCGTTCTCGGCCGGGCAGGACCGGGTCCGGGAGGTGACCTTCGAGCGGCGTCCGGGCGGCCGGGTCTACGAGACGTGGCTGGACGGCACCGAGGTCCACTGGGGAGAGATCCTCGTCTGGGAGCCGCCCGAGCGGTTCGTCATGACCTGGAACATGACATCGGTGGTGACCGAGGTCGAGCTGACGTTCGCCGAACTCGGCCCGCTGCTCACCCGGGTCGCGGTCGAGCACCGGGGCTGGGACCAGCTGACCGAGGAGCAGCTGGCCAGGGACTGCGCGCTGCCCGGCGGCTACCTCGGCGGCGCCTACAGCGAGGGCTGGGCCCGCATCCTCGGCTGCCTGGCCGCGGCGATGGGAGGGCAGTCATGAAAGCCGTGGTGTTCTACGAGTCGGCCGCCGACCTTATGGACACGGCGCCCCTGCACGCCGCCGCGCACCGCGCCCGGTGGAAGGAGTTCGCCGGCCGCGGCGAACTGCTCATGATCGGCCCCTTCGACAACGCGCTGCAAGACGGCGCGATGGGGATCTTCACCACCCGGGCGGCGGCCGAGGAGTTCGTCCGCGGCGACCCGTTCGTCCTCAACGGGGTAGTACGGAACTGGATTATCCGCGACTGGAACGAAGCCCTCGTCCCGGACCAGCCCGCCCCGCCGTCTCCCACCCTTGCGTCCTCGGCCGACGCCGAGCCCCCCGCTAGCCGCTCCCGCTTAGACCTCTCGCCATCCGCAGGGTCGGTCGGGTGGTGCTCCGCTGGGCGCCTCACTGGTCTCGTTAACACCACCCGCACCGTTAGTCGATCACCTGTGCGATCTGATCCATTTTTCCGTGAAGGATTCGAGCTTAGTGGAGGATTTGGGCAACTATAGGGGTCTGATCAAATCCACTAGCCCGGTCGACTCAGCGCGTCGGCTCACGATCGAAGCTACGTTCACGCTCTGACGCTCGCACAAGCAAGCCGCCTCGACCAACCCCGCCACGAAGCAGGCAACAACGGCGGAGCCCTCATCGGCCGCGAGATGCGGCGACGCAGAAGGAGGGGGCCGCCCTTCCCGACGGGCGACCCCTGGCCCGTGCGAGAGGGGGCACGGTCGCGTGCCCCCTCTGCTTCTGGCTTCTCGCCTCCCTCTAGCAGGCCAACGTGACGGGGCTCGTCAGCCCGTTCGGGTCCGACGCGGTGCAGTGGAAGATCTGGGTCGTCACGGGCTGGAAGATATCGAGCGTGATGCTCGTTAGCGTGAGGACCGGATTCACCCCGGTCCAGTTATTGTTCGGACAGCCGGCTGTGGCCGCGTTGACTGTCGTTGCGGCGGTCAGGGTGGCGGGATTCGTGGTGAACACGAGGTTCCCGTTTTTTATTGCGGTCGCCGGAACCGCCGTGTCGGAAGTAGCCGGACCTACCAGGACCTTGTTCTGGCCGGGCGCGGTGTTGCCGCCCCCATTCTGGCACTGGTAGAGCGCGAACCCGCTTACAGCTAGATGAAGGTTGAGGTCCTGATTGCCGAGCCCGGCGAGGGTGCCTGTACAGGTGACCGGAATGCTCGTCGTGCCGGAGAACGTGCACACCGGCTCCCCGCCCTTTTTGAAGTGCGGGCTCGAGGCGAAGGCGGGCCCGGCGGCAAACACCACGGCCACCAGGCCGCCCAGGATCACGAGTAGAAGTCGCCGCATTTGTTCCTCCTCTTGCTTTCACCCCGGTGGGTGAGGACTTTCACGTTCCGGACGGAGCCTTTCTGGCGCTCACCCCCCTCACGGAGCATCCGCAAGCACGCGGGCAGGATGGCACTCAGTCGTGGTCTGTGATAGGCGCGCGCGTCAGCGCGTGACAGACGTATCGGCGTCGCCGCTGATTCACACGAATCTGGCCACCCGGCAGCGGGCGTCCGGTCCTCATCGACCTGGCCGCCTGAGCCCGGAGCGGATAGCTTGCGCATGATCTTCAACACCGTGCGCAGATGGCTCCCAACTTGCGCATGGTTCATTGCCGAGTGTAGGTCGAGCCGTGGGCAAGACCCTCAGTAGTGATCTACTGATCTTTTACGGTGGCAGGTATTGCCGGGTACTGAGATCCGAAGACTGCGGCGAGCTCGGCCCGGCCTGCGACGCCGAGCTTGCCGTATGTGGAGTAAAGGTGGCTTTCGACCGTCCGCACGGAAATGACCAGGCGCTGGGCAATATCGGTATTGGCCAGGCCCTGGCCCGCCAGGGTGGCGACTTCCCGCTCTCGCCGGGTCAGCACCGCCAGGCCGGGCGGCTCAGCCATGGGTGAGAAGAACGTGACCTCGGAGCCCGGCTCGCTGACGGAGAAACGTGCGGCCTTGGCCCGCGCGGCTGCGGCACGAGTCACACCGCCCGATGCCGCCCACTGCCACGACGCCTGAGTGGCGGCCTCGGCCGCGACCAGTCCCGCACCGAGGGCGGCGAAGGCATCCGCTGAGGCCTCCAGGGACGCTGCATCGGACGTGCGCACCCCGCGGGCATACACGCCCACCGCGCGCGGCCACGGGCCGTCCAGGGCCGCCGCAAGCGTCTCGAGCCGGCCGGCCACGTGCTCGGCGCCGAGGCGAAGGGCGTCGTGGAGCGCGAACAACGCGGAGGCGGACTGGCTCCGGCTCTCCTGCTCGCCTGCCGCGGTGACCAGCTCGGCAATGGCCCGCGACCGCTCGTCGACCACGGCCGCGACCCAGGCGCGCGCACGGGCGGCGTCGCCATCGAAGACGGCGAATCCTGTGGAGCGCCGAGCGGTCGCCTCCGCGGCCAGCCGGGCCGCTTCCACTTGCTGGCCGAGCAGCGCGTGGGCCTCGGAGGCGAGCGACAGACACCACACAAGGCACCCGTTGGGGTCGTTGGTGCGCAGCACGGCGGCGGCTCCGGTGAGCTGCTGCAGAGCGCCGCGGGGCCGCCCCTGCAGCAACAGCACCCGGCCCAGCTTGGTGCGCGCGTGGGCGAGGTCGCCGTCCCCCAGGATCGGAGCCGCGGTGGGTTCGAGCGGCGGCGCGAGAACCGCGCTCGCGGCCTTGAGCCAGCCGGCCAGGGCCAGCGCGTTCGACCGCATCGCCCACAACCAGCCGGCTGCCTGAGGCAGTTCCTCGCGCAGGCGTGCCGCGGCCGGCTCAAGCTCATCGCACAACGCCAGCACCTGCTCCGCCCGGCCGGCGAACACCATACACGCCCCCACCGCTGAAACAGACCGCAACCGCACCCGCGCGTCCATGTCGGGCGCGATCAGAGGGCTGCCGATCTCGAGCGCCTCGGCGAACCGGCCGGCGTAGGCCAGCAGCAGAGCCAGGTCGCCGCGCGCGAGCAACCGCCGGACCGGGTCGTCTACCGACGCCTCGGCCTCCTCGAGAACCCGGCGCGCGTCCGCCAATCCACCGGGCCCATGGAACGTCGCCAATGCACGCTCCTTCGCGAGCAGTTGACAGGCGGTCCCGTCAGGCTCCGTGCCGACCAGGCGATCGAGTACGTCGGCTGCCTCGCCGAACCGCCCCAACTCGCTCAGCGAGGCACCCAGCAGCAGCCCGGCCTCAAACGAGGGAGCTAGCTCCACAGACGCGCGAGCCAGCCGCACGGCGAGGGCGGGGTCGAACACATTGCGGGCTCGTTGCGCTGCCTGCATCAGCAGTCCTGCGTCCACACCGCTGTTCGACTCCAGCCGCCAGGTGGCAAGCCGCAAGACGTCGCCCCGGCGCTGGCCACCGACCGCTTCAAGCGCATCGGCCAGCAGGCGCTGCAGCCGCCGGCGCTGCAAAACCGGCATCCGAGCGCGCACCACCTCGCCGAACAGCGGATGCCCAAGGCGCACAGCGGCCCTTCTGCCTGACTCCTCGACCACGATCGTTCCCCGGCGTTCCTCGCCGGCGAGGTCGATCTCTGGGATCAGCCCCTGCACCAGGTCCGGGCCGAGCGGCTCGCCAACCGCCAGCAACTCGGCCAGGAGCCGGCGATTCCCCTCCAGCCGGCCCATACGGTCGGCGACAAGCTCGGCCAGCCGAGGTCCGACCCTTCCATCCGGTGTCCACCGCCACAGCCCACCGAGCTGAACGAGTGTCCCGGCTTCCAGGACGTCGGCCACGAGTTCCTGCAAGAACAGAACGTTCCCGGCCGTGTCGGACCATAGGCGGTGCATCGTGCCCGGCTCGATCTCCCCGCCCAACGCGGTCGACGCGAGCGCGCGGAACTCTGGCTGCCCGAGCGGCTCCAACTCCAGCCGCGGGACCGGGCCGTCTTTGTACACCGACACCACTGCCGACGGCGGCTGCTCGCCGGTGCGCATCGTCAACAGCACCGCAACCGCGCGGGAGGTCGCAAGATGATGGATGAAGGCTGCAGATAGCTCGTCGAGCAGGTGGGCGTCGTCCACCACCACCAGTGTGTTCCGGCCGCCGGCCCGCTCGACCAAAGTTGTCGTCAACCGGGACAGCAGGCCCGGCCGGCCACGCAATGACATTCCATCATCAGCCAGGCCCAGTCCCGCGACGCCACCAAGCGGCAGGTCGGCCGCGGCCCGGGTGGCCGTTGCCCACGTCACATGCCATTCGGTCAAGACTGATGAGACCTCGTGGGCAAGACGTGTCTTGCCCACACCCGCCGCCCCGCCGACGACTGCCCCGCCCTGCTCAGTGATCGCGGCGCACAAGAACGCGAGCTCCTCGCGGCGCCCTATCAGCGGCAGGTCCTCGCCCCGCCCTACCAGCCGCAATTCGTCACCCCCCCAACTCGCGACGACTCGGCCAGCACGCAACGAGCATTACGCATGCCCGCCATGGCCGTGGAATTGCGTGCTCTTCTTGCGCGATGTATGAGTTTGCGCTACCTCGCGTGTGGGCGGGTCTGCGTCATGACCCGAGCGCTTCGTGATTCACAGAACCTGCGCGTCGGGGACCACGCCCTCGCGGGCGACCGGGAGACCAGGGGTTATCCGTATGACGTGATCGTTCGAATCTGGGATCGATGATTGGCGCATGACCCAAACCTCCATCGCGCCCAACCCCGATGGAGGCCTACGTCGTCCGGCGGCGCGCGTTCGGCCACTTTTCGTCCCTCCCCTGGAGTTCTGACGTTAACATCCCACTACCGGGCCGTCTAGATCACGTATTGATAAAGCCGCAGCGTGTAGCTGCATGTCACGCTTCATCACTCCGTCATCTGCCAGGTCATCCGCCGACCGCTCGACGCGCGCGGGACGCGCAGCTGGGTTGCACCGGGTGCTCGGCGCCTCCCGCCAGGGCCGCCCTCACTACGCGCTGCCGATAACCGCACGAATCGCTGCTCGCGCGTTCTGCGACGACCCTTAGCAAAAACGGCGTTTGGTAAAGGCGCGCCGCCTGCTCGCGGTCGGCTGCCCGAAGGTCAATCTGCTCATCGAGCCGGACAACGCCGCCGTGGCCGGATTCTACGCCCGCCTCGGCTACCGGCAGGAAGAGCTGCTGTTCATGGAAAAATCGCTGATCCCCGAACCCGAAAATATTTTGATTCCGAACGTACCTGGTTATCCCTCGCCGCCCCCCGCTCCCGCCGACCATGGCTGGCGCGACATCCGGCCCGACCTGTTCGCCGAACCGTACGTGTTCGCGGAGGGAGAGCCGCCGCCCGGCGTATCCCCGTTCGCGGTCATCCGCGAAGACGAGGGGGTCACCCTGATTCTCACCAGGACCGACGCCGACCGGGTCGGCCTGGCCTACGACTACGTGGCGGCGCGGATCACGCTGCGGGTCAACTCCGCGCTCTGCGGACCACCGAAAGCAAGCGGGTTCTGCCGGGCGGCGAGCGACAGCGGTATAAGCGATTGGGACCCTCCGCTCGCGGTGATCCGATGCTCCACCGTATGCCCGCGCCGTTCCGGTAACGTTACGGTCGGCGCGCTTACCCGGGCCGCTGCATCGTTTCATCGTCGCGCTGATCACCCGCAGTCCCGGGCACCCGGCCAGGAACACCCAGTGAGTCACGACCACCCGGGGCAGCCCGGCCCATTCAGGTGCGGCAGACATCGCGCCGGTGGCCTACGTCGACGACCGTCACGGTATGCGCCTTGTCATCGATGCGGTAGACAATCCGGTAGGTGCCGCGCCGCGCGCTGAACCGGTCATCGAGACCAAAAACCCGCCGAGCGTCAAACGGATGAGTCTGTCGCCTTCGTGGCGGACCTTTACGCCTACCGCGATACCGGGCCGCCTCCCTTGCGCCGCCCCTGCTGACCTGGCCACGATGTCTGGGGGCGACGGCCGGCCAGAGAACCGCCGGGCTGACCGCGCCAGCGGAGGGCGGTGATCGTGATCTGGACGGGTGAGCGCAACCAGCAGCAGGGACGTCTGGTCGCCGAAATGTACCAGGGCGCTGCCGCGGTGCCGTGCGAGCGCAGCGCGGTCATCGCCGGCGGCCTGCCAGGCGCGGACAAGGCCGGCGCCCTCGACGAGTCCGGCGTGGACAGGTCCCGGTACTTCACCGTCAGCATCGACGCGATCCTGAACCGGATGGCCGCGGCGCGGCTCATCCCAGATGCCGACGGGCTGTCCCCGCTTGAGCGGGCCGGCCTGGTGCACGCGGAGGCCCAGTATCTGGCCAAACGGGTCGGGCTGCGCGCCCTGATAGACGGCAGGAACCTGATCTTGGATGTCTCGCTGGCATCCTGGCGCGCGGCCGAGGCCTGGACGTACGCGCTGCGGTTCGCGGATTACGCCGTGACCGCGGTGTTCGCCGACATCAGCATCGACGAGGCGGTGCGCCGGTCCGGCGAAGCCCACCGCCGCGGGGAGGAAGAGTTCCGCCGCGGCCACGGCTACGGGGGCCGGCACATCCCGGCGGCGGCCATCCGAGCGCTGGCCAGCCCGGCCGCCGCCGCGCCCAGGGACCGCATCCGGTGGGCGGTCGGCGCGCGGTCCGCCGGGGCCATCGGCGGCACCGTCGGGACCGGGACCTTTCCCGGCAGCGCCGTGATCGCGATGCTTGTCTCCTACCGGGACGGCCGGCTCAGCCTGGACGATCTCTCGCTTGAGTTCCGGGCCCGCCGCTGGCCTCAGGTTCCCGACGTCTGCCCGCCCGAACTCGAGCAGGCCAGAGCCGCCATCGACGACCCCGAGCCCTACGTGCCCGGCTCTTTCGATGACGTCGTGCTCGCCTACGACCTCGGCTGGCTGTCCGACGCCGACTACGACGTCCTCGCGACCGCGGCCGACGGCCTGCCGGGAGCCTGACCCGGGCTTCTAGTCCCGGTCGGCGGCATCGGCCTGATGCGCGACCTGGGCCTGATGCGGGGCCTGGCGTTCCGCGATCTCGGCGATCCTGCGCAGGCTGGTGGTCATGTTCTGGTGCAGGTCTGCTCGCAGGTCGCGGACCCCGAGCAAGGCCCGCTGGACTCCACTCTGGGGTGCGGGGCACATCACTGACCAGGTCGTAGAGCAACTCGGGAGCCGCGTCTATGCGCAGCCGGACCTCGTCGTGATCAAGACGGTTCACGGCGCCTCCTGCGGGCGGGCTGACCACCGCCAGACGGGGGAGCGGGGTGCCGTTGACAGGGCGCGGCACCCCGCTCCTATGAGGCAGGCGCCTGCGGGGCAAACGCCGCACCGCGCACCCGCCCTATGGCCCCGTTATGCTTCAACGATGACTTAACCGCCCAAATCGGGTCAACTCGTTTTCCCGCGTTGGTCAACGCCCGTCCAGGTCAAGCGCGTGCGCCGTACCCGGCGCAGAAGCTCGGCGATCAGTAACCGGTCACCGTGCTTGCCCGTTCCGGTCCTTGTTTTATTTGGGCCGAACGGACCGGGTGCGTGTCCCGGTAACCTTCCTCGTCCCCGCAGGGACAGCGCCCCCGCCGTCGACGCGAACAGCAGCGTGTACGCGTCAACCACCCATTGCAGGCCTGCCGTGGTGCCGCCCAGCGTCCGCCCGATGCCGGGCAGGGCCACGTTCACGGCGGTGGCGTCCAGGCTGAGCAAGAAGAACCCGAGCAGCGCCGCGACCAGGATCTGCGCGCTCGAGGCCGGCCGCAGGGCGTGAGCCGGGTTCGTTCGGACCGTATTGACGATGCTCATGAAGGCAGCCTGCGCCGACGCGCGGCCGCCCGGCAGACCGGGATCTTCCCGGGCGCGTCGTTCCGGGGTGTCCATCGACTACTACGCCCGGCTGGAGCGGGGCAAGGAGACCAGGCCGAGCCCGGCGGTGGTCGACGCGCTGGCCCGCACGCTGCGCCTGTACGAGGAGGAGCACGAGTTCCTGCGCGCGCTCGCGGCTCAGGCGGCCCGGCGGGCGCCGGAACCGCCCCCGCCGCCGTCCCGGGCGATCCGGCCGAGCGTCCGGCTGCTGCGCTGCGGGTCGGCTTAGATAGGTATTCGGTCGGGGCGTCGGATGAGCTGGGTCAGTTGCGCAAGTCTGGCTCCGGCTCGGGCAAGGACGCGACCGAGTACTCTACATTCAATCTAGCGAGGGTGGTGGGGAGCCGCCCGGTAAGTGTCGGGGTCGGAGTCACCATCGGTGCAGGAATCACGTAACGGTAGTAGCCCAAGACGTTCTTACCGACACTGTCGACCCTGGCGTAGGCCTGTACCCAGCGGCCGGATGGATTGATTTTGGTATCTGGCCTGTCGTAGGTGTGTGGCTCGTCGATCATGGTGCCGTTACTTGCATAGATGCCCACGTGGTGGGGGAAGAAGACTAGATCGCCCGGCTCTTGTTCACCCGCGGGGACGCGCCGCAAGTTCTTTATCTGGGTTCCCGTGCTCCCTCCTCCCACGACGTCCTTGCGGTACACCAGGTAATAGACCCAGCGGGTGAATCCGGAGCAGTCCAGTCCGTACGTACCGTTATCCCCGTAGCCGAGGAGGTGTTTTTTGCTAACGGTGCTGGCGCATTTGGGACCGGAGAACAAAGTCTTGGGTACTCCCGGGTCCCTGGTCCACGTCTGGCAGTTGCCATCGGAGGGCCCCGGTTGCTCCTCGTGTCCGCCACCCCACGAATACGGTACGCAGTGGGGGCCGTTGGTATTCGGCACGCATCCTTTCGTCCAGGGACTCTCGCCGAGCGCTATCTGCTTCGCCTCGCTGACCAGAGCCTGGCCGGTAGTCGGGTCATGGGGCAGGGCCTGGCGGGAAGCAGCTGGGGAACCAGCTAGCGCGGCTGTTCCTGCGACACCGAAAACAACACTTCCCGCATAGGTAGCGGGCACTACAAGCGCCACCGCGAGCCCAGCGATCATGTGCGATTTCACAGCTGGTCTCATTTCTGGCCGGAAATTACCGGATGCTCGCCAGGCTGAGCTTCCCCGATACGCCCACCTCGCGCATTGACGAGAGCAACTTACCATGTGCGTCAGGAAACTACTAGATCGCGGCCGATTCATTCCTCGATGAGGACAAAACAGCCTGTGATCAGGGGTTAGGACGGCCATCAGAATAAAGATGAGATCCAAGCATTTAAGATATTAATTTAGGCATTGGCTCACTCTAGGATGATTTTCCAAATGGGTGTTTCCAGGGATCGTGAGTGCTGTGAGATGATCATGATCAGAAGCTCATCGCCTGCCTGTATAGGTCCGGTTGAAGTAATCGCCAGAGAGTCCGGCTGTAACAGGATGGTGGTTCAGCTTGGAAACGGGCCAGGCCGAAGCCCAGGATTGCCGACCTTCGCAGATGGGTCACGCGATGGTATGACGATCTCGCTCGTCGTCTCGCTGCGGAGCGTACTGACGATGAACTTCCGGACGATCTGTGACTGGTACGTGCTAACGGTGAAGGAGGGGCAGCCGCTGGGATCGGGGGAGCCTGGACGGGCTGTCCGGGTATACCCGGTGACGTCGGCCGGATACCGCCATCCGCACGGAAGCAGGGCCAGCGCGAGCTCGACCTGGCGTAATGCGCCGCCCTTGGACAGCCGCAGCACCGGCATCAGCTCGTCGGGGGTGAACTCGTCATAGGGCGGCGGGTCGGCGGGTTCCCGGCGGCCAGCGCGGCCCGGGCGGTCTTGGCCGCGGCGGCGTGCAGGGCGGCGCGGCCGGGGGTGCGGTCATCGGCGCGGGGTCGGCGTATTCGGCGATGCCGTCCAGCAGCATACCGGCGGACCAGGCGGCGATCTTCTGGCAGCCGCCCAGGAACCCCGCCAGCGCCGGACGGGCCGCCCATGAACGCGCTCCTCACCACGGGCTTCGCCGCGCCGCGCTGCGCTGGGAAGATCAGATGGGCGGCTCCGAGCTGATCCACCGCACCGTGACCGAGACC
>WNFF01005591.1_pt1 | contig 11729 bp, 9 predicted proteins | sample 5400441 | NCBI WGS metagenome assembly WNFF01 (sample SAMN13153345, study PRJNA577476) | soil metagenome | isolation source: 120 cm saprolite under Douglas fir tree site 2 hole 3 replicate 1 | place: USA:California | collected 2015-04-18
GTGCAACGCGCGCGTCAGCGATCGGATCGGAGATATTTCGCTGATGCGGATTACCGCAATTCATCACACTTTGGCGATGGCGCCCGGTACCAAGCCTGGTATCCAGCACGTCAATCATCAGGTGGCCAGCAACGACGATGTGCTGCGGTCGTTCTACTTCTTGAGTGGACGCAACGTGCCGATCGTGTTCGGACCCGGCCGCCATCCCACTTCCGGTGCACGCTTTCTCTATTTCACCGGGCCGGACGGCATGACGTTCGAATATTCGGTCGGCGTCGACGAGATAGAAGATGAGGAAACCCATCGTCCGCGAAGCTTCGGGTTTGAGCCGAGCAGCGTCTGCATGTGGGGCTCGAAGCGGGTGGGGCAGGGAATTCCGGTGCCGGCCGCCAAGCAATAGCCGCCGATGGTGAAACGGGCCCTTGCGGGCCCGTTTTGTTGGCATGTAGGCAGTGAGATACACGAGCTTCCCGATTCTATCCGGGACCACTTCACCGACGGCGGTGAACTACGCCGCTTTCTGTCGCAGGATGTCGATGACACGCTCGCGGTGCCTTGCAGGTGACCCGAACATCTCCGCATTGGCACGAGCGCGCTTGAAGTAGAGATGGTTTTTCATCTCCCAGGTAAAGCCGATCGCTCCAAAGATCTGGATGTTCTGATTTGTCGCGGTAACATAAGCCTCCGTGGCGTAGGCCTTGGCGATCGCGGTCGATATCGCTGCCTTGGGATCATCCTCGCTCAACGCCCATGCTGCAAACAGCACCGCAGTGTTTGCGCACTCGCTTGCGCCGAACATCCCGGCAAGGACATGCTTGATGGACTGGAATGCGCCAATCGGCTTGCCGAACGCAACCCGCTCCTTGGCGTAGTCGACTGAGCTCGCCAGGGTCTGTTGCAGGCCCGCAGCACTTTCAGCCGCAAGAACTAGCAGGATCCGGTCACGCACCCACGGCCAGATGGTGGCATCGTCGGAGTCCAGCCGCTCGGCGGCGGCATCGCGGAAATCGACCGTACAGACTTGCCGTGTGATATCGCGCCAGACGAGGGGTGTGATCTGAACCCCGTTTTGTTTGGCATCGACCAGAAACCATGCCCGGGCACCGTCGACCTCAGCAGCAACCACGAGCATGTCGGCCGCTGCGGCGTCGATGACGAAGGATTTCGAGCCGTTGATGACGTGGCCTTTGAAACCCGCGCTGGCCTTGGCATCGGAACCGGGCCCGTCGGCGTTGCCGCTCGCATCGGCAACGGCAAGAGCGAGCTTGAGGTCACCGGAGGCAACACGAGGCAGCAGGCTGGCCTTTTGTTCGGTTGAAGCACCCTTCAGCAGCGCCCAGGTGCCGGCGAGCACACCAAGCATGGGGCCTGGAGCGAGCGTCCGGCCAATCTCATTTACGACCATGATCAGATCGATCAAGGTCATGCCGGAGCCGCCGAACTTTTCCGGAATGACCAGACCGGGCCAACCGAGCTCTGCCATCTTCGACCAGTTGGCTTCGTAATTGGCGTTCTTCACGGTCGCGCCGGGAACAAGCAGCGGCGCCAGATCGATCTCCTTGTCCAGAAAGCTGCGTGCGCTGTCGCGGAGCAATTCGTGGTCTTCGCTCAAGGCAAAGTTCATGGCTGTAGTCCCTCTCTCAAACCGCGGTTTTCAGTTTTGATTTCTGCAGTTCCGCCCAGGGCGTCTTGGCAGTCGGATCGGCTTCGCGGGGAAGACCTAGAACGCGCTCTGAAATGACGTTCTTCAGGACTTCCTGAGTCCCGACGCCGAGCGTCACAGCCGGGTTGAACCAGAAGGCATAGTCCCAATCGTCGAACATGTGCCGGCCGTCATTGGTTCGTTTGAAAGCGCCGTTGCCGGTGATCAGCCCGCTCATGCCTTGTACGCGCTTGGCAAGATCGACAATGCGCTGGCCGTGGGGAGCTGCCACCATCTTTCGCACCGCGGCCTCTGGCCCCGCTGGCTTGGCGTTCATGCGATCGCTGAGGCTGCGGTAGGCAAGCAGGCGAATGATTTCGCCCTCGATATAAAGCTTTGCCGCCTCATCCCGGATCAGCGGATCATCGATGCCGCCGCTGGCGATCAACTCGGAAACCAGATCGCGGGCTGAGGGACCAGAACCCCAAATGGCGCCCGCCTTGGATAAGGCGACCCGCTCAGTCTGCAACTGTGCCATGGTGAGCGCCCAGCCATCCCCTTCCTCGCCGAGCAGACGATCCGCCGGAATTTTTACATCATCGAAGAAAACCTCGTTGTATTCATTTTCATTGCCGCTCATGTCGATGATCGGCCGCACGCTGATTCCGGGGCTGTTCATGTCGATCAAGAACTGCGACAGCCCCACGTGCTTGGGTACATTCGTATTGGTGCGAGCCACGAGGACGCCGATCTGGGCCTTGTGCGCAAGAGACGTCCAGATTTTCTGCCCGCGGACGACATAGTGGTCGCCCTCGCGCCGCGCCGTCAGCCGCAGGGCACCGAGGTCCGAGCCGGCTGAAGGCTCGCTGAACAGCATGCACCATTTCTCTTCCATGGCCAGAGCCGGCGGCAGCAGGCGTTCACGCTGGGCGTCGGTGCCATGGGTCAGCAGGGATTGCGCGCAATTGTTGAGCGCCACCGGATTGAGACGGGCAGGCGCCTGCAGGCCAGCACGGTCGAACTCTTCATCGATGATGAGCTGGAGTTCCGGATCGGCGCCCAGTCCCCAAGGACGCGGCCAGTGCGGAACGGTGTATCCGCGTTCGGCGAGTTGACGTCCGGTCGGACGCGGATTTGCCGCGAAGAAAGCACGGATTTCCAGACGCCGTGGATCGTTTTCAGGTGGAAGGTTGAAGTCCATTGTCGTCTCCTCGGATCCGGCAAACGGAAATGTCCGATAGCCAGGTTTATGAGAGCAGCTCGCCATTGAGGCGCCGAGCCACCAGATTTTTCGCAATGATGACCTGCTGGATCTGGCTGGTGCCTTCGTAGATTCTCAAGACGCGGACGTCGCGATAGAGTTGTTCGACCATATAGTCGGCGATGTATCCGTTGCCGCCGTGAACCTGCACGGCGCGATCTGCGACGCGGCCCACCATTTCGGTCGCGAACAGCTTGCACATCGAAGCTTCGCAGGAGATCGGCTCTCCCCGCGCGGCTTTTCGCGCGGCGTTTTCAACCATGCCGCGGGCGGCATAGGCCTCGGTCAGGGAATCCGCGAGCAGCGCCTGGATCAGCTGATGGCGCGCGATGGGAACGCCGAACTGCACCCTTCCGTTCGCATAGTCGGCTGCGTTCTCGATCAATCGGTAGGCCAGTCCGACGCAGCACGCGGCGATGAAAAGCCGGCCCCGATCAAGTCCCTTCATCGCGGCATCCAGTCCGATACCCAGCTTTCCGCCGAGCAGGGCGTCATCCGCAACATAACAGTCCTCGAAGATGACGTCGCAGATCGGAGCACCGTGCTGACCCATCTTCCGTTCGGGGGCCCCTAGGGACATGCCCTTGGTTCCCGCTTCGACGAGAAAAGCGCTGATCGACGGTTTCTCGTCTCCCTCGCGGGCCTGCGCAAATACGGTGAAAAGGCCGGCAAACGACGCGTTGGAAATGAACCGCTTCTGTCCATTGAGGAGCCATCCTTGCCCTTTTCGTTCGGCCCGGGTCTTGATCGATCGCGCATCCGATCCGGAATCTGGTTCCGTCAACGCGAAGGCGGCGATGACCTCGCCACTCGCGAGCCGTGGCATGAAACGGTCCTTCTGCGCCTTCGTCCCGGCGCGCGACAGGCACTGCCCGGCGACGCCGTTATGGATGCTGATGAAGTTCCGCATGGCCGGACTTGCGCGCCCGAGCTCAAATCCGATTTCCACTTCCTGGAGGGGGTCGAGGCCCAACCCGCCATGGCTCTCCGGGTAGCAAAGTCCGAACAGACCGAGATGGCGGACTTCGTCGAGCAGGTCCGGGGGTGGCGCCTCCAGCTCCGCGATTTCCCGTTCTCTTGGGATCAACCGCTCTCGGACGAACCGCTCGACCGCGTCGCGGAACAGGGCAAAGGTTTCTGCGTCGATTGGCATCAGTTCGCTCTGGCGGTCATGCGTGATCGGAGGCCCGTTCGAAATCAGCATCGAGATACATTGTCGCACGGTCGTGCGAAATACAAGTCTTCAGGATCATTAATTTGAGAGACGACCGAAAATATCGCGCAAGAAGGTCGTTGATAAATTCGCACAAATGTGCGATTATGACAATGCTGATGCAGCGTCATGGCGACGTTGCACCGCAGCAATGGGCGGCGAAGGCTCTGGACGTGCATGTTGAAGACGCGCTCTCATTTCATCGCAATCACGCTTGCCGCGCTCACTGCGTCATCCATGGCGCAATCGGTATCCGGCGAGATGAAGTACGACGTCGGCGCGACAGATACCGAGATCAAGCTCGGTAACATCGTTCCCTACAGCGGCCCGGCGTCCGCCTTTGGCAGCGTTGGCAAGGTGCAGGCCGGCTTTTTCAGAATGATAAATGGGCAGGGCGGCATCAACGGACGCAAGATCAACTACATCTCCTACGACGATGCCTATAGTCCGGCGAAAGCGGTCGAGCAGACGCGCAAGCTCGTCGAGAGCGACGAGGTGCTTGCGATGTTTGCGATCCTTGGCACGGCATCGAACAGCGCCGTGCAAAAATATCTGAACGCGAAGAAAGTGCCGCAGCTGTTTGTTGTCAGCGGCGCCACTCGATGGAACGATCCGAAGAACTTCCCTTGGACCATAGGCTATCTGCCGAGTTACCAGGCCGAAGCGCGCATCTATGCGAAATACATTCTGAAAGAGCGGCCTGACGGCAAGATCGCAGTGCTTTATCAGAATGACGACCTCGGCAAGGACTATTTGAGGGGCCTGCATGACGGACTCGGCGACAAGGCCTCGATGATCCTGATTGAGGAGCCTTATGAAATCTCCCAGCCAACGGTAGAGTCGAGTATCGCCAAGATGAAATCGTTCGGTGCCGACATCTTCATGAATTTCTCGACACCGAAATTCGCGGCGCAGGCAATCAAGAAGGTCGCCGAATTGAAATGGAAGCCCTTGCAGTTTGTTTCCAACGTCAGCATCTCGAACGCGAACGTCATCCAACCCGCGGGACTTGAAAACGCGCAAGGCGTCATATCGGCGGCCTATGTCAAGGATCCGACCGACCCGCATTGGGAGAGAGATCCGGGGATGATCGCCTATCATCAGTTCCTGGCAAAATACCTGCCGGAGATAAGTCGCGCCGATAGCTCTGCGATGACCGGCTATAATATCGCGCTTACCATGGCGGAGGTCTTGAAGCGGTGCGGCGACGACCTGACGCGTGAAAACCTGATGAAACAGGCGGCGAACCTGAAAGACTTCGAGCAGGGGAGCCTGCTGCCCGGGATCAAGGTCAATACCAGCGCTACCGACTATGCACCGATTGAGCAGCTGCAACTGATGCGCTTCCAGGGCGAGCACTGGAGCCTGTTCGGAGAGGTTCTGGCCGGCGAGTTTCGCAATTGAGCAGCAGTTGCTACGCCGAAACAACTGACGGCCGCTGCGGGCGACGGTCATGGAAATTCGACCACACCAAGCCGGACCCGGCAATCGTCTAAAAGCGCACGATTGTGCTAATTTGATTGACTGACTCGACCCCGTGTGAAATGGACATGCTTGGTGTCCGCGATCTAATTCACAAGCAATCTGGAAGGTGGTTTTGAAATGCCTGAGGACATCAAGGTGGAACGTCAAGACGGCTGGATCGAGCTGACGATCCATCGCCCGGACAAACTGAACGCAATTCGCGAGCAGACTGCCGTTGAAATCCTTGACGTCATGGCCGAGGTCGAGAACGCACGCGAGCTTCGCGGACTGATTATCACCGGCGGCGAGAAGGCGTTCTGCACCGGCGTCGACACCAGCGAGCAGAAGAACGAGCCGGAGGAGGCGTTCGAGCTATGGCGCCGCCGCAAGCGCTCGCGCAAGGTCAACCAGTTCTTCCGCGCGTTGCCGGAATTTACCAAGCCGGTGATCGCGGCTGTCGAAGGGTATGCGCTTGGCGGCGGGTTCGAGATCGCGTTGCTCTGTGATTTCATCGTCGCCGGCGAGACCGCCCAATTCGGCCTTCCCGAGGCCAAGCTCGGCCTGATGCCGGGGGGAGCAGGGACGCAGACCCTGTCGCGGATCATCGGCAAGCCGCTGGCCAAGGAATTGATCTGGACCGGTCACCGACTCAAGGCCGAAGAGGCGCGCCAGTTGCGCATCGTCAACCACGTGGCTCCGCAGGGGAAGGCCATGGAGAAAGCGCGCGAGCTTCTGCGCGCGATCGGTGAACAGGGGCCGCTGTCGGTGATGTTCACCAAGGCTGCGATCGAGCGCGGCTATGACACCAGCCTTTCCGAAGGCATGTCGGTGGAAGCCGATGCCTTCTTCGCGTTGAGCTTTTCGCAGGACCGTAACGAAGGACTGGCTGCGTTCCGCGAAAAGCGTGCGCCTAACTTCAAAGGCAATTGAGTAGGACATCGTTCATGGCAAGGCGCGATATTGCAATCGTTGGCTACGGCGAAACCAAGGTGGAGCTCCGCAGTGGCCGCAGCTCCTACGATCTGGCCGGCGAGGTCTTCGAGCAGATCCTCAGTTCGACAGGCATCACCAAAAGCGAGATCGACGGCATCTGCGTCTCGGAGACGATGAGCGAGACGTCGAATCCGTTCTGGCCGGTGTATATGGCCGAAATGCTGGGATTGGCGCCGGCGTGGACCCAGGTAAACGGTCTCGGCGGGGCTTCCACGATCGCCGGCATTTCCCGTGCGGCGTCGGCGATCCGGGACGGGCAGTGTACTACCGTGCTGGTGCTCGCATCCGACGCGCAGTCGAGCTATCCGCCGACCGAGCAGGGCGCGCAGCGCTGGGAATTCCAATATCCGACCGGTCTTCGTGGCCCCGTCGGCGTGTTCGGGCTGCTGAGCCAGCGCTATCGTCTGCAGTATGGGTTAAAGGACGAGGCGCTCGCCAAGCTTGCGGTAACGCAGCGCAATCATGCGCTGATGAACCCGAACGCCTGCTCGAAGCTGAAGACGCCAATCACCGAACAGGATTATCTGAAATCCAAATATGTATCCGAACCGCTGCGGATGCTGGACAGCGTCATGGTCTGCGATGGCGCGAACGGCGTTCTTGTCACGTCGACCGAGAATGCAAAGCGTCAAGGCCTTAAGAAGGCGGTGTATCCGACGGGGTATGGCGAGATCACCAATTTCAACGGCGACAAGGCGCTTTCAGACATCACCGAGACCGGGTTTTCGGTTGCAGGCCCCAAAGCTTTGAAGCAGGCGGGGCTGACGCCAAAGGACATTCAGCTCTTTACGCCCTACGACGACTTCCTGATCGCCATCCTGATCCAGCTGGAGCAGATCGGCTTCTGTGGCCGCGGCGAAGGCGCGGACTTCGTCCTGAAGACCGACATGAGCTACAAGGGCGCGCTGCCGCTGAATACCAGCGGCGGACAGATTTCAGCCGGCCAGCCGGGTCTCGCCGGCGGCGGCCTCAACCTCGTGGAGGCGGTACGCCAGCTCTTCGGTGAAGCCGGCGAGCGGCAAGTTGCGCATCTCAAGAACGCGATGGTTACCGGCATCGGCGTGATTCCGTATGCGCGCAACTGGGGTGTTTCCAATGTTATGATTCTGGAGAACTGAGATGAGTGAAGCGAAGAAGACTCCACGGCCGCTTCCGCGTCCGGACATCTACATGAAGACCCGCCCGTTCTGGGACGCGGCCAAGCAGCACAAACTGATGCTGCAGTTCTGCAAGGACACCAACCAATACCAATGGTTTCCACGGCCGGTAAGCATCTATTCGGGAAAGCGGAATCTCGAATGGCGTGAGGCCTCGGGCAAGGGCACCCTCTACACCTGGACCAACACGCTGGTGCCGTGGGCGGGACATGAAGACCGCGTGCCCTATATCTGCGCCCTGGTCGATCTGGAGGAGGGGGTTCGGATCCTGGTCAATCTGGTCAATTGCGACGCGACCAAGTTGAGCGATGGATTGCCGGTGAAGCTTGCCTGGGAAAAGCTCAGCGAGGATTTCAACGTTCCCGTCTTCGAGCCTGCTTGAAAACCGGTTGCGGGATCGCTAGTTCGGCTACTTTTCCGCCCTTTATTCGCAATTGGGTGTTGGCAGCGGCATTTTCTGATGTGTATATATTATAATCATATCGCCGTGAGCATCGTCGACAGGAACCGAATTGGCACGCGCTTCGAAGAAAACGGACGTTGGTACAGTTGATTCTGCTCGTCCCAAGACACTCAAGCGCCGCAAGGAAGTTCTGGGCGTCGTTTATGAAGCCGTCTCCGAATCCGGCGTCGACGGCGTTACGATGCGGCAGATCGCCGAAGCGGCTGAAATCAGCACCGGGACCATCAATTATCATTTCGAAAACAAGCATAACCTGCTCATTTTAGCGATGGAGGCGGCCTACGAGCTGCCCGAAGACTGGGAGGTCTACAAGGGATCGCCGTTCTCCCAATTGCAGCGCTTGGCAATGGGGTACGTGTTTCGCTCGCCCCGCGACCGCTTCTGGCGGTTCTGGATCAACTATACGGCCCATAGCACGCGCGACGAAGAGATGCGTGAGCATCAAAACACGCGATATGAACGGCAACGCAAGTTCTGGGGCGAACTGCTGCGCGACGGAATTACGGCGCGCGAGGTCGATCCCGAGGTCGATCCGGAACGGGCAGCGAACGAACTTCTGCTGATCGCGCACGGCCTTGTGCTGCGGCAGCTGCAGTCGCCAACGCCCGCCAACCGTGACGAGGCGCGCGACATTCTCACCGAGCGATTTGACCGCCTCGCGGCCAAGAGCCCGAAGGTATGCCGGGTGCCGGGCCGCTAACGCGGTTGCCACAGGTTGGCTGCTTTCGCGCGCCGCTGAATTCCAACATCGTGAAGCGATATGCCCGCCAGGCGGCGATCATCTGCGCGCGCCGCAATCCCATGGATAGCGGTCAAATCGGCAAGGGAGCTGCCTCGGGCAATCGGTGCTGCCCGCCGCAATCGACACTTTTCAAAAAAGCGCACACTTGTGCGAATTTTACGATGAGACTACACTATGCCTCAAGGCCGCATGTTGACGAGCGTTCCTCCAGAACGTCTTGCCGGCGAATATCGGCCGAGATGTCATGGAAACGGCCAGAATGGACAGCAGCGAAAACCGGCGCGGAGTCAGGGATATTCGAGCCGAGGCCATGCGCGGCGGGGATGCGACGGCATTGCTGGCGCGGATGCCGGACCGTTTCAGTCACGTGGTTTGCGATTGGGCGGCGGTGGAACCGTCGAGGATCGCGCTCATTTCGGGTACCGCCCGTTTGTCGTACGGCGATTTGTGGATTGCCACGCGAACGGCCATCAAGACCTTGCGAAAGCTCGGCGTTCGCGCAGGCGACCGCGTGCTCCTGGTTGCGGAAAATGGATTGCAGGTCGTTCCGCTACTGCTGGCCGTCAGCGAACTGGACGCTTGGTCCGTGCCATTGAACGCACGAATGTCGGCGCGAGAGGTGGAGACCATCCGCGCCTTTAGCGACTGCCGCCGCTCCCTGTACTGCGTCGGAGATTCCCCGGCTGCTGCAGGGCATGCCACGACGGACACGATCGATCGCGAAATTTCCGTGTTGGGCCCGGTCCTGGCCAGCGTGATCAACGAAGGAGCGAGGCAGGAGCCGGTCTATCCCGACAAGGCACGCCAGACGGCCGTGCTGGTGTTCACCTCGGGTACCACAGGTGAGCCCAAAGGGGTGATGCTCAGCCATCAGGCGCTGATCTACATGGGCGCCAACATGGCGCAGTTGCGCAAGATTACCCCCGCTGACGCGTTCTACAATTCCTCGCCGATAAGTCACGCAATCGGACTTGGGACGGTGCTCATGACGGCCTTTTGGGCCAGCGCAAGCGCCGAATTGGTGTCGCGCTTCACGCCCGCGCACTTCGTCGAGGCGCTGAAAGCCGAGCGAATTACCGCCGTCACCGCCGTCCCGACCTTGTTTGCCCGTATTGTCGAATATGCGGAGGAGAAAGACATATCACTTCGGTCGAACCGTTTGCGCATTATCGCGACCGCCGGTGCGCCGCTGGATTTGGCCCTGAAGGCAAGGGTGGAGGAAGCTTTCGGTCTGCGGATGGGTAATTCCTACGGCATGACCGAATGCAATCCTGTCGCGCGTTCGGCCGCCGGCGTGGAAACCAACGAGGTCGGCGAGTTGCAGCCCGGCGTTGAGATTGTCGGAGAAAACGGAAGCGATGTCGGCGTGCCCGAGAGTGGCGAGCTCTGGGTGAAAGGACCGACGCGCATGTTGGGTTACTACCGCAACGAAGTCGCAACGGCGGGAGCGATGCGAAAGGGTGGTTGGCTGACCACCGGCGACCTTGCGCGGATGGATGATCAGGGCCGGCTCTATATTGTCGGTCGCTCGAAGGATATGATCATCAGGAGCGGATTCAACGTTTATCCGGTCGAAGTGGAATCGGTGATCTCGCTTTTCCCCGGCGTCGCATCGGTCGCCGTCGTCGGCCGCGACGTTCCCGGCAATGAGGAGGTGGTGGCGTTCGTTCAGCCGCTGCCGGGCCAGACGCTCGATGTCGGCGCGCTGTCGCAATGGGCACACGAGCGGCTCGCGCCGTACAAGCGTCCGTCCGAAATCATCATCAAGTCGGAACTCCCGATCGGACCAACCGGGAAGATTTTCAAGATCAGGCTCAAGCAGCTGGCAGCGATTAAGAACCCGCCCTCCTGACCGGATGGTGTCGCCATCATCAGGACCTCGCCGCGGATAAAGCTGCCGCCTGATGTCTGTCGATAGCTTCTGCCGATCTCGCTGCTGCGATGAGAGAACGAAATCAGGCTTGGTCTTTGGGAGCGTCGAGATGGTTCATGCGATACGATTGAAGGCCCACGGAGAGCCGGACGTTCTAGCGTGGGAGCAGGTGGAGGTCGGCAAGCCGGCCTCCGGCCAGGTGCGCATCCGGCAGACGGCGGTTGGCGTGAACTTCATGGAGGTGTCACAAAGGCGGGGACGTTCCCCGATTCCGTTGACGCTGCCGGGCGGCCTGGGCGGCGAAGCCGCCGGCGTTATCGAGGAGCTGGGTGAAGGGGTTGCCGATTTGTCCATCGGAGACCGTGTCGCCTATGCTGGCGGCGGTGCCGGCGCCTATGCGCAGGCGCGCATCGTACCGGGCCAGATCCTGGTCAGGCTTCCCGATGACCTGAGTGATCAGCAGGGCGCCGCCATGATGCTCAAGGGCATGACGGCACAGGTTCTCGTGCGCCAGATTTCCCGCGCCAGGGCCGGCGACACGGTGTTGTTTCACGCAGCTTCCAGCGGCGTCGGGCTCATCGCCTGTCAATGGCTGAAGCATCTCGGTGTCAATGTGATCGGCACGGTCGGCAGCGACGCGAAGGCGGAGGTGGCCCGCGCACACGGGTGCGATCATGTCGTTGTCTATACGCGCGAAGATTTCGTCGCACGGGTCGCGGAGATCACCGGTGGTGCGAAGGTACACGTCGTATTTGACAGTGTTGGCAAGGATACTTTCGCCAGATCCCTGGACTGTATCGAGCCCTGCGGCCTGGCGATCCTGTACGGTCAGGCGTCAGGTCCGGTTGGGCCATTCGATCTCGGTCTTCTGGCAAACAAGGGCTCTCTGTTCGTGACGCGCCCAACATTGACCGCGTATAC
>WNFF01010724.1_pt1 | contig 11726 bp, 7 predicted proteins | sample 5400441 | NCBI WGS metagenome assembly WNFF01 (sample SAMN13153345, study PRJNA577476) | soil metagenome | isolation source: 120 cm saprolite under Douglas fir tree site 2 hole 3 replicate 1 | place: USA:California | collected 2015-04-18
TGGTTTACTTGTCCACGCGACGATACGATGAGTCTATTGCTCAATTCCAGAAGGCTCTCGACCTGTATCCAAGCGCTGCAGTAATTCGTGCCTCGCTGGCTTGGGCGTATGCAATGAAGCGCATGTATCCGCAAGCCCTTGCCGAATTCGACAAAATTGCCGATCAGGACAAAGCTGTTGCGGCAGAGAACCAGTTCGTTGCTAGCGGACTTGGTTGGGTTTACGCCGTCTCGGGCAGGCGGGCTGATGCGCTAAAGATCGCCCGAGAATTCAGGGACTTGTCCTCGCACGCTTATGTCGATTTCTATTTGTTTGCGGGAATTTATGCGGGTCTCGCCGACAAAGACGAAGCTTTCCGGTTGCTCGAAAAGGGTTACGAAGAGCATTCGGCTAGCATGCTCTATCTCGCAGTAGACTCGTTCTGGTACGGGATTCGCTCCGACCCGCGCTACGCCGACCTGCTGCGCCGGATGGGGCTTCCGAAGCCCGACTGACTCACGGCTGGTCAGAAGGTATACCGGGCTGACCATCAAGGGCGCGGATTTCTCGTGCATTAGATTCACTCACTTGCGGCTGCTGCGGAAAAGCCCTTTTTGGCCAGCCTTGATTGCCTTAGGTTTAGCGGTTTCTTGTCGATTCCTTCGGGACACCGGGATGCGAGATTCTTCTCGCCGAAGTCCCCTATTTTTGACCGATGCACGCCAGAATAGAAGGTGCGGCCTTGCAGGACGATGGGCGCATCTGCTATCCATGTCCGGTGTATGGATGAACTCACGAGAGATGCCGTCCGCGAGATTGAGCAAATTCATTCGAGCTGGATCGAGTTCGAAGTCGCTGGACAAGGGAACGGCTTGATGGCGCTCTGCGCCGACGACATCGAGTTGTGGCCACCAGACGAGCGGCCTCTGCTTGGACGCACGGCGGTTTTGGCGCAGATGGCGCACGGGACAACGAGAATTCACCTCATTGAGATTAGCGACTGTCGTATTCGAGGTTCAAACGAGATTGCGTACTTGACCGCAAGCTACAAAACTACGTTTTCCTCGGAAGAAGACCCCATCCCTAGACAAGCTCTCGGAAGCCATCTGTGGATATTGCGAAAGCGGGCTGGCACGTGGGTTGTTACTCTCGTGAGTTGGTCCCTGTGGGGCCGTGCGCTGCTATCTCCGGGGACTTGTGAGCCGCCTCCGTCTCCTAGCGCCGGGGCCTCATCCTGACAACCCAGCCGATGTCGCCCGCGTTCGGGCGCTCACGGCTTACAAAGATTTCCTCACGCTCTGGAAAGACGCCGACCCCGACATCCCCATCCTGAAGGAAGCCAAGGCGGAGTACGAGAAGCTGCAGTAGCCTGCCGGAGTTGCTCAGACTTCGGTGACTGAAATGAGGTCTTGTTAGTTTCCGGGGTCCGTCGTATCAAGGCAGCTGATGGGGGCAGCCTGGAGGGTCGGGGTATCCGCAGATGGGGCAGCGGGGCGGTTGTGGGAACCTCTAAAAATGTTGGTTTCGGGATAGCGCGGGGGCGGGGCGGCTATCCACGGTTGCGTCTCCTCCACCCATAATCCCAGCCTTCATCGTCGTGACCACCACCTAGCCCGGATGTCTCACAGAGGGGGAGGGGAGCGGCGAAAAGCAGCTTGATCCGCCGACGGAGGGAGCACAACATCCGGAAATCATCGTACCGACCTTCCCCGGCGGGCTTGCTCGCCGTCCGCGCCCCGAAAGTTCCGATTTTTTGTTAGGGCGAGACACACCACGGCGCGACTTGGTGTGCCCGTTCGTCTCGCTGCTTCCTCCCTTCAGCAGCGCAGAGCTGCGACTTGCAACTGCCGGTGCACCTGGCGGAACAGCTCCAGGTAAGGATAGCCGGTCGACAGCGACACCCAGATTTTGCGTACGGTGATGCGAATCTGGGCCCCGATCTTGAGCAAGAGAAGTAGAGCCGGATTTGATTGCTGCGCAGCCAGGACGTGCTGGTGCGATCCGCAAACAACATCATCTGTTCCTTGATCCGATTTTCCATATCGCCACGGGCGCAGTAAAACTCCTCATACAAGCTCTGCGCCCCCCAGCGGGGTAGGGCGGGTAGGATGGTTTCTTGCGGGCTCAACGAGGTGACCACGAACCGTGGATTGGCCCCTTTCTCCAAGTGTTCCGCCTTGGCAATCACCCGGCGTGTCCGCGACCAACTGTTTTTGGTTTGATAAACAAACTCGGTGAACACCCGCGCCGCGGTTCCACTTTGCTGATATTGGCTCGCCGCTTGTGCGCTGGCCGCCGCGATCTCCCGCAGCAGGCGGGCATTTTGCGCTATGCCCACCACATAGTCCACCCCATGTTCTTCGCACCAACTCAGTAACTCGTCGCGACAAAAGCCCGAATCGCCGCGCACAATAATCCGCACCTGCGGCCACGCTTGCCGGATCTGCGCCACAATACGTTCCAGCTCCGCCACGCTGCCTTTGGCTCCATCGATATTCGACGGCCGCAAACGTGCGCACAGCACATACTCGCCACAGACGATGTACAGCGGCAGATAGCAGTAATGCCCGTAGTAGCCGTGGAAGAACCGCTCTTCTTGCTCCCCGTGCAGAGGAATGTCGGTGCTATCCAAATCCAACACGATCTCTTTCGGGGCTTCGCCATGCACTTGCAGAAAAATGTCCACTAGCACCCGATCGACCGCGCCCTCGTCCAGGATGATCTTCTTATACCGCTCCGTTTCCCCCAACTTCGCCGCCCCCAGTTCCATTCGGTTGAGGGTGCTCTTGCCCGCCAGGGCGGTGCCCTGATCGCGGGCGCGGCGCCGCTCTTCCCCCGTCACATCCTCCTTCTCCACCAACACCGCCAACAGCGGATCGCGCCGCAACTCCTCGTGATCGTTCAAATCCTCGTAGCCCAAAGCCAGTCCGTAAATCCGCTGCGCCACCAACTCCGCCACCCCGTGTTCCACCAGTTCGGGATCCCGATAGTCGGTAAAGCAGCTCGCGAATTGGCCGATGATGTTCGTCCGCTTCTCCACTTCGCGCAACAGCAAACCCCCAGCGTCGCTGGTGATGGATCCGCCGTCAAATTGCCCGCGTACTTCTCGCTGATTTAGGGGATGAAATGGAAACGGTTCTTGGTTACACTCTGTTGTCATAAGGCTGTCTTTCCCTCGTTGGCGTAACTTCTACTCGCAATAGCTTTTATGCCACGAAATGACAGCCTTTTCTATTTTTTTAATGAGAAATGCGGGCTAGGGTCATGTCAATACTGCTCGGGTCTACAATGTCACCATACTCCACTAACCATTCTGTCTCGGCGACACAGCGATACTGTGTTAACTCCACGTCGTACCCCGCTTGCGTGAGCATCTCGAACTGCTCTTGCAGGGTCAGCAGATCCATCCAATTCTCGGGCCCGTCAAAGAGTTCTTCGTTGAGGTCTATCATTTCGTCTCGGGTAAATTCCTTGCCGATGTACACGTCGAGGTGGGGGTCTCGGTGTTGGAATGACAGTTCGTGGCGAGTGCCAGTCAGCTTGTCTATCACCCATGCGTGGTGCGTCAGGTGGTGCCCATTTATGTAGAACCCCTCGACGTAAACCAGGCGGTCAGGATGTGCCCAGACAGCACGTGTCGCGTTATAGAAACAACGGTTCGGCAAGGCGCGGCCCCGCAGCGCCGGATTCCTGGGGGGACTCTACCCGGCCTTCTGTTCTGCTCGAAAATGATTCTTTCCTGCGAAAGTCCGCCACATAACTCGCTGATAATGCAGATACTTGAGGCAGCGGTTTTCGGTCAAAAAGGACGCTTTGGCGACGCTCTGGTACACATTTCGAGCGCACAATTGCTCGTACCTCATTGATAACAAACCTTGTTATAGAGTACGGAGGTTAACGAAACCTTTAGACATTCGGTAAGTCGTTGGAAGAAATATTACTTGCGGCACACATAGTGCGCGCGCCAAAAGGCGACGCCCCGCAGCGCCGGATCCCTGGGGGGATCTACCCGGTCTTCCGTTCTGCTCGAAAATAATTCTCTCCTGCGAAAGCGCTGATAATGCAGGTACTTGCGGCTGCGGTTTTCGCTCAAAGAGGGCGGATAAACGGTGCAGATTGACGCCATGTGGCGGACCGTGGAGTGGTTTGACCGCCATTCAAAAGCGAAGAAGTAAATCTCGAGTCCTAGAAAAAAAGAAGGGGCAGGAGGAACCTGCTCCCGTCTTGTTTTCGCCGCGCTACCGAGCGGCGCTGCCTAGAACTCGTAACGCAAAGCGAACTGCATAACGCGCGGGCTAGTGAGCAGGCCGCTGTAAGTGCCGAATGCCGGCCCTTGGTCGATCGAACTCGTAATGGTCGCTACATCGAAGCGCTTTCGTGTATCTGCCAGCGCTTGCTGAGGCCCATGTCCAGGCCGGCATAGCCCGGACCACGCACAGTGTTGCGTTGTCCGCTTTCTCCCGGGAACAAATGCCGGAAGGGACCGAGACCATCGCTGGTGGCCGGCAAATCAGTGGCGAAGAGGTTTACCGAACCATCCGAACGTATGGTGGTGTGAGCATGGACGGGGCCGACCTGAACTACTGCCCCGCCCAACTGCCAGTTAGTAGGCCAGGTGGCGCCATTAAAGATGGTCACGGGAAATCCGCTAGTCCAGCGGGCCAAGCCGGATAGTTGCCACCCGCCAATAATGGCCTGCACCAAGCCGTGAGCGCCTCCGGCAAGCGCCTTACCTTTGCCGACGGGCAGCTCGACAACCCAGTTCGCATTGAACTGGTGCCTGGTGTCAAAGTCAGAAACGGCACGCAACGCATTCGGGTCCCATGAGTTGATGATCTGCCCACCTAGGCCGCTATACGCGTCAATACGTTCGGCGTCGGAGGAAATGTCAATGGATTTAGAGAAGGTGTAGTTAAAATCGAACTGGACACCCTGGGACATCCTCTTGCGCAGGTTGGCCTGCAGGGCGTGGTAGTTTGCGTTACCAATCGAACGCCACGCATATAGTGAGTGGAACTGCCTATTGAAGAATGCGTTGGCGCCCAGCACTGACGGGTAGTAGGTCCCCGAGGTACCCAGGATGCCGGGATTTCCCGAGAAGTCGGAACCCCAATAGTCCAAATTAGCCAGGGGCGTAGTCTCATCGCCGTACCCATTTACGGGTCCTCCGCCGCAGCCAAAAAGATCGTACATCGCCTGTACCGGATCGGTAGTCGAGCCACCGCTGCAAGCCAGTGTATAAGAGTCGCCGGACTGCAACGGCGCGACCATGTTTTGCCAGTAGGTCGCGGTGGGACCGACCAGAGCGGCGTTGACCGAGGAAGTCGGTGTGCCTGCAAACCCTAGCTCACTCAATCGCCGGGCCGCTTTGAAGTAACTGATCTTGGACTTCGGATCCGTTATGTTGAGCGGCATGGCCAAGTCTTCCTGCGACAGCAGCCGGTGAGAGAGGCGTCCCACGTAGGACACTTCAAGGCTGAAGTTCTTGGGCAACTCGCGGCCGATCGACAAGTCCAGGGTGTAGGAGTAGGGCGTTTTGATGGTATCATCCAGTCCCCATTGAATCGCAAGGCTGGTGCCCGCGTCGGGATATGTGAACGGGAATCCGCCCGTTGGCGTGGCCGGGAAATAAGGTGTAACGCCATCCTGCTCGAATTGTGGAAGCGTGTTCAGACCAGTGAGGCGTGGCGCCGTGGTTGCTGACGGCACGGGCGCCGTAATCCCGGTGGAGAGGCCGAAAGAACCACGCCGGTCGAACGTGCTCAGCAAGCCCGAGCCGATTCGGTCAAAGACAATACCGGCCCCGGCGCGGATTACGGTTTTATCGCCCTCTCCGAACAGACTTTTCAGCCAGCCTCCGTTGGCTCGTGGGGAATAGGCGAAGGAAAGACGCGGCGCGAAGTTCTTGTAATCCCATCCGTAGTAGCCTTTCTTCCCTCCGTTGGCTGGCCCGGACAGGTCGAAGGTAAGGAGCGGATCGGTGTTGGAGGCGCCGCCGGTCAACATCTTGTCTGCACGCTGCTTAAACCAGTCGCCCAGGCTTATGGTCGGCGTTACTTCGGTTCCGTTGGTCTCCCACGGGGGAGAGAACAAGGAATAGCGCAGGCCAAAATTGATGGTGAGGTTGGGTTTGACCCGGTAGGAGTCCTGTGCATAGAACTCATATTCATCAGCGCCGAATCGCCGCTTCAACGGGGCTCCTTGGGGCAGAGCGTTGCCGGTCTTGTCGAAGTTGAAGGTGGCGTCGAGCTCGCTGATCATCCCCAACATCGCGATTATCGGGTAGTTGTAGCCAAGTCTAAAGTTCGAATCGACAGCAGGAAATCCATTGTTCCCGGGATCGAGCGGACTGCTGGTGCCCTGGATTCCGGCTGTGTCCAGTCCGGAAGAATTGGTCACGCCTTGGGAAAAGGAGCTCAAGAAGTTTGCGCGTGGATTGCGAATAAAGCGGATGTTGGTGCCGAACTGAAAGGTGTGCTTACCTTTTGTCCAAGCCACGTCGTCCACGAAGTTATGCACCGGCGTCTGGAAAACGCGGCTGCGGGTGACCGCCAGGCTGGAGTTGTTGGAAGTGCTGTCGTCGTTCAAACCCCGGAAGAAGTTGAACGGCTCCGTGTCATTGTTGCCGATGGAGCCAAGACTCTGACGAGTGAAACCCCAGTGGAAGTTGTTGATCAGCGTCGGGCTGAGAAGCGCGGCGTAGCCCACGGTCAGGCCCTTACTGAAGTCCGTCTTGGTATGCAGCGGAGGCGTACCTGGAAGGTAAGGCACGTCGGACTGGGTGTCATTTCGAAGAGCGCCGCGCCAGAAGAGACTGTGACTTCCGCTGCGGGTGATCTTGAAATCAGCCCGTGCGATGTACCAGTTTTTGTTGGTAGGGACAGGTCCCCGAAAGCGGTACCCGACAAAATTGAGTTTGTCGCCCTGGGTGAGGTCGTTCGGCTCAGGGAAAGAGTTGAAGTAGGTCAGCATGACCGGGTTATCCCCGATGTGCAAGGGATCCATCTGCTGGATCTGGGCCGCGGTCAAGGTAGCGACGGGGCCGAGGCTGGGATCATTGACCACGCTCACGCCGCTGCCATTGCCCGGAGCGCAGGACGGATCCGTTCCGTCGCACACGTATCGCATCAAGCCCTGACGCAAGCTGTCGCTGGGGACGATGCGCAACACGCTGTTCTCCTCGCGCTGCCGGGAGCCTTCATAGTTGACGAAGAAGAAGAGACGGTCCTTCAGGATGGGGCCGCCCAGAGAGCCGCCGAAGATGTTGCGAATGAGTTTGGGAGGTACGTTGGGCTCACCGCTCTGCAATTCAGCCACCTTAACGAAGTAATCATTGGCGCTCGTGTACGTGTTGCGGTGATATTCATAGAGAGAGCCGTGGAAATTGTTGGTGCCGCTCTTGGTCAGCAACGATACCTGGGCCCCGGACGAGCGTCCCTGGTCGGCGTTATAGTTCGTCGTGGTGACCCGGAACTCCTGCACCGAGTCCAACGTAACCGGCAAGACGGAAGTAAAGGCGTTGCCGTTGACCTGGTCGTTGACGTCTACACCGTCAAGAGTGATGTTGCTCTGGTCGCTGCGAGCACCGTTCACGGCTCCACTCCGCGTGTCTATATCCCGGTTGACGTCAGCGCGGTTTCCTGTGTAGGTGACGCCGGCTTGCAGACTTAGTAATTCCGGCACGCTCCGGCCTTCCAGCGGGAGCTCCTTTACCTGGCGCTCGTTGAAGGCGATACCGAGCGACGCGTCAGTAGTGTTAACCTGCGCCGCCTCGGCTGTCACTTCAATGGTTTCCGCCACAGCCCCCACTTCGAGCCTCACATTGGCCGTGGCCGGGGTGCTGACGAGCAGCTGGAGGTCTTTCTGCTCGTATCTCTTGAAGCCAGTCACCTGCACGGTGAGCCTATACGTGCCAGGAGCAATTTGAAGGAACTCATATCCTCCTTCAGGGTCGGTTGTCGTCGTTCGATCAAGGGAGCGCTCCGGATTGCTGAGCGTGACGTTTGCCCTGGAGATGGCGGCGCCGCTCGCATCCGTGACCGTTCCACGCAAGGAAGTCGTGGAGGATTGTGCCCAGACCAGATGGCTAAGGATGAGCAGAAGTAGAACAGCTACCAGGCGCGAGGCGGAACGCATAGAAGCTCCTTTGGGACACGTTTTGATTTAGCTGCCGTCCAGCTTGACTCATGGGCCGATACAGCTTCAGGGAAAGAAAATCCTGAAGGATTTGATGGACTGGAAGCAATTCGCAGTCCAGAACCGGCCAATGCGATGTGTCCGAGTGTTTTCAACAAATCTGCGTGAAAAATCCAATTTTCAGGGAATTTCTCCCAATTCACATAGCAGAACAACAGGTTCCACCACAATCGTTACCTAGAGCATGGCTCCGGCGAGAATGGACTGCACTGATCTGCATCCCCGTTGGGGATCGCCCATCCGCCCATCCGCAGTGTGTGACCTATCAGGAAATCTCGTCTTGGCGCAGTGGGTTAGCATTCGAGGCGATCGCAGTCGTGGAACGGAGCGGGAAACGGAAATCATCCGATGGTGCGGGGGCGGAACTGCAGTTCCTGGGGAATCTACGGCCCGGTACCTTCAGGCCGGAAATAATTCTTCTCGCGAAGGCGCGGCTCGTTGCGCGGGGTCCTTGGGGGGCTCGACCCGGCCTTCCGTTCTGCTCGAAATAATTCTTTCCTGCTGATAATGCAGGTACTTGCGGCCGCGGTCTTCGATCAAAAAGGGCGAATAAACGGTGAGGGTGCAGACGGTTCATCGAACCGGGGTGCCTGTGTAACTCATTGAGGTTAAATGAGATGCTAGACTACTGCATGGGCCACTGCATGCCGCACAGTGGTCTCAGATTGAGAGAAAGGTCGAAATAAGTTTCGACTCGTCCGTTTTGGACACTGCCCAACAACAGAAAGCCGATGACGCAGCCCACTTCGAGAGCCTGCTGCCCCCGCAACCTGCTCCGAAAAAGGGACAATCGACCCCGCTCGCGGCCCGGCAGCCCGCACCAGCACTGAAGCAAGAGAGGAATGACCTTGCTTGGCGTCCTACATCGACGCGCAGAGATTCTTGTATCTTTAATCCTGTTCGGATTGTTTTATAGATACATCCTCATAAGTGTGTGTGGACGGCTCTGACGGCCATACACACATACTTGGGTGTATAGTAGCTATGTGGTGATGGTGATTGCAAACCACCAGATTAAAAGGAGTTGCCGGACACCCTATCACCACCAATCACCATTGGATCACCCGAAATGGTGATGTTTTGGTGATTGGTGATGGTGATATGGTGATTACCGCACTGCCTCCGTTTCGAGCCTCTTCCGGTGCCGTGAGATGGTGTTCGCCGACACTCCCAAGGCCGTCTTGATCTCCAACGTCGACTTCCCGGCCTTGAGCATTCGGGTCAGCTCGCCCGACTGTCTAGCCTTCTTATGCTTGGCGGCGTCTTCCAAGTAGCCAAACTCACCTCGCTCCGTCAAGTCTGGCCGTGCTCTGAGAAAGAACGGGGCGGCGTGTCCGTCCGCTCGGTGGCTGTTCTTCGTGTTGGTCACCCGGATGACGCCCTTTTCCTTGTCCTCTACCTTCAAGGCATAGGCCGTTGCGACCTGAGCACCGTGCTCCACGGAGTCCGAAATGCTGTTCTGTAACGTGGCGTCTTTTGTGAACCGTCCCGGCTTGGCAGAATGGAACAGGATGACTACTGCCTTCGCCCCACTGGCCAGCAGACCATAGCACTGAGCAGAGAAGTTGGCGGCATCTTGCGCCGTTTGCCCTGTCAGATAACGGCGGGCAGTGTCGATAACGACGACCCTCCCCGACGCCGCGGCCAGCGTGATCGGATTCGACAGTTCCAGTCGGGGACGGTCAAGGGTCTGACTCAGGAATCTGTCCTGGAAATTTCCGGCCCGCATGATCTTTTGACGAGCAAAGAACATGCTGCGGGACATTTCGGGGATGAGGTAGAGAATGTCCGCCTTCTCCCCCACGGCCAGCTTACCGAACAAGGGGCCGCCGGTGAGCAGGGCGCGACAGAGGTTCAGCGCAACGAAGGTTTTGTAGGACTCCGGCAGTCCCGACAGAGCCATTGTTGTGCCTTTCATCAGCCAATTTTCAATGAGCCACACCGGCGGTCCGGCCTCGATTTCACCCGCGCTCTCAAAGTGAGTCCGCCAATTGTCCTTGGCCTTCTCCGCATGTAGCTTTGTAGCCTCTGAGAGAATGGCGGTCAGAGTCCTTCGGTCGGTGATGAACTCCGCGGATTCCTTCTCTCCTTTGGCAAGATCCCGCTTGTGCCCGTCCAAATCGTCGAGCATACCGGCGAGAACTTCCGCGGGTGATCTTCCTTCGGTTAGCTCTTCTAGGGCGCTGTCCAGCCAAATCTGGCGCGTGATGGCCGTGAGGGATTGTTTGCTTTTCATTGCGCACCTCCGTCCGGCTGGATGGTCGGATTGTTAAGGTTTGAATCCCTGCATCCGGTTTCGAGATCGGCAACCCACTTCTCAAGACTCTCTCGCCGGAAGCAAATTCTCTTACCCAGGCGCAAGTGCGGTATCGGAATGCGCTGCCGCACACGCGCGCGTTCTCTTGTGTGCTCGTAAAGTTGTGATGGTTTAATGCCGAGAAGATCGGCGGCTTCGGACAGGTTGAGAACTAGCTTGGTCTGGTCGGACACGGAGGTCTCCCTGATGTCCTAGGAAGATTCTCCGTTAGACGTGCATTATACCGGCACGTCGATGAAGCTTAGGGTCGCGGCACTCCGCTACTGCGGACCGCGCCTTCATCCCCTTTGGCGGGAATGGCCTAATTCCGGGCTGGTGCCCGTGACTACGGAACTACGAATCATCCGACTCCGCCTTAGCGCCTCGTTTCAGTGCCCTGGCGGTTCGGTACTCTCGCAGTAGGTGCAATCCCGAGGCCATTGTGGATGGCCTGAATGGCTGGTTACCGTGATTGAAAACACAGGGACGACCGAGGTTACTCTCGGGCGTTAGCGGAAAACTTTTTCCGTTTTGAGGTGATTTGTCGTACTGGCCAAGGATGGGTGCCTTGATGTGTAGCTGGTCTCATGCGATACAAAGCCGAACTTGAGCAGATCCTAAAAACCAGATGCTGCACCTAGGCCTGTTCGTGAATGTCCACATCTCTGACAAAGGCGAATTCGCAGTCATTGCCGTGGAGGGCAACCAAACACTGCCGGCTCTCTCCACTTGGAAAAAATTATCTTCGCACCGGCGAGGCATTCCTCGTCACAGGAGAATCTTTCCTCGAACCCGAAGACAAAGAGGCTGTGTGAAGTTGCTGCATAATCGACTGCATAATCATCCCCGAACGCACCCGAACTGCCCCGATTGTTGGACTTTCCGGTACAGCTAACTCCTTGAAAACCCTTGCTGGGCGCTGGATTCGTAGCATTTGAAGACCGGGAGGATCACCGGACCCCATGCGCTTCCACGCTGCCAGTCAGGCTGCGCCCCATGTTAGCTGGAGTGCTCATCCGTGCATAGGCCTGAAGGGAACACTGCAGAATCGTCCTAATGTTCCACTGGGAACATTTTGTAGTTTCGTACATATACGTACGTTTTCATACATACATAACTAAATGACAGCACCGGCAAGGGTTAGGATTGAAGACTGGCGACTGATGTCACCCTGGGAGCCCGGCTCACGCTGTTGTTCATGGAGCCTTGCCGGCCGTCATTTGGTGTCCGGATTCTCTCTACGACTAACCAGTTA